>Ga0134128_10002685_pt1 | contig 21950 bp, 22 predicted proteins | sample KB31754_FD_96462 | JGI IMG/M metagenome (GOLD analysis project Ga0134128, IMG submission 96462) | Terrestrial soil microbial communities with excess Nitrogen fertilizer from Kellogg Biological Station, Michigan, USA - KB3-175-4 | ecosystem: Environmental > Terrestrial > Soil > Unclassified ... | reverse complement strand
TTCCGCGTCTCCTCCCATAAGGAGGCGGCGAACGCCGCGCCGTCCATGTGTCCCGCACATGATGAGGTCAGCAGGCCATGAGGTTGCCTCGGCTACGACAAGCTCGCCGACGCGCTCGCCAAACGCCTCGATCAGCTTCGCATCGGCGTCGACGCCCGAAGCGCGAACCTCCTTTTCGATTCGTTGCAGCATCGACTCGCTGGCAGCGTGTATCTGGACGACAAACTCTTCCATCGACGCGGGCTCGACGCCCAAGGCCGTCCAGGGTGTTCTGTTGATCACGTGAACGAGCTTGATTCGGCTCCCGAGAGCTCTGGCGAGATCGATCGCTTGCTCCACGGCCTCCATGGAGGCAACGCTGTCATCTACGGGAACGAGAATATTGCGGTACATGACCCGCTCCAGGGTATTGGGACTCAGCTTCGCAAGACACCCTCGATGTGTCGCTCGTTGCGAACCGTACCTGCGAGGTCCATGACCTCCTCGGCGATGAATTGCAGCAGATCATCGAGCGACAGGACCCCTGCGAGCTCACCTCGCGCATTGACCACGGGAAGACGACGAACGCCCATAGAGTGCATCGTCCGCAGCGCATCGCGAATGGGATCGGCTTCACCGGCCACCGCCGGCCGGGCGGTCATTACCTCGCCCACGTTGATGGCGGTCGGATCCACGCTTTGAGCGACCGCGGAAACGACAATATCCCGGTCCGTAAGAACACCCACCGGGGACCGTGGCGAGCGCGGATCTGCCGGCACCACGACCAGGAAGCCCACGTGCTTCTCACGCATGAGCTCGGCGGCTTCTTTGAGGCTGAGCTGCGGGTTCGCGGTGACGAGACGACGACTACAGATGCGACCGACGTTCATGATTCGACTCTTCTGGAAAGACTATCGCTAGTCGAATAGTGATGGCTTGACGGTATGCACGCCATACGTACTTGTTGCGATGGTTGCAGTAGAGAATCAGAGTCGACGATTGCGCTAGATCAACGTCCGATCCCGAGCGTTGAGCTAAACTAGCTCGAGCCGTCGGTGCCTGTGGCATTTCTCGGCCCGGGGGCGGATAGTGGCCCGGAGTACACGGGGAGTTTTGCCATGAGTGATGCATCGCAACCCGCCAACGGCCCGGATCTGGCGGCCGGAATTCCCGCAAGCCTTCTTGCGGATGGCGCCATGTTGGTCGGGCACGTGGGGTCGAAACCGGTTCTCGTCGCCCGCCGCGGATCGGAGGTGTTTGCGGTCGACGCCAAGTGCACTCACTACGGCGGCCCGCTCGGCGAAGGACTGATGGTGGGCGAGACGGTGCGCTGCCCTTGGCATCACGCCTGCTTCAGTCTCCGTACGGGCGAGGCACTCGAGGCGCCCGCACTCATGCCCGTGAACTGTTGGCGTGTGGAACAAACTGATGGCCGTTACATCGTCCGGGAGAGAATGAAGGAAGCAAGGAAGCCCAAGGTCGACTCACGCACCGCTTTCTCGGGCAAATCGGAGCGTATCGTGATCATCGGGGGCGGCGCGGCCGGGTTCGCGGCGGCGGAGATGCTTCGTCGCGAAGGCTTTGACGGAGCGCTCACCATTCTGAGTGCAGACGACTCCGCGCCCTACGACCGGCCGAACCTCTCCAAGGATTATCTGGCCGGCACCGCATCGGAGGACTGGATTCCGCTCAGGCCCACGGAGTTCTATGTCGATAACGACATCGATCTGCGCCTTCAGACGGAAGTGGTGGCCATCGATCCCGCGGCGCGGAGCGTGAAGCTCGCCAGTGGCGATTCGGTCACTTACACCCAGTTGCTGCTCGCCACTGGTGCGGAGCCCGTCCGCCTCGGATGTCAGGGCGCGGACCTGCCGCACGTGCTCACTTTGCGGTCGCTTGCGGATTGCCGGGCGATCATCTCTCGCGCCAAGCCGGGCAGCCGTACCGTGATCGTCGGGGCAAGCTTCATTGGGCTCGAAGTGGCGGCGGCATTGCGACAGCGGCAGGTGGAGGTCCACGTCGTGGCACCGGAGGCGCGGCCCATGGAGCGGGTCCTCGGGCCTGCGATGGGAGACTTCATTCGCTCCCTCCACGAGTCGCACGGCGTTGTGTTTCATCTTGGCCACACAGTGAGTGCAATAGATACCCGGCAGGTCAAGCTCGACGATGGAGCTCTGATCGATGCCGACCTCGTGCTCATCGGGATCGGTGTACGTCCGCGCCTGGCACTCGCCGAGAGGACGGGCCTCGCAATCGACCATGGCGTTTTAGTCAACGAATACCTCGAGACGAGCACCCCGAGCATTTTCGCGGCTGGGGACATCGCCCGCTGGCCCGACCCCCTGAGCGGCGAGAGGCTTCGCATCGAGCACTGGGTGGTCGCGGAGCGCCAGGGCCAAGCTGTCGCCCGCAATATGCTCGGGCGTCATGAGCCCTTCGCCGGCGTGCCGTTCTTTTGGACTCAGCAGTACGACGTGTCGATCGACTACGTGGGGCATGCTACGGCATGGGACAAGATCGACCAGCAGGGCGATCCTGCCGCGCGCGATGTCGCGCTTTGGTTCCGCAGGAGCGGGCGCACGCTCGCGGTCTCGACGATTTTCCGTGGTCGCGAAAGCCTCCAAGCGGAACTCGCCATGGAGCAGGGGCGCTCTCCGGGAGGCCAGATAGTGGCTTGAGTGTGCATTCCAGACAGGTCCGTACTTGTACGTATCGAGAAGCGGTTGGATACCCGCTCCGGCAGATGTAACCTACATGCCTACGAAGAAGCTCTGCCGCCTTGGAGGTACCGATGAGCCAGTCCAAAGCACGATCGGGAGTGAGTATCAAGCGGGCTTACGAGCCGGCCGGGCCGAGCGATGGCACCCGGATCCTCGTCGACCGATTGTGGCCTCGCGGCGTGACGAAGACCGATGCCCACATCGCTCAATGGATGAAGGAGATCGCCCCGAGCACTGAGCTGCGCAAGTGGTTCGGACACGACCCGGAGCGTTGGGAGGAGTTTCGTCGCCGCTATCGGGCGGAGCTTGCGCAGAAGCGGGAGCTCATGGCAGAGCTGCGAGCGCTCGCGAGAAAAGGGCGCCTGACGCTGGTCTATTCCGCGCATGACGAGGCGCGCAATCAAGCCATCGTGCTCCGCGGGGTGCTGCTGCATTGAGCAAACTCCGGCTTGCGGCATCCGCGCGCTGAGTTCGCGCGGTCGAGAATACTCGAACATGTCAGACGGTGCAGTTGTACACAAAGTTGTCTGATTGCGGTATCCTGCCAGGTAACAATAACGTGTCGGGTACACCCCCCTCGGAGGGGCGGCACGGGATTCGGGGTTCAGCATGGCAGGTCAGGGCCGCGCGCGGAGGGGAAGTTCTTCTGACGGCGTGTCATTTCAGGGACACTGTTGTTGCCTTTACGAGCATCCGAGAGAGCGCGTAGCCGTCCTGACCGAGTTCTTGGGCGCTGCGCTCGAGCGTCGCGAGAAGTGCATCTACGTGGCGCGACGTGGGATCGCTGATGCCCTGCAGAGCTCCCTGCAGGCCGCCGGCATCGATGTCAGGAGCGCACTCGAGGACCGAGCCCTCGAGTGGAGGAGAGTGGAAGAGACGTATACCTCTGTAGCGGATGCGAGTCCGGTCAGATGGACGAGCGTGTGGCGACAGGCCGCACGCAGGGCGGAGCGTGAAGGCTTTACGGGTCTTGCTGTCGCGAGCGAAGCGCCACGAGGCGCGTGCAGCGGCCGTCGGGCGAGTCAGTGGATTGGCTACGAGCGCAGGCTCACGCAGACCGTCTCGCAGCTCGGCGGCACTTTTCTTTGCATTTACAGCCGCAGGGCGACCTCTTTACGGGTCGCTCTCGAGTTGCTCCGTGCCCACCCCACCGGCCTCGCGAGCGGCATCATCGGACGTAGCGTCTACTACATGCCCGTTGTAGAGGCGCCGCTTCTGCCGTCAGGGGTGAGCCGTAAAAGGAAACGTGACGGTGTGCCCGTCGCGCCACCGGAGGCGATGGACCGCCCAAACGATGCGGGGATCGCACAACTGTCTCGAGTATTCACAATGGGAGCGCTCACAGCCTCCATTGCGCACGAAGTGAGGCAGCCACTTGCGGCTGTTGCGGCCAACGCCAACGCGGGTCTGCGGTGGCTCGGAGGAGGCCGGGCGCGGGTTGATCTCGCCCGAAGATCGCTCAGGCGAATCCTGCGGGATGCCAACCGCGCCGCCGATGTCATCACGCACGTCCGATCGTTGGCGGCTCGCGGAACCACCACGCCCGGAAAGCGCTCTCTGTCCATCAACACGGTCGTACGCAATGCCGTCGGATTGATGGAGCAGGAAATCCGCAGCGCGAATGTCATCCTGCGGCTCCTGCTGGCCGACGGCGTCCCTGAGGTCATCGGCGATGAGGTGCAGCTGCAGCAGGTGCTGCTCAACTTGTTGACCAACGCATTGGAAGAGATGGCAGGAGTCAGGGGGCGGGCGAGGGAGATCGCAATTGTGACGCAACGAGGCGTGGACGAGGATGTGATCGTCACCGTACGTGATTCGGGCAGATCCGCGAGCTCCGAGAGCTTGGCCCGTGCGTTCGAGCCGTTCTATACGACGAAGCCCCAAGGGATGGGAATCGGACTGTCGATCTGCCGGGCGGTCATCGAAGAGCATGAAGGGCGGATCTGGGCGACACCGAATGGCAGTCGCGGAGCCTGCTTCCACTTCTCGCTGCCGCCTCGGCGGGGCGCACACCGATGAGAGAGCGAAGCCCCATGATACTTGTCGTGGACGATGATCGATCCGTTCGAGAGGCTCTGCTCAATCTCTTCCGCTCGTTGTCGATGGCAGTCAAAGCCTTCGGGTCAGTGGATGACTTTCGCAGTTTTCGCCGTCCCGATGTTCCCGCATGCCTGCTTCTCGATGTGCGTCTTCCGGGGCTGAGCGGCCTCGAGCTGCAACGCGAGCTGGCCGCGGCTGGCGAGGCGCTCCCGATCGTGTTCCTGACGGCATTCGGCGACATCCCGATGGCGGTGAGGGCGATCAAGGCGGGTGCCGAGGAATTCATCACGAAACCTTTCCGGGAACAGGAGCTGCTGGAAGCCGTCGGACGCGCACTGGAACGCGCGAGGATGTTGCGGGCCAAGCGGACAGAGCGAGCCGCACTTTGCAAGCGCTGGGAACGCCTCACATCGAGGGAACGCGAGGTGTTGGAGCGCCTGGTGCGCGGGCGGCGCAACAAGGACATCGCCAGGGAGCTCGGTCGAAGCGCGGTCACGATCAAAACGCACCGACGTCACATTCTCGAGAAGTTGGGTGCGAAGGACCTCACAGACCTGGTGAGAATGAGCGAGCGCCTCTCGAGAAGCGAGTAACGCATCAAAGCAGGGTCACCGCCCCCCGAGTGATGCTGGCATCCGTGGCTGCCTTGCGGCAGCGATCGGTCCTGGCAATAACTTGGCAATCGCGAAGAAGACGACGACACACCTCCGCCCCGTTGCGGTTGTGGAGGACGACAGCCGGGTGCGCGAGGCGATTCGAGACCTGCTGAGCTCCGCGGAGCTTCGGTCGCAGGGATTTCGCACGGCGGAAAGCTTTCTGCGATCGAAGTCCCTTCGGCGCTTCGCGTGCCTCATCGTGGATGCGCAGCTCCCCGGTATGGGGGGTAGCGCACTCTGCGAGCACCTGTCCAGCAGGGGCATCGCCATACCTACGATCGTGATCAGCGCTGACGAGGAAGGCCGCCGCCGGCTCTCCACGGGCAGGTCACCGCAACGGCCGGTCGCGGTGTTTGCAAAGCCCTTCGATAGGACGAAATTCCTGCGCGCGGTTCGCGCGGCTCTAAGGAGCGCGTGATGATGAGAGAAGCGGATGTATCCGCAGGGATGCTTTGACCGACCCCCAGGGGTAATGGTGTTTCACCCGAGAGCCGCCTATCTTGGGGGCTACAGGCGTCCGGGGAGGAGACCCGCGTGGACACGTACACATCTGATCAGCCGGGGACTCTATCAGGTTTCGGAGCGGGTGATGCGGCAACTGTGGCGAGTGCCTCCTCGAGATGCAGTCTGCCGAAGCCATGGCTGACCTCGACTGGCAGGACGCCGCGGGTGCTCCTCGTGGAGAGCGATCCCTCCGTCCGCAATGCAACGCGTATGTTGCTCGAGGTCGAAGGTTATTGGGTGCAGGCGGTCGGCTCGCTGGCAGAAGCGCTCGCGGCGGCCCACGACGCCGGTCCATTCGATGTTCTCGTGACCGGCTTTATCTTGGAGAACGGAGAGGATGGCGAGCGGGTGATCGACGCGCTGCAGAAAACGCGGGGAGGCGTACTGAGGGCGGTGCTCGTGAGCGGTGATCCCTCATTCGGCGCCTGCGAGCTTCAGCCGACCCGGGAGCTGCGGATTTGTCGCAAGCCCGCTCAGGCCGAGGACCTGCTCGGCGCGATACGGGAGTTGCTGGAAGACGGGAAGGTTGTCGCAGCGGAGCTTTCTGTGAGCGAGGAAACTGTGGCGCTCTTCGTGCACGATTTGAGATCATCGCTCAGTGTCATCTCGAATGTCCTCAACACCTGTCGGATTGAGGCGCTGTCTGCCTCGATCCCCAATGCCCGCAGGATTCTCGATCGACAGATCACGAAATCCCTGCGGATGGCCGAAGAGCTGTTGGCGGCCCTCCGGCCGGGCAGCACCTCGCCTGTCATCGCGGGCGAGCCTGTCAGCCTGACTCGCGTCATCGTCGAGGCCGCAAAGGATCTCGCGGTCGAGGTGCAACGACGCGAGCAGTCGCTCACGCTGGAGCTACCGCCCGAGGAGCTCTGGATCAACGGTGACTCCCTGCGGCTCGGACGAGTCATGACCAACGTCCTGGAGAACGCCAGCAAGTATTCGGGCCCCGGCGGCCGGGTCAGGGTAAGTGCCCGGCGATCCGAACGGGAAGTCGAGGTGTGGATCAAGGACGATGGGATCGGCATCCGCCAGGAAGACCTGCCGCACATCTTTGAGCCATACTTCCGCAGTCGCAGCTCCGAAAACGGCGTTGAGGATGGCAGTGGCCTTGGGCTCGCGCTTGCTCGGCGTATCGTCGAGCTTCACGGTGGAACGATACAGGCCAAAAGCGACGGGCCGGGACTCGGGAGCGAGTTCACCATGCGCCTTTCCGGACTTGCCGAGTCTTCGAGCCGAATGGCTTGATCTCGAGGAATCAGGTCGGGGATGTGTCTCTGAAATGCTGCGCCCGCTCGATGAGATCGATCATCTGATGGGCCGCCCGGACCGTTAGAGGATGCTGAGTGAATCCCGGTCGCGGGAAGATGTAGGTGGCGAGTTCTCGCGCGAGGTCGAGTTGCTCTTTCGATGCCAGTGCGAGGAGCGAGATCGCCATATTCTCCAATGCGATGACTCGGATATGAAGATGTACAGGCTCGGCGCCCGAAAGTGGGGACGGATGAGTCATCCCGTGCGATATGCCGGCGGCCAGGGATCGGGTGTAACCCTCAGTGCGCGTTGGCTCCCTGATCCATGGGAATACCGGACAGGCGCTCGATCCAGAGTAAATGATCAATCACAGCCTGCACGCCAGGCAGGTTCTCGACGAGTACCCGGATACCCTGGCGCTCACGCTCGTCGATGACGAGTCCCATGAGCTCGACGGTGCCGTTTTTCACTTTCACGTCGATGGAAGTATCCCGCGTCCAGGGTTGGGCCTTCAAGGCTTCGAGCACGCGCCGCCTGAGCTCCGCATCCGCGACGGGTCGGGTATCGACTCGCGGTAGGAGCTTCTCCAGGGTACGAACCAAGTCGGCCCGCGTGATGATGCCGGCAACTCGCCCGTCCTCGAGCACCGGCAGCCGCTTGATCCGGCGCGATTCCATGAGCGCAACGACCTCCGCCAGGTCGGTTTCCGGGCGCACGCAGGTCACCGGCACGGTCATCAGGTCCGCGACCTTGAGCGCGTGCGAGCGCACGTATCTGCGCGCGAGGTGGCCCGGGTTCGCAAACCATGCGCGCCACGGCGGAGTGCTCGACTCGGTGCCGAGCTCGACCCGCCGCAGAAGATCGCCTTCACTCAGAATTCCCACGGCAGCGCCTGCCTCATCGACCACCGGCAACCCGCTGATGTGATGGACGACCATCAGATGCACCGCATCCTTGATCAGCGTCCCCGGCGTTACCGTGATGACGTTCCTTCGCATGACTTCACTGGCTCTCATGATGTCCCTCCCGCCGCTCGCGGCGCGAAGTGATCTTCCCGTGCAAATATTGAAGATCACGCGCCCTTCGCTGCCGCCTTGATTCGAATGCGATTGTCCACGTCCTGGACCCCCGGGCAAGCGTCCGCCAGATCCTCGATAGCATGTTTCATCCACCGCTCCGGCACGGTTCCATCCAGCGTGACCTTGGCGGCGGTCACCTCTACCATGACCTCGCTCGAGTCGAGGTGACCCGTCTGCATGAGCTCATCGCAGATTTCCTCGCGAATGCGGTCGTCGGTGCGTTGATAGCCTTTGGGGCCAGGAGGATATTTGCGCGCTTTCTTCGGCAGGCGGCGCACGCCCGGGAATGCGCCCGACATGGCCTGTATGGCCGGCGGGAAGCGGCGCGTTGGCGCGCTGGCTTGAGCGTCCGCTTCGTCCCCGTAGAGATCATGGGCGTATTCCCGCTCGAGCTCCGTAGGTATCTGCGGCGGTTCATCGCCGTAACCGTAGTAGCCGCCGGTGAAGCCGGGTCCGCTCTGGTAGAAGGGGACGCCGGTACCGAAATAACGCGGCGCGCGGCCGTACGTGAAGGGCTCCCGCCCGAAGAGCTCCTCCTCGCTGGAGAGTTCTGGGCGATGCCATACGGGAGACACTCGTTCCGCGGGGCTGCCGCCCGCGCCGGCGGATGGAGTATTGGCCGCGGCAACGCGGGGTGTACGAAACGCCACCATCCGGCGGCGTCCATTGGAATTGAGAGATTTTTGGCTCTGGCTCATGACTTTGAGCTCCCAAGGTGAGTAATTGCAGCTTCTTCAGCTCGCATCGAGCGTAGCGCCACCGCCCATGAGCGCCTATCGGGGAAACTACGGATGATCGCGCCGCTCAAGAGCTCGAGGGCCGGTCACTTACGAGCCGGCGCGCGGCCTGATGAAGAGTGGCGCGTAGTGCAGCGCAAAGAGCGCGAATGCTCCGAGCCAGAGGGCTGCCGAGATCACGAGGAGAGTCTCGCGCCGGTCGACCGCGAATTCCGCGGAGATTCGCACGATCGCCGCCAGCATCACCAGTCCGTAGGTCACGATGGTTGGAGCATCGGCCGAAAGCTCATGGCCCGTATGGCCGCGGGTCACGCGCGTCATGACCGCAAGGATCATCGTCCCGATGGCTCCGACGGTGAGCGTATGGATGGCAGCGTTCAGCGGAAATGAGACATAGAACGTCGCGACCCCAAGGGCGGCGACGCCGATCACTAGCCAGCCGTACCCTATATGCAGGATGAGGAGCAACGGCTCGGAGCGTGTGACAATCCCGCGCCACCGTAGCAGTCGCCACAGATTGATCGCGGCGCCGCCGAGCAGTGCGATGCCGGTAGTGCGGGCTTGTGGAAAGAACACCCAGGTCATGAGAGCCGCATGAAGCGCCCCGAGCGATCCCCGGTCGAGAATCCCTGCGGCGGCAGGCAGCGCGGCCACTTTGCGCTTCACCAGCCAATTGCGCGTAAAGCTAGGCACGATACGTCCGCCGATCACTGAGATCAGGATGAGAATGGCGGCGAGCGCAGCCCGCCAGCGATAGCCGGCGAGGGTCCCGAAGCCCCCGATGCTGAGGTCCACGAGGAGATTTGCCGCGCCGAGCACGATCACAGGAGCAATGAGCGGCATGTTGCGCCGGTTCCGGGCGGCGATGATCTCCCGGGCCACCACCGCGGCGAGCGCCAGCGGGAAGGCGATATCCGCCACGATCGCGAGCCAGGGGGGAATCCACTCGCAAGCAAGGGAGTCGATGCGTGCCAGGGCCCAGAGACCCACGAGAGCGCCGAGCAGCGGCCCGCTCACGGGCCCCCGGCCCGTCCAGTTGGGAATCGCCGTGAGGAGAAATCCCGCGATGGCCGCCAACACGAAGCCGAAGAGCATCTCGTGAATGTGCCAGGTGAGGGGATCAAAGCGCGTCGGCAGTCGAAGTCCCCACGTCAATACCGCGATCCACAGCCCGATCGCGACCGCAGCCCAAAGCCCAGCAGCCAGGAAGAAGGGCCGAAAGCCGTATGAGACGAGAGTTCGCAGGGCGAGGCCGCGAATCCGCGGGATGGTGCTCAGAGTCTCATCCACGGCAGCGACCGTACCGCGCGGGTTTGACAGTTAGACATCGTGCCGCTGCCTCTCAGCGCTGAAGGAGCGGAAGTTTATCCGGTACGCCATCCCATTGCGCCGCATCTTTCGACGCCGGGATCTTCTCGGCTAGCACCGACCACTTCGGGGCGAGCTGGCGATTGAGCTCGAGGAAATGCTCCTGGCCCGGCGGGATCTCCTCTTCGGGAAAGATCGCGTCAACCGGACACTCCTCCACGCAAAGGGTGCAATCGATGCATTCGTCAGGGTCGATCACCAGCATGTTGGGTCCGGCATGGAAGCAATCCACGGGGCAGACCTCGACGCAATCGGTGTATTTGCACTTGATACAGTTTTCGGTGACGACGTGAGTCACGGTGTCCTCTTTGCGCGGCAGCCCAGCTTGGCGTCACGAAGGCTAATCCATTCGAAAATGTGCTCGCCTTGACAGCCATCAAGTATGGCGGATGCTCTACCGGACAGCGAGCGCCATGGTCGCGGTGCGGCTCAACGCCTCTGGCTACGTACATCCCCCCATGAAACTGCGGCTCGAATGCAGATAAATTGCGCTCTGGTTGGCATTGGATGCCGAGCTGCCAGCTCGCGCCAATGTGATGCGCTCCTGGGGGCGAGCAGGCACTGATGTGAAGATCGCCATTTTGGGCTCGGGGATGCAGGGTACGCTCTACGGCGTCCGGTTGGCGTCGGCGGGCCATTCAGTCACGATGATCGCTCGGGGCCGGCGCGCCGTGGAATTACGTAGCCGTGGCGCAGTGATCGAGCACGCTCTCACAGGCAAGAGGGTGAGAATGACGCTTGCCATAACGGAAGCGCTGCAAGCGCGGGAAGCTGTCGACCTCTGCTTGGTTAGCGTTCGTCGCGAGCAGCTGGACGCTGTCCTGCCGACTCTGGTTGAGGCACGCGGGGTGGCTCGCATCCTCATCATGGTCAACCACGCTTGCGGGTCAGGCTGGCTGTTCGATGCGCTGGGACGCGAGCGTACGATTCTCGGGTTTTCAGGCGCAGCGGGAGGTATCGAAGACGGCGTCGTCCGGTACATGGAGGTAGTGGAGCAGCCGATGGTCATCGAGGCCGCTGCCACTGAAGTCGTTGCGCTGTTCAAGCGCGCTGGGTTTCGGGTGAAGGCGGTCGCGGATATGGACTCGTGGCTTCGCCGGCACGCTGTATTCGTCACAGCTGCCTGCGGCGCGCTCTATGAGGCGCTGGGCGACGCTCACCGGCTCGCTTCGGACAGAGCGCTCATTGGCGTTTTCGTCCGCGCAGTGCGGGAAGGCTGGACCGCACTCGATCGGATCGGCGTCAAGCCACCGCCCATGGGGCTGCGCGCAATCTTCAGCTGGGTGCCGTTGCCGCTGGCAGTCCGGTATTGGGCGCAGCTCTTCGCCTCCCCGAAAGGGGAATACTACTTCGCTCGGCACGCACGCCAAGCGGTCGAAGAGATGGCGGCTTTGGCAACGGATGTCCTCGCGGCCGTCCCCTCTGCTCCCATGCCGCACTGGCAGCATCTCAATGCTGCAATCGTGGCGGCGGCCACCGAGCGGACAGAGAGGCTGACAGCAGTGAGTGGAGACGCGGCCAGCGCTCAAGAGGGTGCTGTTTGAGGCTGCACGGAACCGGTTATGACTGCCGGGTTCAGGCCGGCGAAGCGGCGCTTGGCGATATCCTGCCGGCGCGCAGGCACTCGAGGTATCTCGGAAACTCGAGGCCAATTTCTTGTTTCAGCTCTGCCGCCCGGCTCCGCAGAAAATCGGGCAGGGCGGCGAGCTGCGGCCGTTTGAAGGCGAAGAGCAGCAGGTTATTGTCCGCAGCGACCGGCAGTAGCAGGACTGCGCCGGCGAACGCCCTGCGGAGGTATTCGATATGGATCGGAAAGCGGTGCGGCTCTCCCGACAGGTTCATTACCAGTACGCCGTCCGCTGTCAGACACTGGCTGGCCGCTTGGTAGAATTCCGATGAGGCGAGGGAAGGTGCGACGCCGAGCTCATCGAATGCGTCGATCAGGATGACATCGGGAGTCACGCGTGCCTTGGCTAGAAATGCGGCACCGTCGTCGTGGACGACCTCGAAGCGCTCATCGTCCGCCGGGATCGAGAAGAGCTCCCGCAGCGCGATCACATCAGAGCTAATCTCGATGACCGAGACACGCGCGCGAGGCAGCCAGCGGTAACAGAACTTGGCCAGCGACCCGCCGCCCAACCCGATCATCAGCACGTGGTGCGGTTCGGGCAAGAACAGGAGGAATGCCATCATCTTGCGAGTGTAGGTGGTCACCAAAGCGTCTGGCTCATCGAGACGCATGGAGCTCTGGGTGCTCGAGGTGTCGAAGTAGAGGTGTCGCAAGCCGTCGCTATCGATCAAGAACGGCAGCCCGAGACCGCCTTCGCGAAGGTGCCTGAGTTGCTCGGCACCGAACCCTCCTGTGGGTTCCATGAGTCGCAGTACGCCATCTGCGAAGGGGTTGGGAACCTCGATCAGGCGCGGATTGCGATTCGTGTGGGGGTCGTCTTTCATCGCTCGGAGGTTGCGACCCCAGCCGAGATCGCCGTGAGCAGGCCTTGCAGGATCCGCGCCGGACGCGGCGGGCAGCCCGGTATCGCAACGTCGACCGGAATCACGTTCGATACCCGTCCGCGGGAGGCGCCGCGCTCGCCGAATATGCCTCCGGTGCAGCCGCAATCCCCGAGCGCTACGACGAGCTTGGGGTCCGGCATCGCATCGTAGACTCGCTTGAGTGCCGCCTCCATGTTCGCCGTGACGGGGCCGGTGACGAGGAGCACATCCGCATGTCGCGGGCTCGCCACGAAGCGGATGTTGCAGCCTTCCAGGTTATAGAGGGGATTGTTGAGCGCCACGATCTCCAGCTCGCAGCCGTTACAGGAGCCAGCGTCCACGTGCCGGATGCAAAGCGCTCGCCCCAGGACCTCGGTGATGCGGGTATCGAGCGTGCGCCGCAACCGCAGCAACTCGTCCGGTGCGGGCGGCGGCTCCGATACCAGGCCGATCGAGCCGATCTTGCGCAAGGTCTTGAGCATGGCTACAAGTCCACTCCGCTGTAGGCGAGGTTGAAGGATTTGTTGATGAGCGGGAAGTCCGCCACGATGTTGCCAATGATCGCGTGCTCGATCGCCGGCCAGTTTTGCCAGGAGGGATCGTGCGGATGGCAGCGGCGGATCGAGCCGCCGGGCCCGGCCTCGAGCGCGACCAGCACGGGACCCCGCCAGCCCTCGATCAAGCCCGCTCCGAAGGCGCCGTCCGCCGGCGGCTCGACGCGGGCGATGTGCTCTCCGGATGGGAGTCCCTCGAAGATGCGCTCGAGCAGCCGGGCCGAGACCGCCAGCTCGTCGAACCGCACGGCTACTCGCGCCGCGACATCTCCTCCCGACTGCACGACCTTTGAGATCCCGAGCTCCGTATAGGGTGCGCACGGAAGGTCGACGCGCGCATCGAGCGGCTGCCCGCTTGCGCGACCGACCAGGCCAAGCACGCCGAGCCGAGATGCCAGCTCCGGTGCCAGTCGGCCCGCTCCGCTGAAGCGATCCCGTACGCCGGAATGCTCATCATAGATGGCGCGCAGCTCGGTTGCTTCCTCGCTCACATTGCGAACCGTATTAGCGAGCGCGCGCGCCGCCTGCGTCGATAGATCGACGGTGGTTCCTCCGGGAGCGATGGCATCGAGCAGATATCGCTGTCCGAGAGCTGCGCTCATTGCCCGCAGCAGCGCCTCCTTCAGGCGCGAAAACTGCGTGAGTCCGAAGGCGAATCCGGCGTCGTTGCCAAGGGCGCCCAAGTCACCGAGGTGATTGGCAACGCGTTCGAGCTCGAGGAATGCCGCGCGCAGCCATGCTGCGCGCTCTGGGACGGCGCATCCGCTCATTCCTTCGAGGGCCTGACAGTAGGCCCAGGAGTAGGCTACTGTCGAGTCACCACATACGCGCGCGGCAAGCCGGTGGGCCTGGAGGATCGGTAGCTCCGTGAAGCGTTGCTCGACGCCTTTGTGGGTATAGCCCAGCCGTTCCTCGAGCCGCAGCACCTTCTCACCGACTACCGAGAAGCGGAAATGTCCGGGCTCGATCGTGCCGGCATGAACGGGTCCCACCGCGATCTCATGCACGCCTTCCCCATCGACGCGCACGAAGTCGTAATCCTGTCCGTGGCGCAGCCACGGACGCCGATCCGGATCGCTCGACCTGACACCGGAGATGTCAAATGCCGCCCGCTGCATGCGCGAGGCGGCGGGGAAGACCTCCTCGAGCCCGGGATAGCCGCCGGCCGCGCCGCCGGCCTCGCGCTCGATGGCCAGCTGGAGGATGAGCACACCGAGGTCAGTGAGGTACGCGGCATAAACGGCCGCACAATCCGTGTCGCGCGACTCTCCGGAGCCCCAGAGTGAGAGCAGCCGGCTGCCTGCGGCCGCGACATCGCGCGCCGCCTGCAACCAATCCTCCGCGCGCACGCTGAGTCCGCGCAGCGAAGGCGCGCCCGCAAGGGCCTGCGCGCGATTCCACCAACGCCTCATCGGCATGGCTGGGACTCTCCGGAAGCTCGGCGCGCCATCTCAGGGCCCTCCGATGAGGCGGGCCGCGGCGCGATACCAGTCCGCAAGGTAGGGCGGAATGTAGAGGCCGAGGAGCAGCACGATGGCGAGGTGCGCGAAGACCGGAAGCAACGCAGGAGCGTGTGGTAGTCGGCGCAGGCGAGTCTCTCCAAATACCATCGGTTGCACCCGGCCAAAAATGGCAGCGAAGGCGATCCCGAGCGCGGCGAGCAGAATGGGTGTCGCCCAGGGTTGCTCGCGCATGGCGGTGGTCAGGATGAGGAACTCGCTGGCGAATACCCCAAAGGGCGGCATCCCGAGAATCGCGAGGGAGCCCATCATGAGCCCCCAGCCTATCGTGGGAGAGAGCGTGATGAGACCCCGGATGTCGTCCATGAGCTGTGAGCCCGCCTTCTGCGCCGCGTGGCCGACGGTGAAGAAGATCGAGGACTTGGTGAGCGAATGCACCGTCATGTGCAAGAGCGCTGCGAAGTTGGCGACAGGTCCCCCCATCCCGAAGGCGAAAGTCGCAATACCCATGTGCTCGATCGAGGAGTAGGCGAAGAGGCGTTTTATGTCCCGTTGCCGCCACAGGAAGAGCGTTGCGAGCAAGAGCGACAAGAGGCCAAACCCCATGAGCATCCGTGAGGGGAGCGCCGAATGGAGCGATCCTTCGACGAGGATCTTGCAGCGCACGACCGCATAGAGGGCGACGTTGAGAAGAAGACCCGACAACACTGCCGAGATCGGTGTCGGGCCCTCTGCATGCGCATCCGGGAGCCAGTTGTGAAGCGGGGCGAGGCCGACCTTGGTTCCGTAGCCGACGAGGAGAAACACGAATGCGAGCGCGAGCACCGACGGCTCGAGCTGGGATTTCACCGCGTTGAGATGAGTCCAGAGCAGCGCCGTCACTCCCTGCGCGCCCAGTATCTTCTCGGCAGCGAAGTAGAGGAGAATCGTTCCGAAGAGCGCCTGGGCGATGCCGACGCCGCAGAGAATGAAGTACTTCCAGCCCGCCTCCAGGCTCCCAGCGGTGCGGTAGAGCGTGACGAGCAATACCGTCGAGAGCGTCGCACCCTCCATCGCCACCCAGAGTAGTCCCATGTTGTTCGTGGTGAGCGCGAGCAGCATGGTAAACGTGAAGAGCTGGTACATGCTGTGATAGAGCTTGAGCCGCCCCGGTGTGATCCGGCCGTGTGCGGACTCGATGCGCATGTACGGGCGGGAGAAGAGCGAGGTGGTGAGCGCCACGAAGGCCGTGAGGGTCACCAGGAACACGTTGAACGGATCGATGAAGAATTGCTCGCGCCAAAGGAGCAGGCTTCCTTCACGGATCACCCGCGCGGCGAGCGTGCAGGCGGCAAGGAAGGTCCCAAGGCTGAATGCGACGTTGAACTCGGGCGCCTCCCGGCGCGCGCCTGCAAAGGCGAACACGGCAGCCCCGGCCACCGGCAGACCCAGGAGGAAAAGGAGCTCCATGCTAGTCGCCCTCCTTGAGAGACTCGAGGTGGTGCAGGTCCAGACTGTCGAACTGCTCGCGGATCTGGAAGAAGAAGACGCCCAAGACCAGCATCGCGACCAGCACATCGAGAGCGACGCCCAGCTCGACCACCATCGGCATGCCGTAGGTGGCGCTCATGGCGCCGAAGAAGAGGCCATTCTCCATGGAGAGGAATCCCACGACCTGCGACATCGCCTTGCGTCGGGTAATCATCATGAGGAAAGCGAGGAGCACGACACTTACCGCGATGCCGATGGCACTGCGAGTCGCGGTGCTCGCGACTGCCGTGATGGGCTGCGCAAGCCCGAAGGAGAACACCACGATGACGAGCCCCACGAGCATCGTCCCCGAGAGGTTGAGGAGCGGCTCGGTATCCCAGTAGACCTCGAGCCTGCGGATGAGCCGGTACAGGAGCCACGGCAGGAAAATGACTTTCAGGGCGATGGTGAGCGCCGCCGAGAGGTAGAGATGCCCTTCACCCGTCCGCCACGCAACGAGCAGCGTCGCTGCCGCCAGTGTGCCGCCCTGGATGGCGTAGAGATTCACGAGCGAAACGACGCGCCGCTGGGAGAGCATGGCGAAGGAGAGCAGGAGCATGACGGCCGCGCAGGCGTCGAGGAGCTGCTGATCCAGGGGTATTCGGGGCATCATCCTCGGCCTCCCAACATCACGTGCACCAGTAGCCCCAGGACGGCGAACAGGAATGCGCTTGCCAGGAACTCCGGCGCCCGCATCACGCGCAGCTTCGCCGAGAGGGTCTCGATGAGGGCGAGTCCGCCGCCTGCGAGAAGCAGCTTCAGAGCGAGCGTCGGAATGGCGACGATGAGACCGAGCGGGCCTATGTGACCGGTAGCGACGCCCCATGGAATGAAGAGCGCAAAGCCGATACAGGCGTAGTTGAAGAGCTTCAGCGCCGCACTCCACTCCATGAGGGCAAGATGCCTCGCCGAGTACTCGAGGAGCATCGCCTCGTGGATCATCGTGAGCTCGAGATGCGTGCTCGGATTGTCCACCGGGATGCGTGCGTTCTCCGCGAGCAACACCAGCGTGAAGGCGACGGCAGTGAAGGCGAGCGCGGGGTCCAACCCCAAGGTCTGAGTTGCGAGGTGCTCGGTGATTGCAGGCAGCGCCGTGCTCGCCGAGAGGAGGGAAGCGACAAAGATCACCATGAGCAACGCAGGTTCTGCAAGAAACCCCACCATCATCTCTCGGCGCGCACCGAGCGTTCCGAACGCAGTGCCGATGTCCATTGCCGCAAGCGACATGAATACGCGCGCGGTTGCAAAGAGTCCCACGAGCGCTATTGCATCCGCCGAGACGACGAGCGGCAAGCGCGTGCCCATCGAGGGGATGATGGCAGCGGCCAGTGCCATCGTCCCGAAGACGATGTACGGTGCCAGTCGGAAGAATCGGGAGGCGTTCTGTGCGATCACCGCGTCCTTGTGGAAGAGCTTGCGGATGTTGCGGTAGGGCAGCCATACGCTCGGGGCGCGGCGGTTCTGCAGCCACGCGCGGCACTGGTTCACCCAGCCGAGGAAGAGCGGCGCCGCCGCGAGGGCCGCGACGATCTCGAGAAGCTGGGTGAGCCAGTCCTCGGGTCTCATGCCAGGAGCGCCAGGGCGAGCAGCACGACCAGCGTCACGAAGCTATAGAGCAGATAGACGGAGATCCGCCCCTGCTGCAGGAATGCAACGGCGTTGGCCATTCGCTGCACCGAGCGTCCAAGCGGCTCATACACCGCGCTCCAGAATCGGTCCGCGATGGCAATGCGATAGCGGGGCGCCCGATCGGAGGGCGCCGGCAGCTCCCGCTCGATCTGAAAGAACGATTGGAAGATGTTGCGGATCGGCTGCCCAAAGCCTTCCGCCGTATCCTGCATCCGTGGAGTGAGCAATCCGAAGCCGCAATCCCACGCGGCCGCGCGCCGTACGCGTTGATGGTACGTGAGGCGTACGGCGAGCACGGTGAGAGCCACGATGCCGACGGTGGCGGCTAGAAACACAAGCGGTCCGTAGGAGACGGAGCGGCCAGGCACAGGCGCGAGCAGCCACCACTGCGATGCGGCCTGCGGTACTGCCGTCCCCACGAGCTGGCGGGTAACGGCGCTGAGCGCGGCGACCACCTGCAGAGGCAGGAGCCCTAGCAGCAAGCACCCGAGCGCGAGCCAAGCGAGGCCCAGCCGCTCGAGCGGGCCACAGTCATGTGCATGTGCGAGTGTTGCCTCGCGCGGCTGGCCGAGAAAGATGACGCCGAAAAACTTGACCATGACGTAGCCGGCGAGTGCGGCGCAGAGCGCGACGAGCGCCATCCCCATCGGGATCAACAGGTTCACGAATTCGTGCGGCACTCGATCCGCGAAGAGGAATGACTGCAGCAGCAACCACTCCGATACGAAGCCGTTGAGCGGTGGCAGTCCCGCAATGGCGAGCGCGCCGACCAACGTCAGCCATGCGACCCACGGCATGCGATGTATCAGCCCGCCGAGGCGTCCGAGGTTGCGCTCCCCGGTCGCGTGCAGCACGGAGCCCGTCCCGAGGAACAGCAGGCTCTTCATGAACGCGTGATTCAGGCAATGATAGAGCGTGGCCAGGAGCGCAAGCGCCGCTACCGCCTGCATCCCCGCGCCGAGAAAGATCACCGAGAGCCCGAGACCGGTGAACACAATCCCAATGTTCTCGATCGAGGAGTAGGCGAGCAGGCGCTTCATATCCGTCTGCACCGCGGCGAAAACGACACCGTAGAAAGCGGTGAATAGACCCAGGATGAGCGGCACCAGACCCCACCACCAGGCCGGGTGCCCGAGAAGATCCAGCGTCACCCGTAGCAGGCCGTAGACCGCAGTTTTGAGCATCACCCCGCTCATGAGCGCCGAGACAGGCGAGGGCGCAGCGGGGTGCGCCTCGGGCAGCCATATGTGCAAGGGCACGAGGCCCGCTTTCACCCCAAACCCAACGAGCGCGAGGAGAAATGCCGCGGCCGCCCACGCGGGCGATAAGTGTGCCGCGCGCATCGCATCGAAGGTGAACTGCCAACTGCCACCCTGCAGCACTCCGAAGGAAAGCAGGATCGCGATCGCTCCGAGATGCGCCATCAATAGATAGATGAAGCCGGCGCGGCGGATCTCCGGGATCCGGTGCTGCGTGGTGACGAGGAAGTAGGAGGAGAGCGCCATAGCCTCCCAGGCCACCATGAACCCGTAGGCATCGTCAGCCAGCATCACCCAGCCCATGCTGGCGAGGAAGAGGTGATATTGCAGGCAGAGCAGGCCCGGCGCGGTCCCCTCACCCTGTCGGAAATAGCCGCCGGCAAACACGGAGACGCCCGCGGATGAGGCCGCGAGGAGGAGGAGAAAGAAGCTCGAGAGCGGATCGAGGCGCAGATGGAAAGGCAGGTCCGGCAGCCCGAGGGGCAGGACGAGCTGCTCCGTGCCACCGGCGAGGAGGCTCCACCCCGCAAGCCCCGCTAGAGCGAGGCCCACCACGGCTCCGAGCGGGAAGAGCGTTCGGCCCGCGAAGCGCACGCTCGAGGGGCGCAGCAGGCCCGCAAGGCCGATGAAGGCCCAGGCCGCAAGGAGCGCGGCGCAGCCAGTCAACGGCGATGCGGAAATCATAGTCACGGGAGGTGAAACAGGAGATGCATGGTATTATCATGGCACGCACCTCAAATGTGAAGCAGATCGCATCCCGTGGCACTCGAAGAGCGAACCGCCCGACTCACGATCCTGATCGATCCGCGCAAGAAAGCCGTGTTCGAGCGGCTCTGCGCGGAGGAAGACTCGACCCCCTCGCAGGTCGTCCGGCGCTTGATCCGCGCCTACATCGAGGAGAGGCAGGGTGCCCCTTGGCAGCCCGAAGAGGTGTCATCGGCGCCCATCCAGCGCCGGCCCGGCACGAAGGCGCGCAGCTCGAAGCGGCAGTGAGCGCGCGGATCGGGCTCGACGCACGCCGTGGAGTGAGCGACAGCCTGCCTCGGCTCGACATCGACGCCATACTCAAGCGGTTGCCGCACCGCTACCCTTTCTGCTCGTCGGCCGCGTGCTCGAGTACCGCCTCGGGGACAGCATTCGGGCGCTCAAGAACCTGACTTATAACGAGCCGTTCTTTCGCGGACACTTCCCCGGCCGGCCCGTCATGCCGGGCGTGATGATCATCGAGGCACTCGCGCAGACCGCAGACATCCTCCGCTTCTCCACTGCGAGTCTTTGCACGGATGCCGGCGTCTACAAAGAACCGACCCACGATCAGATAGAGGCCCGCCACACGAAGGTGGGGCGGATTCATGCCCTGACGTACTCACCCACCACGCAAATTCCCCCAAAGCCCCCGTTGACACCGGAGCCATTATACACTACCGTACGGTTGTGGATAATCTAAGCTTAGCTTTCGCCGCCTTATCTGACCCAACGCGCCGCGCCATGGTGCACAAGCTAACGCTGGGCCCGGCTACGATCCACGCCCTTGCCCGGCCTTTCGATCTCTCCCAGCAGATGATCTCCAAGCACGTCGCCTGTTTGGTCCGCGCGCACATCGTCGTCAAGCAGAAGCGCGGTCGCGAGAGCGTCTGCACTCTCAGCCCCGCTGCCATCAAGCCAATCGCCGACTGGGCGATCGACTTCCGCCGCCTCTGGGAGGAGAGCCTGGACAAGCTCGACGCCGTCTTACACGAAATGAAAAACGAGGAGACAAACCGTGCCCGAACAAGCCACGCCAAGCCCCGCTGCGCCGGCCCACGTCACACGCGGCAACGCCGCCAATGAAGTTCAGATCATTACGCGCATTTTCGATGCGCCGCGTGCTCTTGTCTGGAAGGCCTGGACTGACCCCGCATACGTGACGAGGTGGTGGGGCCCAAAGGGCTTCACCTCCCCCCTCTGTCGGATCGATCTGCGCGTCGGCGGCCGCTTCACCTACTGCATGCGCACGCCCGACGGCCAGGACTTCTACAATGGCGGCGAATTTCTCGAGATCGTTCCCCTCGAAAAGATCGTCTGGCTTTGGTATTTCGCTGATGCCGACGGCAACCGCGTCAACCCGTCACACTACGGCTTCCCCCCCGAGGACCGCGAAGGCAACATCGACGAGATTCTCTTCGAGGCAATCGGCAGCAACCAAACCCGCCTCACCTTGAGGCGCAACGACCCCACCGCCACGAAGGAAGAGCAGGAAGGCGCCGCCGAAGGCTATCGCCAGATCCTTGACAAGATGGCGGAGGTCGTCGCCGCGCTAGCACGAGATTCCTGGCTTCAGTCCGCATAAAGCCGCTGAAGTTACCCAGGAACCACCGGCTTGCGGGTGCTCATGCTCCGAAAACCCATGTGTGCCGGGTCGAGGTAGTCGGCGAAGGAAAATGTGTGGCGGCTGTCCAGCCAGTCCTCGCGGCTCTGGCCGCGCGCCATTCTGTCGCGAAAACGTCTCCCCTGCAGCGTGTGTCGTTTCGCCTACCTTAGACGCTCCTCCAGCAGATCGATATTGCGGACGAGTTTCCGGGCCGTGGCATCCGAGAGCGACTGGGATCGCGCCAACTCGAAGATCCTGTCGCGTTCGGCGCGCAGGCCGGCGAGCCGCAGGCTCCGCTCGATCTCATCGGCGCGGCGGATCTGTGCGGCACTCTCCCCGTTGCTGTCGCGGCCTTCGATGCGGTG
>Ga0134128_10002684_pt1 | contig 21955 bp, 16 predicted proteins | sample KB31754_FD_96462 | JGI IMG/M metagenome (GOLD analysis project Ga0134128, IMG submission 96462) | Terrestrial soil microbial communities with excess Nitrogen fertilizer from Kellogg Biological Station, Michigan, USA - KB3-175-4 | ecosystem: Environmental > Terrestrial > Soil > Unclassified ... | reverse complement strand
GAGCTCGTGGCCAAGGACATGATCGGTGTCACCCAAGGGCCCGGCAAATGGCATCACGACTCGCCGCCGCAGCGCTTCCGTAACACCACCCACGGACTCACCGATATACCCCGGGATGACGGTTGTTCCTTCGAAATCGGCGTGATTGGCATACATGATGAGCGGCTGGCGCGATGAAAGTTGGTGGTTTAGGACCCGAGCCAAACGCGCATACCAGCGCTCAGCCATGCGGCCTGCCTGTTCGACCGCCGGCTTCTCGTCATCGTAGTAATAGATATCGAAATGCTCGGTCTTCAGCACCTTGAAGTCAAACGTGCGGTAGCGCACTCGGTTCTGCCCGAAGTATTCCTGCGCCGAAAGCGAGAAAGGACCAAGTAGCCCAAGGACCGCTATTAGCAGGGTCTTGCGGTAACCTGTCATGGCATCCTCCAGTCCAGACGTATGCCGTTGCAGAGTGCCGGTCACCGCACCAGCACCCTATTTTGCTTTGCCCTTTGATAGAGCCGGTTTGGAGCATTCTCCGGGCAGCTTCTTCCATGAGCTGACGTGGACTGGGCGGCCTTGACTGCAATGAGCATCGTGGGCATAGCCAATGCCTTCGAACGATATGTGCGTATAGAGTTCTGGTGTGTTGCCTGCTGCATCGAACGTCAAGTCGTAATAACGATGTCCCTTAATGTCGTGCAATACGAAACATCCTTCTTCTTTTCCCGGACGAACACAGCCTCTTGCTTGTACATGCTCGGTATGCGACATCCCAGGTTTGCTGGTCACTTGCTGGCCCAGCAAGGGGCCACACGCCAATACGACCGTAGCTGCCAGTAATCGTGTCTTCATATCTAATCTCCTTGTCTGCCCATGCGAAGGCAAATCTCGCTGTCTGCATCTCCATGGCCCACGAATGCTCAGCTTTGGACGCCCTTGGCGGTGAGTTGCTGAACCCGTGTTTGGAGGTGTCGTTCGGCTTCGGAGCGAAGCCGTTGCTCATACTCCGGGATGCTAAAAACGCAATTGGGGTCGGTCGGGAGCGCAGGTTGAATCGGGATCACGTTAACCAGGCAAATTTCTGCGGCAGATCTTTGCGCTGGCTCGCTCGCCTGCAAGATAGCCTGTTCCGCGCCCTCACTGAAAGCAGTTGGACATCCGATCCTCTTAAACTCAAACATCGCAGTCGTACTCAATGGATTCGATGCTTTTACTTGCTTGTCGTAGCAGGGGCAAGTCGATAATAAAGTAATGCCTGCTTTGGCCCAGGTGGATCTTGCGCCCAGCAGACGGGCCCTATATCGATGTGAGAGCCATTTACGGGGCGCCACTGAATGGTACCGTGTGCGCCTCGCAAGAGAAGCTCGAGTTTGCCCGTGCCGCCACGCCAGCCAGTCGGCTCATTCGTGACGCCAACAAGAGTGGTGTCGGCCGGGTAGGTATCGGTAACCGGTGCATGTTGCAATGCGGGGGGCGCGCACCCAAGCACCGAACCGCTAGCGGAGACGGTAAGGGGAAGTCCCCAAATCGTTCCTCTGGAGTCACGGAAAACACCGAGGCGGTCTCCGGTTCCGTTCTGATCGTGCGTCGGGTGATTGCCGGCTGCGATAAGGGGGCCAAATTCAGTCTCAAGCTCAGCCACGGGGACGTATGCTGCTCGCGGCCTATCCTTCTTCGCTGAGCAGGCCGTGAAAAGCAAGAGAAGAGGTACCACCCACGTCACGCATGTCAGGTGCAGATGAATGCTGAGGGGGTCCCGAACGGCCATCGGTGGATGTTAACTCAGATCCACATGCAATCAAAGGTCTGGGTGACCGGTCCGCTCGCCATCAGCACCGCCGAGAAGATATTTGCCAACGTCCCCCGTGGATTAGTGGCGCGGCCGATGCGACGCATTGCCCCTCGGCGCAGCGAAAAGCTCTACCTCATTGTTGCACTGGCGATTCGATTTGGGATCGCGGCAATCAGCCAAACCCTTGGGCTATCGCTCGCGGTCGGCGCATTCCCCGCCGCGATGATTGTCGCAGCTTCTAATAATGTCCATAACAACCCCAACGGGTGAGGCCCTGGTCAACCACCAGCGGCGACTACGATCAGGTCTGTGCGACAGACTTCGAGTGTTCGGACTAGCAAAACAAATTGCGGATTTCGCAGCATAGGTTTGTGCAGACAAAACGTCCGGCTGTGCGGTCCCTCACAATCGAACAACCCTCTGATGTTGGAGCCCGTTCTTGCAGACGGCGTTTTTATGATGATGAGGAAATTTGCGACCGGGAACGGCCATCAATCTAGTGTGCGCCGTCCCTAGTGCCTGCCTGAACTTGTCGTCCGCTCAGTATCAGCCTTGTTTTCTTGATCCGCTTGGTTCGGCACGCGTGCTCTCGGAAGCTGCCATCCTCGCCGCATTGCTGCAAAGCGCAGTCCAAAGCAGAGGATTGCGCCGACGATTGCCGCCACGGCAGTCGGGAGTTGCAGCATCCTGCCAATTACCACCGCAGCCGCGCCAATAAGGGCGGCAACCGCGTAAAGCTCGGTGCGTAATACCGTCGGAATTTCCGCTACCAGCACGTCTCGCACCATGCCGCCGCCGATTCCTGTCAGCATGCCGAGCAGCGTCGCAGCCACCGGTCCGGCATGGAAGGCCAATGCCTTACCCGCGCCAGAAACCGCAAACAGCGCAAGACCGGCGGCATCAAACACCAGCACCGGGCTGCCCACCCGGTTGATGATTCGGTACCAATAGAACGTAATGAGGCCGGCGAGCATCGACACAGCGATGTATCGCCAGTCGGTGATGGCTGCAGGCGGAACCGCTCCAATCGTCAAATCGCGGGCGAGCCCACCCGAATTGCCCGCGGCGAACGACAATACGAGCACCCCGAACAAATCGAGCCTGTGCTTGACGCCGGCTGTGGCACCGCTGAGCGCGAAGACGAAGGTGCCGCCGAGATCGAAAGCGATCAGCAGCGTGTTCACAACGACTTGTTCGTTGACGGTCAATTCGCTTATTCCGCCAGCCAGCCCTGAGCGGCAACCACCATCGCTTCCACTCCGGTCTCCAAAGTTGGATGAATCACCGGTGCGAACCGCGGGTTGTGATTGGTCGGGATATCGGCGATTGTGCCCGACTCCTCAGCCTTAGCATATGTCTCAGGATCGGTTCCACCCACGAACCAGAAAACAGACGGCACCTGCCACTCAGTTCCAAACGAGCCAAAATCCTCGCTCGCCGCAGTTGGTTGAGTGTCCTTCAGGCGGTCGGCTGGGAAATAACTTCGAAATGCGTCGACCGCACGTTTCGTCGCCTCTGGATCATTCTTTACAAGCGGGTAGCGATCGAGTGGAGTGATCTCCGGTTTTCTAGACGCTCTAGATGCTTCGGCCTCAGCATTAGTGATGCGCTTGATTGCAGCAAGCACGCGTTGTCGGACACCTTCATCGAATGTACGCACGTTCAGCTTTATCACTGCCTCATCGGGGATCACGTTCTCCTTGGTACCGGCCTGTAGCGAGCCGACGGTTACGACCGCAGCCTCGGTAGGAGCAATTTCACGAGAGACAATCGTTTGCAGTCGCAGAACGGTAGCAGCGGCCATGACAACCGGGTCAATGCTGGCTTGAGGCATCGAGCCGTGAGCGCCTCGACCGAACATTCGGATTTGTAGGCTGTCTCCCGCAGAAGTGATCACGCCGGAGCGAGTACCAATCGTGCCGGACGACCCGACCATGACGTGTTGTCCCAAGATGACGTGCGGTTTCGGAAGACGCTTGAACAGCCCGTCGTCAATCATCGCTTGCGCGCCCGCGCCTGTTTCCTCCGCTGGTTGAAAAACGGGCATCAGCGTGCCGCGCCATGCATCCCGATTTTGCGCCAGCAATGTCGCTGCTCCGATCAGCCAGGTTACGTGCATGTCATGGCCGCAGGCATGCATGACGGGCACAGATTTCCCATCCTGATCAGCTGTGGCGTTGCTCGCATACGGCAAACCGGTTGCCTCACGAACCGGGAGCGCGTCCATATCGGCCCGGAGCATGACGATCGGACCGTCTCCGTTACGGAGCACGCCGACTACTCCCGTCGTCCCAACCCCAGTTGTCACCTCGTATCCGGCCGCCCGCAGATGCTCCGCGGCAATGCCGGCTGTGCGGTGCTCTTGCATCGATAGCTCGGGGTGGGAGTGGATATCCTTATAAACGGATTCCAGGTGGGGAAGCAGCGTATTCAATTGCGCAAGTACGCTCTGGGCTTGCTGCGCCTCTTGGTTCATCGTTTACTCCCTCTCGCGGACAATCTGGGATTTTAGCGCCAATCGACGCGAGATCAGCAACTCGCGTGCCGCGCCGTTCGCGGATGCGACATCTCAAATCACGCAGCAGACGGCAACATAACCGCTCGTCCGCTCAACTGGCCAGCGCGCAACTTGTCATAAGCGACCTGAGCGTTGATCAGTGGAAAGCGTTCGACGTGGGCGGAAATTCGGCCGGAACGCGCGAGCGCGATGACTTCCGCCAGTTCCGCTTTTGTCCCCCAGAACGGAATCACAAGCCGCGTCTCAAACGGGATACCGGTCTCGCCCACCCCCGGCACGACACGCAGCTGGCCGCCCGCAAGCCCGATTAACGCGAAATACCCGCCGATTGAAACGACTGAAGCCCCAAGTGACAGGGTGGAATCAGCGCCCACGAAATCGAGCACAACGTCGGCCCCGCCCGGCTGGGGGCCGACCAATGAACGAATGTGTTGTGCCGCGTCTTCATCGGCAAGGATTGCCTCATGTGCGCCAGACTGGACAGCTACCTTGAGAGCCTCCGGCCTCACGTCCACTGCAATGATGCAGGCAGCCGTCGTAGCAGCGAGAATCTGGACGGCCATGTGGCCGAGCCCGCCGACCCCAATGACAATGCAAGTTGCGCCGGGAACCAGCGCATCGCGGCACAGTTGGATCGCATGATACGGCGTGAGTCCAGCATCCGTCAGAGGCGCTGCTTGCGCTACATCCAAATCGCCGATTGCCACCAGCCGTGACGCTGGGGCAGTTACGTACTCGGCCATACCGCCATCGCGGCTGATGCCGATCCCTCCGGGCGGTATGACGCGGCACTCGTTCTCGCGTCCCCACAGGCAAGCCGGGCAGCGCCCGCATCCGATGATGCCGTAAATCGCGACGGCTTTACCTTTTTCCCAGCCGGTGACACCTTCTCCCACGGCTTCGATCCAACCCGCGTTCTCGTGACCTAGCGTCAGAGGCACCGGAAACGACCCTGCTGGAGCATCAATGATGTGCAAATCGGAATGACACGCGCCGGCAGCGCCTACTTTAATCAGCACCTCGCCCGGCTTGGGGTCTGGCTGAGGTACGGTGGTTAGCTCGGTGCGGTGCGGGGCGGTATAACGGAATGCGCGCATCGTCTTTCCTTCGTTTCCTGCACCTTGCTGCAGTGCTCAAGTTTATGCCTTGCGGCACTCCAAAGTTATCTGAACATATCTTGATGCGAAGGGCGGACGCTCAGCACTGGAGCACGCGCCGCGGAGATCACCCGGTAGGCGGTGCTGCCGAAATGCGTTGCCGCCCGCACCATGGAACCGGCGCCTCGCACACCCATCACAATCAGGTCGGCTTTGTAAGTGTCGGCGCATTGCAGTATTGCTTGGCTAGGGTCTCCAAATTCGACAACCACCTGCTGCCGGCACCAGGACCGCGTCTCGGCGGGTACCATTTCGCGCAATTGATCACTGAAGAATGTCTGCAGCCGGTTGCGGACCTCGGGGTCGTTGTGCATGGAAGGCGCGACATGGAGGAAAATCATGCTGGCCTGGAACTCTTGCGCGAGTGACAGCGCATAGGCGAGAGCGCGCAGGGAATCCGCGGAGAAGTCCGTCGGGAACAAAATTGTGCGCGGTTCGCGAGGGCTGGCTTGTCCGGCTTCGGGGTGCACCGTCAGCACCGGCACGGGAGACAATCGCAGGATCTCCTCTGCCACGGAACCCATAACCAACTTCCGCAATCCTCGCCTGCCGCGAGTGCCGGTTACGATCACGTCAGCGTTGTGCCGGGTGATCACTTGCTCCAGACCATCCCAGATTTCGCCGTGCCTCACCATGCCTTCGTGCGGCACATCGCGAAGCTGCTCTGAGCCCATCAGCGCTTTCATCTGCTCTTCTGCCCACCGTTGCACCGTTTCTTCAATCTGAGGAAGCGTCTCCACAGGGGGGTACGTGTACACCTCGGGAACAATTACGTGCACGGCATAGACTCTGCCCTGATACGTTTTCGCGATCGCGGCAGCGTACCCTACCGCTGCTTGTGAAGCGTCCGAGAAGTCAGTGGCCAGCACGACGTTTCGCAGCCCGATTCGAGCAGTCAAACTGACGTAACTCATTTCCGTCTCCTTTAAGACGCAACCACCGACAGATTCGAGAACCTCGCCGTTGTTTCGTTTACGCACTTCGTGTTGCTGTCGCCCAGTTCCTCGCCACTTTCCACGCCTCGAACCAGAGGAGACTCGCGCCGCCTGCGGCAAGACAGATTCCAATATCTGTAAGGTGGAGAACGGAAAACCGGAACAGCGAACGTAAGAACGGAACATAGATCGACAGCGCGAGTACCAGGACGGCTCCACCAACAACCCACCACAGCGCCGGATTGGGCGCTCGCAAGGTGGAGATAATGACTCGGGTCCACGATCGGTTTGCCAGAATGAGCATGAGGTTTGCAATCACAAGTGTCGAGAATGTGAGCGCACGCGCATTCGTCGCCGGTTCGCCGCGATAGAGCGCAACCGCGAAAACTGCGATCACCGCCGCCAATACGCTGAGCCCTTGAAAAAAACTGAAGGTGAGATGACGCCTCGATAGGAGCGGCTCTCCTGCACGGCGTGGGTGCCGCTGCATCAGTCCAGGCTCTCCCGGTTCGGCCTCAAACGCCACCGAACACGCCGGATCAATGATGAGCTCAAGGAATACGACGTGCACCGGCATGAGCACCAGCGGCCATTTTAAGAGCACGGGAATGAGCGCCAATCCCGCAATCGGCACGTGGACGGCAAATACAAACGACATGGCCTTGCGGAGATTGTCGAAAATCCTTCTACCCAGGCGGATGGCATCGACAATGGAGGTGAACGAATCGTCCAGGAGCACGAGGTCGGCAGCTTCGCGAGCCACGTCGGTGCCACGCCCGCCCATGGCAATGCCGATTTGAGCGGCCTTCAGCGCGGGAGCATCATTCACGCCGTCGCCGGTCATGGCGACTACTTCGCCGTTTGCCTTCAGGGCGTTCACCAGCTGCAGCTTCTGCTCGGGGACGACCCGGGCAAAGATATCGGTCGCCTGCACTCTCTCACGCAGTTGCTGGTCGTCCAAGGCCTCGATTTCTTTACCAGTCAGCACATGTTCCGGCGCCTTCATGCCAATCTGCACCGCAATGTTTTGCGCCGTAGCCGGGTAGTCACCGGTGATCATCACCACACGAATGCCGGCTCCATAGCACTCGCGCACGGCTGCAGGAACCTCGGGACGGATAGGATCAGCCAAGCCGACCAGCCCAACAAATGTCCAGAGCAAGGCATGCGGATCGTCCGGAAGATTGCTATCCCGAACGTCGCCCTTCGCCACGCCAAGAACGCGAAAGCCCCTGCCGGCCATCTGCGATGCCGCCCACGTGATGTTCTCCATCTCCGACTTGGGAGTGCGGCACAACTCGGCAATGGCTTCGGGCGCACCTTTCGCGGCGAGCACATAAGACCCTGTTTGAAAAGACTCCCACACCCGAGAAACTGCCAGCAGCTTAGGCGTTAACGGGTACTCGCGGACCAGGTTCCACCCCGGATGAAGATGCTCGGTATCGCGTAGGAACCGCGCCCCAAACTGCTGGAATGCGATTTCCATTGGGTCGAAAGGGTTCCGCTTGCTGCTCAGAATGCTGTATTCGACCACCTCGTGAAATTGTTCGGGCAATGAGCGGGATGGCGAAGTAGACAACTCCAGATACTGGCCAGCGGCGAACAGTTCCTGCACGGCCATGCGGTTCTGCGTAAGCGTTCCGGTCTTGTCCACGCACAGGACAGTCGCCGAACCGAGCGCCTCGATAGCGTTGTTTCGACGCGTTAGCACACGCTTCTGCGAAATGCGCCAAGCGCCAAGAGCTAGAAATATCGTCAGCACAACCGGAAATTCTTCGGGCAGCAGTGACATGGCCGTAGTGATTCCGACGAGGAAGCCATCTATCCAGCGCCCGCGCGTGAGGCCATAGGCCACCACGATCAGAAAGCACAGCGAGAGGCCAAGTGTGGCCAATATGCGCGCCAACCGGCCCACTTCCTCTTGCAAGCGGGTTTGCTCCGTAGAAACCGTCTGCAGCGCCTTGCCGATCCTGCCCAACTCGGTTCGTGCGCCCGTAGCCTTGATTTCGGCAAAGCCTTGCCCTTGCACAACGAGCGTGCCGGAAAAGACAAACGGAAGATCATCGCCTCCAGGACGGCCCATTTCCGCGTGGCCATCCCATGCCGCCTTACGGACTGGTACCGACTCGCCGGTTAGCAGCGATTCATCGATCGACAGATTGCCGGCCGAGAGCACCACGCCGTCCGCCGGCACACGATCGCCTTCCGAGAGCACTACCAGGTCTCCTCGGACCACCTCACGTCCGGCAACGCGCCTCTGCTGGCCGTCACGAATGACCAGTGCGCGAGGGCTGGAAAGGTCGCGCAGTGCCTCTAACGCATGCTCAGTCTTGCGTTCCTGGTAGAGGCTGATCCCGATCACGACGAAGATCGATACGAGCAGCACAGCCGAATCGCGCAACTCGCCGAGAAAGAGGTAAATCGCGCCTGCTCCGACGAGGAGCAGGATCATCGGCTCACGTACTATGTCCCACGCTGTTGCGAACACGCCGCGCGGCTTAGCGGTGGGCAGTTCATTCGGGCCCTCTGCTTGCAACCGGGCAGCCGCTTCGGCCTCACTAAGCCCGCTTTCCAGGCCCGCGACATGTGAAGGCGCAACCATGGACTCATATCAGGATATGCGAGGATCAGCTGACCCGCACTGCAAGCATCGACACTGAGCCGCCGTCCACGCCTTCGACGGGAAACGTCACAGGCTCAGACGCGGTGCGCGTGCCTGTAATGTAGACCAAGGGGAGGTAGTGGTCCGGCGTGGGCACCGCCAATTCAGCCTCGCTGCCCAGTCGAGTCTCATATTCGATTAATGGCTTGTGATCCGCGGCGACTAACAACTCGCGAACTCTTTTTTCGAACGAAATCGCCCAGTCATACGGTTCTTGTACGTGGCGCCCCCAGGCGTAGGTGTGTAGGTTGTGAACCAAGTTGCCACTGCCGAATATGAGGACGCCCTCTTCACGCAGTGGTGCAAGGCGCTGGCCGATTTCGTAGTGGAAGGACGGTGGTTGCGTTTCGTCGATGCTGAGTTGAACGACTGGAATATCCGCTTTGGGATAGATGTGGCGTAGCACGGACCACGTGCCATGATCGAGTCCCCAGCGCTCGTCTGGTCTGACGGGCAAAGGCGTGAGTAGCTTTCGAACGCGAGCAGCAAGGTCGGGGTCGCCGGGCGCGGGATACTGGATTTCGTACAACTCACGCGGAAACCCACCGAAGTCGTGGATGGTCCTGGGTGCCGTGCTTACCGTGACGGCTGCATCCTCAATGTACCAGTGGGCGGAGAGCGAGAGGATCGCCTTCGGGCGGGGCATGGCGATTCCAAGCGCCGCCCACTTCTGCGTGTACCGGTTGTCAAGCAATGCGTTCATCGGATTGCCGTGACCGACGAACAGCGCTGGCATTAATCGCGACATTCCTCAACCTGCCTTACGCCACCTTCTGGCGTTCTTCGCCCGGCAGCACCCCGATTTGCTTGAGCATGCCCATGAGATCGTAAAACAGATTCTCCTCCACGATCTCGCCCTGCTCGTTCCAGCGTGCAACCGTGCAGAAATCGATGCGGAATTTCCTGTTGGTTGGCTGAACAACAGTGCCGTCCGGCATCGTCATTGCTCCCTTCATGGTGCCCGTAAAGTCGGCAACCGTGCACGTCCACTCGCCTTGGGCGAGCATGATCTTGTAAGGATTGTTGATCAGGTGTTGGTCAGGGAATATTCTGAAGAAGGCGATCGCCTCCTGTTCATGGGCATCTCTGCCATTCGTCGGTGGCTGATTCGGCCAGCGTACGATGCAGTCTTTTGCGTGATAACGCCGGAAGCTTTCGAGATCCTGGGCGTTCCACGAATCATCGAGCTTCTTCATATTCTGCAAATTCTTCGCGGAATCCATAGTTCACCTCACTCCCTGGAATGCGATATGGCCTTCATCATAGAACGAATCGAGAGCGGACGTGTTTGTTCCGACTCACGGTCGTGGCTTCCTCGCGGTAGGACGTTCGACGGCTTAAATGCCCCGGCCGTATGCTCGCTCTTGCTGGCAGGAACTGGAGTGGGATGCCTTGGGCTTGGCGGACTTAAAGGACAAACATTCGAAAAATCTGCATGCCCGGCCCTGTCAGCAACCATCTCGGTACAACTCGGTACAATTGAGGCGCGAGGAAGAGTGGCTTTCCGGCTCCTAAACGACGCCGAATGAAGCACTTGGATTTTGACCTGCTCTTGGTTCGGGACCAGGGGGTCGGAGGTTCAAATCCTCTCTCCCCGACCATTCTTCATTTTTTGCTCGCTGAAAAATCAGATCGAATGGTTTTCTGCATCTGGGTGTGAGACTTACGCCATCCGTCGCGCAGTTCAAAAGTACACTTTTCAGCAATCGCCAACGAACTGATTACGGGCGGTGGCATCACCAGCTGGACCTTTGATGCCGCTGGATCTGGATTTACGCTTGATACCATTACTTCTGACGGCAGCATTGGCGGGTGGCCCGCCCTTTCTCGTGCACCAGGGGAGTATATCCCATAAATGAAACGGGATGCCCCATCCTTTGCGGCTTGTGCAAAGGGTGGGAAGGCGAGAGTTGAGGTTTGCATCATAGTTCGACAATCGTACTAAGGCTGACCATGAGTTCATCCCTCGGCTGTGCCGTAGGTCTTTCTTTAAAAGGACCCTCGACCCAGGAGTAGTCATTCCTCCCACCCAACGAAAAGCACGTTGGGTGGGGCACCCTCCTGTGTCGTTTCTGGGATATAAAGGCAAGGGAAAGGGTGGGCCACCCGCCAATTAGAAACCTGAAAGGGAAGTGCTCTCTTGAGGCATCTCATTATCATTGTTCTTGCCATTGTTGCGGCTGAACTAGTGTGCGTCTGTGCCTGGGCTCAGAACAGCGCCTCTCCATCTTCTCACGACAATTTCGTAAGCGAATGGTTGCAGCGTTCCTCACGTGCCGCAGCTGAACAGCCTTTTTGGATGGCGCCGCTGTTTACGGTTACGCCTCGCCTGGTGCAGCAGTTCCGCTACGATGTGGCCTTGCAAACCAAGGGCAATGCCACCACTGGCAATTACGGCACGGGAAAAGGCCTGGAACTTATTCCCACCGAGCACACGGAGATATTGATCAGCGCTCCTCCTTATGTGACTCACACTGCTCCGGGGTTGCACGACGGTTTCGGCGACATGACCTTCCTCTTTAAATACCGCTTGGCCGCCGGCACGGAGGAGCAGGGAAATTATGTTGTGACCGCACTTCTCAATACCACCGTTCCTACGGGCTCCTATTCCAATGGTTCCACGCACGCCACCTTCTCCCCCACCCTCGGGTTCGGCAAAGGTTGGGGCGCTTTCGACATTCAGAGTACGGCTGGCGTGACTTTGCCCACCGGGGATGTGGATATCCTGGGCACGCCCGTGGGCCTGAATGTCACCTTCCAGTACCGGCTCCTCAAAAAGTTCTGGCCGGAAGTGGAGGTCAATTCGACTTTTTGGACGAACGGCAAAAACGCCGGCAAAAAGCAGGTGTTTCTGTCACCGGGACTGGTGGTGGGCCGCCTGCACTTGTGGAGGAGAGTGGGTTTCGCTATTGGAGCGGGAGTTCAACTCGCGGCTACTACATTTCATACCTACAACCACAGCTGGGTCACATCCGTACGATTTCCGTTCTAGCAGGCTGCCAAGAATTCAGAGGTTGCACAGCCCCAAGAATATTTGGATCAAGTGGGGTCCTGGGCAATCCTGGGACTTTGGTACAACTCAGTACCATTTGCGCGAGAAGCTGTGCATTCCCGATGAACGCAGTCGCGCTCCTTTTGCTGCAAATGGTAAGAGACAGCTACTTTACGCCGCCGCAGCTTGGCCCCAGCCACCTGGAAGTGAAATTGTTAATGGTGTCCATAGAGCGGCCCCTGCTGGTTGCAATCATCTCTACTGAACCCTTCACGTGCTCTCTATCGAGGGCTACGAATTTTCCTGAGCCCGTCAGCTTCATGCCGGAACCCCGATAGTTGCAGGAAGCATTGCCTTTGATCTTGCTACTGCTCGCCGCAAGTGTTGTCCAAGTGCATTGCCGGTCCAGGGTGAAGTCGGGCTTTGCCAATTGTTGCCTGGTCAAGCATCGTTTATACGTTCTGGTGTGAGAATCCGCTTTCCTTCTTTCTTCCAGTCGGGCGCGCTGTTCTGGCGTAAGTCGGTTCAGCATCTCGGCGGGAAGCGCCAGTTCGCCGGAGGCCGTCACCACAGTCGTTTGCCAAAGGCCGGGTTTGATGTTGAAGGGCTGGACTTTATGGCTTGACCAAAGGGGAAGGCTCAGGGCGAGAACTACTCCCAAAAGAACAATGTGAGTGCGCATTGCTTTCCCCCGCGAGGTGGCCCCCGCTTTGAAGCACGCAACCCCGCGCCCTCAGGGATAATTGATCCCGTCAGCCGGGTCAAAGGAATTGCCCGTGATTCGTGTCTGACCTCCTAAGCCCTTGTGTCTGAAGGCATTAAGGCGACTGCTGACGCGCTCCAAGACGCATGCTATGATTCCGGCCCAAGTTCAGAGTGGGGGCATGCTACCGGAGGTTTCCCCAGGCCAAATTTTCCGGTTCGGGTTGTTCGAGGCGGACGTTGCCCGCAACGCGCTGAGCAGTGGCGGTGTGCGCGTCAAAATTCAGGACCAGCCCCTTCGCGCGCTGATTATCTTACTGGAGCGTCCTGGCGAGATAGTCACGCGTGAGGAACTGCGGCAAAGTCTTTGGCCGGAGGGTACGTACGTTGATTTTGACGGCAGCCTCAACGCGGTCCTGAAAAAATTGCGGTCGGCGATTCACGACGACCCGGAAAATCCCCGCTTCATCGAAACCGTTCCTCGCCGCGGATATCGCTTCATCGCGCCGGTCTCCAGCAATCCCCAAAAGCGCACTGCCGCCGGGGCGGACACGGTCCTGGCTGCCGCTGCGCCCCCCGTCGCGACGGGGACAGTACAGACAGCAGTGGCCGGGCATCGGCCGCAGTTCGGGACTTTGGTCCATGCCTTGCCAATGGTTGCGCTGGCTGCTCTGGCTGTGGCCGGATGGTTTGCCTGGCAGAGCAAAAGGTTTGCCCCGCGGCAGGTGAGAGCTGCGACCCAAACCAGGTCTGCAGTGCACATGCGCAAATCGGTAGCAGTTCTCGGATTCCGCAATCTTTCCGGCCGTACCGACGACAACTGGTTGTCTACAGCGCTTTCTGAGATGCTGAGCACCGAATTAGCCGGGGGCGAGAAGCTGCGATTGATTTCGGGCGAAGATGTTGCCAACCTGCGGGTTGCCTCGCCATGGACACAAACCGATACCCTGGATCGCGACACGACGGCGCGCATTGGCGCCGCGCTTGGCAGCGACGTGCTGGTCCTGGGTTCGTACATGACGATCGGCATGACCAGCCGCGGGCAACTGCGGCTCGACGTCCGCATGCAAGACGCCAAGACCGGAGAAATACTTACTGAAATGGCGGTGATTGGCGGCAGCCAGGATTTATTCCGCCTGGTCTCTCGGGTTGGTCAAAAATTGAGGGAGCGCCTGGGTGTCCCTGGCCTGGAGGACATGGACGCGGCCGGTGTTCTGGCCGCCCTGCCTTTAGACCGCGAAGCGGTGCGTTCTTATGCGCTGGGGGTGGCCAAATTGCGGCAGTTTGATGCCCTTGGGGCGAAGGACCTGCTAGTCCAGGCTGCCGAGGCCGATCCAAAATTTTCCCTCGCCCATGCCATGCTCGCACGCGCCTGGGGCCAACTGGGTTACGAACAAAAGCGCCGGGAGGAGGCAAAAAAAGCCCTTGACCTTTCCACCGATCTGCCGCGCGCACAACGTATGCTGGTGGAAGGCGATTACTACGAAAGTCTCGGCAACCACGAAAAATCCGGCTCCATCTACCATGCGCTATTCGAGCTGTTTCCCGACAACGTGGATTACGGGCTGCAACTCGCCACCATACAACTGGCCGCAGGTCACGGCAGCGAGGCGGTAAAGACCGTCGCTCAGCTGCGGCGACTACCCCCGTCCGCGGCGGACGACCCGCGCATTGACCTGACTGAGGCCAAGGTGGCCAAAAGCAAGGTGGAAGCTCTGGCGCTCATTCACAATGCTTTGAAGAAGTCAGCATCACAGGGCCGGGAACTGGCTTACGCCCAAGCCCGGCATGACCAATGTCTCTCTTTGCTCTATGGTGAGAATCCACAACAAGCCCAGCCGGTGTGCGTAGATGCGTATCACATTTTTCTTGCGGCCGGAAATCGGCTGGCAGCCGCCGATTGTTTGCGCCTGATCGCTGATGGCGAAGGCACGCACGGCCAGTTCGAAGAGGCAATAGCAACCTACCAGCGGGCGCTCGGCATTCTCTTAGAGCTCGGCGATGATGAAAAGACGGGAGCTGACCTGAACAACATGGCCATAGACTTCGCCAATGAGGGCAAGCTGGATCAGGCGGAGCAACTCTATCAGCAGGCCAAGTCTCATTTCGAGCGGGCGGGCGACCGGGGGAATGTGGCGACGGCGCTGGGCAATATTGCTGACATCCTCTATCTGCGCGGCAATCTGAAGGGAGCCGCGAAGCTGTATGAACAGGCTCTGCAAATTGAGCGTTCCCTGGATCCGGGATCGCCCGGGTACCTTTTGTACCGGCTGGCGGACCTGAATCTCACCCGGGGCCGGGTTCAAGATGCGCACCGGCTTGCGCAGGAAGCGGTCGCGGAGTATCCGCCGGAGCAGGGTGCGTATCAATATCTTACGGGGGCCATGATCGTTCTGGGGGAGGCGCTGGAGGCCGAGGACAACCTGGCGGAAGCGCGCAAGCAGTTCGAGCAGTCGTTGGCGATTCGTCAAAAGATAGCCGCCATGAACCTGGTGGCGGAAACCCAGGAAGAGCTCGCTGCATTAGCCCTCCAGGAAAAGCATCCGGAGCAGGCGGAATCCCTGCTGCGCTCCGCAATTGCGGAGTTTGCAAACGATAAGAACGGCCCTGACGCCAGCAGCGCATACACGCTGCTGAGCCGCGCCTTGCTGATGGAAGGAAGATTGGGGGAGGCGGGCGAAGCGGCCGGGAGGGGAGCCGAACTCAGTCTTTCCAGTTCCGATCCTGCCCTGAAGCTTCCCCACGCCATCCAGAAGGCACGGGTCGAGATGGCGAGCCTGGGCCAGAATCAGGCGGGTTCAGCCGCGGCACTCCAAGGATTGCATTCGACGATTGTCATCGCTCAGAGGCTCGGTTACTACCGGGTTGAGTGCGAAGCGCGCATTGCTTTGGGCGAATTCGAATTGAAGACCAATCCCTCCCTCGGCCACAAACACCTGACCACCCTCGCTTCAGAAATGCGCGGCCGCGGGCTGGAACTGCTCGCGCGCCAGGCGGAGGACGCTCTAGGCAATGGTTTAGACGTGGTTGCCGGCAATCGCTCGGCGCACTGAGCTTCCGGATAAAGTCCGTCTATCTTTTCAGACCGTCCCTGCACCCGGATAGTGCTGGTCACCTCTCCTGCGAAGCTGTTCACCTGATTGAAGTTAGCAGGTCACTTCCATTTCAGTTGCAGTTTCTTTGACGCCCGTGTATCAACCGCGTGGTGACTGGCGTCCGGCGGACCACTCGAAACGCGCACGCCGATGGAGATTGGATATGACCGTTGGCACCTATCGCAACAAGGCATTTTTGATCCCCACCCTGCTGGCAGCGCTGGGGTTGATGGCGGCATGGGGATGTAGTTCCAGGGCAAAGTCGAACGACGCGGCGCCGGGTTCCGCTGCGGATGAGAAGTCCGTCGCAACCTCGAACGGCAGCGGCAGCCACCTTGATGTGCTGTGCATCGGAGATCGCATCAACAATCCGCCCGAACCCTTCCATTACTCCTACAAGTACACAGGTGCGTCCGGCTCGGTGAGCAAGGAGGCAGACATTACGCCGCAAGCCATGGACATCACCATCCAAGACCAGTCAGGTACTCACTCCTATCACGGTGCGCGCGCGGACGAAACCAGCTGGGGCCAAGCGGTTCTCGACCTTTCCAACTTGAATATCACCGTAATGTCCAGCCGGCTTGTCCTTCTCAATGATGGTTCTGCCATCACCCAGCAGGGCCCGGAGGCGGTCAACGGCTACCGCACGGTGAAGTATGCCATTGACACCACCAGCGCCAACTCCTCCGATCAAAAGAAGTACGAGACCCTTTTCGGCAAAGGCAGCTATGAAAAAGGCTCGGCGTGGGTCCCAGCGGATGGCTGCGCCGTAAAACTCGTTCTGGACGAGGGGATCGCGCGGCCCGACGGCAACGTGGAGAAGGTTCATTACGAAATAGCGAGGATACGCAAATGAGAGCGGATCTTACGGAGGGCGTGGGTAGGTGAAGAAGCAGCAAGTTTCGGGAACGTTCCCGCCGGCAGTGGTGGTAAGTCTAGTGCTCGCGGCGGCAAGCTGGGCGCCAAGCGCACGAGCCGTCCCTGCGCCGCAACCGGCCTACCCAGTCAGCGGAAATGCATTGGCGAATGTATTTCTCAAACCGTCGGCAGTCAGCTGGGGAGGTTCAGCTACCGGCACCGTGGTGCTGCAGCAACGGACCCCGACGGACAAGGTGGTTAACGGAAAGCTGCAGAAGGCCAAGCCCGTGGTGGTCCTTCTCAAGAGCAGCAACAGCCTGGTCAAGGTGCCGGCAAGTGTCACCATGCCGAAGGGGGGACTCAGCGCAAGCTTCCCGGTGACCATCTCCAAGCCCTCCACCTGCTCCCTCGGTGGCGTGAGCACGGCAAACGCTGTGATCACGGCCACGTATAAGGATTCCCGCACCGCGTCCCTGCAAGTAGGGCAAAGCAGCGGCAAGCCCAGCCGGTACACGAGCAAAACAATTGGGATCAAACCCAGCGCAATACTGGGGGTAAGTCACGATGCCCATGCGCTGATTCTGGACGGCTCCGACAAATGCGTGCAGAGCCTGGTGGCGGGAGACGTCGTGTTTTTCAAAAAGCTCGGTGTGCTGGAAGTGAAGAATACGATGAAGGTCCCCAGCGGCGCGCTTTCGCAAATCAAGGCCACCAGCGGCGGGGTGGCGGTGGCGGTGAGTTCGGCCTCGCTCACCGACTTCATAAATGAGGGCACCTTCCAGGTTTTCAAAAGCACGCTGGGAGAGGCGACACAGCCAAGCGGGCCCTGGGCCCATGGCCTGGAACCGAACCAGCCGGTGAGCGGAGACGGCGAATGGAAATACAAGGTAAGCGGTACCGGCAGCAGCTATTCCTTCCTCGCTTATAAGCAAAACGGAGGACTGCAGGGCAGCGTCAGCGGCAAGGGAGAAATCACGAAATTCGGTTTTAACTTTCTGGCTGTGATCCACCAGGCCAAGCTTCAGCAGGCCACCTTTAAAGTTGACACCAACGGTACGCTGGACGTGGACTGGATGGCTCAGACCACCGGTTCAGGCCAAGGCATCGGAGAATCGCGTCTGCGCTTGCCGGCTTTGCACTCCGGGCTGGTTGACAGCGCGGACGATGTTCCCCTCCTCTACCAGGTCTATGCCAACCTGATTTTTAAACCAGGATTTGGCGAAAAGGCTGCCGCCAAGGGGCATTTCCGCGTGACCTATAACGGCGAGGGGGGCATTGACGGCACCACGCCATTGAATGAAGGGTTGGACGCCCACACCGAGATTGCCAGCACAACCTCATCCGCCAAAGCCGCGCACGGCGCCGTTGTGGCCGTCAATGCGCCCAAGTTCGCGCTCTCGCTGAGCACCGTCAGTTTCCTTTGGGCGCTGGACGCGCGCATGCCCGGTGCATTGAATTCAGCGGGAGCCAGTCTGGCGGACAGCTTGCAGGGGCAGTTAGGCACCTACGTCAAAGCAGACCTCATGCCTCCCACATCCCAGGATTTGTTCAAGGTCCGTCGCGCTTTATCCGTGGGCTGGGTTACGTCCGTAGGTTACGCGGGGGCGGGCATGCTGGCCATGCTCCCCTGCCAGCAGTACTACCAGACATTCCTGACTCTGGGATGGATGGACAAGGATATGCTCGGATCCATTAGCGGTTCGATTCCAGGCAAAGATGGACTGACGATCTTCAAAAAGACTAAGACCACGATCATACCGCTCATTAAGGGATGCGAACCAGAAACATAGGGTGAAGACCTTGTCGTCGCGAATTCAGAAGCTGGTACTCGGGTTGTTGCTCGGGCTGGCGTTGGCCGGATGTCACCGATCCAGCAAGCCGCCCGTCCTGGCGCTGGAGGAATGCGATCCGGGAGGCTACATTGGCTGCCTCCAATCTTCTGCATATCTCTCGATTCCCATTGTTGATGCCAATCTTTCGCTGACTTATTCCAGCCGCTGGACGCGGAGTGAGCCGGGCCAGCCTGCATGGGACGCGACTCCTCTGGGGCTGGGCGGCTGGTCCATAAATGTGGTTAAACGCTACGACCGGGCAAACCAGATTCTCATCAGTGGTGATGGCACGTGGCGCTTGTCTGGCGCCGTCAGTCTTCCAACGGGAGAATTAGCGGTGCCAAGCTACGACGGCGGCCTGGTTTACATCTTCGACTCCGCCGGCCGTCACCTGCGTACGGTTGATGGCCACCTAGGCACTGAACTGCTCACGGTCACCTATGACAGTTCCGGCCGCCTCGCCCAGGTGAACGGGTCGGCCAATGGCCAGCCCGCCCATGTTGTCATTCAGCGCGATGCAAGCGGCGCTCCCCGGGCGCTTGTAGGAATTGACGGCGGGACAACTGAGCTGGCGCTGGATCCTGACGGGCATTTGGCCGGAATCGCCAATCCGGCTGGCGAAATAACACGCATTGCCTGGAATTCAGCCGGACTGGTGGAAAGCCGCACCGATCCGGAGGGTGATGTTGCACGTTTCACTTACGACTCGTCGGGACAACTTGCATCCGCAACCGATGCCGACGGTGTCGCTCGACGATACGAACGCAAATCCTCCGCCGACAGCCTGGAGATACGTGTATCTACCTCTTTGCACCGCGAGTGGAGATACAAAGCGGAGTCCACGGGAGCAGGCATTCGGCGAGCATTTATCAGACCAGACGGTACGCAGAGCACTCAAACCACTGATTCGCACGGCAATCGGACAATCTCGCTAGCCGAGGGAACGACCTGGAACGTCGGTGCCGTCCCCAATCCAGTGTGGGGCCTGGCTTCCCCGATCCTCACGCCAATTGTGGAGACCAGGCCGGATGGAGTGACCTCGCGGCGGGAAGTGAAGTATGGACTGCAGCCACAGCGTGGGCTTGCCTATGTATTGGCGGGAGCGGTGACCACCACCATCAACGGGCAGGCCTGGATCAAAAATTTCGATCCAGAGAAGCACACCATTGTTCTGGTGAACCCGGCGGGGCGCCGCACCACCAGCACTTATGACGAAGCCGGCCGTCTGCTGAGCCTCTCGGCTCCAGGCGCGGCGCCTGTTTCCTATACCTACAACGCTAATGGCCGTCTTGTCGCTAAGACAATTGGTAAGGGCACATTCGCCCAGACCACCAGCTATTCATATGAGCCTGGTAAGGGCGAGACCATCGTCACACTCGCCGACAAGAATGTGGAGAAGTTAACCGTGGACAGAGGCGGGCGTATGGTCAGCGCCACGGCTGGCGATGGTTCTACTGAGATCCTGGGATATGATGCCGCCGGCCGGCTTAACCAGGTTCAGCCCCCCGGCGGCTTGAATTTCACTCTGGGCGCCAGCCCCGCCGGGCGTCCCACCGCCTTTGTGCCTCCCATGGTCCAGGGGGACGCATCGCTCGAAACCAGTGGCTATGACGCGGACGGCCGGCTGGTGGCCATCTCCGGTCTGGGCAATCGCGCGGTTAACTTCAGCTACGATTCCTCCGGGAAGATTTCCAGCTGGACATTTGACCAGGGCAAGGGCACCGCTGCTTATGATTCCCGCTCGGGGCTGATGACGCAGGCTACCGACCCCGGCGGGGTTGTTACAGCTTATGGACACACCGGCAACCTGCCCACAAGCTTGGCCTGGTCAGGACCAGTTCGCGGCTCAGTTGAGACGGCGGTGGATGCGAACGGCCGAGCCATCCGCGAATCCGTAAACGGCGGCGCCAGCCTGAAATTCGCCTACGACCCGGCAGGCAATCTCATCGCCGTCGGCCCGCTTTCCCTGGCTCGCGACCAAGGCAGTGGCCTGGTCACGGAGAGCACTCTTGGAATCGTCCAGACCAGACAGGAGTTCGATGCTAGTCAGCGTTTGGTTCGGACAACGACGACTGCGGCGGGCAGGCTTCTGCTCGATCTTCGCTATGGCCGCGACGCTCTGGGGCGGATCACGAGGGCGAGCGAAAACACCAGCGCGGGCAAGACGACAACCACCGAGTATTCCTACGATCGCGCCGGGCGCCTGCAGGGAGTGCGTATCAATGGTCGCACTGCGGAACAGGAAAGTTACGATCCCGCCGGCAACCGCGTCAGCCTGGCGCGAGTTGGCCAGAAGGTTAAGGCGAAGTATGACCATCGCGACCGGCTCTTAAAGCTTGGCAACGCTCAATACACCTGGATGCCGGACGGCACCCTGGCGGGCGTTGCCCAGGGCGAGGTTGCAACCGCGTTTGTGTATGACGATTTTGGCGCTTTACGCCAAGCCAGCTTGCCCGATGGCCGCAAGATTCGCTACCTGGTTGACGCCGAGGGACGGCGAGTCGGCCGGGACGTGGGGGGCAAAATTGTTGCCGGATACCTCTATCGTCTCGATGGCTCCCTTGCCGCCGAAACGGACGGGTCAGGAAAGATAGTTTCCCGCTTTGGCTACGATAATCGCGGGCATCTCGCCCTAGTCGAACGCGCTGGCGTCACTTATCGCGTCATTACCGACGCGGCCGGCAGTCCGCGAATGATCATTGATTCACGAACCGGCACGGTGGTTGAGCAAATCGCATATAGCGCCTGGGGTAACCCAACCCGGGACACGGCGCCAGGATTCATTCCCATCAGTTTCGCGGGAGGCCTGCGCGATCCGGATACTGGCCTGATTCGCTTTGGAGCGCGCGACTACGATCCCGAGGCCGGTCGCTGGACGGCAAGCGACCCAATTCGCTTCCAGGCTCGCGACCCCAACCTGTACCGCTACGCCTTTGCTGACCCGGTGAATCGGACGGATCGAACGGGACTCGATTCTACTCAGATGGTGATCGTGTCGGCATCTGCGCCGCGCTTTCCTGATCCGTGGGGTTCTAACTCCTCCTCTACTTCTACCGACACTCCAAATGACAATCAGGGCGGCAACGGCGTAACCCAGTTCCAGGATCCCTTCGACAATTCCGGGGGGTCCAATATCATCACCATAATTTCTACTTGGACTAACCGTCCTCCCCAGGGCGACGCACAGATTGGGCCTATTGACTACACTTACAATCCGCCGGGCGGTGGCACGGTTGACATAACCCCTGTCGACGGGGGCTACATGGAGATTGGACCGATCACCCAAGTTCCGGACGGCGGTGGCGGTGGCGGGGGAGGCGGTGGTGGCGGCGGAGGTGGGGGTGGCGGCGGGGGCGGTGGCGGTGGTGGCTCGGGTCCCGGGGGCAACGGCCCCGGCGGCAACGGTCCTGGCGGCAACGGTCCTGGG
>Ga0134128_10002683_pt1 | contig 21964 bp, 21 predicted proteins | sample KB31754_FD_96462 | JGI IMG/M metagenome (GOLD analysis project Ga0134128, IMG submission 96462) | Terrestrial soil microbial communities with excess Nitrogen fertilizer from Kellogg Biological Station, Michigan, USA - KB3-175-4 | ecosystem: Environmental > Terrestrial > Soil > Unclassified ... | reverse complement strand
TCCAGCGCGTCGATGCAGGTCTCGACCTTGGGAATCATGCCGCCGGTGATCGTGCCGTCGGCGATCAGCCCGCGGATGTCGTCGACCTTCAGCTCTTTGATGAGGTTCTTGTCCTTGTCGAGCACGCCGGGCACGTCGGTAAGGAAGATGAGGCGCTTGGCGTGCAAAGCCCCCGCGATAGCGCCCGCAAAAGTGTCGGCGTTGACGTTGTAGGTCTCGCCGTCGGCGGCGGCGGCGACCGGCGCGAGCACCGGAATCAACTCGCGGCCCAGAATGGCGTCGAGCACGGCGACGTCGATCTTGTCGGGCTCGCCGACGAAGCCGAGATCGACCGGCGGTTCGCCGTCGCCGCCCTCGTGCGGCCGCGTCACCTTGCGCGCGGTGACCATGTTGCCGTCCTTGCCGCACAGCCCGATGGCGCGCCCGCCCTGGGCGTTGATCGCGCCGACGAGCTGTTTGTTGATGGAGCCCGCCAGCACCATCTCGACGATTTCCACCGTCGCCTTGTCGGTGATGCGCAGGCCGCCGGAAAAGCGCGATTCGATGCCGAGCTTCTTCAGCATGGCGCCGATCTGCGGGCCGCCGCCGTGCACGACGACGGGATTGACGCCGGATTGTTCGAGCAGCACCATGTCGCGGGCGAAATCGCGCTCGCCCTCGCCGCCCATGGCGTGGCCGCCATATTTTACGACGATAGTGGAATCGTCATAGCGCAGCATATGCGGCAGCGCCTGCATGAGAATTTCGGACTGCTCGTGCGGGCTGACTTCTCGCGGGGCCGACATCAACGCTCTCTGGCTCCAGTGACGTCGCGCCTTCTACCGGCGCCAGCGGCGGCGGGCAATCGCGACGGCTCGCCGAAGCTTGAAATTGCCGGATGCATTGGCGGCCTTGTCGCCATCCGTGGTCCCAGCGGGTTCCCGATTTTGGCATGGCGGCGTGCCTTTTAGGCGGGCGCGGCTTGGTCGCAACCGCGACTCTCAAATTGACGCAGGGCCTCGCGGGCCGCTAACTAGACCCATGGCCGGGCGTAAACGAGCCCAGCAAACGGGAGGTAGGCATGAGTTTCCTCAAGGTCGTGGGCTGGAGCGCGGCGATTTTCGGATTGGGCGTCGGCACGGCCCTCGCCGGCGACCCCGCGAGCTGCAAAGCGGTGCGTTTTTCTGATGTCGGTTGGACCGACATCACCTCCACCACCGCCATCGCCAACGAGATCTTCAAAGGTCTCGGCTACGAGCCAAAGATCACAGTGCTCTCGGTGCCCGTCACCTACACCTCGATGAAGAACAAGGACATCGACGTGTTTCTCGGCAATTGGCAACCGTCGATGGAGAACGACCGTAAGCCGTATGTCGCCGACAAATCGGTGGTCGTCACCGGCGCCAACCTGCCGGTGGGCGCCAAATACACCCTCGCCGTGCCGCAATATACCTATGACAAGGGCCTCAAGGACTTTAAAGATATCGTGAAGTTCAAAGATTCCCTCAAGGGCAAGATCTACGGCATCGAGCCGGGCAACGACGGCAATAGGCTGGTGCTCAACCTCATCAAGAAGGACGAGGACGGGCTGAAGAACTTCCAGCTCGTCGAGTCCAGCGAGCAGGGGATGCTCTCCGAGGTGCAGCGGGCCACCAAGCGCAAGCAGGACATCGTGTTTCTCGGCTGGGCGCCACATCCGATGAACGTCAACTTCAAGATCCAGTACCTGACCGGCGGCGACGATAGCTTCGGGCCGAATTTCGGCGGCGCCGTCGTCTACACCAACGAACGCGCCGGCTGGGCCGAGCAATGCCCGAACGCCGCCAAGCTCGTTAAGCAGCTCATATTCACCGTCGACATCGAGAATGTGGTGATGAACAAGATCCTCACCGACGGCATGCAAGGGCCGAAGGCGGCCGACACTTGGCTGAAGACCAATCCACCGCAACTCGTCAAATGGCTCGACGGCGTGACCACCTTCGACGGCAAGCCCGGCCTGCCGGCGGTGAAGGCGAGCCTCGGCCTTTAAGCCGCGCCGCGGCGATCGACGCCAGCGCCGGCACGGAACTTGGAACGCCGTGCGCTCAGGGCCGGGCTTGCCCTGCCCTGATGTTGCATTCGCGTTCAATCCGGCTTGCGGCGGCGGCGAACTCGGCGTGAAATGCGCTGAAGGACCGCGTGCGGTTGAATTGCGTGCAGATGGCCAGGACAAGCCTGGCCATAACGAAGGGCTGAGGAGACCCGCTTGGAAAGCTGGTTCACCGTCTGGAAAATCCCGCTCGGCTGGCTCGCCAAGGAGGGCATCACCTGGTTGCAGGATAACGCCGGCGGTTTCTTCGATCTGGTGACGACGCTCATCGACTTTATGGTCGACGGCCTCACGCAGATCCTCTCCGGCGTGCCGGTCATTGTCGTCATCGCGGTTTTCGCGGGGCTCGCCTATTGGCTGCACCGCTCTTGGAAGCTGGCGCTGTTCGTCGTCCTCGCCTTCCTGCTCATCACCAACCTCGGCTATTGGCAGGCGACGCTGGAGACGATCTCGCTGGTTGGTTTCGCGACGCTGACCAGCGTCGCATTTGGCGTGCCGATCGGCATCGCCTGCGCGCACCGGCCGTGGCTGTATTCCCTTGTTCGGCCGCTTCTCGATCTCATGCAGACGCTGCCGACCTTCGTCTATCTGATCCCGACGCTGGTGTTGTTCCACCTCGGCTCCGCGCCGGGCCTCATCTCAACCGTGATCTTCGCCATCGCCGCGCCGATTCGCCTCACTTATCTCGGCGTCTTCTCCGTCCCTGTGCAATTGCGCGAGGCCGGCGAAGCCTTCGGGGCGACGAAAAGTCAGCTACTGTGGAAGGTCGAACTGCCTTACGCGGCGCCGACGATCATGGCCGGCGTGACCCAGTGCATCATGCTGAGTCTGTCGATGGTGGTGATCGCCGCGCTCGTCGGCGCCGCCGGGCTAGGCACGCCGGTGGTGCGCGCGCTCGGCACCGTCAACATCCCGATGGGCATCGAGGCGGGCTTGGCGATCGTGCTGCTGGCGATCGTGCTCGATCGCGTCTGCCGCGCGCCCGAGCGCAGGAAGGCCGCCTAAATGTCCGCTGTCGTCTTCGACCATGTCGACATCGTGTTCGGCAACCGTGCGCGCGAGGCGCTGGCGTTGATCGACGCGGGCAAGACCCGCGACGAGATTCTGAAAGAGACCGGCGTCGTGCTCGGCGCGGCGGGCGTCGAGTTGTCGGTCGAGCCCGGCGAGATCTGTGTGCTGATGGGGCTTTCGGGCTCCGGCAAATCGACGATCTTGCGCGCCGTCAACGGCCTTAATAAAGTCGCGCGCGGCCGGGTGCTGGTTGAGGACAGCGGCCGTCATGTCGACGTCGCCCATTGCAGCGCGACGGAACTGCGCGCGCTGCGCACGCGCCGCATCGCCATGGTATTCCAGCAATTCGCGCTGCTGCCGTGGCGCACGGTGCGCGAAAACGTCGCGCTCGGCCTCGAATTGCGCGGCTCCACGAAATCCGAGATCGCGCGCGTCGTCAACGAGAAGCTGGCGCTCGTCGGGTTGTCGCAATGGGCGGGCAAGTTCGGCCACGAACTCTCCGGCGGCATGCAGCAGCGCGTCGGCCTCGCCCGCGCCTTCGCCACCGACGCCGACATCTTGTTGATGGATGAGCCGTTCTCGGCGCTCGATCCGCTGATTCGCGACAAGTTGCAGGACGAGTTGCTGGCGCTTCAGAAGGAGATGAAGAAGACCATCATCTTCGTCAGCCACGATCTCGACGAGGCGATGAAGCTCGGCAACCGCATCGCCATCCTTGAGGGCGGCCGGGTGGTGCAATGGGGCACGGCCGAGGAAATCCTGCTTCGGCCCGCTAACGATTACGTCGCTGAATTCGTCAAGCACATGAACCCGCTCAATGTGCTGCGCGGCGGGGCGATGATGACGCCCGCCGCCACCCTGGCGCGCGAAGGCTCGCATGTGTGGCTCGACAAGCGCGGCCGCATCCGCGTCGCGCTCGACGAGGAGGGCCGGCCGCTCGGCTGCACGCTCGACGGCGCGGCGGGCGCGCTGATCAGCGCCGAACAGGCGACAGGAAACAAGGAGCAGGCTGCCGACATCATCGTCGCCCCGGTCGACCTCAAGATGCGAATGGCGATCGAGTTGCGCCGCATGTCCGGCAACCCGATCGTGCTGGTCGATCAACTCGGCCGCATGGCCGGCCTTTGCGGCGATGACGAGATCTATCGCGCGTTGCTGCGCGCGCGCCAGACCGAAGCGCAGCCGACGGAGTGATGGTGCGCCGCACGCGGCGTCAGGGCGAACATGGCGACGTCATCGCCAACTGAGAGATAGCTGGCCGAGCCGTCTCCTCCGTCCGGTTGAGGCGAAGAGGGCTTCGCTGCTTAGCGCGACGCGTCTGAGGATGCGGTTTCCGCGCGAAAAGGTCACAAATCGGACCGCAAGTCACGTCATCCCCGCAGCGCCGCATTTTCCGGATCATAGGGGCTGTCGCCGACGACGCGGGCGGAGAAATCCTCGCCGAGCACGCGCACGGTGAGTCCCGTGCCCTGCTTCGCCAGTTCCGGCTTGACCATCGCCAGCGCCAGCGACTTGCCGGTGCGCCAGCCATAGCCGCCCGACGTCGTGCGACCGACCGCCGCGCCGTCCTTGAACACCGGCTCCGAGCCGCGCGCGTCGAAATCGCGCACGCCTTCGAGTTCCAGCGTTACCAGCTTGTTGGCGAAGCCCTTGTCGCGTCCTTTGAGCAGGGCTTCCTTGCCGAGGAAATCCTTGTTGATGTCGATGAAGCGCGAAAGCTCCGACTCCAGCGCGGCGTATTCGATGGAGAGTTCGCGTCCGACCAGCTTGTAAGATTTCTCCAGTCGCAGCGAATCCATGGCGCGGATGCCGAACGGTTTGATTCCGAACGCCGCGCCCGCCTCCATCAGGGCATCGAAGATATAGTTCTGCATCTCCATCGGATGATGGATCTCATAACCGAGTTCGCCGATGAAATTGACGCGCATGGCGGTGCAGCCGGCGGCGCGGATCGACAGCGGGCGCGCGGTGAGCCAGGGGAAGGCGGCGTTGGAGACGTCGATGTCGGCAACCTTGGCGAGCACCTCGCGCGAGCGCGGCCCGGCGAGCACCAGCACGCCATATTGCGTCGTCGCTTTGTCGATGCGCACGGAGCCATCCGCCGGCAGCAGGCGCAGCAGCGAGTCGTAATCATGCGCCTCCAAACCGCCGGCCGAAATGAGATAAAAACGATCGCGACCGCGGCGCGTCAGCGTGAACTCGGCGCGCACGCCGCCTTGTTTGGTGAGCAGATAAGTCAGGCTGACGCGGTTGACCGCCTTCGGGATCTTGTTGGTGAAGATGGAGTCGAGCCAACGCTCCGCCCCCGGCCCCGAGACCTCGAACTTGGCGAACGCCGACATGTCCTGCAAGCCGACATTCTCATGCACGTTGCGGCATTCGGCGCCGACGAAGGCGAAATCGTTGGAGCGGCGGAAGCTCCATTTCTCGCGCGGGCGCTCGCCCTTGGGATGGTTGTCGTTGAGCAGCACATCGGGCTTGTTAAGCTCGGCCTCGCTCAGCGCATAATCGAGCGGCGCGAAGAAGTTTGGCCGCTCCCAACCATAAACGGAGCCGAACACGGCGCCGAGCGCCTTCATGCGATCGTAGCACGGCGTCTGCCTGAGCGGCCGCGTCGCGCCGCGCTCCTCATTGGGATAATGCACGGTGAAGACCTTGGCGTAGGCCTCCTCGTTCTTCTCGACGAGATAACCCTGTTGGGCGTAAGGCCCGAAGCGGCGAGGATCGACGCCGAGCATATCGACGGAGGGCTCGCCCTCGACGATCCATTCCGCAAGCTGCCAACCCGCCCCGCCCGCCGCAGTGACACCGAAGGAATGGCCCTCGTTGAGCCAGAAATTGCGCAGGCCCGGCGCCGGACCGACGATCGGCGAGCCGTCCGGCGTATAGGCGATGGCGCCGTTATAGACCTTCTTGATGCCGAGTTCGCCGAAAGCCGGCACGCGGGCGATCGCGGTTTCGATGTAAGGCCCGAGGCGTTCCAGATCCTCCTGGAACAGCTCGTATTCGCTGTCCTTCGACGGCCCCTGCACATAGCAGGCCGGGGCGCCGATCTCATAAGGCCCGAGCAGCAGGCCGCCGGCCTCCTCGCGCATGTACCAGGAACTGTCGGACTCGCGCAGCACCCCCATCTCCGGTAGGCCCTTGGCGCGCCGGGCCTGGATTTCCGGATGCGCCTCGGTGACGATATACTGGTGCTCGACCGGGATCACCGGCACGTTGAGCCCGACCATTTGGCCGGTCCGGCGGGCGAAATTGCCAGTCGCCGAAATCACATGCTCGCAGACGATCTCGCCCTTGTCGGTGATGATTTTCCATTCGCCGCTGGGTAGTCGCTCGATGGCGGTGACCGTGGTGTTGCGGTTGATCTCGGCGCCGCGCTCGCGCGCGCCGCGGGCAAGCGCCTGGGTGAGATCGGCCGGCTGGATGTAGCCGTCCTGCGGATGCTGGATGGCGCCAAGCAGACCATCGATGTTGCAGAGCGGCCAAATCTCCTTGACCTGATCCGGCGTCAGGAACTTGACCTCGATGCCGCCGATGGTCGAGGCGACGCCGGCATAATATTTGTATTCGTCGAGCCGATCTGGCGTGCGCGCGAGTCGGATGTTGGAGACTTGGCGGAAGCCGACGTCGAGCCCGGTCTCGGCGTTGAGCTTGCCGTAGAGCCCAACCGAATATTTGTGCAACTGCCCGACGGAATAGGACAGATTGAACAGCGGCAGCAGGCCGGCTGCGTGCCAAGTCGAACCTGAGGTCAACTCCTTGCGCTCGATGAGCACGCTGTCGCTCCAGCCCTTCTTGGCCAGATGATAGAGCGTCGAGACGCCAACGACGCCGCCGCCGATGACAACCGCGCGAGCAGTAGAGCGCATATCCGCAAACCCCTGATATCAGTAACTGGCGTCCGGCATCGACGCCTTCTTGCGCTCGATGAACTCCCGCAGCGCTTCGTCGATGCCGGGATCGATCGGCGGCGCAACGTAATCGGCGAGCATCTTCTTCCACACCGCATTGGCGCGCTGAGCGGCGTCCTTGCGACCCTCTTCCATCCATTGCTCGACCGAATTGTTGTCGGCGATGGTGGAGCGGTAGAAGGCAGTCTCGAAATTGGCCTGCGTATGCGCGCAGCCGAGGAAATGGCCGCCGGGCTCAACCTGCGTGAACGCCTCCATCGCCTGGCCGTTCTCACTGAGGTCGACGCCTTTGGCCAGCACGTGCATGGCGCCAAGCTGGTCGAAATCCATCACGAACTTCTCATAGGAAGCTGAGAGGCCGCCTTCGAGCCAGCCCGCCGCGTGCAGCACGAAATTCGCGCCCCCGAACATGGTTGGCAGCAGGGTCTGCGCGCTCTCGTAGGCCGCCTGCGCGTCGGGGATTTTCGAGGCGCACAGCGAACCGCCGGTGCGGAACGGCATGTTCATGCGCCGCGCGAGTTGGCCCGCGCCATAGATCGCCAACGCCGCCTCCGGCGTGCCGAAGGTTGGCGCGCCGGACTGCATGGAAAGCGTCGAGACGAAGGTGCCGAAGACTACCGGCGCGCCGGGCCGCGCGAGCTGGCAGAACGCCGTGCCTGCCATCACCTCCGCCAGCACCTGTGTCAGTGTGCCGGCGACCGTCACCGGGCTCATCGCGCCGGAGAGGATGAACGGCGTCATGATGCAGGCCTGATTGGCGCGCGCGTAAGCCTCCGCCGCGCCAAGCATCGTGGAATCCCACACCAGCGGCGAATTGGCGTTGATGAGGCTGGTGCAGACGGTGTTGGTCTCGACGAATTCCTTGCCGAACAGGATCTCGCACATCGCCACCGTGTCGCGCGCCCGCTCGGGATGGGTGACCGAGCCCATGAACGGTTTGTCGGAGAAGCGCATATGCGCGTAGACCATCTCCAGATGGCGCTTGTTGACCGGCAGATCGACCGGCTCGCACACCGTCCCGCCGGAATGGTGGATATACGGCGACAGATAGGCGAGCTTTACGAAATTGCGGAAATCCTCGATCGTGCCGTAGCGCCGGCCCTTATCGAGATCGTGCACGAAGGGCGAGCCGTAATTGGGGGCGAACACCGTCGCCTTGCCGCCGATCTGCACGCTGCGCTCGGGGTTGCGCGCGTGCTGAGTGTAGACGGCCGGCGTCGTCGCGCAGAGCTTGCGGGCGAGGCCCTTGGGGAAGCGCACGCGCTCGCCCTTGATGTCGGCGCCGGCCTGACGGAAGCGATCGAGAGCCGCGGGATAGTCGCGGAATTCGATGCCGACTTCCTGCAACAGGGTTTCGGCGTTGGCCTCGATGACGGCGAGCCCTTCCTCGCTGAGGATCTCGGTTAGGGGAATGGCTCGGTTGATGTAGGGCACGGAGGCGGCGCCGGTGCGCGCGCGCGCCGCCCGGCGCGCCTCGCGCCCGCGCCGGGGTTCGGAATGCGCAGCGGGTTCCGGCGTGGCGTTCATCGGGCAACCCCTGTTCGTTCGCAGCTTCGAGGAATGAATTTGCGCCTTTTGGCCAAGAAAATGAACTCTCAAAATGCGTTGACGGCGAAATCGGGAGGCATGACGGCCACAGACGAGGCCGGACGCCTCGCGGCGTCCGGCTAACCGTCGAATTCGACGCGCGACGAGGCCGGCGTCAAGCCTTGATGAGGTCGCCGATCAATTGCCAGCTCGTGCCGTCGAACTGGGCGAGTTGCATCTCGGTGAACGGGTCGTATTCGGTCGGCGAGGTGTTGAGCGTCTGCCCCGGCAGCATTAGCGGCACGCGCAGCCCCTTGAGGCCCTCCGCCTGCGCCAGCACGTTGTCGCGCGACAAGTCGTTGCCGCATTGTTTCAGCACATGCGTCATCACCGAGGCGGCCACGAAGCCGTAACCGGCGTTGGCGTCGGTGAAGGTCGCGCGGCTCATGTGCTTGTCGCAGAAGTCGCGCCAGATCTTGGTGTCGGGATCGTCCTTCCAGCGTGGATCGGTCACGTCCTTCAGATAGGTCGCGGTGATGAGGCCTTTCGACTTTGCCAACCCCGCCGGTTTGAGGATGGTCGCGATCGAGACCGAGACATTGGTGACGTAGCGCACGCCGCTCCAACCGAGATCGGCTGATTTGCGGATCGCCTGCGCCGCAAATTTCGGCGTCGCGGCGATCAGCAGGATGTCGGCGCCGGACGCCTGCAAGGTGACCACCTGGCTGTCGACGGTCGGCTCGGTCGTCTCGTAGGACGCCATCTTGACGATCATGCCGGCGTTCGCCGCCCCCAGCGCTTCCTTGATTCCCTGTACATATTCTCTGCCGAAGCCGTCGTTTTGAAACAGGATCGCGATCTTTCCCTTCGGCTTGGTTTGCAGAATGTGCTTGCCATAAATGCGCGCTTCGTTGACATAACTGGGGTTGAAGCCCGTCGTCCATTTGAAATGCGCGGGATCGGAGAACACGGCTGCGCCAGTGGCGACATATAGCTGCGGCACCATGTTCTTGTTGCAATATTCGCGAATGGCGAGATTGCAAGGCGTGCCCAGCGTGTTGAACAGGAAGGCGACCTTTTCTTGCTCGACCAGCCGACGCACCTGCTCCACCGTCTTGGGCGGGCTGTAGCCGTCGTCGAGCGAGATCAGATTGATCTTGCGGCCGTTGACGCCGCCCTGATCGTTAATCATCTTGAAATAGGCGGCCTCGGCCTTGCCGATGACGCCGTAGGCCGAGGCCGGGCCGCTGTAGGGCATGGTCTGGCCGATTTTGATCTCCTTGTCGGTGACCCCCGGCGCATTGGCGGCGTTGGCGCGCCCTATCGAGAAGACGGTCGCTGAGGCCGCCGCGGCGGCGAGAAATTGACGACGATCAAGCATGTTTCCTCCCGCGGTTTAGTGTTGAAGCGGGTCTCAGCCCTGTAAAATGTCTCCAAACAACTCCCAGCTCGACCCATTGAAGCGTTGAAGCTGCATCTGCCGAATCGGGCTGTAATTGGTCGGCGAGGTATTGATCTTGACCCCCGGCAGCAGCATCGGCAGATCGAGCCCGTTGATATTGGTCGCCTGCTTGAGCACGTTGGCGCGGCTCAGGTCGTCGCCGCATTGCTTGAGCACATGGACCATCAAGATCGCGGCGTCGTAGCCGTAAATCACGTTGGAATCGACGAGCTGCCGCGCGCTCATCCGCTTGTCGACGAAGTCCTTGTACTGTTTGAAACCGGCGTCGTCCTTCCAGCGCGGATCGCTCGCGTCCTTGCCGTAATTGGCGGTGATGAGCCCCTTGGCCTTCGCGAAGCCGGCCGCCTTCATCACGCTGGCGATCGATAGCGAGACGTCGGTGACGTAGCGCGTCGCGTTCCAGCCGAGGTCGAAGCTCTTGCGGATCGCCTGTGCGGCGAATTTCGGCGTCGCGGCGATCAGGAACACGTCCGCTCCTGAGCCCTGGAGGGCCGTGACCTGCGAGTCGACCGTCGGTTCCGTAGTCTCGTAGGACGCCTCCTTGATCACCATGCCAGCATGGTCGGCCCCGAGGCCGGCCTTCAATCCGATCAGATAATCCTTGCCGAAGCCGTCGTTCTGATAGAGGACGGCGATCTTGGCCTGCGGCTTGGTTGCCAGGACATGCCTGGCGAAGATTCCCGCCTCCGTCTGATAGTTGGGCTGGAGGCCGAGCGTCCATTTGAAATGTTCGGGATCGGAGAACGTCGCCGCGCCGGTGGCGACGTACAGTTGCGGCACGCCATTCTTGTTGAGATACTCGCGCGTCGCCAGATTGCACGGGGTGCCGAGTGGGTTGAACAGGAAGGCGACCTTCTCCTGCTCGACGAGGCGGCGGGTCTGCTCCACGGTCTTGGGCGGGCTGTAGCCGTCGTCTAGCGAGAGGAGATTGATCATGCGGCCGTTGACGCCGCCCTGTTCGTTGATCCATTTGAAATAGGCGGCCTCCGTTTGGCCGATCACGCCATAGGCCGAGGCCGGCCCGCTGTAAGGCATGGTCTGGCCGATCTTGATTTCCTTCGCCGTGACGCCGGGCGTGGCCTCGGCGCGGGCCGGCGTGGCTACGGCAAGTGCGGCGGCGGTGGTCAGAAACTGGCGTCGGTTCATCATGTTGGCTTCCTCCTCATGTACGCGCCGCCGGCGCGCGCCAGCGACCGCAGCAGACCCGCGAGTCCCAACGGCGCGGCCGCCATTATCAAGATCATCAGCAGGCCGTAAACCGCGCCAGGGAGCGCCTTGGCGTTCTCGCCGAAATAGACGGTGAGCTGGTCGGCGTAGTTGGGCACGAACTCGATGAACAAAGCCCCGAACAGCACGCCGCCGATCGAGGCAAGCCCGCCGACAACGATGCCGACCAGGAAGGCCAGCGACAGCGCCAACCCGAAACTCTCAGGTGCGATGTAGCCGACCGCGATGGCGTCGAGGCCGCCAGCAATACCAGCGTAAAACGCGCTGACGCCGAAACAGATGGTCTTGTAGAGCGCGGCGTTGACGCCCATCGATTCAGCAGCGATCGGGTGGTCGCGGATGGCGACGAGCGCCCGCCCGAACCGCCCGCGTATGAGATTGCCGGCGATGACGAACAAAACGACGGCGGCGGCGAGGCAAAGCCAAAACACGCTCTGGTCGACCGTCATCGGCAGGCCGAACAGCGCCCCGGGCTTCGGCACCTGTAAGCCTTGCGAACCGCCGGTGAGAAAATCGAGGCCATTGAAGGCGAGCAATTGCGGCATCGCCACCGCGAGCGCGAAAGTCGCCAGCGCCAGATAAAGGCCGCCGAAGCGCAACGCGGGAAAGCCGAACAGGAAGCCAGTGACGAAACAGACCGCGCTGGCGATCGGGATCGCCAGCCAAAACGGCAGCCCGAACCTGACGATGAGGATCGCCGCGCCATAGCCGCCGATGGCGAAGAAGGCGCCGTGGCCGAGCGAGAGCTGGCCATTATAGCCGGTCAACAGGTTGAGGCCGAGCAGCGCGATGGCGTAGATCAGCACCTGCGAAAATTGGTAGAGATGATAGCCGCTCATCCAGAACGGCGAGGAGATTGCAAAGATAAGCGCGAGGCCCCAGGCGAGACGCTCAGCCATCAGACCCTCGCCACGATTCGACGGCCGAACAGCCCCGAGGGCCTGACGACCAGCACGCCGACGATGATGACCAGCGCGACCGAGAGCTTGAGCTGCTCGCCCACGACATAGGCGCCGAGCAGGTTTTCGACGACGCCGACCGCGAAGCCGCCGAACACCGCGCCCCAGGGGTTGTCGATGCCGCCGAACACCGCGCCGGTGAAGGCGTAAAGCAGGATACCGCCCATCATGTTGGGATCGAGATAGACGATCGGCGCCGCCATCATGCCAGCGATGGCGCCGATGGCGGCGGCAAGCCCCCACCCAAGCGCCAGCATCCAGCCGACGCGCACGCCAACCAGTCGCGCCGAGGTCGGGTTTTGCGCCGCCGCGCGCATCGCCAGACCAAGCGGCGTGAAGCGGAAGAACGCGAACACCAGCACAAGGACGATGAGCGACACGACGACCGATCCCGATTCATGCGCCGACATGAAACGGTTGCCGAACCATGGGCGACCGTCGAAAGGCGTGTCGAAGCTCTGCACGGAATAGCCGAAGAAGAAGCCGGCTAAAGCATTGAAGATGAAGCTTAGGCCGATGAACACGATAACCGAGGCGAGCACCGGCGCATGGGCGAACGGGCGCACTACGACCCGCTCGATGACGACGCCGCCGACGAACGAGAGCGCGACGGTGGCGGCGAAGGCTGACCAATAGTCCCAGTCGTTCTGCATCAGGAACCAGGCGATATAGGTTGAGAACATCGCCATTTCGCCCTGCGCGAAATTCACCAGTTGGGTCGCCTGAAAGATCATCACCAGCGCCAGCGCGGTGATCGCGTAGACGCCGCCGAGGGCGAGGCCGGAAGCGAGTTGGTGGAGAAGCTCGACCACGGTCCCCCCTCAATAGCCAAGATAGGCGCGGCGCACCGAATCGTCGGCGCGAATCTCGCTCGCCGCGCCGCCGACAACGACGCGGCCGGTCTCGAGCAGATAGGCACGCGTCGCCAGATCCAGTGCGAGATTGGCGTTTTGCTCGACGATGAGAATGCTGACCCCCTCGTTCTCGTTGATGGCGCGCAGGATGCGGAAAATCTCGGCCACCACCAGCGGCGCGAGGCCAAACGAGGGCTCGTCGAGGAGCAGCAGTTTCGGCTTCAATAACAGGGCGCGCGAGATCGCCAGCATTTGCTGCTCGCCGCCCGACAACGTGCCGGCCTGCTGTCCAATGCGCTCGGCAAGTCGTGGAAAATAGCCAAAGATGCGCTGGAAATCCGCCTTCACCGCGCTTCGGTCGCGCCGCACATAGGCGCCCAGGCGCAGATTCTCCTCGACGGTGAGATCGGTGAAGGTGCCGCGCCCGTCCGGCACATGAGCGACGCCGAGGCGGGCCACGTCCTCCGGCGCGCGGGCGGCGAGGCGCCGGCCACGAAATTCGAGCTCGCCCTCACGGCGGATCATCGCGCAGATGGCGCGCAGCGTCGTCGTCTTGCCCGCGCCGTTGGCGCCGAGCAATGCGGTGACGCCGCCCTCTTCGACCTCGAAATCGACCCCGTGCAGCGCCTCGATCTGGCCGTAGAACGCCTTCAGGCTTTTCGCCGCGAGGATCGCGCTCATGCGGCGCTCGCAAAAGGGGTCATGCCGCGCTTCCGAGATAGGCGCGAATGACGTCGGGATGGGCGCGCACCGCCGCCGGCGCGCCCTTGGCGATGAGCTTGCCGAAATCGAGCGCGACGACCTGATCGGAGACGCGCATGACCAGATTCATGTGATGTTCGACCAGCAGTACGCTCAAGGAGCGCCGGTCGCGCAGCGATACGATCTCCTGCGCCAGCGCGTCGACCTCCTCGTGGTTGAGGCCGGCGGCGGGTTCGTCGAGCAGCAGCAGTTTCGGCGAGATGGCGAGCGCGCGGGCCAGTTCCACCCGCTTGCGGAGGCCGAACGGCAACTCGCCGACCAACCGATCGGCGACCCCCTCCAAGCGACATTCCTCGATCAGGCGATCGGCGAGGGCGGCGATCTCGCGTTCGGCGCGGCGGGCCGGCGGTAGCGCCAGCGCCTCGGCGAAAAAACCGCCGCGCGCGAAGGCATGCGCGCCGACGCGCACGTTCTGGCGGACCGTCATGGTTGAGAACAGCGCCAGATTCTGAAAAGTGCGGGCGACGCCGAGCTTGGCGATCTTTGAGCGCGGCACGCCCGACAGCGGCTGGCCCTCGAAGGAGACGCCGCCGGCGCTCGGCTCGTAGAGTCGCGAGATGCAGTTGAATAAAGTGGTCTTGCCGGCCCCGTTTGGGCCGATGAGGCCGCAGATCTGGCGCGTCCCGACCTCGAACCGAACGTCGTCTAGCGCGGTGACGCCACCGAAGCGCACCGTTACGCCCTCGACGCCCAGCAAAACGTGAGGGGGCGTAGCCGGTCTTGCGCCGTTCGCTTCTTCCCCAGGCGTCATCGATCCCTTTGTCGCTTCTCTTTTCTGCCGCCACTTTGACCGATTTTGCGCGCTTGTCACGCGCCTTTTCGCACCGACCCCACTCGTAAGGCCCTGCGCGTCAAACGAATGTCGCGCGCCCTCGGCAATCCTTCGCTTTGCAACCGGAGATTTGAGATGTGAACGATGATCCGGCGACGCCCGAGTTGACGCAGGGTGCGCAAGTCAACGCTGCGAACGGTTTCGGAGAGGCGTGGGTCTCGGGGCGGATCCAACGATAGCGGAGATTGCGTGCAAAGCGTCGGACTTGACCAGTTTGGACTCCCGGCCGCACGCTAGTCGCCCGTTCGTATGAAAGAGGCCTCAGTCGGCCGGGCGGCTTTGCAGGGTGCGCTGCATCGACGCCTCCGGCGTCGCATAGGCCTCCTGCTTGTCGACGCTCCAGTAGCGCAGATCCTCAAGCGCGATCTGTTGGCCGGTCACGGCGCAGATGACGAACATGCCGGGCCGCAAGACGCGATATTCGCCATCCAGATACTGCACCCTGGCCTCGGCGGCGCTAGCAGGCTTCTCGTACCGATTCATCGCGATCACTTTTCCCCTCGCGCCGCCTCTTAACACGGATGGCTGCGCGCCGGGAAGGCCGCGCATCAGGCGAAGCGGTTGGAGGCGAACTGCCCCGTCTTGCGGTAGCGCGTGAGATAAAGCGGCAGGATGGCCTCGCAACCTCGCGGCGTGATGCCGAGGCCTTGCAAAGTGCGGCCTTGCGCCACCGCGGCGGCGGAAACGACATTGTCGCCGCCCAACAGGTCGACCTGCTCGCGGGTTGTCGTCAACATTTGCGGGAATAACCCCAGCGATGCGATGCTCGCGATCTCCGTCGCGTGCGCCATCAGCCGCGAAAGGCGGAGGGAAAGCGGCGCTATGGGGCGGGACCGCTCGGCGAAACGCATCGCCAGTTGCATCGCCTCGATGAGCGTCACCGTCTCGGGACCGCCGAGTTCGTAGATGGCGCCCGGCGCCAGTGTCCCGTCGAGCGCCTTGGCCACAGCGAGCGCGACGTCGCCGACAAAGACCGGTTGCAGTTTCGCCGTGCCCTCCGCGAAGGCGGGCAGCACCGGCAGCGAGCGGGCGAGATCGGCGAAACGGTTGAAAAACTCATCCTCCGCCCCGAACACGACGGACGGCCGCAGGATCGTCGCCTCCGGGAAAGCGGCCCACACCGCCTGCTCGCCGCGCCCCTTGCTCGCGACATAGCGGTTGGCGGAGCCGGCGTCGGCCCCGATGCCCGACACATGAACGAGCGCCCGCGCGCCGGCAGCCTTGGCGGCCCGCGCAATCGCCTGCGCGCCATAAGCATGAACCGCCTCGAAGCGCTGTCGCCCCGCCTCGCGCTTAATCCCGCAGAGGTTGACGACGACCTCCGCGCCCTCGATCGCGGCTTCGACGGAGGCGGGAAAGCGCACGTTCGCCTGCACCGGCTGCACCTGCCCGACTACGCCGTCGGTGGTTAGGAAGCCCGCCAGGTCCGGGCGCCGCACCGCGGCGCGCACCCGCCAGCCGGCGCGTGCGAAGGTGCGCACGACATAGCGGCCGATGAATCCGGAGCCACCGAAGACCGTCGCCAGACGATCGCCGGATTCAGGAAATTCGGCCATACGCCCCATCCTCAAAGCTCGAAAAGCCGGCGACTCCATAGGCGAACCCCCGCGCCCTGTACAGATGCCGCAATGTCGCAAAGGCGGCTTGATCTTATACCGACCAGTCGGTATTAACGTACAATAGAAAAGGACGCCGCCCATGACGACACCCTCGGCCCGCGATGGCGATCTCGGCGTTTGCCTCTGGTTCGACGATCAGGCCGAGACCGCCGTCGCGCATTATCTCGACATTTTCGGCGACGGGCGCATCACAGAGGTTTTCCGTCGCGACGCAGCGGGGCCGGCGCTGACCGTCGCCTTCGAGCTGCGCGGACGCCGCTTCCTCGGCCTCAATGGCGGCCCCCACTTCAAGTTCACCCCGGCGATCTCGCTCGTCGTCGATTGCGCCGATCAGGCCGAGATCGACTATTTCTGGCGCCGTCTTGGCGAGGGCGGGACGCCGAGCCGCTGCGGCTGGCTCGTCGACAAGTTCGGCCTGAGTTGGCAAATCGTGCCACGCAGCCTGCCGGCCCTACTTTCGCGCGGACCCGCCGTCATGCAGGCGGTCATGCGGATGGATAAGATAGATCTCGCCGCGCTCGAACACGCCGCCGAACTCTCAGGAGGAGACTGACCATGACCGACAATACCGGCAAGTTCGTGTGGTACGAATGGATCGGCGCCGACCTCGCCGGCGCCGTCGATTTCTACCGTCAGGTCGTCGGCTGGGACTTCGCGGCCTCGCCGATGGCGGCGTTTGCGTATCAAATCGCTTCCACCGGCGAGTATCCCGTTGGCGGGCTGTTGGCGACGCCACCCGAAGCCCAGGGGGCGCCGCCTTGCTGGACCGCCTATATCTGGGTGGAGAGCGTAGACGCGGCCTTGAACAAGCTGAAAGCGGCGGGCGGCCGGGAGATGCGACCTCCAACCGACATCCCCGGGGTCGGGCGCTTCGCCATTGTTGCTGACTCCCAGGGCGCGCCGTTCGCCCTGTTCCGCGACTCGGGCGGCGTGCCGCCGTCGCCGCCGCCACCGGAGACCCCGGGGCTCGTCGGGTGGCGCGAGTTACACGCCGCCGATGGCGAGGCGGCGTTCAAGTTCTACGCCAGCCAGTTTGGCTGGGTTGAGACGAGCCAGTTCGACATGGGACCGATGGGCGTCTACCGCCTGTTCGACAACGGCGCTCACCAGGGCGGCATGATGACCAAGACGCCGCAGGGGCCGGGCCCGTGCTGGCTCTATTATTTCAACGTCGAGACGGCCGACGCCGCCGCAGCCCGCGTCGCCGCGAACGGCGGCAAGGTTCTGCACGGGCCGCATGAGGTTCCCGGCGGGTCTTGGGCGACGCAATGCGTCGATCGGGAGGGCGCGATGTTCGGCCTTCTCGCGCCGAAACGCTGAGGCCGCTCGCTTGCCCCTGGCCCTGAGTTGGCGAGGGCGCTTTCGAGCGCCCTTGCCGCGCAAGCTTTCGTCGTCGGCGCTTACAGGTGATATTAAACACGTTAAGTAACTGCTCGGAGAGACGCCGGGCTTGCCGCACGTGGTCATCGAATATTCGGCCAGTCTGGAAGCCGAGATCGAGCCGATGCGGCACGTGCGCGCGGTGCATGAGGCTGTGCTCGCGCAGCCCATCTTCGAGGCCCCCGGGCGTGCGCACCGCGCGGCGCGGCGTGAGCATTTCCTCATCGCCGATGGCGATCCCAGCCACGCTTTCGTCGCCGTGACGGCGCGCATCGGCCCCGGACGTACACAGAAAGCGTGCAAATCCGCCTCCGAGGCGATCATGGCGGCGCTCTATGGCGCGTTGGAGTCCATCTACCAAAGCCGCGGCCTCATCCTCTCCGTCGAAGTGATGGAGCTCGACGGCGCCGGCATGACGCGCCGCAACTCCCTGCGCGAGCGTTTGGGCTCGAAGGGAAAGAGCGGATGTCCGAAGCCCTGACCGCCGGCCTGCGCCGCGCCGCGAAATATCTTGCGCGCTTCCAATCCGGCGTCGTGCCGCACTTCATCGCCGACGCGCCGACCCTGTCGCGTTCGGGGACCACCTTCGACACGCTCGATCCCGGCGGCAACCAGAAGCAGGCGACCGTCGCCTCGGGCGAGGCCGCTGACATCGACGCGGCGGCGCGCGGCGGCGGCCGCCTTCCCTGCATGGCGGTGCTTTCCGGCGCCATCGCCGATGCGATCGAGGCGCCCCCCGAAGAGATCGCGCAGGTGGAATCCTGCGACACCGGCCAGCCGATCCGTTACATGGCGAAGGCGGCGCTGCGGGACGCCGAGAACTTCCGCTTCTACACTGACCGTGCGCCGTGCGCCAACGACGGCCGCGCTATGCCGAACGAGGACCATCTCAACTAACCGATGCGCCAACCCATCTGCCCGTCGGCGTCATCACGCCGTGGAACACGCCGCTCATGTCGTCGACCTAGAAAATCGCGCCGGCGCTCGCCGTCGGCTGCACGATCGTGCGCAAGCCGGCGGAATGGAGCCCACTGTCGGCGGTGATCCTGACTGAGATCATGGAAGAGACGATCCGCCGCCACGGTGGCCCGGCGGACGCCGTCAACGTCGTGCATGGCTTCGGCGAGAGTGCCGGCAAGAGCCTGACCGAACATGCCGCGATCAAGGCGATCGCCTTCATCGGCGAGACGACGACCGGCGTGCATATCATGCACCAGGGCGCGGCGATGCTGAAGCGCGTGCATTTCGAACTCGGTGGCAAGAACTCTGCCATCATATTTGACGACGCCGATCTCGACCGCGCGCTCGATGCGACGTTGTTCATGATCTACTCGCTCAACGGCGAGCGTTGCACGTCGTACCTCGAAGGCGATGCAGGTGGCCGTCGGCATCGACACGCCGGATTCCGGCTTTCTGACGCAAAGTATGGTGTTTGAGGACGGCGGCGCCGTTGCGGTCGAGCGGCTTCATCGGTCTGCGCGTCGAGGCCAACTGGGGTTCGTGCTAAAGGCGCCGCTCTCGGGTGCTGATCTCACAATCGAATACCTGATCGCCGCAACAGGCTATGTGACCCGCCGCTGGAAATTCTCGACGCCCGTATCTTCCACGTCGATCCGCAAACGAAGCGCACGCGTACCGTGTTCGACACGATGTCAGACAACGCCACCAACGCCGGCATCGTGCTCGGGGGACGCTGGTTCGATCCCAGCGGCGTCGACTTGCGCCACATCGGCGCGATAGTTGCCAAAACGGCGAGATCGAGGAAACGGGCCTCACCGCTGGCGTGCTTGGCCATCCCGCCAAGGGCATCGTCTGGCTTGCGGCCCGGCTCGCTGAGAACAATCAAGCATTGAAGCCCGGCGAAATATTGCTGTCGGGCTCGTTCATCCGCCCGATTGAGATCGGCCGCGCCGACCGCATTGTCGCCAATTAAGGGCCGTTCGGCGAAGTCGCCATCGGCTTCGTCTGAGACAGATAGGGGGAAATGCAATGGGCGAAATCTTGCTAGCGGCCAAGATCGCGCATGTACCGTCGATCCTGATCTCGGAACGGCCGGGCCCGCTCTACGGCAAGCGCGCCGACGCGATCAACGCGCTGAAGGAGATCAGCGTGCGCGCGAGGGCGCGCGGCGCCGCACACGATCCAGAACATGGCCTATGAATATCGCGGCGATCCCGAACTCGCCGACGCCATTGCGGCGGAGTCCAAAAACACGGGCTCGAAGTGCTCGCGCACAGGGTTGAGACGCTGGCGCTCAATACGGCAAAATCGTTCCCGCGCGTTACATGAGCACCGATGGTTGGGCGCGCGTGCTTTCGGTGGCGGCGCCGATCTTCGCCTCGATCGAAGAGAACCGCAGGTTCGGTGAGGCTTGCGCGGAAGCAAACGTGGCCTCGGGGCGCAAGGTCGCGGTGCTGGCTTCCGGTGCGACAAATACGCTGGCGAGACGGAAATTCTCTGCCCCTATTCTCCTCGTCCGGCAGCGGCCGGATCGTCTGCGAATGTCATTTGAATTGACCCCATGCGCGTCGTCAGCTTCCGCCGCGCCGGCCGCGCGTCATTCGGCCTCCTGAACAATGGCGCGATCGTCGAAGTCGGGCGCCGCCTCGGCGGCGTCTATTCCCGCCTGCACGACCTCCTGCGCCGTGTCGGGGCTGAGGAGACGCTAACGCTCCTGGTCGCCTACGAGCAAGCGCCTGCCGACGCTGCGCTGGCCGAGCCTGAACTCGACAAGCCGCTGACCGAATGGGGCGAGTGCTTCTGCGTCGGCGTCAATTATCCTGAGCGCAACGCGGAATGCCGCGACAATTCGACGGCGCCATCTTATCCGAGCCTGTTCGTCCGCATCCCTGAATCCTTCATTGCGCACGGCCAAGCGCTGGTGTGGCCGCCCGAGAGCCCGCAACTCGATTACGAGGGCGAGAACGTGATGGCGATCGGCGAGCTAGGCCCGCGCATCGCGCCGGAGACCTGGCGCGAACACGTCTTCGGCTGGACGCTCGGCGACGAGGGCACGATCCGCGATTGGGTGCGGCACGGCAAGTTCAACGTAACGCCGGGCAAGAACTGGCCGGGCTCCGGCGCCATCGGGCCGTGGATCGTCCCGTTCGCGGAAACCGGCGCGGGACCGTTCGACATCGTCACCCGCGTCAATGGGCAGGAGCGCCAGCGCGATTCGACGGCGCGGACGATGTTTTCGTTCGGCCGCATCGTCGAATATATATCGGCCTTTTGCACTTTGCAGGCTGGCGACATAATCTTCATCGGCACGCCCGCAGGCGCCGGCGCGCGCATGAACCCACCAGTCTATCTGGCGCCCGGCGATATTGTGGAGGTTGAGTGCGCGCAGATCCGGCGGTTGCGGAACTCGGTGCGGGAGGAATAGACGAAGTGGCCCCGCTGCGGCCGTTCTCGCACTCGCTGCCGATAGCGCTGCTGCGCGCGCGCGAATCGGTGATGCGGCATTTTCGGCCGTCGTTGCAGGCCGCCGGCCTCACCGAGCAGCAATGGCGGGCGCTGCGCGCATTCAACGGTCAAAAGGAGATCGACGCGACGCGGCTTGCCGGCGCGACCTTTCTGCTGGCGCCGAGCCTGACGCGAATCCTGCGCGATCTCGAAGGTCGAGGTCTGGTGAGCCGACGCCCCGATCCCCGCGACGCGCGGGTGGCGCTGATTGCATTGACGGGGCAGGGCGCGGCGCTGTTACGCGAGGTCGGTGCCCGTTCCGAACGCATCTATCAGGCGATCGAAGCGCGCGTCGGCGGCGAGAAGCTGGGGCGGCTGATGTGGGCGCTCGCCGAGATAGAGGCCGATCTCGGCGAGCGGTTGGAGATTTAAGCGCTCGCGCCCAAAAGCCGCGCGGCCTCGGCGAAACTCTCGCCCGGCCGCGTCACATCGAAGTATACAGTTGCGAGCGCGGCCTTGCGTGCGTCCTTGACGTTGCGAGCCTGATCGTCGACGAACACGATCTCGGGCGCCGGCAGGCCCGTCGCTTGCACGCCAAGCCCATAGGCGCGGAGGTCCGGCTTCAGAATATGAGCATGGGTCGCGTCGATTAGACAATCCGAGACCTTGAGAATGTGCAGGTTCTCGATAGTCTCGCGGCCGTAGAACAGTTCGAGTTCATTGGAGAGAATTCCGACGCCGGCGCCGGCCGCCTTAGCCCTGCGCACCGTGTTTAGGGCTTCCGGCCGCACGTTCAGGCTGGGGTTGAGCCCCTGCATGCGGCACAACAGCGTCAGCGTGCTCCAATTCTGCGCGAACAGGCGGCCGATTTCAGCGGATTGTCTCATATTTGGCAGCGAGTTGGCGGAAACCTTCGAACAGATAATCGCCCTGCCTTCGCGTTG
>Ga0134128_10002682_pt1 | contig 21967 bp, 20 predicted proteins | sample KB31754_FD_96462 | JGI IMG/M metagenome (GOLD analysis project Ga0134128, IMG submission 96462) | Terrestrial soil microbial communities with excess Nitrogen fertilizer from Kellogg Biological Station, Michigan, USA - KB3-175-4 | ecosystem: Environmental > Terrestrial > Soil > Unclassified ... | reverse complement strand
TGCGCGGGCGCTTCTTCCGGATAGTGCGCGTCGGAACCCATCCGAAGCGCGCCGCCGGGAATCCAGACCATGCCGTCGTGGGGCGGTCGCGATAGCGTGCCGGAGACGGCGTCACGAGCGAGATCGTTCCATCGTATGGGTGCCCAGGTCACTGCGCGACGAAGACGCACTTCCAGTCGCGTTTCATGCTGACGACGGTGATGCCATATTCGTCCGCCCTGTCGAACGCCTCGGCGAGAGGACTGAAGCGGAACTCGCGGTCGTACGCGAACTCGCGATCCCCATCGTCGTGGTGCACCAGCAGTGCGAGCCGTGCTCCGTCACCCGACTTCGCGTAGCGCATCATCGCGAGGTCGCCATCGGAATTTCCGGACGCGAGCAGCGGCCGGCGCCCGATGTGCAGGCCGATGTTCACGGGCTTCGCGTCGCGGTCGTCGAACGAGCCGAGCTCCGGCGCCTTCACCAGCACCGCGCGGCCGTCCTTCGCCTCGAACCGCAGCTTGCTGCTCGAACCGACGACCCGCTCGGGTGGGATTCCGTACGCATGCTCTGCGAACGCGCGGATGAATTCGATGCCGCCGCCCGATACGATGAAGATCTTGAAGACGTTCGCCCGCAGATATTCGAGCAGCTCGAGCTGCGGCTGATAGACGCATCGCGTAAAGACGCGCCCGAACTTCGGATGTCGGGCCTTCGCGAGCCAGTCGCGCGTGATCCGATCGAACGCCTCGTCCGTCATGCCGGTGTGCGTCGCGAACATCAGCTCGACGATTCCCTGCTTGCCGAGCGCGTGCAGCGTCTTCGCGTCGTGCTCGAGAAACGCCTTGAACGGCTGGCGCGCCTTCATCGCCGGATCCTTCGCGGCCAGTTCCCTGACGCGATCGGCGACGAAGAACGCCTGCACCGGCATCGGCTGCTCGCACCACAGCGTGCCGTCGTTGTCGAACGTCGCGATGCGCTCCGCCGGCGGCACGTAATCCGGTCCACCTTCCTTCGTCACGCGCGCGACGAAATCGACGATCGCCGATTTCGCCGCGCCATCGTTCCACGATTCGAGCATGTCAGTCAGGAGCTTTCAGCTCGAGCCGGTCGCCTCGGACATCTTTGGCCATCGCATCGTCGATCGTGAACGTATTGGGCCTCCGGATGATGGGAAACTCCGAACGTCCATGCGCTCTTCGTCGTGTACGAGACGAACGGCTGCACGAACGTGCTGCTGATGGCCTGCGCGCCGGGGCCTTCGACCGACCACAGGTGATTCCCGAGAACGCCCTACGTCCAGCCCGCCTCCTCCTTGACGACGACACCCGTCGGGCCGAGCGCCCATTTCCCGCCGCCGATCAGGTCGGTGTTCGTCGGGACGACGACGTCGGGACCGGCGCCCCACAGGATTCCGCCGGGTCCCGGCGCCGAAGGAACGAAGAAGAACTCCCCGTTGATGTCGCCGGCGCCGCTCTGGCTGCCCTCGCCGAGCGCCGGCACGTGCTGGTCGACGATCGGCACGATGACGCGCGAGATCAGCGTCCAGTCGGCACTGAGCACGACGGGCTGGATGTTGAGCGTGAATTTGCGGCCGTCGCGGTTCGGCCCGATCTCGTGATCCCAGTTGAACTGGAACGGCACGCTGACGAGCGACGACACTGGATTGTCGGGTTTCTTCGCAAGGTCCTCGCCGCTTTGCACCTGGGCATGCGAATGCATGGAGAACAGCAGCATCGCGCCGGCCGCGAACGCGCTCGCGATGCGCTCGCCCGCACTCATTGCATCGGCACGTCGGCGTCGCGCACCGCACCGCGCTGGCAGCCGCGGATCGCCTGCAGCAGCAACCGTCCCGAAAATGGCTTCGCGACGAACATGGCGCCGGCAGCCGCCGCCTGCGCGCGCTTCCGGCTCGTCGAACGCGGTAATGAAGATCGCGGGCGGCAAGGCGCCCTTCGCCGCGAGGCGGCGTCGCAGCGCGAAGCCGTCGATGCCGGGAAGCTGCACATCGATGATCAAGCACATTGCGTCGCTAGCCGCTACGCCGAGGAGCGCCTCGGCGGATTCATAAAGGACGGGGACGAGCCGCCCAGGCGCACGATTCGCGCAAGCGGCTGCCTTATGCTGGCGTCGTCCTCGACGATCGCGACGGCCTTCGAAGCAGTACCCTGCATCGTTCTCCCCAGTCACCGTGCGCCTTCGCGGCCGCGCGTCGTACGCGCGCATTCACGATAATCCCCGCAGAGCGCAAGGTCCAGCAATTGGTCTCGGGGAAGACCGCTACTGCACCAAAGGACAAGGGACCGCGAAGGACGCGGCGATGGGACTTAAGGTCCGCCGGTGTCCCGGAATTTCGCGGCGACGTTGACGAGTTCGGCCAGCGAGCCGACCTCCATCTTCGCCATGACCTGCGCCCGGTGCGCCTTGACAGTGCGCACCGACGTGCCGAGATCGTCTGCGATCTGCTTGTTGAGGCGCCCGCGCACCACCTGCGCGAGCACCTCGCGCTCACGAGGCGTGAGCTTTTCGAACCGCGCGCGCGCAGCGCGGGTTTGCTCGCTGCGAGCACGCGCCTTCATGTCGCACGCAAGCGCGCTCTCCACGGCACAGAGGAGCGCCTCGCGCTTGACCGGCTTGGTCAGGAAGTCGACGGCGCCGGCCTTCATCGCGCGTACGCTCATGTCGACGCTGCCGCGGCCGGTCAGGAAAACGATTGGCGGTGAGCTCTCCTTGCGCGCCATCGCCGCCTGCAGCTCGACGCCGCTCATTCCCGGCAGACCGACGTCGAGCACGACGCACCCCGGACGGTCGTCGCGCTCGGCGACGAGGAACTCGACGGCCGAGCCGTACGCACGAACCTCGAAGCCCGCGCAGCGCAGCAGGCGCGACAACGCATTGCGTACGGCGCCGTCGTCATCGATCACGTGAACGAGTGCGGGATTCATCGTCGGCTTCTCCGATGCGTTCAGGCGGCGCCGCGCGCCTTGCGCGAATCGACGCGCAACGTGAAGCGGAACGTCGCACCGGCGTCCGTGTTGTTCTCCGCCCAGATCCTGCCGCCGTGCGCCTCGACGAGCGAGCGCGCGATCGAAAGACCGAGGCCCATGCCGTTCCTCTTCGTGGTGAAGAACGAGTCGAAGATGCGATCGAGGTCTTCGGCCGGGATGCCGTGTCCGCGATCCGACACGCGGACCTCGATCGTATGCGGCTCGACGCTCGACGTGACGACACGTATGGCGCGGTCTTGCTCCGGCGTGCCGGACATCGAATCCATCGCGTTGAACAGAAGGTTCAGCAGCACCTGCTGGACGTGGATGCGATCGGCATGGATCAGCGGCACGCGGCTGAGCTCGACTTCGAGCGTCATGCCGCGCCGCTTCACGGTCGGTGCGACCAGCCGCAGCACCATCCTGACGAGCTCGTTCACGTCGAATCGTTCGGCATCCGCCTGGCGCTTGTTCGCGAGGCCGCGAATGTGCCGGATGATCTCGCTCGCGCGAAGGTCGTCGCCGCGAATGTCGCTCAGGATCTGCCGCAGCTCGCGACGATCGAGCTCGTTCGCGTCGAGCAGCATCTCGGCGGCGTCGACGTTGCTGAGGATCGCGGACATCGGCTGGTTGATTTCGTGCGCGATCGACGCGGTCAGCTCGCCCATCGCGGTGAGCCGCGACGCGTGCGCCAGCCGCTGGTTGAGCTCGTCGGCGTCGCGCCGCTCGGTGATGTCGGTCAACGCGCCGACCATCTGGATCGCCCTGCCCGCGTCGTCGCGGACGATCAGGCCCTGCTCGTGAACGTGCGCGTAACTTCCGTCGTTGCGGCGCAGCCGGAACTCGCATTCCCACAAGGCATGGCCACAGTTCGTCGCCGCAGTGCGCGCGCGCATCGCGCGCGCCTTGTCCTGCGGATGAACGAGATCGACGAGCGAAGGGAACGTGCGCGGCGACACCCCGTGCGCGTATCCGTATTGCGCGAGTCCACTTCCGCTCCACGAAACGGCATCGGTCGCCAAGTCCTGCTCGTAAACAGCGTCTTTGGTCGCCTGCAGCACGAGCTGGAAGCGACGGTCGCTCGCGCGGAGCGACCGCTCGGCTTCGCGTCGCTCCTCGAGCGCCGCCGCGAGGCAAAGCAGCGTCGCGCCGAGGAAGATCAGGAAGAGCTGAACCGAGAACGCATTCTCGGCGGGCCTTCGCATGCCGAGCGGTCCGAGACTGTGCCCGGCGCCCCAGATGACGAGAACCGACACGACCGCGAACGACGCGGTGGCTCCGACCGGCCCGAAGCGCAACGCCGCCCACAACAGGAATGCGAGCGGCAAGTAGATGAGCGCCGGCGCGCGGCTCGTTGCGGACTGCGAATCGAATACGATCAACGTGATCGCGAACAGGCCGACGGCAAGCGCGGCGATTTCGACCCATCGGAGGCGTCGCATCGACGGCAGGCGGTCGAGCCCGACCCCGCGCCAGACCACGAGCAACGGCACGAAGATCACCGATGCGGTGACGTTCGACAGCAGACGCGTTCGCCAGAGGTCCCAGTAGCCGCTCTCGCCCCAGCCGATCAGCGCGACGAACGCGCTGTCGAGAAACGACGACAGGAACGCCGCCGCGAACGCGGCAAACAGGAAGGCACTTACGTCGAGCAGTCGATCGAACGCGAGCCTACGGCTCACGACGAACTGGACCACGAGCGCGCCGATCGCCGCCTCGGCGACGTTGCTCACGAACCAGCAGAGGACCATCGACAGCGGAACGCCACCTTCGAGCTCGGCGAGCAGGTGTGCGGGAAGCGCGGCGACGACAACCACCCACCAGAGCCGACGCGGCACGAGGAGCAGTGCCGCGAACAGGATCGCGTTCGGCGGCCACAGCACCGAGATCGGATTGGGAAGGAACGTGAGCGCGAGTCCCACACGCGTGCCGAGGTAATAGCCGGCAAAGACGAGGAAGCACAACGCCCCGATATGGCTTGCGCGCCGCTTGCGGGCCGCGTACCGGAAAAGCGCGGCTGGACTGCCGAGGCGAAGCGCATTCATGGCGCAGCCCTCGGCTTGGCGCGCATCGCATGATCGACAGCCGATGCAAGCGCGCGGCAGGAGAACGGCTTGATGAAAAGCGCGCTCGCGCCGGCCCGCGACGCCGCCTCGTGCACCGCCGGCTCGTCGTGCGCCGTGATGAAGATGATCGGCAGGCGGCTGCCGGCCGACGTGAGGCGCGCCCAGAAGTCGAATCCCGACATGCCGGGCAGGACGACATCGGTGACGACGCACCCGGCGCCGGCGAGATCGTCGCTTATAAACGCCGCTTCGCAGGAATCGTAAAGCAGCGGCTCGAAACCGCAGGCGGCCAGCACTGCCTTAAGCGCCTGCCGCATCATCGGATCGTCGTCGACGACGACGATCCGCATCCGGGGTGCCTGCATGCCCTGCGACGAGATGGATCAACGTTCGAATCTTCCATGCCGGTTCTCCTGCCGGGAGTGTAGGCTACACCGATTGCCGCCGGCGTGCAGCAGATGCGGCCTTTCCGTAGCGTGTTAGCGCCATTTGCGCTGGTCGAGCACAGCGACCATATCAGCGCCGCACGCATCGCGAGCAGCGCACCGGACGCGGGTATGAAGCAAGCGAGCGTCGCCGTCCCAGAATGAGCAGCGCGACAGTGTGAATCGTTGCCCACCTTCGCGATATCACCTGCATGTACCAGGCGTACGAGGCGAGAAACAGCAACGCACCTGCGCCGGGAAACAACGCGATCGCGCCGCTTGCCGATGCATCGGGCTCCGCAATCATTTCCTCGTTGGCCACGGCGATGCCGATCATGCCGGCCACCATGACCATCATGCCGTTCATCGCGTATCGGCTGGCCTTGACCGGATTGCGCGTGTGCTCGATATGCTCGCCGACGACGCGCTGCGCCTTCAAGAAACTGATTGCCCACAGCGCGATGCTGCCGGCCAGCGCACTGGCTCGCGTCACCGCCGTCACCATGTACATCGAACGCTGCGCAAGGTCATTCCCGGTCGTTACGACCGTCTCGCAAGCGCGATAAGCAGAAACAGGCGGCAGCGCTCGAGCATGTGGTCCGCGTCGAATGGTACCTCCTCCGAATGCAATTTCCGGTGCGGCAGCGGATGCGCGAGCCACGTGCCGACGAGGTCGCGATGGTCGAATGCCGTTGGACCGGAAGCGCTCGATACACGCGCGGGGCGACAGCACCAGGTAGCGAACGCGACCAGAATGGCAAGAAGTGCGGTGAGGACGCTGCCCGATTCCGCGAATCGCGATCGAGCGGCGATCTAAATTGGAAAACAGCCGCGGTCACTGCGGTGACGTACAGGCGGAGTGACGGAGGTCGCCAAGGGCCGAATCGCTCCGGGTGGATTTGTGCGACAGCCGCTCACGGCTTGTCGCGAAATCCGGGTGGCCAAGGGCGGAATCGAACCACCGACACAAGGATTTTCAGTCCTCTGCTCTACCAACTGAGCTACTTGGCCGTCCTGAACTGACAGCGGCCGGAGATTCGCGCGATGCGAGGCCCCGGCCGGAGCATGAAATTATACCAGCCGCGTCCTGTCGCCGCGCCTTTGCCAAGCGTATGCTGGTTGGTTCGGATCGGCGCGCCGCGCAGCGCCGCGCCTGACAGCCGCCGCCACGCGGCCCATCCGAAGCGCACCTCGTCACGCAACTTCACGAAGGCCGCAAGGCCGCAGGAGGTAACAACATGGCTACCTACATCATTCTATCGAGCTTCACCGATCAGGGCATCAGGACCGTCAAGGACACGACGAAGCGCGCCGACACGGTGCGGGAAACGGCACGGAAGATGGGCATCGAGACGAAGTCGCTCTACTGGACGATCGGCCAGTACGACGTCGTCGCGACGTTCGAAGCGCCGAACGATGAAGCGATAACCGCGCTCGCCCTGACCCTGTCGAGCCAGGGAAACGTGCGCACGCAGACGCTGCGCGCCTTCTCGAAGGACGAAGTGTCGGGCATCCTCGCGAAGCTCGGCCAGTAGGCGCACACGGCAGCACCGCGCACGCGGGGCGCTTCGGCGCCCCGCTTCGTTTCGACCTGCGCCTCACGTCGCGAAGAACGCGTTCAGCTCGCGCAGCGTCTCGACCGGCACTTCCTCGGGCAGGTAGTGACCGGCGGCAAGCGCACGGCCGCGAACGTCGCCGGCCACCGCGCGCCAGTCCGTGATCGGGTCGAACAACCGCGCGACGACGCCGCGTGCGCCCCAGAGCACGAGCACCGGGCAGGCGACCTGCTCGCCTTTCGCGTCGTGCTCGAGGTCGATCGTCGCCGCCGCGCGGTAATCCTCGCAGCTCGCGTGGATCGTTTCCGGATCGCGGAAGCATCGCTCGTACTCGGAAAGCGCGTCCGCGTCGAAATGCGCGAGCCCGGTGCCCCAGCCGCCGAGCTTGCGTCGCAGGTAATACGCGGGATCGGCGCCGATCAGGCGTTCCGGCAGGTCGAACGGCTGGATCAGGAAAAACCAGTGGTAATACGCGGTCGCGAACGCGAAGTCCGTACGTTCGTACATCGTCCGGGTGGGCGAGATATCGATGACTGCGAGCTGCTTCACCGCCGAAGGATGATCGAGGCACAGCCGATGCGCGACGCGCCCGCCGCGATCGTGGCCGACGACGCGAAACGTCGAATGCCCGAGCGAGCGCATCAGCTCGACCATGTCGAGCGCCATCGCGCGCTTCGAGTAGGCGGCGTGCGTGTCGTCGGACGGCGGCTTGCCGGAGTCGCCATAGCCGCGGAGATCGGCGCAGACGACGGTGTACTGCTTCGCGAGCACGGGCGCGACGCGATGCCATATCACGTGCGTCTGCGGATAGCCGTGCAGCAGCAGGACCGGCGGACCGTCGCCGCCGACGGCACAGTGGATCTCGGTACCCGTCGTGCGAACGCGATGCGTCGTGAAGCCGGGAAAGAAATCGCGCACGTCAGAAGACCGGCGTCGAAGCGAGCACGCTAATGGATCTCGGGATCCGGCGTCGGCGCCGTTCCTTCGAGGAAGTCGAAATCGCAGCCATCGTTCGCCTGCGAGATGTGCTGCTGGTAGAGCGCGCCGAAGCCGCGCGCGAAATGCGGCGCGGGCTTCTTCCACGCGGCGCGACGCCGCGCGAGCTCGGGATCGTCGATGTCGAGATGAAGGCGACGCTTCGCGACGTCGAGCTCGATCATGTCGCCGTCGCGCACGAACGCGAGCGGGCCGCCCACATACGATTCCGGCGCGACGTGCAGCACGCACGCGCCGTAGCTCGTTCCGCTCATTCGCGCATCGGAGATGCGCACCATGTCGCGCACGCCCTGCTCGAGCAGCTTCTTCGGAATCGGAAGCTGGCCCCACTCCGGCATTCCCGGGCCGCCGAGCGGGCCGGCGTTCTTCAGCACGATCACCGAATCGGCGGTTGCCGCTAGCGCAGCATCGTCGATACGCGCCGCCATGTCGTTGTAGTCGTCGAAAACGATGGCCGGACCGCGATGGCGCAGCAGCCGCGCTTCGGCTGCGGCCGGCTTGATGACGGCGCCGTCGGGCGCGAGATTGCCGCGCAGCACGGCAAGGCTGCCCGACGCGACGAGCGCGCGCTCGCGCGGCAGGATCACGTCGTCGTTGAACACCTCGGCCTCGCCGATCGCGTCGCCCAGCGTCCCGCCGTCGATCGTCCGCGCGTCGAGCACGAGCAAGTCATGGATCCGTTGCATCAGTGCGCGCAGGCCGCCGGCGTAGTAGAAATCCTCCATCAAATACTTGCCCGCGGGACGCACGTTCGCGATCAGCGGCGTGCGGCGCGACAGCTCGTCGAAGCGGTCGATCGAAAGCGCAATGCCGGCACGGCGCGCCATCGCGACGAGATGCACCAGCGCATTCGTCGAGCCTCCGAGGGCCAGCACCGTCGTGATCGCATTGTCGAAGCTCGCGGCCGTCAGGATGTCGCGCGGCTTCAGGTCCTCCCAAACCATGTCGACGATGCGCCGTCCGGTCGCGCTCGCCATCCGCGCGTGTCGCGAGTCGGCGGCCGGAATCGACGCCGCGCCGGCGAGCGTCATGCCGAGCGCCTCGGCGGCCGACGTCATCGTCGATGCGGTTCCCATCGTCATGCAGTGGCCCGCCGTACGGGCGATGCCGTTCTCGATCTCTTCCCACGCCGCTTCGGACAGGTTGCCGGCGCGCTTCTCCGCCCAGTATTTCCAGACGTCGGAGCCGGAGCCGAGGAAGCGTCCACGCCAATCGCCGCGCAACATCGGCCCGGCCGGCAGAAACACGGCCGGCAGGTTCATGCTGATCGCGCCCATCAGCAACGCCGGCGTCGTCTTGTCGCAACCGCCCATCAGCACGGCGCCGTCGGCCGGGTACGAACGCAGAAGCTCCTCGGTTTCCATCGCCAGGAGGTTGCGGTAGAGCATGGTCGTCGGCTTCTGGAACGGCTCGGACAGCGTGAGCGCCGGCATTTCCACCGGGAAGCCGCCGGCTTGCCAGATGCCGCGCTTCACCTCCTCGGCGCGCTGGCGGAAGTGGCTGTGGCAGGGATTGATGTCGCTCCACGTGTTGACGATCGCGATGACGGGCTTGCCGGCATAGTCGGCGCGCTGGTAACCCATCTGCGCGGTGCGCGAGCGATGACCGAACGCGCGCATGTCGGTTGCGCCATACCAGCGATGCGAACGGAGATCCTCGGGGCGGCGCTTGCGGGAAGTGGTCATGATGATCGCGACGGGCGCGGCGATTGCTTTGAAAAAGTCGACCGGACTCGACTGGGCCGCAAACCGCCGGCTTTACGTCGACACGCGCGAACCATGCCGGTCGGAAGCGTCCGACGCGCGGGACAATTCGCTCGCCGGACGATGCACTTTTTTGCAGATTATAGCGGCGCGGTCCGAACAATCCGCGTACGCGGAATGTCCGAGCCAATGCGGAGGTTGCCATGATGCGCCCTGTTCGAGGCCCTGCGAGCGCGTTCATCCAGGTGTTCGCATTGATCGCTGCGCTCACGCTCTCGATCGCCGTTCCGGCATATGCCGGCGACGCCGCGACGTCCGACCTGCAGACGATGGCGCAGCCGAACGGCTCGCCTGCCGCACCGAACGCCGATGTCGGTCGACCGTCGCGGGCCGTCGAGCCTGGCGATCAAGCGACGACCGGGGAGCCGAGCGCCGCGGCCGCGAGCAACGCCGACAAGCTTTTCGGCGCGATCGTGAAGGTCACGACGCGATCGGTGCCCGATGCGCGCAGCAACGACTCCCTGGGCGACGAGCGCGAAGGCACGGGCGTCGTCATCGCGCGGGACGGCCTCGTGCTCACGATCGGTTACCTGGTCGTCGAGGCCGACGACATCAGGATCACCGATTCGAAGGGCCGCGACTATCCGGCGAACGTCGTCGCCAACGATCAGTCGAGCGGCTTCGCGCTCGTGCGCACCGCGGTGCCGATCGATGCGACGCCGATCGCGTTCGGCGACTCGGGAACGACGACCGAACGCGAGCCGGTGATGATCGCCAACGCGGGCGGCGAAGGTCCCTCATTCGCGTTCATCGTGTCGAAACGACCGTTCACCGGGAACTGGGAATACAAGCTCGACTACGCGCTCTTCACGAGCCCGCCCACGTCCGACTGGAGCGGCGCCGCACTGATCGATCGCGACGGCAAGTTGCTCGGCATCGGATCGCTGATCGTTCGGGAAGCGACCGAAGGCGAGACGAGCCTGCCCGGCAACGTGTTCGTGCCGATCGATCTCCTGAAGCCGATCCTGGCCGATCTCGTCAAGCAGGGCCGGCGCGCAGGGCCGGTGCGGCCCTGGCTCGGGATCAGCGCCGACGAACTGCAAGGACATCTCTTCGTCACCAAGGTGTCGCCCGAAGGCCCCGGCGATCGCGCGGGTATCGAGCCGGGCGACATCATTCTCGCCGTCGGACCCGACCTCGTGCGCACGCAGGACGAGTTCTACCAGCGGGTGTGGGCGCGCCGTCAGGCCGGCGATGAAGTGCCGCTCAAGGTGCTGAAGGGCGCCGAGGTGAAGGAGATCACCGTGCATTCGATGGATCGCCTCGCCTACTACCGGCCGCGCTCGACAATCTGAGGTTTCCGACGCGGCGCGCCGATGATGCGCGTCGACGACGGCCCCCGCGGCTAGAATGACGCCGCGCGTTCGGCTCGCACCGCGAAGCCACTCGACCGGCGTCGAGCGCGCGCTCCCGCATCCCTTCGTGTCGCCTCGATGCCCCTGTTCGCGCTGACGATCTTCGCGAGTGCGTTCCTGCTGTTCCTCGTGCAGCCGATCATCGCCAAGCAGATCCTGCCGTGGTTCGGCGGTTCCGCGGCCGTGTGGACGACCTGCCTCGTGTTCTTCCAGACTGCGCTCACGGCGGGCTACGCATATGCCGACGCCGTCGCGCGCCGCCTGTCGCCGCCGCGACAGGCGTTGCTGCATTCGACGCTGCTTGCGGCAAGCCTGGCCGCGCTGCCGATCGTGCCCGCGGCATTCTGGAAGCCGACGGGCAGCGAAAATCCGCTCGCGCTGATCCTCGGTCTCCTGGCCGTCACGATCGGCCTGCCGTACTTCCTGCTGGCGACGACGAGCCCGCTCTTGCAGGCGTGGTTCGCACGCCGATTTCCCGGCCGCAACCCCTATCGGCTGTTCGCGCTGTCGAACCTCGCGTCGCTCGCGGCGCTGCTCGCCTACCCCTTCGTCATCGAGCCGCGGATTCCGACGCGCACGCAGGCGCTCGTCTGGTCCGCCGGTTACGCCGCATTCACGCTTCTCTGCATCGCGGTCGCGTGGCGCAACCGGCGTGCCGCCGTTGCGTCGGCGGCAACGACGTTGCCTGGCCCGCGCTTCGAGCGGCCTCCGTCCGTCGCGCGGCAACTGTTGTGGTGCTCGCTCGCCGCGACGGGAAGCGTGCTGTTGCTGTCCATCACGACGCACATCACGCAGAACGTCGCGGCCGTTCCGCTCCTTTGGGTCGTCCCGCTGACGATCTACCTCGCGACGTTCATCCTCTGCTTCGAAAGCACCCGGCTGTACCCTCGCGAAACCCTGCTGCCGATCGCGGCGGCGGCGCTCGGCGTGATGGCCTGGTGTCTCGCGGATCCGCGGCTCACGCACGAGCTGTGGCTGCAGCTCGCCGTCTTCGGCATCGGGCTCTTCGTGGTTTGCATGTTCTGCCACGGCGAGCTTGCGCGATCGAAACCGGCGCCGCGTTATCTGACGCGGTTCTACCTGATGGTGTCGCTCGGCGGCGCCGCCGGCGCCGCGCTCGTCGGCATCGTTGCGCCGCTCGTGCTGCCCGCGCATTTCGAGCTTGCAATCGGATTGATCGGCGCAGCGTGCCTGCTCACGTGGCAGGTGCGCGGCGATCCGTGGATATTCGCCTTGCTCGGAATGGTCGCCAGCATGGCGACGATCGGCTGCGGCATCTGGCACGTCGAGGACTTCTACGACACGACGATCCTCACCGCGCGCAATTTCTACGGCGTGCTGCGCGTGCAGGCGTACGGGCCGACGGAGTCGAGCCGGCATCGCTCGCTCGTCTCGGGAACGATCATGCACGGCATCCAGTACGACGCGCCACAGCTACGTCGCCAGCCGTCGAGCTATTACACGACGTCGTCGGGAATCGGGCGGCTGCTCGAGACGTTGCATCCGCGGATGGAACCGCTGCGCGTCGGCGTCATCGGTCTCGGCGCGGGAACGCTCGCCGCGTACGGCACGCCCGGTGACCTCTACCGCTTCTACGACATCAACCCCGCCGTCATCGCGATCGCCAAGCGCGATTTCACGTACCTCGCCGACAGCGAGGCGCACGTCGAGACGCCGCTCGGCGACGCGCGGCTCACGCTCGAGCGCGAGCCGCCGGCCGACCTCGACATCCTCGCCGTCGACGCGTTCTCGAGCGACGCCATTCCGGTGCACCTGATCACGTCCGAAGCGCTGGCGTTGTACGCGAGACATTTGCGTCCGGGTGGCGTCGTCGCCTTTCACGTGACGAATCGCTTTCTCGACCTCGTGTCGGTCGTTGCCGGGATCGCGGCGGCGAACGGCATGGACGCGGTGTGGATTCACGACGAAGGCACCACGTCGCTCGCAAGCCGCAGCGACTGGGTACTCGTCTCGAAAAACCGCGCGCTGCTCGCGAGCCCGCGCATTGCCGACGCCGCATCGCCGATCGACGCGCATGCAAACTGGCGTGTATGGACCGACGACTTCAACGACCTGTTCCAGGTGCTGCGTCGCTGACACGCGGGAACCTCAGCGCTCGGAGCGCGGTGCCGCGTCATCCGATCGAACACCTGGCAGGTGCCCGACGAGCGCAAGGGCAGCAATGCCCAGCAGGAGCTGCACACCGATCACCACGGCGTGGCTGATCGTTGCAACCGACAGCGCGACGTCGAGCGCGATCGGCCACGCGGAGAGCGCGAGCACGGCGAACGCGTGATAGACGCCAATCGAACCGGGCGACGACGGAATCGCCGAGCCGAGGTTCGTGACCGCCATCATCAGAAGGCCCGCAGCGATCGGCGACGCGACGCCGAATGCCGCTACGCAAAGCGTCATCGCCGCCCCGAAGCAACACCAGCCGCAGGCGGTAAACGCGACGACGAACGCGAGCCGCGCTGCCGATTGCCGATCGCGCGGATAGACGATCGCAAGCGCGTCGCCGAATTGACGCACGCGATGCGCGAGCGCCTGCGCGACGCTCGCGCCGAATGGGCGCGCGATCGCCTCGAACCGGCGCGCCGCAGCGCCCGGATTCGCGCCGACGAGCGCGACGACGCAAAGCGCGAGCACGACGGCGAGTGCGGCGAGGCGCAACGCGATGACCACCGCCGGTGGAAGCGTCGCGACGAAGCCGATCGCAGCGCCGAACGCCACCACCGCGATCACGTCGAGCAGACGCTCGACGAGCACGCTTGCGAGTGCCCGCATGCCGCCGCCGCCGTACGCATCGCGCACGAGCAGCACGCGCGCCGCGTCGCCGGCGCGCATGGGCAGCATCAGGTTGCCGAGATAGCCGAGCATCAGGTAGGTCGCGGCTGCCGGCCACGAAAGCGGCGGCGCAAGCGACAGCAGCAAGCGCCAGCGGACGACGAAGAATCCATACGTGACGACGACGAGCAGAGCGGCGAGACCGACGAGATGCGCGTCGACGCGGTGCAGCGTCGCGAGAAATGCCGGCCAGTCGACGTTGACCGCCAGCACCGCGATGCACGCGGCCGACAGCGCGTAGCCGAGCAGGCGCAGAGCGCGCACCTTCGCGCGCGAGCCCGCGGGCACGCCGATGCGCACGCGCAGGCGGCCTACCGTCGCGACCGTCTTCGATGGACCCTCCTGCAAGTGCATCACTCCCACGACCGATCGAACGCCCGCGATTCTATCGGCAGGCGCGCGATCGCGATCCCGCGAATCGAAGCGCGTCGGTCCAAAGGGCCGGGCTAGAATGCCGCGATGGATGACAGGACTGCTTCGTCGACCGGCGTCGCGCGCTACCGCGCGCTCATGCGACCCGACGGGCAGCGCTACGTCGAGGTGCTCGACCAGCGGCTGTTGCCGCATGTCGAGCGAACGCTGCGGATTGCCAGCGCGGAAGCGGCGGCGACGTCGATTCGCGACATGGCCGTGCGCGGCGCGCCGCTGATCGGTGCGGTCGGCGCGTACGGCATGGCGCTCGGTCTCGACGCCGACGCAAGCGATGCGGCGCTCGCGCGCCACGTCGCGATGCTCGACGCGACGCGACCGACGGCCGTGAACCTGCGCTGGGCGCTCGAGCGCGTTCGCACGCGCGTCGCGAGCCTCGCGCTCGCCGAACGGGCCGACGCCGCATGGCGGGAAGCCGACGCGATCTACGCCGAGGATGTCGCGATCAACGCGGCCATCGGAATGCACGGGCTTGTGCTGCTGCGCGCGCTTGCCCGCGAGCGCAACGATCCCGTGAACGTGATGACGCATTGCAACGCCGGGGCGCTCGCAACGTGCGGCCTCGGGACGGCGACCGCGCCGATCTTCCTCGCGCACGCCGAAGGCATTCCGCTGCACGTATGGGTCAGCGAGACGCGTCCACGGCTGCAGGGCGCCAACCTGACTGCGTGGGAAATGGCGCGGCACGAGATCCCGCATACGCTGGTCGTCGACAGCGCGAGCGGTCTGCTGATGCGCCGCGGAGACGTCGACATCGTCATCGTCGGCGCCGACCGCGTCGCAGCCAACGGCGACGTCTGCAACAAGATCGGCACGTACGACAAGGCGCTCGCGGCCGCCGACAACGACGTGCCGTTCTACGTCGCGTTGCCGTCGCCGACGATCGACTGGGCCGCGCCTTCCGGCGATGCCATTCCGATCGAGACGCGATCCGGCGACGAGGTGCTCGAGGTGCGCGGCCGCATAACCAACGGCGACACGGTCGCCGTGGCGATCGCCGGTGATGCGACGCCGGCGCTCAATTTCGCGTTCGACGTGACACCGCAGCGCCTCGTCACCGGCTATCTGACGGAGCGTGGCCCGGCGGCGGATCCGGCCGCGCTTTCGACGCTGTTTGCCGAGCGACAACGCCCATGAACGATTCGCGTGCGCTGCGCGCGCGGATCGTCGCGACCGCGCTCGCGATGAATGCGCAGGGCATCAACCGCGGCAAGTCGGGCAACGTCAGTGCGCGGATCGACGAAGGCTTCTGATTACGCCGAGCGCATTGCCCTACGAGGAGACGAAGGCGCGCGACATCGTCGCGATCGACCGTGCCGGAAACGTGACGGGCGGCTGCAAGCCGTCGTCCGAATGGCGTTTCCATCGCGATATCTACGCCGCGCGGCCGGAAGTCGCTGCGATCGTGCACGCGCATTCGCCGTTTGCGACGACGCTCGCGTGCCTCGAGCGTTCCATTCCGCCGTTCCATTACATGGTCGCGGTCGCCGGTGGCGGCGATATCCGCTGCGCGCCCTACGCGACGTTCGGTACGCAGGCGTTGTCCGACCGTGCGGTCGCTGCGCTCGGCGGGCGGCGGGCGTGCCTGCTCGCGCACCACGGCATGATCGCGGTCGGTTCTTCGCTCGGGTCCGCATTGGCGCTCGCCGTCGAAGTGGAAACGCTCGCCGAGATGTACTGGCGTGCAATTGCCGTCGGCGAGCCGACGCTCCTTTCCGACGACGAGATGGCCGGCGTCGTCGCGCGCTTCGAAACGTACGGTAAGCCCTGACGGCTTGTGCAGCACAAGCCGTCGCGCCAGCACCGGTAACGATGGCGGTACGGTGCAGCAATATTTGCGCAGTTTGGCGCGCCCGCCGCCATTCGCGGATATGATCCCGCGCCACGCACAGCGTGTCCGCCATGCGAGTGCATCGCCGTGTTCGCGATACCATCTTGGTACGCTACTTGCACACGCAAGCCGGACTTCATGAGGAGGCTTACATGCGCTTTTCGATCGCATCATCGGCAGCCTGCGTTATCGCGGCGGCCGGCATCGCCACCGCCCACGCCCAGTCGACGGCGGCGTCGGGCTCGGTCGTCGTCGTGCCGGTCGTCGCGCAGACGGCGTCGTATACGACCGAAGTCATCGTGCGCAATCCCAATGCCTCGCCGATCACGCTCAACGTGAAGTTCTACGAGGCGAACAACTCGGCGACTCCGGGCTTGCGATCCTGCAGTCAGCTCGTCGTCGCCGCGAACACGTCGACGCCGTTCACGCTCGGTGGCGTGTCCCCGCAATGCACGCTCACGAACGCGAGTCATTTCGGAATGCTTGTGCTCGAGGATGCGACGGCGCCGCAAACGCATCAGTTCTTCGCGTACTCGCGTGCGCAGACGCCGGGCGGCAACGGCTTCAGCGTCGAAGGCTTCCCGATCGGCGCGTTCTCGGCCGAGGACGCCGACGTCGACGGACTGAAGCGCCAGGCGGCCTCGCCGACGTACCAGTCGAACTGCTTCGTCGGCGCGCTCTCCGAGGCGGTCTCGTACCAAGTCCTGCTTCTGGACAGCGGCAACAATCTCGTCGGTCTGCCGCTCTCCGGAACGCTTCAGCCGTTCGAGATGCTGCGCTATCTCGACGTCTTCGCCAAGGCCGGCGCGCCCGCGGGCGATCACGCGAACGTGCGCGCCAATTTCACCGTCACCGGCGGTGACGCCCCGTTGGACGGCAAGCGGCCCGCACTCGTCGGTCTTTGTACCGTTCAGGAGAGCACGTTCTTCGGCGCGGACTTCCGCGTCGCGAAATCGCAGGACGCGCTGAACGAAGGTCAGAAGCGCGTCGCCTGCATCGGGCAGGATCAATGCGGCGTCACTCACGGGGTCAGCGTGAGCCAGCCGGAGCAGATCACCAACGCGACGCTGCGCAACGTCTATTCGATGATCATCACGCAACCGGATCACGTGCGCTGCGACGTCGTCGCGGCGGCCGGCGACTTGCCGAACCTGCAGATGCGTCTGCGCTTGCCGGGCGATCCGTTCGGTTCGACGGTATTCGCCGGCGGCGCCGGACAGACCAGCTTCTCGATCTACACCGGCGGCCGCAACGCCATCAACTCGGGGACCGCGACGCGCTGGTTCATCGACGTCGAGACGATCAACTCGGCGACGACGGTGCCGATCTCGTTCGGCGTCACGTGCTCGTCCGGCAATGGAACCGAGGTGCCGTGGTTCCGCGGCACGGCCGCGCGATTCTGATCGCGTTTTTCGCGACGACAGGATCTCACGGAGCTTCGCGCGCCTTGCGCAGCACGTAGATCCACGTTGGCGCGAGGCGCGCCGCAATCGGCGCGCCTAGGCGCAGCAACACGCGGAACGCCGCGGGCCAGCCGGTGATCGCGTCCATCGCGTATCGCTCGGGCTCGCGGAGCATCTGCGGCGAGACGAACGCGACCTGCGCGAACGGCGCGAAAAGCGCCGCCAGCCGCCAGGGCGCGACGAAGCGCTCGTCGTAACGTTCGGCGCGGCCGAGACGCCGCAGCCACGCGCTCGCCATCGGCCGCGGCAGCCACGAAAGCAGCGGCAGCCGGTAATGCGGCTCGATGAGCTGCAGCGAATGGCCGGCGGCGACGTAGCACGCACCACCGGCGCGAAGCACCCGATGCGCCTCGCGCATCAGCGCGAATGGATCGTCCACATGCTCGTAGACGTGATTGCAGACGACGGCGTCGAACGACTGGTCGGCGAACGGCAGCCGCTCGCCGCGCGCGAGCGCGTAGCGCGCAGGGCCGCCGCGCGCGACGGCGTGACGAAGCGCATCGGCATCGACGTCGACGCCGACGACGTCGGTACCGCGCGCTGCCATCGCGTCGCTCATCAGTCCCGCGGAGCAGCCGATGTCGAGCACGCGCGCGGAACCGACGTCGATACCGCCGAAGGCCTCCAGCGCCGCGAGAATGCGCACGCCGCGGCGCCGCCGGCCCTCCGGTTCGTGCAGGAACGCATAGCGCTCGACACCGCTGTCGCGCTTCATCGCAGCGCCGCGCCGCGTTCGCGCGCGCTCACGTCGGCGAACAGGCGCTCATAAGCAGCGATCACGCCGCTCCATCCGCAATGACGGATGACGTACGCGCGAGCGCTTTCCACGCGACGCATTCGTCCTGCGCGATCGTCGAGCTGCTCGCCGAGCGCGCGTATCCAGGCGCCGGCATCCTGCGGCGGAAGCAGCGTGCCCGCGCGACCGCCGGCGAGCGCGTCGCGCAGTCCCTCGAGATCGGCCGCGACGACGGGACAGCCGGCAGCGGCGGCTTCGAGCGCGACGATGCCGAAGCCCTCCATGTCCCCGGGCAGGCGAACGTTCGGCACGATGCACAGCGTCGCGCGCGCGAGCCAGCGCCCCTTCTCCGCATCGTCCCGGGCGCTCCAGACGAGCCGTCGCTCCAGCCCGGCCGCGCGCGCACACGCCTCGACCGCCGCGCGTTGCGGCCCGTCGCCGACGATCGCAAGCCGCAGCGCGGGCCGCGTTGCGGCGAGCGCGGGGAACACGTCGCGTACGAACCAGGCGAGGCCCTTGCGCGGGACGAGCCGGCCGACGAAGAGCAGCAGGTCCTCCTCGCGGATCTTGTCGTCGGCGTGTGTCGGTGGATCGATGCCGATGCCGATGACGTGCAGACGCTCGGGCGGCAGCCCGGCGGAGGCGGCTGCCGCGCGCGTCGCGTCGCTGATGCACACGTACGCGTCGAACCCGCGCAGGAACGTCTTGCGCCACACGCGATACGCGGGCGACGCGTGCACGACGTCGAGCCCATGCAGCGTCACGACGACGGGCACCCCGAACGCGCGCGGCACGAGCGCGAGCGGCGCGAGCACCGGATCGCCGAGGTGCACGAGCGCAACGTCGCGACGCGCGCAGGCATGCAGCAGCCGAAGCGCCGTCCGCACGATGAAGATCGGCAGCGACGACTGCCCGCGCAACGCGACCACCGCGCCCGGATGCAGCGCCGAGAGGCGCGTCGTCACCTCGTGCGACAGCCGCTCCATGCCGCCGATCGCCGGCGGATGCTTGCGCGTCACGAACCACCATCGCGCGAGCGGCTGCACGCGATCGTTCGCGCCGCGCATCAGCAAGACTCGCGCGTGACCGCCGACGGAATGGAAAAACGCCGGCGCCGGCCTTCGACCCGCTGCTCCTGCAGCAGCCGACGGTTGATGGCGAGCAAGTCGCCGATCAGCGCGACGACGGCAAGCGCGCCGCCGATGCCGAAGAGAATGACGGCGGCGACGAGGCTCTGCAGGTGACCGCCGGCGCCGCCGGAAACGACGAAATACCACAGGAATCGCGCGACGAGGGCAAGGCCGCCGAGTGATGCGATCACGGCCGGCACGATGAAAAACCGGAAAGGCTTGTAAACGACGAACATGCGCACGAGCCCCGCGCTCGCCCGCCAGACGTAGTCCGCGGTGCCGCGCGCGAGGCGCGACGGCCGTTCGACGCGGTTGACGCGAATGGGCACCGATCGGATCCGAAGCCCTCCCTGCGCGGCCTGCAACAGCGTCTCCAGCGTATACGTGTAGCGCGAGAACACGTCGAGCTGCATCGCCGCGTCGCGGGAATACGCGCGGAAACCGCTCGTCGCGTCGACGATGTCGGCGCCGGTGAGCGCGCGCAGCACCGATGAGCCGATCCGCTGCAGCGCCTTCTTGGCCCACGAGAATTCGCGGATCTCGGCAATCGGCCGCGCACCGACGACGACGTCGGCCTCGCCGTTCACGATCGGCGCCACCAGGCGCGCGACGTCGTCGCCGCAATACTGATTGTCGCCGTCGGTGTTGACGATCACGTCCGCGTCGCGTTCGAGCGCCGCATCGATGCCAGCCATGAATGCGATCGCGAGCCCTCGCGTCGAAGGCCACCGGACGACGTCGGCGCCGTGCGATGCGGCGATCTGCGACGTCGCATCGCGGCTGCCGTCGTCGACGACGACGATCTCGACCGCGTCGATGCCCGCGACCGTCCGCGGCAGATCGCCGATGGTGCGCCCGATCGTGTCCGCCTCGTCGAGACAGGGAATCTGGATGACGAGCTTCATGCGGCGGGCTTAACGCCAACGATGCAGATCCGGAATCGGAACCAACGCCCGATGCCCGGCAGCGGCGCGAGGACGCGATCAACGGCGCCGAACAGCGGATAGTCCGAAGGCAGGAAGCGGCACGAGCGCACGTGGAAGTGCGCGCATTCCAGCAACTGCCGATAAGGCTCGGCGTCGCGAACCGCGACGTGGCCCGGAATCTGGCGCAGGATCAGGTTGCGTTGCTTGAGCCGCTCGACGTAATGCGAGAGGCACGGCGTGTAGATGGCGACGATGCCGCCCGGACGAAGGACGCGATGCACCTCGGCGAACACGCGCGCGAGCTGCGCGTCATCGACGTGCTCGACGAAGTCGATCGCGGCGACCTTGTCGAACATGGCGTCGGCGAACGGCAATGCCGCGGCATCGCTCGCCGCGAAGACGGCATTCGACTGTCGCGCGCGATCGGCGCGATCTTCGGCGCGGCGCACGCCGGCGACCGCGAGGTCGACGCCGACCACCTGGCGCACGCAGCGCGCGAGGCGGACCGAATGCTCGCCGGCGCCACAGCCGATCTCGAGAAGGCGATCCGTCGCGCGCGGCTCGAGCATCCGCAGCACCTCGCGCCAGCGTCGCGCGCGCTTCGCCTCGTTGTTCGTGAACCAGTGCTCGCGGTGCAGGTTGCGGTCGAAGTACGCCGCGTCGTATTCGACGTTCTCCGGCTCGGCGCGGCGCTCACCCGCGCTCGCGATCACCGCGTGCCCCACGTCGTCGACTCATCGCGATTCGGACCGCCGGTGCTCCTCGTGCCGGCGCAGGTCCGCGTCGACCATCATGCGAAGCAGCGCGGAAAGGTCCGTTTTCGGCTGCCATCCGAGGCGCTCGCGCGCTTTCGACGCGTCGCCGAGCAGCACGTCGACTTCGGCCGGCCGGAAAAACGACGGATCCACGACGACGTGGCGTTCCCAGTCGAGGCCCGCATGCTCGAACGCGATCCGGCACATGTCCCGGATCGGCGTGCTGACCCCGGTCGCGATCACGTAGTCGTCAGGTGAAGGCTGCTGGAGCATTCGCCACATCGCTTCGACGTAGTCGGCTGCGTAGCCCCAGTCGCGCCGGGCGTTCAGGTTGCCGAGCGAGACCTTGCCGGCGATCCCGAGCTTGATGCGAGCCACCGCGTCCGTCACTTTCCGCGTCACGAATTCGATGCCGCGCAGCGGCGATTCGTGATTGAACAGGATGCCCGACGACGCGTGCAGGCCGAAGCTCTCGCGGTAGTTGACCGTGATCCAATGCGCGTAGAGCTTGGCGACGCCGTACGGGCTGCGCGGATAGAACGCCGTTCGCTCGTTCTGCGTCGCCGCCTGCACCTTTCCGAACATCTCGCTGGTCGACGCCTGGTAGAAGCGCGCTTGCGGCCGTCGCTGGCGGATCGCTTCGAGAACGTTCACGGCGCCTGTCGCGTTCACGTCGGCGGTGTGAACCGGCTGGTCCCACGAGGCGCCGACGAAACTCTGGGC
>Ga0134128_10002680_pt1 | contig 21975 bp, 24 predicted proteins | sample KB31754_FD_96462 | JGI IMG/M metagenome (GOLD analysis project Ga0134128, IMG submission 96462) | Terrestrial soil microbial communities with excess Nitrogen fertilizer from Kellogg Biological Station, Michigan, USA - KB3-175-4 | ecosystem: Environmental > Terrestrial > Soil > Unclassified ... | reverse complement strand
TTGCCATTAGACGAAGCCGCCGAACAGGTCGCCGCCAAGCGCATCTGACCGCCTATATCAAAGGTACCCGCTGGTGCGAGATTGTCGCATTTCGTGTTTAGGAGATTGACGGTGGTCGGGATTCCATTGATTACCGCTGTCATCGTCCCCTGACTCACCAAGCTCAAGCCTCTCGCGGCCCCCAGTAGACAGAGGAACACGAAGACAATCATCGTGGGCTTCTAATATGTATTCAGACTCGCGCTGTCAATCTGCGAAATGTACACGCATTTTACTGTCTCGGCGCGTAGTCTTGCTAAATTTCTGGAGCAGATTTTCCGGGCACAGGTGTGGCAGACGGCGAAGCCCCAAGGACGCCAGGAACGGGAACGACCCGCTCAGACAGTTCGCCTTTTTCAGGCGCAACGGAATGCCGTGGGGACACAGAGGCTGCAGTTTCCGGCCCCAACGGCGCACTGCCCTGCTGGATGACGCCTGACGGATAGTACGGCGGAGGGGGCAAAGTCGTCCAAATAACGTTCGACATCGGGATGGGCGCCGCTGATGCTTGGCGCCCGGGGCTACAATAATGGAATACGACATAGGCGACAATAACAAGAACAACAGCACCACCGGCTATTCCCAAATAGATCGGTAATGCGTCACTCGAACCCGCGGCTGATGTTGTCGCATTCGTGCATCGAAGTGTGCTTGTATCGCAATGAAAGCCAGATTCGCACGGATGTGCGTTAACGAGGTCGCACACGTCTCCAAACTCCAGCTGCGGTGCACAAACGGGCTGGCTGGTTCGCTTATCACAAAAGCCGAAGAGAAAGATCGTGCCCAGCGAATGAGTACATTCTGCATCGCGCGTGCACGGACTGCCGAACGAGAGAGTCGCAGCACACACTGCATTCGCGCAGTAATACCCCCAGACGCACTCGCCTGGACATCAGCGTCAGATTGCCAATATCCCGAACCCCGGTGTCGTACCGTCGCCGGAGCAAGGCATTCCGGGTTGCTTCAATCGACCCGAGCTTCCGTAGCATTCATTGATCCCGCTTTCACACGTCAACGAAAGGCAATCATACGGAGAGCTACAAGGCTGAAAGATCCCGCTCTGCCCCAAGACGGCCGGACTCCAGAGCGCCAGCAGACCAACGAGCGCGACCGTGGCGGCCGCCATCGCAGCCTCTCGAGCGAGGCTCGCCTGCATCCCCCGCGCGAGGCGTCGTCAGAAAACAGTGCGCGCGAGCCCGCTTCGCGGGGGGAGTGATATAACGCCGAGGAAAAAATTTCGGGTGCGCACAAACGCTCGCGAGTGAATTTACGATCAGCGCCGTTGTAGCGCCCCTCTCAAAATTTCCGCAACCGCTCTTTGCGTTGCATTCATGCTTTCGACACTCAGATTGGTAAAGCCGCATCGCGATGTATCGTTTGGTTGACCTCGCGTTTGGTCCGCAGTGAAACGGTTGTTCTCGATGTCCTTCGTCCTTTCGCTGTCCGCCGCCGCCCTCCGCGAGGAGCTCTCCGAGGGCGGCGGCGGTGGAGGAGCGGGCCCCGGTCGTCTGTTTCAAGCACTGGTTCGCGACGGCTCGGATCGAGTGGCGATCGCCAGCATCGGAGCGGCCATCATCGCGAGTGGAATCGACGGTCGTGCTCTGTTCGCGCTGAAGCACGCCGGCCTGATGAAGCTCGGTATGTCTACCCTCGATGCAACGGCTCTTTACGAGACATTACACTCACCGGCCGAGGGAATGGCAACTGCCGCTCGAGATGCCCGGGCAAAGCGCCTTCATTTTGAGAATGCCGGTGCCCGTCCCGTCGATCACCAGTTGGATTTCGATTTATTCCCGTACTGGGCAATCGTCGACGTCGATGACACTGCCATTCGTTCCACTCCGACTCGACCAAACGGGCCCAATGTTGTCGATATCGAAGAATTGGGCGCTATCGCTGACCTCCTCGATGACCCCGTCAGTGCACCGCCACTGGTGCTCGAGCGCTGGAAACTTAGCCGCTGTCGGCCGCGCTTGCTGTCGGTCCTGAAAGCCGCCAGAGCGGCTGGGGCTGGAATCATTATCGCAAGTTTGAATGGCTCAGAGCTGCCCCGCGGCCTCTCCGAGTTTCTCTCGGTACGCAGCGTCCTTGGCGCGGTTCCCTGACTCGGCTCGTGTGTAGCACGTCTTGAAATACACGATATACTACAAGAAATGGCCGGTGCCCCCGAGGGGGGCGGCGGCAGCAGTTGTCCACCAGAAGGTTCTGGAAGAACTCCTCCCTCTCCATCGCTGCACACCGGAGACTGTGATCATCTTCGATGACCAGCCGCGGGTCTGGAAAGAGCAAGACTTCCTGTCGCGCTGCTCCCTTGTGCACGTGCCGGCCACAGCTGGCATTGCTGCCATAGAAGCGAGTACGGCAGCAGGGTTCATGGCTAGGGGCGCACCAGTGCATGTTCCAGCTCTTTGGCTGTGGCCACCATTCGACCAGTTACCGGCACTCGCAACTGCCCGGTACTTGGATTTACACGCCCGTGACTTCCATCGAAGGCGTCGAATCAGGGAATCGTTGTTCGCGACGTTTCCGCGTGACATAATCGACCTCGTGATTTCATGGGACGTAATACCGACGGGCGCTGAAGTATGGGCAACTCGGCTAACGGTTCCGACAGCTGCACACGCTGCCGTTGCACCGCGCAAAGCCGCTCGATGTCGCGCCTGTGGCCACTACACAGTCTTACCTAGTGCCAACGACCATATGCAAAGATGCCCATTCTGTCTGGCCACTCCGCCGCCATCGCCTACGGAGGACACCGGTTCGGCTGCAGCGACCTCAATGACATCTGAGCTCGACGACGAAGACGACCGAATGGACGCGCCGATACACAATCAGCTCATATACCGTGATCGGTGATTTACGAGTAAACTGATATCACATGGAAAACTGTGTTCGGTCATACAGTCGCATGAGATATAAAACAGTCGCTGTCGAAATGGCGAGCGCGCACAAGCGGAAGGCGTCCGACGACTGCGAGTACTGCTACTTGTCGATGGCGCGCGGCAAGAAGGCCAAAAAAGCGCCACCGTCTGAGTTCAAGACGGCGGTCGTCGAGTCCGTCTCGACCGTGTTCACTTCGGTCTGCGACGACCCCGGCGCAGAGTCCTTCGTGGACTTACCGGGACCGTCGCCGCACGAACTGATGCGTTCCCTCCAGAGAGACCTGAGTGTATTCAACGCCGGTCTCATCAGTCCCACGATGCGGCCCGATGGAGTTGTATTGCCCCGCTCGACCAGTAACTGGCCACCTCCACAGAGCGGCGGCGTGCACAGCGCGTCTTTTACTATGCAATTCCCAGTCCCAGATAAGCGGATTTTCCTGCTGGACGTCGTATTCTCAGCTGAGTCCCGTATCTGCATACCCATTGCCTGTCGCCCTCGGTTTCCTTTGGAGCAGCCGTCCGAGTACATTATCTATTGTTCGAGCCCCTGCTTCCGCTTCGATTGTCCGGATGGAAAGCACTGGGCCATGCTCCATCACGGCGACGTGACAGGCAGCGTCGGGTGCCAGATCGGCGCGGATGAGGTAAAGGGGCGGACTGGCTCGGTGTCGCGATTCGTGAAGTATCACATGGTACTTGCACCGATCCTTCCTGGGATGACCAACGTCAGAGCCATCGTCAAAGTGCATGGACCTGGAGACCCGGCCCAGTGGAAGGTCGAGTGTTTTTTCCGGGACCATGTGACTCACGGTGTGTCACGCGATATTGCTCCTGGCGTCATCGTCGAAAGGGAAGGCGGGCAGGACTCTCCACTAGTGCCGACCCCGGATCGACTCGCGCTCGACACCAGGCCACGCGCCCACCCAAAATTAATGGGATGGTTCAAGGACAACATCCGAGATCCGTTTCCGTCTAAAGCCGTCAAAGCTCAGCTCGCGATGGAAGCGGACATGACGGTAAAGCAGGTCACCGCCTGGTTTAGCAACACTCGCTTTCGCCTCTGGAAGCGGCTCGCGCCAACGCTCGATGTTCAAGCTATACGAGCACAGCACAGACCCGATAGATAAACTAGGCTAAGCAAGCGGTGATAAACTGATATTCGCGCTCTATCTCTTATTCGACTTGCGTCTGTACCGCGGGAAATGCTCGACCCGTGCAATCTTGCGCCAGAACCATGGGCGATTCTCGAACACCGACAAGGGCAGGACTACACCATCAGGATGATAGAAGTTATCGACCAGACAGATACACTGTGCTATGTCCCCGTAGTCATCGAACACTCGCTGAGGCACCAGCACACAGTCGAGGTCGGCGTCGTCCATTCGGGTGTTTTTGATTGAGGGAGAGAATTTGATCTCGAGTAAAAAATATGACCCAAAGAGATTGTTTGTATGGCGGCGGCCAGCGAACAGACCGAGGTACGCTCTCTGCGCTCTAGGCGCCAGGGGTTGACAGTCATCCCTATGGGTTGACAGTCAACCCGTTACTGTCCGAAGCACAAGACGCGGCCCGTGGCGTGGTCGAAGCCCCGTCCGCTGGCCAAATGCGAGCAGTGCATCGAAAAGGAGCGTCTGGCCAAACAGAGGGAGCGCGGCGACGGCCCGAAACGCAAGGCCAGCGCCAGTCCCGCCGCCGCCGCTGAGTCGCACAAGAAGGCGCGGCTCGCCACCGTCCGCTTCCCGGACCTCGCGCCGCGCGTCGACGATGCGGTGGCCGCTGGTGTGAGCATGCTGGACTGGTGTTGTGGCTATGGCGCGTGGTTCGTGCCGCCGGACGACCCGATTTTCTCGAGTGCCGAGTATCTGGCCGCGATCAAGCGCGTCGCCGAGCAGGGCGTGGTCGAGTGCAGCACGTGGATGGACCCGTTTGGCACGCACGACCAGATCGCGCAGTACTACCGCTCGCTGTGGCGCCAGCTCGATGCCCGCGTGGTCCACTTCGTGTACGAGCTCACAGCGTCGTCGGCGGCCAACCTGCTTCCGTCGGTGCTGCACTTTTACCACCACTCCGACGCCCGCAAGGCCCGCTTCCCGCCGGCCACCACCCGCAGCGCGCGAGCCAGTGCGCGAGCCGCCCCCGCCTCCGAGCCGGCGCCGATGGAGCTATTGTTCTTCCAGCATTCGTTCGGGGCGGCGCGCGGCTACGGCGCTTCGTGTGGCGTGGTGCCCGGCTCCGACAAGCGCGGGCCGACCCGTTACCGGAAGGACCTGGAGCTGCCGAACCCTTGCTGCCGGCACTTTGGCGGGGATCTGACGACGCGGGAGGAGAAGCAGGCGCAGCACGACGCCGAGCAGCTCGCGCTGCGGCAGCTGGAGGAAAAGTGCAAGGCCAACCCCAACATCGGCGGCCTTGTCATCGAGCCGATCATGGCCGCGCACGGCATGCTGTCCTACCGGCGCGACTTTGTGCGCGAGCTGTGCAATCTGTGCGCCGACCTGCGTTTGGTAGTGGTCGCCGACGAGGTGCTCACCGCGCCGCGCACCGGTCGCACATGGGCCTTTGACCACTACGACGGCGACCTGGTGCCCGACTACGTCCTCACCGGCAAGGGTCTGCTGATCGCCGGCATCGCGCGCTTCTTCCCCGTGGCGCCCACCGTCGCCGCCGCCGTGGCGCTGCCTGAGCACGACTTTTCGACGTTCACGACCAAGGCGGCCGACTCGATGCTGCTCCTCCGGTCGGCCCGCCTGCTGCAGTGCATCATCCACTCTCGCTGGGTCGACAACGGTCGGGTGGTGGGCGAGCGGCTGGCGCGGTCCCTGCGCGGCGCGTGCGGCCACGGCCTTCTATGGAGTGTGAGCCGCGAGACGGCGTGGCGGCTCCCGGTGCGCACCTCGTCGGAGAACCGACTCATCCTCCCCCTTTCCATCAGCGAGAAGACGGTGGAGCGCGTCTTGGCCGCGACGGACTGGTCCATGTACCCGAAGTCGTTCCACTGGCCGCTGTGTCGCGTGTGCCACGGCGCGGGGGCGACGGATCCGCTTCGCGGCTGCTCGTCCTGCCCCATGCAATACCACCTCAAGTGCCTCGGCTCGGACGCAGGCCGCGTGCCGGCGTCCGAGTGGTGGGGCTGTCCTCAATGTCGGAAATAACTCGTTTACGGTTCTCACTGGGCTAAGCAAGCAGTGAGCGTATGGCGACCGGCTGGTGGAGGCCATACTAAGACGTCAGGGGCGCGGCCGTCCCGATAGCGCGCACTCCAACCGGCCATCGTAGAGACCTTGGTGCGCTTTCGCTCTGTATTATTGCGGCGTTTGCGCCTCGCGGCTTTGCATTTGCGTTCGTACAGTTCTCGAATCTCGTCCAATCTTCTCATTCTCCACAGCTGCCCGATCCCGGTCCACTCGTCCTTGGTGAACAAACATGGGATCACGAGATACGGCATTTCGTCTTCCACGTCCAGGATGCTGTCCACTCGGTTCAAGTTGCCCTCGGCAAGACCCCATCCGATCTGGGTGCGTATGCGCCCCAGTTTAGCCACAAGCGCGACGACCATCGGACGTTCAGCGGCCCTCCGAGTGAGCGGTGTGTAGTCTCCACAGGCCAAACGCAGGAAGTCGCCGTTGATCCCGCTCCCGCGTCTTTTCGCCCAGAGCTCGCTTTCGATGCCTTGGTCGTAAATGCCACAGAAGCGGTCAAAAACGCATACTGGGCAACAGTCAACCTTGTGGTGATCGTGGTTGAAGCCGTAGCGGGCAATCCGTCGTTTGTACTGGTCCACCAACAAGACGGATCCTTTCATGGATTTGCAGACCAGGCCAAGTGCGTGGACGTCTTTGAAAGGCAGAAACCCGGCGATGCACGGAATAAGCACGGCCGTTAAGTTGTCCAAGGAGGGCGGCGTCGGCCGTTGGCGTTTGGCAGACGATTCGCCCTCGGCAGGCTCCGTGGCCTTGCGGACTCGAGATCGGGACATGTCTGGATGTGCGATCGTAAGTCGGTTCATGTCTGGAGCAAACTGGATGTTTATTTCGATACTGATATCAAGCGAGTTGCACTACGTCCTCCCCTGCCTCCCAATCTGCCTCCATTTCTTCTAGTTCTTCCTCTGTCAACCTCCGTCTCTCTGCTTCAGTCAGCTCATCGGGATCCTGGAGTGGCTGCAAATCTGCATTCACGCGGCGGATGCCGGGTAGGAACCAAACGCGACGATAGGAGTTGCCTTCGTCATCGGACGCGCATATAAGCTGCAGGTTCTGCGGCAGGGCTTTGAGTGCCTCCACCACATCGGCGACGGTGATCGGTTTCTGGGCTGCCATCACCTGCGAGGGTGATAGCCGCGGCAACACTCGTCGAATAGAACGTTGACGAGACAGACGAAACCGACAGCCGCGAGCACAAGCACGAAGAGAAGGATTTGAATGGGCACGAACGGCATCCTCGATGGAGTTTTTGTTCGTTTCGTCCGCACAGACTCTGATAAAACTTGTTCTCAGTCACAAATTAAATCTGATATCACGCCCGTAACGGAATGTGTTTACGTGGAGCAAGGCGAGCAAGTTGCAAATTAAAATCGCGATCCCACCCTGGCCTAAAAAATTTGCGTCGTCGACCGACCCGCCAGGCAAGTGTAAAGGTGTAAAGGTGTAAACATTCGGGCCTGTGTCATATCGGGTCCGTACCACAAGTCACCCCCCATGAAATGTTTACACCTTTACACCTTTACACTGCACTACCGCCGCCGTCTGACGAGAGAAAAACGGTTCGGTCGCGGGGGTGGGTGATATCAGATTTTAAGTTTGAGGCTTGTCACGAGTGATATCACTTTGCAAAATATCCGGAGCAGCTGCTGCTTTGGCGCGAACGGCTTTGTGTTTGCATTCGGTCGTCCGGTCCTCGCGACCGGTGAACCCGTAAGGTGCGGTGGTGTGACCTCGTTCGCGAGGGGCCTGGAGCACCCGTAGGACGGACTGCATTCGCGGGCAGGGAGAGAGCCCTCTGGCCAGTATGCCCTGTGTAAGACCCACTGCTTACGCGTTAAGCAGGGCATCGGCACGTGGCAACCACCCCGCTCGCGGGGTAGCTCCCACGCCAGAGTTTGGCTGAAGTCGTCCCGTGGCACGGTTCCGTACGGACCTTCCCCTGCCAATGGCGAGCAGTCTCGGCACCGCGAGGGCATTTGCTCTGCATGGCAGAAGGAGTTAACTCCCGTTCACACGTACGCTGGGTGCGACCTCCACACGGAGACAGGTCAGAACCCGTTGCCTGTGAACTGACTGGGCTTGTTTGTAGGATGGCTGAAGCGCCGAAGAAAGGCGAGACGCGCGTGGTCGCCATGACGGTTCGCGACGCGTTGGCCGTGATGAAGCCTGGCAGTTTGCAACCCCAGATGCTCGACGCGTTCCTGCTCGCTCCTGGGCGGACCGTGGTTCAAGTTCCTCGCCAATACGGACGCACGACCTGCCTCGCCATGCTGGCCGCGGCGCTGATGGCGTCAGAGGAGAAGGTGTCGATCGTTCTCGTCGCAAAGAGCAACATGGAAGCTCGCTTTGTGATGGGACAAATCAAGCACGCGTACTCGCTCACGAAATGCACTCTACGGGTCACCATCGACGATCCACTGACGTTTCGTGCTGGCAATAACACATGCTATGCACGGGCGCCGATTCACCCGAGTGAGATCAAAGAGTTGCTGGACAAAGCGGACGTCTGTCTCGTCGACAATATCGATCGACAGACCCCGGCATTCCTCGCGCCACTGGCGGCATCACGAGGCCGGTTCGGGATGATCGGCACGGCTCTCGAACTGTCGGGGCCGCATCTCAGTGTGCTATCGGAACATCACATTCGCGTTTGCGACTTAAGCGTATCAGTTTAATGAGTGTAACACTCTACAATTTCCACGGACAATAATCCTGTTCGCGGAAGCGCGAGGCGCGAGTAGCGCTCACGGTGAGGCGACTCTTGATCAGATGACTTTCCCAGTGGCCCGTTTGACCGGCGCCGATTGTGATCATCGAATTGGACCGCTTGTACCAGATGCAACCGCACGACTCCGAACATTTGCGTGCAGTGGCACGCTTTCGGTTGTAGAGTCCGATCGATAGCTGCGTAAACTCACCGTTGGTCGCCAGGTCCTGTTCGATCTTGGCTAGATCGGCATCACCGACTGGAAACAGATTCGTCGCCAGGTAGGCGAACCGCTGGTCCATTTCTCGAAAGCGGTTCAGCTTGTCGACGATCGCGTGGTAATTCGGATGATCCACTTCGAACATTCTCGCGACGCTTTTGATGGCTGCTGACTGAACCACCAAGAGGTCCAGATCCCAGAGGCGGTCGCGGACGAGTCTCTTCCACGGTTCTCGTTCGAGATACTTTCTGATCGCCTCCGGGCGCTGACACTGCGCGCATCCCGCGTAACAGAGCAACGGCTGTGAATGGAGTCCGAGCGATATGGCTGCCGCCAGGCCATTCGGCAGCTTCCACGATCTCGGTGGAAGATCGTTCTCCTCATTTGACAGCCACCTGGCGCAAGACCGTACGTCGACTGCCATGGCGCACAATGAAGGAACGCGACAATTCTTGTTGTGCTTTCTGGTTGCGCCGTAGAGAAAGCACGCACCGGGCACAGCGAACGGTTCATTGTCGTTGCCGTCGTCTTTGTCGACCCGGTAGGCCCCGACCTGAACCGCATAATGCGTCACGATGTCAATGAACATCCGCCATCCCAAGCGAGAAACTTGACGGAGCACCGCGAGATCACGGAGCTTCAGACAGCCCAGAATCATGCATTGCGGTTGCCATGAGATAAACTTCTCGCTGAAGAAAGCATCGGAGAGCAAGCCGGTGATCTCGCCACTCAGTGGGTTGATGATCCTGTACTCGCGGACTCCGTCGCTGTCGATGGGGGCCTTGGTGCCTTCGCTGTCGACGCGCGCCGTTTTCACACCGGTGTCGCGATGCAGATCGCCGTCGGCTTTGCGTTTGTGGCTCATTGCTCTTCTGAGTGGTGTAGCTGTGAATGTTGGTGTCGTCAGCTTACATTTTATGACCGTATAGGCTAACGCGCGGCTATTTTTTTTTCTTAGTGATATCTCACTGTGGGCGATAGCCGACAGGCGGCGTTGCGTACCAGATGTCGACGTGTGTGTCGCCTCCTGTCGTTTCGTACGCATCGATGCGCGCCGGGTTCATTCCCAGGTGGCCCCAGGCTTCTCTGATAGATCGAGCGCTCACATCGCCCGCGTAATGTGTACAGCCAAAGCATACAGCCTCCGCGGTGAGAGCTGCTATGGGAGTCGCATGCAACCCAAATGCCGTTCGAAGCATCATCGTCAGCTCCGGAGCAGGTCGCATGTTGGGGTCTTGAAGGATCTGGCTCAGTGCGACCCTCGACATCTCTGCGGGCCGAGCTGTATGTCCAATTCAGTAAAGGTCAACAGTACTCGGTTGTATACACTTCTGATTTTACTCAGTCATCACCCTCCCCATCCTCTCCGTCTTCTCCGCCCTCGTCTCCGTTCGCGTGCTCGGGGCTCTCGACTATGAATGGCGTCCCGCGTGACACCTGGCCAAACTTCTGAGCCTTCTGGACGCGCTCCCACACCAGTCCGTTCTCTTTCATGACTTCGACCAGCGCCGTGGGGCATGGAACCACCGTGGATACTGGCTCGTCCTCGTAGTCCAGATAAGTGAAGCCCCGCTTGCTCGCCAGTTGAGCATCGATCAGACAGTCCCAAAGGCAACGGTCTTTCTTCGGGCCAAATTGCTTCTTTCGCATCAGCTGGTCGGAGATGAAACAAGCGCGCGTGTCGTAAATCGAACAGCCAGCGTTGGGGTCCATGGTGGCTGCTTGAATCAAAAAGCCGACGACTGGCTCTGTGATCGGACGGCGCCAATCCTTGTTGAGCAAATCGACAGCCTCGCGGCATTCCTTGAGTTCCTTGGCCTGTAGCGCGGCCGCCTCGTCGGCTTCTTTCTTCGCCTCGGCCGCGCGGCGCTCTTCGTATTTCGTGCGCTCGGCAGCAGTGTCGTACGAATCCTCCGCGGCAGCGGCAGCGGCAGCGCGCAAGGAGCGGGACTTCTTTTGCCGCTTCGCATCACTGGCATCGCCACTGCTTTCGTCGCGTCCACGCTTGCTTCCTACGGCTGCCATGTCTGCTGCGTTTGTTCGACGTCAGACCCGGACTCGCGGCGAGCGGAGACAAATTTATTTGTCGGTGATATCACGCGAATCAAAAATGTGATGTGACCGGCTTCGTTCGTCTGTCTCCGACTATCTCATACATCGACAGATGCCATACGTCTGCGCCTACTGTTGTGCCGAAGTGAAGGAGGGCCAAGGAGACATTTGTCGGGAATGCGGGATGTGTAGTGGATGCGGCGCGCGGCGCACCCCCGACAACTGTCCTCAGTGCAAGATAGAGGCCCTCGTCTATCAGCACTGGGGAAACATTCGCATGGTTCAGTACTGGGAGCGACGCGAACGCAAGGCGCTTCAAAGAAGCGCGAAGAGAGGAGCTCGCCGCGCAGTCGAGACTGAGATCGTGACTCGAACGGCTGAGCGGGTGTCCCGGGAACTGGCCGAGCAAAGCAAGCACGAGTCAACAGGTTGGCATGGAGGCGGTGGACCGCGTTCTGGTTTCCGTCAAGTTAAACGTGAATCCCCATGAGCCACCGTAGCCCACGCGTGCGTCAGTAAACTTCATCATCATCAGTCCCACATGTTCGCTGTCTGGCTAGTCTTAGCTGCTCTGGCCGCCTCGGCCAGGGCCCAGCTCGCCTCGGATGTCTGCTCGGACGTCTACCCGCGCTACATCCGTCTGCAGAACGGATCGAGCATGGAATGGGACCTGCCAAACTACAACTATCGCGGCATCATCGCGGCCATGACCTTCCGCGTCGTCTCCTACGAACGAACGCTGGTCACGCCTGGCACCTACGAGCAGATCTGCCCGGGCATCTTCACGCTCGATTACCCACGCGGTAACTTCTCCTTTGTCGTCGACATCATCTGGGACCCGACGTTTGGCTGGGGCGTGCAAGTCAACTACCTGTGGCCGCTGGTCAAACCCAGCGTGCCAGGGGTCAGCGAATCCTTCAACCGGGCCACGACGACTTACGGGCAAACGGGATCCGGTCAGTGGACGCGTCTCGCCATCGACGACCCGGGAGCCGCGACCACATCGGGTCTCATCTTTCACAACGTCTCCGCCGGCGATACGAGCTACCCATCCGAAGGCAACGATCCCTATGGTCACGCGCCCTCCATCTTCCAGGACAGATCGTTCTTTTCCAACCGGGTGGACAGCAATCCAGTCCTGCTGGTCAACGCGTCCTTCTGTGAGGTGGACGTGTTTGCCGTCGATCTGATCCTGCCAGCTGCATTCCAATCGACAAAGATCGACCAGCCGCACATGGCAAACCGCGTCATGTTCCTTGACGACACCACCGCGCCGCTGTTCTACGTCGAGGACCGGACCGTCGAAACCAGACCTCAGCCACGCCTCAATCCGCTCTTCTCCCCGCTGAAAGTGAATGGCCCATACACGCTCGTCGGACACAACCCACTAACAAACGCATCGGACTGCGGGGTCTGTGGCAACGCGTGTCCAGCTGGCGAGACCTGTGTCCGAGGCCACTGCAGCTCGGGTCTGGACTGGTGCCTCGCGTACTCGCCGTGTGCGAATGGGGGCACGTGCACAACCGGAGTCGACAGCTTCGTTTGCATCTGTGCGCCGGGATGGGCCGGGGATAACTGTACCTTCGCAATCAATCCAGCCACGTGCGTGACCAACCGCAATACTGGATTTCTCATCGTGTCCGGGAACTCCACCAGCGGGACCGTCCAAAACACGTTCCCCTCGCCGATCACGCCGTCGCAGTTGCCGGCCTGGAAGTCCAAGTTTGCGATGGGTTACAAGAGCACCTACAACCACGTCTACACCGTCGTCCTGTGGGTCCGTCTGTTGGAGGGGTATCGCACCACGCCGACCAAAGTTCTCACGATCAATGGCTACCCCCAGGTCACCATCACACTGATGCCCGGAGACTACTGGCGGATCGATTATGGCCCCGTCAGCCGTACCGTGCTCGACTACGCCCGCTGGGACGACACGTTTGCTTTGTACAACGGCGCCCCTTACACCGACAAGCGAGGCACGTGGCGGATGCTCACCTTCGGAGTCGAGCCCAAGTCCACAGGAGCTCAGAACGGCCGGCGCTTCGAGTACGATGGCCGAATTGACCTGTTCTACAACACCATGCCCTTCCTTTTCGTCGACTACAACGACGTGAACGACTGGGACTTTGTCAATATCACCGGATGGACCCTGTACAGCAGCGATCATACTTTCGAAGTCAGTCAGGTGGCCGTGTTTGCCGGTGAGCCGGATCCGGCTTGCGACAACACGCTCAACGGCGCATTCTTCAAACAGCCGGATCCGTGCAACGGTGGATACCACGACAACTACACCTTTGACCACCTGATTCTGCTCAATGACTCCATCCGCGTCGACCAGATTGTCAACGCGAGTCAGCATGGAGACCACTACCAAAACTGCCACGACTGTGGGTGCGGGTTCACGGGGCTGTTGTCGTGGGCGCGCTTCGATCCAATGGTTTACCCGAACTACGTCGATCAAGTGCTCGGGAACCCGCTGACAATCACGGGCACTGGCTTCAGCGCTGGCGGCTACGATCTCTACAACGATCCACAGAACTGCGGCTTCTGTGGCACCTCGCAGTCTGGCTGCACCGAGCCCAATGCGATCCCCACGTGCGTTAACGGCACGTTCGTGTGCAACCTCGACCCGTGTAGTAGCTCGCCGTGCTCGAATGGAGCCACCTGTATCGGAACCATAAACGGATACTCGTGCGTGTGCCCTGCCCCATTCTCTGGAGCTAACTGTCAGACCACGATAGACGAATGCACATCGGCACCGTGTGCGAACGGGGGAACCTGCACGAACGGACTGGCCTCGTTTTCGTGCAGTTGCGCGAGTGGATTCTCTGGAGTCACATGCCAGACGAACATCAACGAGTGTGCATCCACCCCGTGTCAGAGGGGCTCTTCGTGTACGGATCTGGCGAATGCGTTTCAGTGCACATGTCCGGCGGCGTACAGCGGGATATTGTGTCAAACGAGGATCGATGAATGCGCGTCAACACCGTGTGCAAATGGGGGGACTTGTGTGAACGGACTGGCTTCCTATACTTGTGGCTGCGTGGCGGGTTATAGTGGGACGCTGTGCCAAACGAACATTGATGAATGTGCATCACACCCCTGTGACCCGCGAGCATCGTGTCAGGACCTGGTCAACGGCTACTCGTGCTCGTGCATACCGTGCGCAGACGAAGATGACGATAAAGACCTTTAGAAACGTCCGAAAACGAACATGGCGCCTTCCACGTTCGGTCGCGGATAAAACAGCACCGGTCGGTCGTAGCCCTCAATTAGCCCGTGGACCAGCGGGAATGTGTCATCCGGTAGCTGCAGGATAACGGAGTGGTCGCGGGTGACATGCGCACCGATTGTGTCCGTGGGGATGTACATCACTTGTACCAATGGATTGGCCGCGGAAAAGGCGTCGTCAAGACGCACGCTCTCGAGACTACCTCGATCGCCGCCGATGTTCCGCACGAGTTCCCAGCGATAATTGCCAAGTCGGATCATCTCCTCGATGGAGGCGAATCCCTCTTCTGTGTCCTTGGCTTCTTCCTTTTCTGCCTCCACGTGGACACGGAGCTTTTCGCGCCGGGCCGATGCTTGCTCCTTCTTGGCCACGTGGAAATCGGCGATCGCTCGGTTGGTCGATTCGTCGGCTGCTTTGGCCGCCTTGGCGCGCGCGACCGGGTCCGTCCCTGCCGCCAGACGGCTCGAACGACGAGGAGCTTTCGACTCAGAGGCCATTGTCGTGCTGATTCAAAGAGAGACAAGCGAACTTTAACAGGAAAGGCACTGGTCCGGTTTATTTCTGTGATATCAGACGACCTCGACTGGGACTGGGTAAAACATCAAGAGTCCGCCTTTCACGTCGACGATGCCGTGCACGAAGCCGTACTTGGCATTTGGTGCTTGCAACTCCACTTCCATTGTTCTTCCGTTCCCTGGCTCCCCGCGTACTTTGAAGTGGATCCATACGCGCCCGTCGTCTTCGGTACTGGATTTGGCAGACATCGTCGCGATGCGCTGGGCGTCTTTGTCAAAGTCGAAATCGGCGTTGCGCCACCACTTGGCGAGTTCCGCGATCGTCTGAAAGTTTCCGCGCTTCAAGATGCGAGCGAATTCGCTTTCGTCGGCTTCTTCCGCGGCTGCCAGGCGACGCGAACGGCGAGGAGCTTTCGATTCGGACGCCATTAGACAAAAGCTTTTACTCGGGAACTGAGAGTACAATGAATCAAACGGAGACGACGATTTCAAATTGTCTTATCACTTCCGAACCGGGTAAAAGAGCACCTTCTTGTCGTTGCTGACGTGTAAGAACCCGTGGACGTACGGGTGTTCCGCAGACGGTGGCTTCAATTCAGTCTCGACCGAGTCCTTCGCGGACTCGAACCTATAAAGGATATCCACAAGCGTCCACCACGGCCCGACGTCCAGATCCACGTAGTCTATCTTGACTGAAGCCGGACAGGCCGGAAACGTCCACTTGTACGTGCCGCGCTTCGCATAGATGACGGCCCTGACCGAGGTGAAACTGCCGGCGGGCTTCTTCTCCTGGACCGCGGACATGTCTGATCGATCTATCTCCAGTCTATGATAACGCGAGAACGGGAAGCCGGGCAACTTTTTTACTGTGATACTACACTGGGGCTCTGTAATTGGCTCCGTAATACGTTCCTGGTTGGATGTAGGGATAGAATGCGAGGTCGCCTGGGATGTCAGGATGGTCACGGATGCAGGCGTAGACATAAGGAAAGCGGTCGTCTTCGACGAGGCGAACTTGACGATTTAGGATGACGGGCTTCTCGTCGCTCGTGCGGATGACACTGACGGTAACAACTGGATCTTTGACGGCGAAGGAGCCATCGATCGTGGCCTGAAGACGGTAATCCCACTGCGAGACCAGGTTACGCCAGCCCTTACGGAACGGGCTGAAGTTGGCAAAGCGCCATTGGAGACGATGCCGGTTGTTGACGGCATCGGCGATGTCATCGAGAACGCCGTCGAGCCTCTTGTTTTCGAGTTTCATTCGCAGCCACGCTTCGCGCTGTGCCTTGTAACGAGCACCTTTGATATTTCTGTTCGCCGCTGCCAGCTTCTCCTCGGCCTCTTCGGTCTCCTTTTCGGCCTGCTTGGCGGCGGCGGCCTTGTCGTCGGCGGCGATCCGGCTCGAGCGACGAAGAGGGGGTTTCGCGGCGGCCATGGATCTGCGAATGCGTGCTCAGTGGGTGCGGTGCTGAAGTTGCTCAGTGAACACAGAAATAATTCATGTCATATCACGAATCAAACTTTTCGTTGGTTCTTTCGGTGATTACTGTCGTCCGTGGAGTTGAGCCAGAAAAATTATGACCGCGACGTGGAATCCGGCCTGTCCGTGTCAATTGACCAGGTGTCATAAGTTCTCGGTTCATCTGGAGAGCACTGTCATTCTCGATCTCGAGTTTGGCAGCTTTACCACTGACGAGGATCTACGCAGATGCTTAGTGGCATTGCAGTGCTGCTTGGGATTTGCCGGAGCCAATGCGGAGCGCCTTCGGTGTCTATTCACTCAATGGGGAGATCGCGATCATCTACGTCAGCTCGGAGGATTTATTTCTGGTTTGCCCATCCAGCCGCGGATGTTATCGTTCGAGTATGTCAACGGATTGCCTCCGAACATTGATCTCAGTGCCTTTCGCTACAGCGGGCTCATCGAAGTTACCGGTCTCGACGACCAGCTGTACGATGTAGATGGCGTCCTGGCCTGTGCTGCTAACGAGGTGCAATTTCGATTGAATGTGACCGGTGGAAAATGGTGGATTGACCAATGGTGGATTGACAAGTTTCGCATCGAAGAGGATTCGGTCAAACGGCAGCTGATCCGTCGATTCAAAGAGGTAGCGCCGCCGCAGATTAACAAAATTGGCCTTTATGTCAACCTGCGTGATTACGGGCACACGCGGCACCGCTTCTTGTGTCAAGGCCTCCTCCGCTCCATGCGACTCAATCGCATTTACTGGGCACTCCACGCTCTCGATCTCAGCTGTGTCCGCGCCTCTAGTTCGTGCTCGGAGAAGCCCGTGTTCGCGTTGATGCCTTCCATCCTGGCGATGGCCGGAATGGACGGTCCCGAGGTCGACGAGGTCCAGAACGGAGTATTGGGAGGAGCTGTTCACGGTTTGCGCATGGAGGGTAAGTTTATCGTCGGAAGAGCGCTCTACCGACAGGCTCTCACTAGCTGGAAGCAGCAGAGGCAGGCCGAACAGAACGGAAACTCTGCTCGGCGGAGCCGGCTGCGCGCAAAGGCATCTCCAATCGCAACCGCTTCTGATAGATCAGCTGCAGCACCAACTGGCGCGTCCGCGGGAGAGAGCGTTTAATGAGTTCTGAGATTGCGCCGATCGTGAGAGCTTGGTTCTCGCATGCTTTGTAAATCGCCTCTCGTTGCACCGGCTCGTCCTCGGGGAACTGAGATAAGAAAATGAGATCCTTCTCGAGTCGGATCGGATACAGCGGGCGAGTCGGCCACTGGGAGTCGCACACGAGCCAACCGTTGGCGTCGCTTCTTACGCCGTCCGTCCAATCGGCTTTCAACCTGAGTCCGTTACGTAGTGGCTTGTAGGTTCGTCGGTAGAGAGTCAGTCCAGCCGCGTCCTCGATGGTAGACGCGTAGACGCGATAGTCGTTCATCTTTCTCCCTGTCACTTTGTAAGGTGCAGGATTGGCCGCGGATACAGCAGAATCGTTTTGTCCATGTAGGGCAGAATGACCCCTATGAATGGGAAATAGTTATATTCGCGGAGAGGGAACCCTTTGTATCTGTGTCGATAAAGCACCAACGACTTGGCGTAGACAACGGCCCTGACTTGAGTGCCGTGGAACACTTCGATGTCTTCGAGGACTAGGTTATCACTGGCGTGCCCCGCCAGCTCCCAGCCAACGATGCCGTTGAACTCCTTGAATTCACGCAACGTCCTGAAGCAGTGCGCCATCTCGACAGGAAGTGTGATATCATTCATAGATTAAAGATCGAGGGCGCGCGAGTTTAAGTGCACGGGGCGCTGCATCGAAATGGCCGCCGCGTCGGCTCCTAGTTATTGGCAGTTTGTGCAGCATAGTATAAACTGCTTCGCGATCAAACACGCCCCGTCCAAGCAGGCGGGGACCGATGTAAAGGGGGCCAACGAGGTCGCCATCGAGTACTGGTTTGGCGTCCCACCGACGCACGCGCGATGGGGGACTGTCCTCCGAGAGTTCGCCGAATGCAGGCTCGTCGGGGAATATCGTCCCGCGCCACCAGCGGCAGCCAAATTCGCCGAGTCCTCCTGGGTCTTCCGTCTCTACGAGTACTGGGACTGCCGAGTAGATGACTCCGATGTCCGACGTCGTCTGCAGTATTGGGCCAACTTCCTCGACCCTTCCCAGAAACGGGCCGCCGGCATCATCGGGACCAATGCTGCATTACTGCGTGCTCACAATCTCAGCGAGGGCTGTCGACGCACCAAACAAGTGGCACATGTACACTTTCCTTACAAGGACATGCACTGCATCGTCCGCCTCGATCACTCCATGACAGAGGGCTGCACTGTCATGGTTTTCGTGCGCAAGTCGAATCCCAACTATGGACGGTCCATCCAATTCGGCGCGTCTCCTTGGATCGGCCGCGGGTTTCACTGGAAGCAGTGCGGGTCGGAGGAGGCGAGATTGATCGCGTATACCCTAGACGACAGTTGGATCTTCTGTGCGCGCGACCCTAAGGGCTTTTATGGGATGAACGAGCTAATCTGTGCCGCGGGCGCCCTGGCCGACCGACTCGAGGTCAAGCTGGCTTAGGCGCATCCCCATGTGCATGCATTGTTCGCTAACGCCGAGGTGCCGCTATTCGAACCTATTCCCAGACACTGGGACGTGCTCGCCGACCACACTGCACCTAGACAAAGCACAGAGTTCGCAACCACTGGATTTGCTGGGTTGGGCGGACTGTTGGCAGGCCAGCGGCGGCAGAACGAGTGACACTCGAGCGGATTGACGTTATTCGCCGTGAATAGCGGCGCCGTCGTACTACACTGTGAGGGTTGCTGACACGTACCACAGTCCGTCTGGCTGATCGACAGTGTCCACGACGGGGCGGACGCGAACGGCACCAGAGTTAAGTTGGCACCAAAGAACAGCCCCGGGAAGTCGAGGGCCTCAAGTAGAGTCGATGTAGACGGGTCGCAACCGTTCCACGTGTTCGTCCCTTGTATACTCGTTGTCCACCCCATGATCTTGACTCGTACTGGTGCCAACCCGAGAGGGCCGTTCCACGGCACCAGCACTGGAGTCTGGCCGTTCCAGACCACTGCGCTCGCAGTGGCGTTGGTCTCGTTGACGCAGTTGCCAGACTTGCCGACGCACGTCCACATGAAGATGTAGTAGACGTAGGGGTGGTCCGTGCGCATCAGGATCGAACCGTGTAGCATGCTCGTGCTACCAGAATAGAACGAGGTGCTGGGACTGAGCGCGAGCTCGGCATAGTTGATTTCGGGGGAGTGGCAACTGTCGTTGTTGTACCCAACTTTATTGTAGAACCCCGCTGGTGCTCCTTCCCAGTCATAGCGCGGGTAGTCCAGCTCGACTCCGGTGCAAGCGAGGCCCTGGTTGAAAAACTTCGAGTTGTAGAGCACGGGATTGAATACCCACGACGTGTCCAATGGGTCAGCTGCATCGACAAGCTTGACCACGCCAGTGAAAATGTAACACTGGCCGATATCGTTTTTGAACCAGAATCCAGTGGCATTCAACACGCTAGTCGCAAGACCGTAGCAGTCCCAATGCGATGACAGTCTTTGGACCATCACAACGACGGCCGACAACAGAAACGAGGCCTTTCCGGACCAGAGTGGATAGTGTCTTCCATAACCCACTGGGACGAGCGTAGACGGTACTGGGTCGATCTCGTCGATCCCGAGCGAGAACGGCGCGGTATGGGCGAGAGCGGGTAGGAGTACGGCTTCCGGGACATTGACTGGATTACGGCCGCCGATTGTGAATTGCATATTGGCCGCGGAGATGGAAAATGCAGTGCTGCCGGCGTAAATGATGTCAAATTTGGAATCCAGCCCGAAGGTGCCGTTGAAGAACCAGGAAGAGGCAAGGGATCTGTTGTACGGAAGCGATCCAAGAATGGACGCGGTGACACGCACGGATGTCGTTTCAACAGTCTGGGTGGTCCCGGCCTGTGTCGTGACGACTACAATCGTCGTAGTGACCGCGATGACCGATCCTCCCACTGGCGTCAACGGGGCTAGCAACTGAGACTGATTGGAGGCAGGGATAATAATGTATTCACTGCCGTACGGCTGGACGAGCTGCAGGTACCAATTCCTCGAATTGTTACCACTTCGGTCGTCCCAAAACGCGGCCGCGGTGCCAATAGCCAATCCATGCACAACTCCAGGCGATTGATCCCCGTCGATCAAGAGTCGCACGGGTCCTATCATCTGCGGTTCACAGGCTGGACCCCACTCGACGATGTCGCACCGCCTGCCGAACTGGTCCGCGTTGATGTATGCTTCGACATAGGTCGGGGCTGCCACGAAGTGCATCGCTGGCGTCTGTGTGGCGAACAGCGAGCAGGTGTAAGTCTTGCCATTGAACGTGGCTGCCCCGCATGCGAGATCTCGGTCGCAGTGGTATTGACAGGTATGAATCGAGAGCACGGATGAAATGTTCAAATACGCCGGTGCGATTGCATTCGGAGCTGACGCGCGTGAGATCTGTTGCGAATTGAACGGATCGATCAGATCCGAGTACAGACTCCAATAGAACGGCTGTGTGGATGACCGGGTTAATCGAATGTTGAACGGAGCTGCACTGGCCGGCCTAAGGAACGACAGCTCGAGAGACGGGTCTTCCTGGAGCTGGAATCGCCAATCGGCAGTGCCTTGGGGAGCAAATGTCGCGATCCACACAGCCGGGAGATCGACGAAAGCAGCAGAAACGTTCACGGACAGGGAAGTTGCGTTGGCGACGATCACCCGGTCTCGATTGGACGCGACGTGGATCGTGTACAGCCGCGCGTCCGCAACCGACGCCCTTCGCAGAATGAAGAAGCCTGGCAGCGGTTGGGGCTGCCTGACAGTCGTGATAAACGGAGAGCGGCGCCCGGGTGGAGTGATGTACAATCCCAGATCGGTCGTGCCGGGCTCTATGAACGCGACTTGATTCAACGAGGAGTCTGACTGCGTCGAAGGCGACAAGCACACGGGGCCAATGTCTGGAGGATAGCACGGGCGCGGTTGCATCCACGATGTGACCATCTGGTCGGTGTAGTTCGCGGCACCGTTGATGCAGCTGAGGCGACCGTTCGCATCACAGAAGCCCGTCGGCATCGGCGTGATGTCCACACCTGCGTCGATGGACTGCCCACACGACTGGACCGCGCCAATGTACAGCTCGCAGAAGCGGCCGGCATAGCCCGTGTCGCAGCTGCAGGTGCCAAACGTCGGCGAACGCTGGCCGTGGTCGGAGCAGTCACACGACGGTTGGTCGCATGCGTCGACGATGCACTGCGGATTGGGACGGGTGCAATAGCCGCGACCGCAAGTGTACTGGCACTTCGAGCCAAACTTCCCGGTCGGGCAGGCCGCGACGGACAGCGCCGCCAGCGAAAGCGAGAAGAGGATCGCGAACATAAGTCAAATGAACAACAAAGCAGAACACGCGATACAGAGGTCAGCTCGTCTCAGATTAAATTTGTTGTCAAGCTCGAGAGTGATATCACTGCCCACTGCCGGCTGGGATGGCCCGTTGTGCGTCGTCGTCCACCGCGCAGTCAAGTGTAAAGGTGTAAAGGTGTAAACATTCCATGGGGGGTGACATTGATTGGATCAGAGAATGAACTCCGGCCGAAATGTTTACACCTTTACA
>Ga0134128_10002679_pt1 | contig 21979 bp, 13 predicted proteins | sample KB31754_FD_96462 | JGI IMG/M metagenome (GOLD analysis project Ga0134128, IMG submission 96462) | Terrestrial soil microbial communities with excess Nitrogen fertilizer from Kellogg Biological Station, Michigan, USA - KB3-175-4 | ecosystem: Environmental > Terrestrial > Soil > Unclassified ... | reverse complement strand
GGATTACGATCTTGGTTATATCGATCTGGAGGAAAAAACTCTGCAGCCCCTCAACAATCCCTTCGGGCCAAAAGTGTTACCTATGTCTTAGGTACATTCTGTTACCCATGTCTCCGCGCCGGACATTGATGGGATTGGTTGCGGGGGAAGGATTTGAACCTTCGACCTTTGGGTTATGAGCCCAACGAGCTACCAGACTGCTCCACCCCGCAACATCATCGTAACGTACCGGGGAGGAAGCGTCAAATTTGGAGGCGCGAGTTGCGTGGCACTGGTAAGCGCCGGCGCAGCCACGCGAGTGCGAGCACGCCAACGACCATTAATCCTGGCGTAGCGGGTTCGGGAACCACAACGGCCGCGATTGTCAGGCGCGAGGTTGCGGCAAAACTGGCTGGATCGAGACGGAAGGCCTGCAACTGTCCGTCGAACCGGCCTTCTCCGGCGATCTGGCCACGGTCGTTAATCCCAAACGCACTGAGCAGGTCCCATCCACTGCCGCCCGGGATTAGCGTGTTCAGATCCACCATCACTCCGTTCAGATACGCAAATGCGTGCGTCTCGCCGTTTTCAACATAGGAGGCGCCGACGATCACCCCTGAGTCGTTGATGTCGTAGGCGTAGCTGGAGGTGCCGCCAAGCGTGCCGAGGTCTTGCAGATCGCCCGGTGTGCCGCCGAAGGCGTGCGTATAGCCGCTGCGTGTCGTACCGTAACCCGCTACTTCATTCCGCGCATTGATTCCCGTCCCATAGCTGTCACCGCCGCCAAGCGTCCCCAAAGGCATGAGAGCGCCTCCGGGAATCCATAAAAAGGCTTCAAACCGCCCGTTCCCAGTATCGCTGTAGCCTGTTACCGCTCCTTGTCCATTGATGGCCGTGCCCGTGCTCCAATCACCACCGGGGAGAACGCCCAGATTCTGAAGTCCGGATGGACCCGACACGAATGCCTGACCATCTCCCCCCGCGACCCGGCCCGCATCGTTAATTCCCGAGGCGCTAGTACCATTGCCGAGGTCACGCATTATCCCGTTTGTCCAGACCACGCCGTGCGTGCCGCCATTTCCCAAAATGGTCTCGGCCACCTGGTCTGAATTGTTGATTCCGGAGGCCACGCTTTCTGAACCGAACGGCTCGGGAGAATAAAATTGCGAACCCGTTTGCGATCCCAGAAACCCGGTCTGCTGGCCGTTTGACAATAGGACTCCGGCGACCGCTCCAGAATCGTTGACCGAGTAGGCAGATGTCCCTCCTACGTCCACAACGGTATAGATGGGGCTCGCCGATGCAATTGCGTAACCGACCAGGAATAAAACGACTCGGGAAATAGCCATTAAAAGCTCAAACGAAAGTTCGAGTATGCCACATCAATTTGTTTGAGAGAAGGCTAAACTGAACTAGGCTTATCTGGCTATTCCATCAATAATGTTGGGTATATACGACGGTTTACGAAGCGCTCTTCTCGAATTCGGGCGCGGCGGCTTGTTCGCGCAGCCATCGCACCCGTCCCTGGTATTCCTGGTAGAGCGTGCTAAATCCCGCCCACCAGTACCCGCCAACAAATAAGAGCAGGAAGGGGATCGCCAAAAAATTGAAAGTGTCGACGGCGAACGAGATCATGTAGGCGAAATAGCTGCCCGCGGCAATTTCCAGATACGGCAGCCAGCCGCTGCGGCACCGGTATGCCGTTCGCTTCACCTGAGTGTTCTTGTTTCCGGAGATCGCGTACTTCGGCGTGCGAACAAAGCTGGTTTTGATGCCGAATAAGGCTTCGAGCACGGCCTTCGAATTGCTGAGGGTCAAGGCGACGCCCGAGGCCATCAGCATGGGCATCAAGAACAGCGAGCGCTTCCAGTCTTTGGGAAATAGTTCGCGGTACGCGAGCAGATAAAATGCAGATATCGACCAGAATGAAGCCAGTATCAACGGGAGATCGATCGTCACCATCTGGAAGACGCCCATGTAAAACCGGACAATCATCACCGGGAGCGTCAATACCGCGACAATAATCATCAATGGATACGAGATGTTTGGCGTGAGATGAAGAAACGCCTCCACTTTCCGGCGAAGCGATATATCGGATTTCCAGATGGCCGGGAGGAGTTTCTTCGCAACCTGCGTTAATCCCTTGGCCCAGCGCGCCTGCTGGACCTGGAAGCCGTAAGTATCCACGGGAAGCTCAGAGGGGCATTCGATGCTCGGGACGTAGATGAATTTCCAGCCCCTTAACTGCGCGCGATAACTCAGATCGGAATCTTCGGTGAGCGTATCGTGCTGCCAGCCGCCGGCGTCTTCGATCATCGTCCGCCGCAGGATGCCGGCGGTTCCGTTAAAGTTGAAAAACAGGTCGCCGCCAAAACGAGCGCTGTGCTCCAGCACAAAGTGTCCATCGAGGAGCATGGCTTCGATTTCCGTCAGCAGATTGTAGTGGCGGTTCAGATAGGTCCAGCGCGTCTGGACTACGCCGATTTTCGGATCGGCGAAGAAATCGACCGTGCGTCTGAGAAAATCGCGGGGCGGAACAAAATCGGCGTCGAAGATCGCGATCAGCTCGCCACTCGCCGTATCGAGGCCTTCCTGCAAAGCCCCGGCTTTGAAACCCTCGCGATTCATGCGGTGGTGGTATTCGATTGGGAAGCCCGCCTCGCGATATTCGTTCACCAGACGTTCTGTAAATGGATGCGTGTCGTCAGTGGAGTCGTCGAGCACCTGAATTTGCAGTAACTCTCGCGGGTAATCGAGCTTTAGCGTTTCCTCGAGCAGGCGCTCTACCACAAACCGCTCGTTGTACAACGGAAGCTGGACGGTAACTCGCGGAAGCTGTAAGTAACGTTGCGGAGCCTCCAGCGGAAGCTTGTGCTTGTGCTTCAGGTACCCTCGAATCATCTCGTAGCGGTGGCAGCCATATATCGAGAGGACGATCAGAATGGCAAAGTACGGGATCAGCATCGCCCAGTCAAATGGCTGGAGGTGGTAAATACCGGAGAACGTGTCGTCGAATAAAGATTGCTTGACGCGAGTAAGCAGAGACGTGGCAATTAGCAGCGATGGGAAAACGGCGGGGAACATCAGCGGCTCCTCCGATTTCCTTCTGGCGAGAGGGTCATGTTCACCCGGCTAATCGTTCTATCTATAGGCATCGAAGCGTCGCTGCTCGTTTTGCTCCTGGTTTCCGATCTCCGCCACCATCCGGGCATAGGAATCGGAGTCCTTCTCGGGGCCTCTTTATTCTATCTCGCTTCGGTTTTTACGATCCTTAAACTTCCTTCACCTGGGTTACTCTCACGGCGGTGGGTTTTACTCGGCTTAGCCGTTCTTTTTCGGCTGACGCTGTGGCCACTATTTCCCGCTTTTTCGGATGATGCTTACCGCTACCGGTGGGAAGGCGAATTACAGGCAAGCGGCGGGAATCCTTATCAAATCTCGCCCAGCGATGTCGCGGTAAGGGGGCTTCGCGACAGCCGGTATGAAAACGTGCCCGACAGCGACTTTCGCGCCGGTTACGGGCCTTTGACAGAGTTGTTAGAGCGGATAACTTACAGTACAGTTCGGCGGTTCACGAACAACAGGGCAATTCAGGTGTTCTGGTTTAAGTCCCCGGCGGCGTTATTCGATCTGGAAATTCTGACAGTACTATGGTTGTTCGTCAAGCAGCGAAGTCTTGCTCCGGAGCGATGGCTGCTTTACGCCTGGTGTCCGCTGCCGGCTTTCGAGTTTTGGGCGAGCGGCCACAACGACGCGATCGCGGTGTTTTTTCTTTTGCTAACGCTGCTGTTTGCGGACCGCCACCGATGGTGGCTGGCATCGGGCGCGCTATGGCTCGCGGGTGCGGTGAAACTCTGGCCATTGATGCTTTTCCCCTTGCTGATTATCCGCGGAGAGCGAGGATCTTGGCGTCGCCTCGCCGCTGCAATCCTGACCGCGCCGGTTTTCATCGTCTGCTGGCTCCCTTACTGGAGCAACGTCATAACAAATCTACGATTCATGAGCGGCTTCGTCGGCGGCTGGCGCAATAACGACAGCCTTTTCGGGTTTTTCCTTTGGATCACGCGCGGCGATCTCTATCACGCGAAACTGATCGCGTTCGGCGTGCTTGCGTGCGGCCTCGTGCTGATCGCGGCTCTGCGGTTATCGCTCGATCGGGCGTTTCTCACGGCGATTGTCACGCTTTTGCTGGTTTCCGCGAACTGCCATCCCTGGTATCTGACCTGGTTTATACCTTTGCTGGTTTTTGTTCCCGTACCGCCTTTATTTCTTTGGGCCGCACTGATGCCGCTCACGTACGCCGTTCTCTTCCGCTGGTTCAGCGAGCGGGTGTGGAATGGATCGACGCCCGTCCGCTGGTGGGTCTACGGGCCTGTGTTAGCGTGCGGACTCGTTTGGCTTTTCCATAGGCGTCATAACCGTAAGAATGGAAGCCTTTGCCCGGCGCGGTCCTTGCCGGGGGATTTGCCGATTTGACAGCGTGCGGTTCTGAAATTTTCTAGAACTGTTTCAGCTTGTCAGCGCCTTCCACCATCTTCAATCTTCGATCGGCAGCGATATCGCGCCACTCTTGCGTGGCACCGCTGGGCCAATGCACCGTGACGCGATCCGCCTTCACTGCTTTCCCAAGCCCGAAGTGAAGCATCATGTCGTTCTGCGAGTAAAAGCTGCCGCCGCTCATCACTTCGTCAATCTGCTTTCTTCCGTTTGCCTCCACCGTAACCCGCGCGCCGATCGCGCTACGGTTCGACTTCGTTCCTTCCAGCGACAGATTCAGAAAATGATTCCGCTCGGCCGCCTCGTTCTTCAGCAAAGTCGGCGTTTGATTCATGTTGACGATCACAATCTCGGGCCGGCCGTCTCCATCCACATCGCCCACGGCCAGCCCGCGCGCGGGGCGCGGCGTCTGGAACGCCGGACCGGCATCGTCCGTCATGTCCGCGAACTTTCCGTTCCCCAGATTCCGGTAACACAGCGTCTTTTCGAGATACCGGTCGCCCACCGGCTTGCCCTCCACTTCCGGATACACATGCCCGTTCGCGATCACAAGGTCCTTCCAGCCGTCGTCATCGAGATCCACAAAGGCTATTCCCCATCCGAGCAGATGATTCGCGCCAAGTCCCGCATCCTGCGCGACATCGGTGAAGAACTTCCCGTCCTCGTTCTCGAACAGAGAAGGCAAATCGCCCGAAAAATTCGTTTTCGCGACATCTAGAAACCCATTACCGTTGTAATCCGCTACGGCGACACCCATACCGGCCTGTAATTGGCCATCGTAGTTGTAGGCGACGCCCGCCGCGACGCCGCGTTCGGTGAACGTTCCATCGTGATTGTTGTGGTACAGCTCACTCGGAGTCATATCGCAGGCGACGTAGATGTCAGGCCATCCGTCATTGTCGAAATCCGCTGCAACCGCTTGCAGTGCGTAACGTCCTCCGGGCTTCCAGATGCCAGCTTTTTCTGAAACATCCTCGAACGTTCCATCGCCCCGATTTCGGTACAAATAGTTATGCGAGAGTGGTAGCCCACGCGGCCCGCACATCACGGGAATCCCCTTCCACTCGCAGTACGATCCTGATCCGGGCTTGGGCGTCTTACTAAGGTCCAAATCGACGTAATTAGATACAAACAAGTCGAGTTTCCCATTGCGGTCATAATCAAGGAACGTACAACCAGAACCATATCGCGTTCCTGTGGTGGGTAATCCGGCTTTCTTAGTAACGTCCTCGAAGGTACCGTCCCCGCGATTCCGGTATAGCCGGTTATGGCCATAATAAGTCACCACAACGTCGGGGTGTCCGTCGTTATCATAGTCCCCGACACACACTCCTTGTGCCCATCCCTCTTCATTAAAACCCGCTTTTTCAGATACTTCCAGGAACTGTCCATTTCCTTCGTTGTGATAAAGCTGGAGGGTTGTATTCGCATCGCCGGCCTTCCGGTCGAATCGCGTTCCGTTCGCAATCAGGATGTCGTTTCGCCCGTCGCCATCATAATCGAAGATTGCGGCGCCGTTACCCGTGGTCTCAAGGATGTAGTCTTTGCGTGCCTTTCCGCCATAAGTATTCGGTACGCTTAGCCCTGCTGAATCCCCTTTATCTCTAAAGAGAAACGGAGAATTTCCCACCCTCGCTCCAAGCAGTAAGCCTGTTACCGTCAAAAGTAGGACCGTCCTAACCGATTTACACGAGCTAGTCAAAGACTTCTTACAACTTTCGTATTGCATCGTCCGCAAGCCAATGTTATTATCATCCAAAACCAGCGTGTAAAGGTTTTCACATTTTACTACGCATGAAGGGGTAATCAATGCGCCACGTTGCCATGCTCAGAACTCTAGTTCTGTTCATCGTGTTCTGCTGCGCCGCTTTCGCACAACGCGATCTCGGCACCATTCTCGGCACTGTCACGGACTCACAAGGGGGAGTCGTGGCTTCCGCCAAGGTCACTATTACGGAAGATGCCACTGGCATCACCAATCAGGTGACGACAAACAGCAACGGCGAATACATTCGACCGTTGTTGAAGCCCGGTACATATACAGTCACCGCTGAGGCGACCGGTTTCAAGACTTCTGTTCAAAAAGGCGTGCAGATCACGTCAGGTGATCGTATCTCCGTCAACATGACTCTCGCGGTTGGAGAGATCACGCAATCGGTTGAAATCACGGCCACGGCTCCCGTTCTCCAGACCGAAAGTACCGATTTGGGCCATGACATTTCCGCCAAGCAGGTCAGCGAGCTTCCGCTTGGCGGGCAGCGCAATTTCGCCTATCTGGCGCGCATCACGCCGGGCGTGGTTCCGGCCGAACCGGGCGCGCGCGATGCGGCTGGTGGCGGCTTCTCCGCCAACGGCGTGCGTTCGAATGGCCAGAATAACTTCCTAATTAACGGTGTCGATAACAACGTCAACGTCATCGACTTTCTGAACCAGACCTCGTATGTGATCGGCCCTCCGGTCGACGCCATCAACGAGATGCACGTCACGACCAACGGCGCGAACGCGGAATACGGACGCGGCGCGGGCGGCGTCGTCGATGTCACCCTCAAATCCGGTACGAACCAACTGCATGGTTCCGTGTTTGAGTACCTGCAGAACGACGCGATCGATGCGAATCGCTGGGAGAATAACAAGGCGGGACAGCCGATCGGGGCGTTCCGCCAGAACCAGTTCGGTGGCACCGCCGGCGGTCCGATCATCAAGAACAAGCTGTTTATCTTTGGGGACTATCAGGGCACACGCATCGCCTCCACTGGCGGCGCCTATCCCAGCCTCGGCACGTCGGGCTTCTTCACCATCCCGACACCGGCCATGAGGAACGGAGACTTCTCCGGCATCGTGGGCAAACAGGTAGGCACTGACGCCTTGGGCCGGCCGATTTACCAGGGTGAGATTTACGACCCGTTGAGCCAGCGGACCGTAAACGGGCAGCTCGTCCGCGACCCCTTCCAGGGCAATAAAATCCCAGTCAGCCGCTTCGATCCGGCGGCCGCGAAGATCATGGCTCTGTTTCCCAACCCCAACGTTCCATTTGCTTCCGGACAATATCCTCAAAACGACTACTTCACTACCACCAAAGGCGGCTGGAATACCGACCAGGGTGACGGCCGCGTCGATTATCACCTCAGCGATAAGGACAGCCTCTTTGGATCGTTGAGCTGGTCCGACACGAATAAGTTCAACGGCGCGCCACTGCCCGGCGCGCTTGATGCAACCTACTTCGCTTCGAACGCCGAACAGGATCTCTCCCGGAACGCGATGTTGAGCTACACGCGGGTTTGGTCGCCGACTCTTATTTCCGAAACGCGCGTTGCCTACACCCGGCTTGTGACCTCGCGCCTCCAGGCTAATCCGAACACGGATCAGTTTAAGGCGTTTGGAATCGGCGGTTACGACCCAACGACGACGCTTAACGGCGGGCTGCCGTCCTTCAACATGGATCGCTACAGCGGCTTCGGCGCGTCGGACTGGCTCCCATCCAAGGAGTACAGCAACGTCTGGGACTTCATTCAGAACGTTTCCATTACCAAAGGCAGTCACGCGCTGAAGTTCGGCGCGGAGTTCCGGCCCATCAAATTTCCGTTCTTCCAGGTGCCCAGCCCGCACGGCGACTTGCAATTTCGTCGCAACGACACCGCCTATCCATTGCACGATAACAGTATCAACAGCCTGACCGGCGATGAGATGGCGTCGTTCCTGCTGGGCAACATCTGGTACGGACAGATTTCGACGAACAACTTCATCTCGTCGGAAAAATATGCCTGGGCGTTTTATGGCCAGGACGACTGGAAAGTAACCTCCAAGCTCACCGTGAATATCGGTCTCCGCTATGAAGTCTTCTCACCGATCAGCGAGAAATTTGGCCGTCAATCAAACTTCGACCTCCAGACCCTGACCCTCGATATTCCCACGGGTAAAGATCAGAACGCGCCGTTGCCCCCGAACTTCGCCACGCAGTTCCCGCAGGTGACGGTTCAACGCGGTAAAGTGAGCAAATATCTGATCCCGTTCGATATGCTCGACTTCGGTCCTCGTATCGGCATTGCCTACCAGATCAATCAGAAGACGGTCGCCCGTTTGAGCTATGGAGTCTTCTATGGCGGCGAGGAAAATCAGGGCGGGAATCCGAATCGCGGGGAAGCCGCGCCATTTAACGAAACAGTCAACCTGCAGCGTGGCAGTACCAGCGATTTCGATCCGAATCCGTACTTCAACGGCTTCGTGAACGGATTCCCGACGAACGTCTTTTCGCTGCCGGCTCCGATCTCGTTCCGCCAGCTTGACCAAGACTATCGCAATCCCATGGTCCACACCTGGAACCTCGCGGTGCAGCACGAGTTTGCACATGACATCGCTCTCGAAGTTGCATACGCGGGCAACCATCAAGCTCACCAGTTAATCGAGCCAGATCCGAATGCGGGAGTGAACAACCCGGACCCGAATATCCCCGGGGACAACCTGCGCCTGTACCCCAATATCGGAGGTATTCAGGGAACGTCGTCATTTGGCTTCGGGAACTACGACGCTCTCCAGACCAAGTTCGAAAAGCGCTACTCTTCCGGGCTGGACTTCCTGGTCTCGTATGTCTATGGGCACGCGTTCTCCGATGTCGGCACGACTTTGAGCGGATCGGCCAATTTCGGACCTGTCGACGCGCACAACTACTCGGCTGCCTATTCAAGCGCCGCGTGGGATGTTCGCCACAGTGTGGTTGGGACCTTCAACTACGATCTGCCATTCGGCAAGGGTAAGCAGTATGGTTCCTCCTGGAATCGCGTGGCCGATACGCTTCTCGGCAACTGGCAGATGAACGGGGTCGCCACGTTCCGGACCGGGCAACCGTTCACTCTGGGAACCCAGAACTGCGTCGGCCACTTCAATCACTGCGGTCCCGATCTGGTCGCGGGGAAAGATCCCAAGGATGCGCCCTCGGGAGGCCGTTCTCCGCAGGAGTGGTTTGATATCTCTGCTGTGACCTTCCCGGCACCCGGAACGCCCGGCACCTTGGGCTTGCAAAGCAACAATCTTCCCGGACAGCGGGAGGTCGATTTCTCGGTGTTCAAGACGTTCCCGATCACCGAGCGCGTCAAGTTCCAGTTCCGCGCTGAGGCCTACAACATTGCGAATACGCCGCAATGGGGCGGTCCGGATGCCACGCTGGGCGACCCACAATTCGGCCAGATCACCAGCACGCAAACTGGTACCGAGCGGCACGTCCAGTTCGCGCTTCGTCTGTTCTTTTAGCTCCTCCATTTAGGCCGGGCAGTCCATGTTCGCCTGCCCGGCGCTTCTTCTCCTCTACAATAAAACGATGAATCGCCGCGATTTTCTGGCGGCGCTCGCGGCAATCGGTTTTATCCCCCCTGAAGCCCCGGCGCTCACACCGTACCCGGTCCGCTTCCGGAAACCCAGTCCCTACGAATCTGTCTTCCAACATATTCAACCTGGCTCCGATGAGTTCGCCGCCGAAAAAGAAGCTCTCGCGATCGAGTCCATTCTCAATCGGTTAATCGAAACAAAGTCTCTCCCAATTGTTTCGGATTTTCGCGCGCCGTCTCCGTTTCCTTCTCGCTACCTCTCAATCGCGATAGGCGTTTCACGGGCCGAGTTTGATCCCGGCGCATCCGATTTCGCCAATGGCCTCCATCGCTGGATCGAATCGCTCGGCGTGGTCCGCCGTTCGCGATTTTTCGTCCTTCCGGAAAATCGTGTGCGTTACGAGATTGCCAGTTCTACTGGCTATCGGACGGGCGTTTGGCGTCAGACCTGGAAAGACGGAAAGCTGCAATCGTTCGAGCCCGTGGAAGAGGTTCTCGCTACCGCGCCCGCGCCCCTCTTTCGCGACATTACAGCCCATTCGCTCGGCAGCGTGGATTCGTTTCGCGGCCAACTTCTCCGCGGCAACACCTTCTGGCGTGCCCGCCTCGATGCGGCCACTGGCATCGATATCTACGGCAACAACGGCGTCGCAGTAGCCGATATCGACAACGATGGCCGCGATGAGATTTACGTCTGCCAACCCGCCGGCCTCCCCAATTGTTTGTATAAAGTCCGCGACGACGGGATGATGGATGACATCACGCGTGCCGCGGGCCTCGATATTCTCGACGACACCACATGCGCTCTATTCATCGACTTCCGCAATTCCGGCCGTCAGGATCTTGTGGTTTTACGTGCCTCTGGTCCACTATTATTTTTGAACGACGGCGCGGGCAAATTTGAGCTAATAGACGACGCTTTCCGCTTCGCCGCCGCGCCCCAGGGTACGTTCACCGGAATGGCCGCAGCCGACTACGATCGCGATGGCCACGTTGATCTTTACCTTTGCTGCTATGTCTATTTTCAGAGCGAAGATCAATATCGCTACCCTGTTCCTTACCACGACGCGCAAAACGGGCCGCCCAATTTCCTGTTCCGCAATCGCCTCACGGCGAACGGAGGTTACTTCGAGGATGTCACCGAGCCAAGTGGCATGAGTCATAACAACAACCGCTATAGTTTTGCTCCTGCCTGGTGTGATTTCGACAACGATGGCTGGCCCGATCTCTATGTCGCCAACGATTTCGGCCGTAATAATCTTTACCGCAATCGCAAAGGTACGTTCCGCGATGAGGCCGCCGCCGCGGGCGTCGAAGACATCGGCCCTGGCATGAGCGCCTCGTGGTTCGATTACGACAACGACGGCCAAGTCGATCTCTACGTCGCCAACATGTGGACCTCCGCCGGAAAGCGCCTCATTCAGGATGCGGCTTTCAAGAACGCGAAGGCGCTGCCGGATGAATATCGCCGGCATACGAAAGGCAACTCGCTCTATCGCAACCTCGGAGATGGCAAGTTCGATGAAGTGGAAGATCGCGAAGGTGTTGGCATGGGCCGGTGGTCGTGGTGCGCGGATGCGTTCGACTTCGATAACGATGGCTCGCCTGAAATTTTCGTCACATCCGGCATGTTGACGAATCCTTCCGGCGAGGATCTCGAAAGCTTCTTCTGGCGGCAGGTGGTGGCTAAATCTCCACTGGATAAACGCGAGGCTCCAGCTTACGAAAACGGCTGGAACGCGATCAATCAACTCATCCGGGAAGACTACAGTTGGAACGGCCGCGAGCCGAATGTCTTCTACGTGCGTCGAGGGAAACGATATTACGATTTCTCGGGCGTGAGCGGCCTGGATTATGCCGAAGACAGCCGTACGTTCGCGGTCACCGATCTCGACAGTGACGGCAACCTCGATCTCATTCTCCGCAGCCGTCTCGGCCCGCAAGTCCGGATTTTCCAGAACAACTGCGGCACGGGAAAACCCGTGGTGGCAGTGAAGCTTCGCGGCATCCAGTCTAATCGCGACTCCATTGGCGCGAAGGTGGAAGTAAATGGGCGAGTGCAGTTCGTCACGGCCGGCAGTGGCTATCTCAGCCAGCACACGAAAACGCTCCACTTCGCATTGGATAAAGAGCAATCCGCCGAGGCGAAAATCACCTGGCCCTCAGGCCGCCAGCAAACGATCGCCAATCTCGCCGCTGGTTACGTATACGAAATTACCGAGGGCTCACCCGATCCTAAGCCCACTCCCTTTCATCCGCGTGCAAACTGGCCGTCCGGTACAATCACACCTCAAAATATTCCGGAGCCAGTGGATGTTTGGCTCCTTGAACCGGTTCCGCTCCCGGATTACCATCGCGGTCCCGGTTTTCTCCTCCTTTATTCCGGTACGGTCCCCGCTGCGGCTCCCGGCCTCCCAATCGAAGCCGTAAATATGGATAAAGCGCCCCCGGATTTCGCAGCCCAATATTCGCTTTTCCGCCGTTATCTTTTCGAATACCGCCGTGATCTGGAGCTTCCGCTGCTTTTGCTGATCGACGATCAATCGCGCGCGCATAAAATCTACGCGACAATTCCGGACGTCGCAGCCCTCCGCCGCGATCTAAAATTCCTCGGCGATCCTGATCGCGCCGCGCGCGCGCTTCCGTTTCCTGGCCGCTATTATCAGCAACCGCACCGTAATTACTTCAAGCTGGGCGCGGCATTCTACTGGGCCGGCTACCCTGATCAAGCACTGCCGTATCTTGATGAGGTTGTCCGCCGGGCTCCGGATAACTGGAAAGCGTTTTACGCCATCGCGGAAATTCACTTCGAATCCGCGCGCTATTCACAGGCCCTCGAGAATTACCGGAAAACGTTGGCCGCGCGGCCGGATTACGGTCCGGCGCTTCTCGGCGCCGGCGAGTCCCTCATGCGCGTCAAGGACTTTTCAGGCGCGGAGAAAATGCTCGAAGCCGCGCTCGATGCGACGCCAAAAAACGCCGACGCCGCCAACCAGTTCGGTCTCCTCCGAGTGCAGCAGAACCGCACCGCCGAAGCGAAGCAGTGGTTCGAGCGCGCGATCGAGTTTCAGAAAGATCATTCGGGAGCCATCAACAACCTTGGCGTTCTCTATATGAATCTCGGACAGCCCAACGATGCTATCGCCGCTTTCGAGTTCGGCATCGAGCAATCGCCCGATGACGATCAGCTTTACCTCAACCTCGGCCGCGTCTACATTGCTCTTCGTCAACCCGAACGCGCCCGCGCCACCATGCAACGCCTGCTTGCGCGCAAGCCGGGCGACCCAGTCGCAACGCGCGCACTTGCCGATCTAAACAACCGATGACCGTCTTCCTGGCTCTTTTCCTTCTCGCCGCCGGTTCTTACAATGACACTCTGCGCGCCGGCCTCGAAGCGCTGAACCGCAACGATCTCCCGGCGGCGGAAATGCAGCTCACGGCCGCGGCGAAGGTGAATCCGCGCGATCCGCACGTCTGGCTGGCGCTGGCGCAGACGTATCTGAAACTGCACCGGACTGAAGCCGCCAATTCCGCTGCCGCGAAGGCGGCGAAGCTTGGGCCATCCGACATCACCACGATCAACGCGCTCGCCTACTTCTACTCCGAGACGGGCGACCGAAAATCCGCCGCCGCCCAATTTCAAAAAGCGATTCAACTCAAACCATACGAGGAGACTTACTATTTCGAGCTGGGCCGTCTTTACTTGCAGGGACAGAACTTCGCGGACGCTCTCGCCACTCTACAAAAAGGCACGCGTATTTTCGACAAAAGCGCTCAACTTGAGTTAGCTCTCGGAGTCGCATATTATGGCTTGCGCCGCTTCCCGGAAGCTATCGACGCTTTTCTTCATACGATCCAACTCGCGCCGGATGTCGAACAGCCTTACGTATTTCTGGGTAAGATGCTCGATCAGGCGGAATCGAAACTTCCAGCCGTGACTGCGGATTTCGAGGCGTACTGGAAGACCAACCCCAACAGCTATCTCGGCCCTTTCCTCCTTGCCAAGGCCCTTGAGCTGCAAAATGCCGATACCGCTCGTATCGAATCCTTGCTTAGTGAATCGATTCGTCTGAATGATAGATTCCCGGCTTCTCACTTCGAGCTGGGTTCGGTACTTGAGCGCGCCCATGATTTTGCCAAGGCCGCTGATGAATACCGACGCTCTATCGCTCTCGCACCCGACGATCCGATCCCGCACTATCACCTCGCGCGCGTCTATGATCGTCTCGGCAAGCACGCCGAGGCCGCCGCTGAACGCGCTATTCACGAGAAACTAGCCGCTGGAATAAAATGAATTGCACTCCGATGAATCGCCGCTGCGCCTCCATGTTTCTGTTTTTCTTCTTTCTGCTCTCGCCGGAATTGATTCAGGCGATCGCACGCTCCGGCCGTGTCCTCTCGCTCGCCGAATCACCTTCGTCTCGTGTTGCGCTGCCCGATCGAATCGCCCCTGGCGCTCCGCCGCTGTTGAGCTTCCGCCTTTACGAAGGCAAAATGCGCGGCCAGTTTTCCAACTCGGATCTGATGATGGACGATGCGGGCCATTAGTCTTTTTTTCCTCGTAATCTCCGCAGCTTGGGCCCAATCGCCCGGTTCCGGAATCACGAAGGGCATCGAAGATTTCCATCGCGGCCATTACCTCGAAGCGCGAGATATTCTCGCGAAGTACCCCACCGATCCCGGCGCGCAAACATTTCTCGCTTTGACTCGTGCCGCACTCGGCTCCTGCAAACAGGCCGAGCGGGAACTCGACCACCAGTTTGCCGCCAACCCGCAGCCTTCACTGCGCCGCCTTGCCGGACTCGCGCTGACGCAATGCCGGCTCTCTGAAAATAATCTTGCTGGTGCTTTCCCGGTGCTCACGGAACTTCAGAAATCGTTCCCCAGCGATGCCGACGTTCTCTACGAGGCGGCCAAGGTTTACCGCAAAGCCTGGAACGACACGATCTATGAAATGTACCGCAAGACTCCCGCGTCGTTCCGTGTGAATCAACTTTCGGCCGAGATCTTCGAGATCCAGAGCCAATACCCGCAGGCCGTCTCCGAATACCGCAAAGCCATCCAAAAGAACCCGTCCGCTCTTGATCTTCATTTTCATCTCGGCCGCGCGCTGCTGCTCGAATCGCACGATCCGAAAAATCTCGAAGAAGCGCGCCGCGAATTTGAGGCCGAGCTTGCGTTGAACCCGTCCGATGCGGCTGCGGAATACGAGATTGGACAGATACTAGTCGCCCAGCAGGATGCAACCGGCGCGGCTTCCCATTTTGAGAAAGCCATTTCTCTCAGTCCGAATTTCCCCGAAGCGCTGGCGGCTCTCGGCCGTTCCCGGCTCGATGCGAAGCGTTATAAGGACGCGATCCACCTGCTGGAACAAGCCGTGAAACAACGGCCCGCGATGGAGTCTGCGCATTACAACCTGATGCTCGCTTACCGCAATGCGGGTCGAATGAACGACGCCCGCCGCGAAAAAGAGATCTTGGACAAACTCCAACGCCCGCCCGCTGGCGAGTTCACGGAGTTCCTGAAAAAATTGGGGGAGAAGGCGCCTCAGCCGTGAAGCGGTCCATCGGACTCGCTTCCCTTGCGCTGCTCGCGGCTTCGCCCTCCGCATTTGAATTCCACAACGTCGCCCATGATGCCGGCCTAATCAATTCATTCCCCAATGGTGGCGATAAGACGAAACAGTACATCGTCGAAACCACGGGCAGCGGCGCGGCTTTCTTCGATTACGACAATGACGGCCTACTGGATATTTTTCTCATTTCCGGCCCCGGCGGCACGAACCGCCTTTATCACAATGAGGGCCACGGGCATTTCCGCGACGTAACGGACAAGATGGGCCTTCGCCAAAGCGGATGGGGGCAGGGCGTCTGCGTGGGTGATTACGATAACGATGGCTATACGGACTTATTCGTGACTTACTACGGCCAGAATCATCTCTATCGCAATCTGGAAGGGCGCGGGTTTGAAGACGTCACGAAAAAGGTTCATCTCATGCAGAACCGCATGCGCTACAACACCGGTTGCGCTTTCCTCGATTATGACAACGATGGCCGTCTCGATCTGTTCGTCTCGAATTATCTGCGCTTCGACCCCAAGACGGCTCCCAAACCCGGTGATAATCCGTTCTGCTTTTATCGCGATATTCCGGTGAACTGCGGCCCGCGTGGTCTCCCTTTCGATCGCAATATTCTTTATCACAACAACGGTGACGGAACGTTTACCGATGTCTCCGATGTTTCCGGTATTTCCAAGCCCAATCAGAATTATTCGCTCGGGGTCCTCACCGGCGATTTCAACGACGATGGCCTCACTGACATCTACGTCGCGTGCGATCAGACGCCATCGCTTCTTTATATCAACCAGGGCAACGGAAAATTCACGGAAGAGGCTTTACTGCGGGGCGTTGCGCTCGATGAAAATGGGAAAGCGCTCTCCGGCATGGGTGCGACTGCCGCCGACTACAACGGCGACGGCCTTGCGGACATTTTCCGCTCCAACTTTTCCGACGAGCGTGAGAGCCTCTACCGCGCTGTGCGCCCCGGCGAATTCGAAGATGCCACCTTCGCGGCGGGACTCGGCCGCAACACGCGCTACGTTGGCTGGGGCTGCGGCTTCTTCGATTTCGATAATGACGGATGGCCCGATCTGCTGCTGGTGAACGGCCACGCCTTCCCTGAAGTGGACCGTCTCCACATCGACATCCACTATAAGGACCGCGCAATTCTGTATCACAATCTCGGCAATGGGAAATTCCAAGACATCTCCGAATCCGCGGGACCTGGAATTCTCGAAAAGCACTCATCGCGCGGGGCGGCTTTCGGCGACTATGACAATGACGGGCTATTGGAAGTAATCATCAACAATCAGAACGAGCCGCCGTCGCTGCTCAAGGAATCCCGCCCGAACAACAATCATTGGACGCTGCTGAAGCTAACCGGCGTACACGCCAACCGCAGCGCTATCGGCGCGAAAATCTCGCTAACCGCCGATGGCCGCACCCAGATTGGCGAAGTTCGCAGCGGCGGAAGCTATCTTTCACAGAATGACATGCGCCTGCACTTCGGCCTCGGCTTGGCCCAGAAAATCGACGAGCTTCGTATTAGATGGCCCGGTGGCGCAATGCAGATCGAGCATGACCTGCCCGTCGATCGCATTCTGAACATCATGGAAAAGGCACGCACCAAATAAAAAGGGGCGCTGCTTTTGCAACGCCCCTTCACGGTTAAGCGATGTGCCCGGTTTATCTCGGGCAGCCGAGTGCGCGTACTTCGTGCTCCGGCAGCGACTTCGCGGCCTTCACCGAAGACGGCATCGGAGCGCCCTTCGGAACCAGCCAGACTTCAACGCGCCGTTTCTCATCGGCTTCCGTTGTCCCCTGGCCTTTCCGTTCCTTGGACGCCGGACGCGCCGACGTTCCGCAGAGACCCGGCTGGAAGTCCGCCGTCTGGTCTGTACCGACCCAATCGATCTTGATGCGCGATGGATCGATCTTGGCGCAGATACCCTTGCCCGCACTCAGCACCGCGGCCGCGTTCATCACGCGCTCGCGATCGAGTTCATGGGCGCGGCGTCTGCCTCTCGCCGGCGTTGCTTCATCCTGATCGATATGGCCAACCAGCACCACATCGTAATCCGGATCGGCTGCCTTCGGAGCCAGCTCTTCAAGTAGGACGCGCTTGCCGCAATTGTTCACGCGGGCGCTGTCCTTGGCGTAGACAATGTCGGCGAACCGCTGGGCCTTCGGCGATGACTTCACCGTCAGCGTCGCCGTGCAGGATGCCGATTTACCCTGGTCATCCGTCACTGTGCCGGTCGCCGTCACAGTCTTTGTCTGCGCCTGCGCGCCCGGTTGGAACTGCACCGAGCTCGAATCGAACTCAGCATTTGCGCTGGTCTCGCCCGTAACGGTTCCTTCCGTCACTGTCCATTTGTAGTTGATCGTGCTGCAATCGGAACCCGCGCCGGTCATGCTGAGTTGGGCTTTGTCGCCAATGTTCAGTTCGGCCGGAGTAGCCGTGCAAGCCGTAGCCGTGGGTTCTTTGTACTCGGCAACGTTAATAGTGGTGGTTGCTGGAGTCCCGGTACGATTCGTCGCCGGATCGCTCGCGGTCACTTCGATCGTGTAGCTGCCCGGATGATCCGGCGTGAGCTGCAGATCGGCAGTCTCGGAGCTCTGTTCCTGGCCATTCACCTTCCACGCGTACTTCAATTGGTGGCCAACCGGATCGCTCGCCGTTGAATGCAGCGTGATCGCGCGGCCTTGGCAAAGCTTGCCTTCCGTGCCGGTAATCGTTCCGCTGCTAATCGGACCGGCGGGAGGAGCCGGGGGCGGCGCCGGAGCTGCGGGGGCCGGAGGAGCAGCCGCTGCCTTCGGATGTCCAAAGTAGAACGTTAGCCCCGCTGTCGCCTGAAAGCCGTGCAGCAGACTGTTGTTCTGGATATAAACGCCGCCCGTCGGATAATTCGGCAACGAGTAAGTCGGGTTGCGCGACAGCAAACCCCGAACATCCAGGCGTACGCCGAAATGTTCGCTAAGGTGGACCTTTACGCCGCCGCCGTAGCTCATCGCCGCCTGTAGGTTATCGTTCAGGTTACTAGCGCCAAACTGTGCCGATAAGTTGGAGCTTCGCGCCAAGGCCTTCGCGTCTCCGGTCGGCGTATATTGAATCGCGCCGCCGCCAACCGTGGCATATGGACGAACCCGGGAACCCTTGGGCGTGAAATAAAGCAGCGGATTCAGCATGAACGTATGCAACCGGCTGCCAAATCCGTAATTTGGCGCGCCCGCTACAGCCGGAGTTAAAAACTCCACGTTGTTTACGCTATATGTATAGCTCTCTTCAAGTCCGAAATGATTCCAGATATTTTCCGTCACTCGAGCGCCGAAAGCTCCGCCCGTGACGTGATTATCTCCTAGCCCATCTTTTACCGACCTAAAAATACTCACCCCTCCGAACGGACTAATTTCAAATCCGTCGGGAAGATCCTGAGCGTAAACCACCGGTAACGCCAATATACCGACGGCTAAAAACGTGATCCATTTTCTCGAATGGTTTTCTTTGATTTTCATCAACTTGCCCCTCCACGTAGTACTCATACATTTATAACTCAATTTTGATGTCATTGAACCAGACTCAGATCTAATAGCAATACCCCCGTGTCTGGAGTAATCGCGAACAATCGGTCCGGCCGCGATGGCGATACCCACAGCCGGCGGGCGTAGATTTCGCCCAAATCCGCTCCCGAATACGGCTCCCAGGAAATCCCGCCGTCCGATGATTCATACAAATGGTCGAATTGCACGGCGTAGGCCACTCCCTTCCGGACGGGATGAAATTGCACAGCGTTGACCGTCCAAGCGGGCAATCCTTTCGCTTTGGCCCAGCCATCGCTGCTTCTCCATACGTACAGGCCATCGGTTGTCCCGATCAGTACGGGACCGTCCGGTTGCGGAGAAACGGCGATGTCGTAAATCTGCGACGCGCTCACTGGCGCATGAAGTGGTTTCCAATCGCCGGAACCGCCTTCGGAAAGTAAGAGCCCTTCTTCAGTCCGAATCACGAGCCGCGGCGAACCGTCCGGCGCGGCCTGAACCAATGAGACGGTAGTTTCGCGGCCCGGCAGACGGACGGTCTCGAAGCTGGCTCCCAGATTCGCGCTACGCAGCAATCCCATCGATGTCGCGGCAACCAACTCTGGCTTAGCGCCGTGCATGACCGCCAGCGCGAAAATTTTCGGGGCGACGGTCCGGCTGGATATGACTACACGCCGGGATCTGGCTCCCCGCGCCTTGGCTCGCGGCTCGCGGACGTGAGCCACCGTTGTGATTCGGATTGGAACGATCTGCCACGTGCGGCCCCGGTCGGATGATCGATAAAGCAGGTCGCCGGTCGATGCGAAAACGAGATTCTTTCCGGGAATCCCTTCGAGCGCGACCAGCCTGTGGCCAGCCCACGCGCTTCCGGCGGATGTCTCCTGCCAGGTCTTGCCGCCGTTTTCACTGCGAAATACGCCTTGAAAACCGCCATCCAGCGTCCCGGCCGCATACACGGTGCCGCCGTCCGCCGTGATCTTGCCGAGGCGCCTTCCCGCGAATCCGCGGTTCAACGAATGTATCGTCGTTCCGCCGTCGTCGCTTTTCCAAAGACCCGAATACTCCGCCGCGATATAGAGAACTTTGGGATTCGAAGGATCGATCGCCAGAGAATTGATTTCGAGTGTGTCCACCTGCTTCCAGGTCTCGCCGCCATCCGCGGTCTTCAGCAGCCCTTCAGTCGTCCCGGCGTAAAGAACATTCGGATTCGATGGATCCTGCCGGATCACGTGCGTGCGGCGCTGGCTATGAGGAATGCCTTTAAACTTCATCCAGGATTCCCCGCGATCCGCGCTGTGGTAAATGCCGCTGCACGCGCTGGCGAAAATCCGGTCTGGCTGGGCCTGATCGACGTAGATGGAGAAAACATCCGAATCGTCGATCATTCCTGTGTGAATAGAGTTCCAAGTCTTGCCGCCATCGCTGGTCCGCCAAGGTAAGTGGGCGGTTCCGGCGTAGATGATGGATGAGTTTTTCGGATCGAATGCCACCGCCGTAACGCCGCGCATTTCCAGGACGTCGTCCGGAGTGATGGCGCGCCACGTTTTGCCGTTGTCGTCGCTCAGATACACTCCCTTGCGCGTGCCGGCGGCGATCCGCTTGCGATCGCTCGGGAATACCGTGAGAGCGTCGATCGAGTTGCCTTTGAGATCCGGCGCCATCGACCAGTGCTCGCCCGCGTCCACACTCTCATAGAGTCCGGCCCATGCGGAGCCCTCCGCTTCAACGCCAACCAGGTAATGTTTTGCATCCTCCGGGTCGATCACAATCGCCCGCACGTTGCCCATCGATTGGCGCGGCAGCGGAAGCCGTGTCCAAGATGCTCCGCCATCGTCCGTTTCATACAACAGAGCGTCGCGGGCGCCCAGGAGAAGATGGCCCGGTTGCTTGGGATCGATTGTCACGTACGTGGCGCTCCCTCCATAGGGACCGGCCATTTCCCAATGAGCCGCGCGGAGCGGCATGAAAAAAAGTATGGAAATCGCGCAAACGAGAAAAACACGAGCGGCAGCTACCATTGGCGCGCCGCCCACCTCATGCTAAATAGAGCCTTGCCACGTACAAACGTTTCGTTCATTTTCCGGACTTAATCCGAAGCAATCTCGATGAACACAGTTCTTGGACGCGTTCCTCCAGAAGAGTAGTGACGATTCGAGGCCGTGCGCATCGGTTTTCTTTATTCCGTTATAGCTTGTTCGGAGAGTCGGGTTGTCAACGCGGTCTCTAGTGGGCGGTTGCAGAGCGCACCGTGCTCTTTACACTTCTACGCCGTACGAAGTACCTGTGCAATTGCGGTCGATAAGCGCTGCCAGTTCGCGGTTTCGCGTTCGAGTTGCTGCCGGCCCGCGCGCGTGAGCGAGTAATATTTCGCGCGGCGATTATTCTCGGATTCGCCCCATTCGGCTTTGATCCAGGCTTGCTGCTCCAGACGATGCAGCGCCGGATACAGCGAGCCCTGCTGCACCTGAAGTACGTCGGAAGATAGCTGCTGAATGCGCTGCGAGATCCCCCAGCCATGCATAGGCTGCAAAGCGATGGTGCGGAGTATCAGCAGATCGAGCGTGCCTTGCACCAGATCGGTGGGTTTGGCCATGGATTTATTCGTACCTCAAAGCTGAAATTGGATCGATGCGCGAAGCGCGGCGCGCCGGCAGATAGGCCGCCAACAGCGCGATGAACAAGAGCAAAATGGCGGCCGAGACGAGGGTAACTGGATCGGCGGGCGTTACTTCGTACAACATACTGCCCAACACTCTTGCCAACCACAGGGAACTGAGTAGCCCGAGGCCAATTCCGCCGATGGCGAACTGCATTCCCTGAGCCAACACAAGTCGCACGACGCCGTTTGCGCTCGCTCCCAATGCCAGCCTGATTCCCAGTTCCTGCGTGCGGCGCGCGACAGCATAGTACATCACGCCATAAATACCGATTGCCGCAAGCACCAGCGCCAGGCCGGAAAACACGCCCAGCAGCGAAGTCTCGAAGCGGCGACGGGCAGTCTGTTCGCCGAGTTGCTGTTCCATCGTGGATACGCCAGAAAGAATCACGGTCTTGTCGATAGAGCGCAGCGCCTCGCGAAGATTGGCCG
>Ga0134128_10002678_pt1 | contig 21985 bp, 20 predicted proteins | sample KB31754_FD_96462 | JGI IMG/M metagenome (GOLD analysis project Ga0134128, IMG submission 96462) | Terrestrial soil microbial communities with excess Nitrogen fertilizer from Kellogg Biological Station, Michigan, USA - KB3-175-4 | ecosystem: Environmental > Terrestrial > Soil > Unclassified ... | reverse complement strand
TTCGGAACGGAGCTCGGCGAGGAGTCGCTGGTCACCGGCCCCGGTGCGCGAGTCGGAGGTACCCGGTACGAGGCATGGGTCCATCGGTCGGCAGGCTAGGGGAGAAGTGACCATGTCATGCCTTCGGACGGTCGCAGCCTCACTCATTCTCGCGTGCGGTGCCCAATTCGCAGCGATCGCCCAGGCCGCGCCGCACGCTGTCGTGACGCGCCTGCTGAGGAAGGACATCGTAGAGATGCCTGGAAAGGAGATGGTAATGCTCACCGTCGAGTATCCGCCTGGATCTGTCGACCCGGTCCATCGCCACAATGCATATGCTTTCGTATACGTTCTGGAAGGGTCGATCGTCATGAAAGTCAGGGGCGGCAAGCAGGTCACGCTGGGCCCAGGGCAGACTTTCTACGAAGGTCCGAACGACGTGCATACGGTGGGGCGCAACGCGAGTGCAACGAAACCCGCGAGGTTCGTCGTGGTATTTCTGAAGAATAGGGGTGCCCCGCTGCTGCTGCCGGCGCACTAGCGCGATTGCATTTCGCCTCTCTTGCCCAGGATCGGGCGCCCACTGGGGGTGCCTCGATCGAGGGCGCGCGCCCACCGGCCAGCGAAAGCTGGCTGCAGCAACGATTGCGCAGCTCGGCAGGCACGTCCTTCTTCACCCTCGAACCCTCGGATACTCCCGTTCCGAGCACGTCGCCATCATGGATTTCCATTAGATGGTTTTGGAGGCGCGTAAGCACTCCTATCGATCGGACTGAGCGTCGTGGCGCGTATACTGGAATGATGAATAATGAAGATCGCGCCCATGTCATCGGGATAGTGGATGATGACCGGAGGGTCGTTGAGTCAATAGGCAATCTGTTGGAGTCTGCGGGCTATGAGATACGCCTCTTCGATTCAGGCGAAGCATTTCTGCGGGGTGGTGCAATGAAGGATATCGATCTCCTGGTCTGCGATATCCGGATGCCCGGTATGGATGGCATCGAGCTGCTGCGGCGCGTCGGACTGGAACGGCCACAGCTGCCCGTCATCCTCATTACCGCCTGCAGTGAGCTCGATCTGACCCGGATTCGGGGCACGAATCATCGAGGCATTTTCCGCAAGCCAGTCGATGGGACGGCATTGATCGAGGCCATCGAGGCGGCCATAAAAACAATCTGAGGGGATGCCCCGCGTTGCGGAGTCGACTTTGCGGGTAAGCTGCAGCCTTGCGGTTCGGAGGCAGCGGGGGTGGAGCTCGGTGGACGGACAGCTCCCAGGTGCGGCCGCAGCATGGCGGCGCTAATATGGTTTTCGTTCGCGAGCGACATTCACGGCCCGCACAGCGATGGTCATTTTCGATGCAGAAGACCCGAGACATCGGTGGGAAAGGCGCATGAGCGCTGGCGAGGAAATCGTATTCCTTGTGGACGACGACGCTAGAGTGCGCGAAGCAATCGGCGAGCTCCTGGCGTCCATGGGCTGGCGCGCCGAGACCTTTGCCAGAGCCGCGGACTATGTCAGCTATCCGAGGCCCGACATCCCTGCCTGCCTGATTCTCGATATCGAGCTACCCGATGTCAGCGGTCTGGAATTCCAGAAGCAGATTTCCCAGCAGGACCATCCGCCGATTGTTTTCATCACCGGCCACGGCGATATCCCATCATCGGTGCGCGCCATTCAGCGTGGCGCTGTCGATTTTCTGACCAAGCCGGTCCAGGACAATGATCTGCTGGCGGCGGTTCGGGCGGCGATCGATCGGGACCGCGTCCAACGAGCGGACCGGGCGGAGCAAGCCGAGCTCCGCCGTCGCTTCGCGGCGCTTACGCCGCGAGAGCGCGATGTGCTGCCACTCGTGGTGAGCGGGCTCCTGAACAAGCAAGCGGCTGCGGAGCTCGGGATCAGCGAAATCACACTGCAAATTCACCGCAGCAAGATCATGCAGAAGATGCAGGCCGCCTCGCTCCCTGACTTGGTGCGAATCGCCGAAAAGCTGAATATCCCGGTGAAGCATTCCAGGCGCTCGGGCACCCCCTGAGAATGAGCAGCCTGTCGCAGCTGGTCATCCATGTCCGCGCATGAGGTGGTCCATCGGAGCCATATTGTAGGCAAGGTGATTCATCACCCACACGGAACCGAAGACGATGAGACACACGATCAGCACTCCGAATGCGAGGGCGAGAATGTTGTTCGTATTGTCCGGAGCCGTGGTGATGTGAAGAAAGAAGATGAGGTGGATGCCCATCTGCGCAACGGCGAGCACCAGCAGAGCGAGGGCGACACCCGGGCCATAGATTGACCGGGTGTCCACCGCCCAGAAGGAAGCGGCCGTGAGAGCAACGGCAAGGGAGAGGCCGAGCACGTACCCGCCGATTTCCCGCTCGAGCGTCCGTGTGACACCCGGAGCTCCGGGTGGACGATCCTCGCCGACATGCGAGCCGGCATCGTAATTTTGATTCATGGTCATGGCAGCATTTGCGGAGGGAGAGTGCCCACCAGATAGACCAGGCTGAAGATGGCGACCCAGATGATGTCGAGCGCGTGCCAGAAGAGCGTGAAGCAGAGAAACCGCAGGCGGATGTCCTCGCGAAAGCCTTTTGCGCGAAACTGAGCCATCATCGTGGCGAGCCAGATCAATCCGGACGTGACGTGCGCTCCGTGACAGCCGACGAGCGTGAAGAAGGAGGAGAGAAAAGCGCTGCGGGTCGGGCCGGCGCCGTGAGCTACGAGACCCGCGAACTCCCGTGCCTCGAGCAAGACGAAAGCAAGGCCGAGAAATCCGGTTATCAGGAGAGCGATCTGCGTCCATTTCAAGCTTCTCCGGGCTACCGCGAGGCTCGCCATTCCGCAGGCGAATGTCGAGGCGAGCAGGCAGCCGGTCTCAATGGCGACATTGCGCAGATCGAATAGCTGCCGTGCCGTGGGTCCGCCGGCGGTGTTCTTGAAGAGCACTGCGTACGAGGCGAAGAGCGCCGAGAACAGGATGACGTCCGACAGTAGGAAGATCCAGAAACCGTATCCGACGACGATACGTTTCGGCGCAGGTCCGCCGGCACCGTGGCCGCTGGCCTGAGAAGCGTTCGTCGCGTGCGCGACTCGGTAGTCTGGATACGAGACTGGCGGTGCACGCAGGACCTGTGAGCTCATCGAAGGACCTCCGCTGTCAGGGCCGCCACGCGCGTCGCGCGGCTGGCGTGATCCAGGCGTGCGACCTCTCCGGCCGGAATCACCGTGTCGGCGAGGTCGCGCCAGGCGAAGACTACGAAGGTCGCATAAGCGCCTGACAGCCCGAGAATCACCGCCCACCAGATGTGCCAAATCAGCGAGAACCCGGTCACGACAGCAAGGAATGCCGTGACAAAGCCGGTCGCGGAGTTGCGCGGCATCTCGATCGGCTCGTACACCGGCTCCTCTCTCGAGGGGTGGTTGGGCTCTCGAGCGCGCTCCTTGAAGTCCCAGTGGGGGTCCGGGCCCGCAACGAGCGGAAGCACGGCAAAGTTGAACGCCGGCGGGGGAGAGAGCGTGGCCCACTCGAGCGATCGCCCGTCCCAGGGATCGCCCGTTGCATCTCGCAGCTGTGCGCGATTTCGAATGGAGACTGCGAGTTGGGCGATCTGAAGCGCGATGCCGCAGAGGATGATGAGCGCACCTGCCCCTGCAAGGAGAAGCCATGGATGCCATTCGGGACGGTCGTAATGCTGCATGCGCCGCGTCATGCCCTCGAACCCGAGCACGTAAAGGGGTCCAAAAGCGACATAGAAGCCGATGAGCCAGCACCAGAACGCCGCTTTGCCGAGCGTTTCATCGAGACGGAAGCCGAAGGCCTTGGGGAACCAGTAGGCGTATCCGGCGAACCCGCCGAAGAGAACGGCACCGATGATGACGTTGTGGAAGTGCGCCACGAGGAACAGGCTGTTGTGCAGCAGAAAGTCGGCGGCCGGGGAGGCGAGGAGCACCCCGGTCATCCCGCCGATGACGAATGTCACCATGAAGGCGATCGACCAGAGCATTGGGGTGTCGTAGCGGACTCGGCCGCCGTACATCGTGAATAGCCAATTGAAGACCTTTACGCCTGTCGGCACGGCGATGATCATGCTTGCGATGCCGAAGAATCCGTTCACGTCCCCACCGGCGCCCATCGTGAAGAAATGGTGCAGCCAGACGGTGAAGGAAAGAATGCATATACCCATCGTGGCCATGACCACGGAGCGTCGCCCGAAGAGCGCTTTGCCGGAGAACGTTGGGACCACTTCCGAAAACACCCCGAACGCAGGCAGGGCGAGGATGTAGACCTCGGGGTGGCCCCACGCCCATATCAGGTTCATGAACATCATCGCGTTGCCCCCGGCGAGGTTCGTGAAGAAATGAAAGCCGGCATAGCGATCGAGCAGCAGCATTCCGAGTGTGGCCGTCAGGACGGGGAATGCGGCGACGATGAGCAGGCTCGAGGCTAAGGATGTCCAGCAGAAGATCGGCATTCGCATATAACTCATGCCGGGCGCGCGGACCTTCAGTATGGTCGTGACCATGTTGATGCCGGTCATGAGGGTTCCAATCCCTGAGATCTGCAGTGACCAGAGGTAGTAGTCGACTCCGACGCCGGGCGAGTAGGTGATCTCGGACAATGGCGGAAACGCGAGCCAGCCCGTGCGGGCGAATTCACCCACGACCAGCGACAGGTTCACGAGCAACGCGCCCGCGGCGGTGAGCCAGAAACCGACGGAGTTCAGCGTGGGGAAGGCGACGTCGCGCACGCCAAGCTGTAGTGGCACGACGAAGTTCATCAGGCCGATCACAAGCGGCATGGCGACGAAGAAGATCATGATCGTTCCATGCGCGGTGAAGATCTGATCGTAGTGCTCGGGCGGCAGGAAACCCGGGGCCTGAAATGCAACCGCCTGCTGCGCGCGCATCATGAGGGCGTCGGAGAAGCCACGCAGGAGCATCACCAGCGCCAACAGCACATACATGATGCCGATGCGCTTGTGGTCGACGCTCGTGATCCACTCGCGCCAGAGGTAGGGGATGTAACCCTTGAGGGCAACCCAGATCAGGATCGCGCCGAGCGCGGCAAAAACGGTCCCGCCGGCGATGAGGGCTATCGGCTCGTGCAACGGAATGGCCTGCAAACTGAGCTTACCCCACATGGCCGGGGTACTCCTTCGAGGTCGTGGTGGTCGCCGTGGCCGGCTTCGGGCCCGGCCCTGGCGGTAGCTCGCCGCGGACGATCGCATCGAACAATCCAGGCTGGACGGCGCGGTAGGTATAGGGGCTTACGTTTTCGCTCTGCTGCAGAAGACTCTGGTAAGCCCTCCGGTCGAGCGTCGGCCCGACGGAACGCGCCCTTGCCACCCAGCGCGTGAATTGCGCCGCCGGGACCGCATGAACGTCGAACGTCATTCCAGGAAAGCCGTCGCCGCTGAAGTGTGCGGAGAGCCCGAAGTACACGCCGGGTCTATTCGCTTCGAGGGTGAGCTGGGTGATCATGCCGTACATGGAGTAGATCTCGCTGCCGAGCCTCGGGACGAAGAAGACGTTGAAGACGCTGGCGGAAGTGATCCTGAGGTGGAAAGGCACGCCGGCCGGGATCACGAGCCGGTTGACACTCGCGATCGACTGATTCGGATAGATGAAGAGCCATTTCCAATCGAGCGAGACGACTTGTACCTCGATCACAGGCGCCTTGGACGGCAGCGGTTGTGCGGGGTCGAGCTTGTGGGCGCTGATCCATGCGATTCCTCCCAGGAAGAAGATGACGAGGGCGGGAATCGACCAGACGATGAGCTCGAGTCGCCCGGAATAGACGAAGTCGGGACGATAGCGCGCGCGCCTATTCGATGCGCGAAACCACCAGCCGACCGCCAGCGTGGCGAGTATGGTCGGGATCACGATGGCGAGCATGATCGCCAACGAGTCCAGCATGACGAGGCGGTCGCCCGCGGCGACGGGGCCCGCGGGAGAGAGGAGGGCGAGGTGGCATCCGCTCAGCGAGCCTGCCGATAGAGCGCATCCGCAAGCGCGGATGGACCGAAAGAAATTCAGGCAGCGCGCGCGACGCCTGGCGGTTTGCTTATGCGAGGACACCGCTCGATGGTGCGCACCGCCGCGGGAATTCTCTTGCCCGAGAGTGCGGTGAGTTGAACGAGCGATGCTCTCTCGTGAGATGCCATCACGGGTCTCGAGCTCGTGATCGAACCGTTCATCAGACGGCGCCCTTGGACAATCACGGGGCCGCCGAACCGACCAGTATGGCCGCCGACGTGAGCTCCCGCTGCCATCGTGTCCGGTGGGCGAGCCTCCGTCGCGAGGCAGGAAATCATGCAGAGTCGATCCGACAGCGACATCTATCTGGTACGTCATGGCGAGACGGCGTGGAGCCGCACCGGGCAACACACTGGAACCACGGACCTGGCCCTGACGATTCGGGGGGAGTCGCAGGCGCGAATGCTCCACGGTCGGCTCGGCGACGTGCGCTTTGCACACGTGCTGTCGAGTCCTCTGAAGCGCGCCCGCCGAACGTGCGAGCTCTCCGGGTTCGCGCAGCCGGCCATCGATCCCGATCTCGTGGAGTGGAATTACGGCGACTATGAGGGCCGCACGCTCCAGGAGATCCACCGCCTCAATCCTGGATGGATGCTCTTCCGCGACGGCTGCCCGGGCGGAGAGTCGGTCATGCAGCTCACGGCGCGAGTGGATCGGGTCGTCTCTCGCCTGCGATCTCTGCGAACCCGGGTGCTGGTGTTCTCGAGCGGACACGTGCTCCGGGCGCTGGCGGCAAGGTGGCTCGGCCTCCCCCTCGAGGTCGGCCGCACTCTGGTGCTCGATCCAGCCGCGATCTGCGTGCTCGGGTACGACCACGACGGAGCAGACAGCGTCATTCGACGCTGGAACCACCAACCGTGGACCGACGACAACCAGCCCACGAGCCCTGAGGCAACGTCAACCAAAATGGAGACCCCGTGAAACCGACAGAAATTCTCCATCGCAGCGGCCAAAGTCTCTGGTTGGACAACATTACGCGCGAGCTCCTGACGAACGGGACACTCGCGCACTACATCCGCGAGCTCTCGGTGACGGGGCTTACTTCCAATCCGACGATTTTCGATCATACGATCAAGAGCAGCGCCGCTTACGACGGGGCGATCCGGGCACAGCTGGCGAACGGACTCTCGGGCGAGCAGCTGTTCTTCGAGCTGGCCCTCCAGGATCTGACCGCGGCGGCCGATCTCTTTCGCGATGTGCACGAATGCACGGCAGGTGTCGACGGATGGGTCTCGCTCGAGGTGTCACCCCTTCTCGCGCGAGATGCGCGCACTACGCTGGCCGAGGCCATAGACCTGCACGCGCGAGCGGCGCGGCCCAACCTCTACATCAAGATCCCTGGAACGCCGGAAGGGCTCCAGGCGATCGAGGCGGCGATCTTCGCCGGGGTACCCGTCAACGTCACGCTGCTCTTCTCTCCCGCGCAGTACCTGGCGGCCGCGGAAGCCTACCTGCGCGGAGTCGAGCGGCGGATCGAGGCTGGCCTAAATCCAAATGTTTCCTCGGTTGCTTCCGTCTTTATCAGTCGCTGGGACGTCGCGGTCGCCCGCCAGGCTCCGGCGCAGCTTGCGAATACGCTCGGGATCGCAATGGGCTGTGCCGCTTATCGTGCGTACCTCAGGTTTCTCGCTTCACCGCGCTGGCGACGCGCATGTAATGCAGGTGCGCGTCCGCAACGATTGCTCTTTGCAAGTACTGGGACGAAGGACCCGAAAGTCTCGGACGTCCTCTACGTGGAGGCACTGAATGCGCCTCTCACCATCAATACCGTCCCGGAGTCAACGCTGAAGGCGTTCGCGGATCACGGTGCGCTCGCAGACAATCCCAAGGTGGAGAGTGCGGCGGCCGACAGGGTGCTCAGGCAATTTGGTCAGGCGGGCGTCGACCTGGATGGGCTCGCAAGGCGGCTTCAGGACGAGGGCGCCGCCGCGTTCGTCTCGTCTTGGAACGATCTGCTCGGTGTCATCGCAAGCAAGAGCGCGGCATTGGGAGCGCAGCCCAGAAGGGCTGCGTCGTAGCCGCTGGCAGCGGAGAGGAACTGGTCATGACGATTGTATCCCCTTTGCTTCCCGAGCGAAGAGCCTGGAAGGCGCTGAGCGCGCATTACGCAACCATTGCGCCACGGCATCTGCGGGAGCTTTTTGCCGGGGATCCCGAGCGCGGTCAGCGTCTTGCACTCGAGGCCGCCGGAATATATCTCGACTATTCGAAGAACCGAATTACCCAACAGACAATTGATCTCTTGGTGAAGCTTGCGCAGGAGTCGCTGCTACGCGAGCGGATCGACGCCATGTTTCGCGGCTCGGCTATCAACGCCTCGGAACGGCGCTCAGTGTTGCACGTCGCGCTGCGCGCGCCGCAGGGCACGTCGATCGTCGTCGATGGAAGGAATGTCGTAGCGGACGTGCACGCGACGTTGCATAAGATGCACGACTTCGCAAACCGCATTCGCGAGGGAGAATGGCGAGGACACACCGGCAAGGCTATCCGTAACGTTGTCAATATCGGGATTGGCGGCTCGGATCTCGGCCCGGTGATGGCACACGAGGCACTGCGGTTCTACAGCGAACGAAAGCTGACGTTCCGATTCGTCTCGAATGTCGATGCGACCGACCTCGCCGAGGCGCTCCGCGATCTTGATCCTGCGGAGACTCTCTTCATCGTGTCCTCGAAGACCTTTACCACGCTCGAGACCATGACGAACGCGCGCAGCGCGCGCGCCTGGTCGGTCGCCGGTTTGGGGGGTGACGAGCGCTCGGTGACCCGCCACTTCGTCGCGGTGTCGACCAACGCCACCGAAGTGAGGAAATTCGGCATCGACACGGCGAACATGTTCGAATTCTGGGATTGGGTGGGCGGACGCTACTCGATGGACTCGGCGATCGGCCTTTCGGTCATGCTGGCGATAGGGCCCGCGCACTTCACGGCGATGCTTGCCGGCTTTCACGAGATGGACGAGCACTTTCGCACGGCGCCATTCGATCGCAATCTGCCGGTACTGATGGGTCTGCTCACCATCTGGTATGCGAACTTCTTCGGAGCGTCCACGGTTGCCGTACTGCCCTACGAGCAGTACCTCAAACGTTTCCCGGCCTATCTGCAGCAGCTTACGATGGAGAGCAACGGCAAGCACGTGACGCTCGACGGCCGGCGCGTGAATTACGATACGAGCCCCATCTATTGGGGTGAGCCCGGAACCAACGGTCAGCACTCGTTTTATCAGCTCATCCACCAAGGGACGCGGCTCATCCCCTGTGACCTCATCGCATTCCTGCGTCCCCTCAATCGGCTCGAGTCGCATCACGAGATGCTTCTCGCGAACGTGCTGGCGCAGGGCGAAGCGCTGGCTTTCGGGAAGACCGCTGCGGAGGTGAAGGCGGAGGGATCGCCGGACTGGCTCGTGCCTCATCGCACGTTCGAGGGCAATCGGCCCTCCAATATCCTTCTGCTCGATGAGCTCACGCCGGCGGCGCTCGGCCGCCTGGTGGCGCTGTATGAGCACAGCGTGTTCACGCAGGGCGTGATTTGGGGGGTCGATTCCTTCGATCAGTGGGGCGTGGAGCTCGGCAAGGTGCTGGCGAAGTCCATCCTCTCGGAGCTGACGTGCGGCTCGCCGTCGCCGCATCCGCGGGATAGCTCGACCCGCGCGCTCATTGGGCGTATTGCCGCGCGCACCTCTTCGAAAGCCGAACCCCGGCGTTAAGTGTTTCGACTGGATTGCACGGGAGACCTGAGATATGCAACTCGGAATGGTAGGTCTGGGCCGAATGGGTGCGAACATGGTTCGCCGGCTCATGCGTAAGGGTCATGAATGCGTCGTCTTCGATGCCTCACCGGCCGCAGCGCAGGGGCTCGCGCGCGAAGGAGCAGTCAGTGCGCGCTCGTTCGCTGATTTCGCGCGTCAGCTGCGCAAGCCGCGTGCGGTTTGGCTGATGGTCCCGGCAGCGGCGGTCGATGAAACGATTGCCGGCATTGTTCCGCACCTGGAGCCAGGAGACGTTCTCATCGACGGAGGTAACTCGTACTACGTCGATGACATCCGCCGATCGCGCGAGCTCTGCTCGAGTGGAATCCACTATGTCGATGTAGGAACGAGTGGCGGAGTCTGGGGACTGGAGCGGGGATATTGCATGATGATCGGCGGAGATGCCGCACCGGTGCGCCGGCTCGATCCGATCTTCGCAAGTCTTGCACCAGGGCGCGGGAACATCGAGGGTACGCCCGGTCGGTCGCGTCTGGACGGCAGCACGGCCGAGCAGGGCTACCTGCACTGCGGACAAAGCGGAGCCGGACACTTCGTGAAGATGGTCCACAACGGAATCGAATACGGTCTCATGGCTGCGTTCGCGGAAGGGCTCGACGTCCTGAGAGCGGCGAACGTCGGTCGGCAGCGAAGTGAGGTGGATGCGGAGACCACGCCTCTTCGCGATCCGGAGCATTACGCGTTCGACATAGATCTGGCCGAGGTCGCGGAGGTGTGGCGCCGGGGCAGCGTGGTGACCGCTTGGCTGCTCGATCTCGCCGCCGCCGCCCTTCATGCGGACCCGAAGCTCGAAGGGTTTGAAGGACGTGTCTCCGACTCCGGAGAAGGCCGCTGGACGGTCAAAGCGGCGATCGACGAGGGCGTACCGGTTCCCGTGCTGAGTGCCGCGTTATACGCCCGCTTCAGCTCCCGCGGTGGAGCGCTCTTCCAGGACAAGCTCCTCTCGGCGCTGCGCCATCAGTTCGGAGGACACCAGGAGAAGCCCGCGCGCTAGCCGCGGACGGAGGTCCTATGAGTGAGCTCGATTGTGATGCCCTCGTTTTCTTCGGTGCGACTGGAGATCTCGCCTACAAAAAGATCTTCCCAGCTCTGCAGGCGCTTGCGAAGCGCGGAGCTCTCAACGTGCCCGTTATCGGCGTCGCGAGGAGCCGGTGGGGGCTCGAGGAGCTCAAGGCGCGCATGCGCGAGAGCCTCGAACGGCACGGCGGAATCGATCCCAGCGCGTTGGCGAAGCTGAACGGGCTTCTGCGCTACGTTGGCGGCGACTATGCCGATGCGGCGACTTTCGAGACGCTCAAGCAGTGCCTCGGGGCGGCGCAGCGGCCGGCTCATTATCTCGCCATCCCGCCGCTCTCTTTCGGTCCGGTCGTCGAGCAACTCGGCGCGGCGGGCTGCGCTCCGCCCAGGGCGCGAGTCATCGTGGAGAAGCCGTTCGGGCGCAGTCTCGAGTCGGCGCGAGCGCTCAACAGGATTCTCCTCGGTACCTTTGACGAGGGACGAATCTTTCGGATCGATCACTATCTCGGCAAGCGCCCGGTACACAACGCGTTGTTCTTCCGCCTGACGAATCCGGCGCACGAGTCGCTTTGGAGCCGTCAGCACATCGAGAGCATCCAGATCACCATGGCGGAGTCCTTTGGCGTGGACGGCCGCGGCGCATTCTATGACCAGACGGGTACGATCAGGGATGTGATCCAGAACCATCTCTTCCAGGTGCTCTCGAATCTGCTCATGGAGCCGCCGGCGCGCACCGACAGCGAATCGGTGCGTGATGAGAAGGTGAAGGTTCTGAAGTCGATCGCCTCGCTCAGTCCGCGGGATGTGGTACGCGGCCAGTTCCGCGGGTACCGCAGAGAGCCGGGGGTTGCTCCGGAATCGAAGGTGGAGACCTTCGCCGTCGTGCGGCTGACGGTGAACAACTGGCGCTGGCAGGGCGTGCCGGTGTTCATCCGCGCGGGGAAAGCGCTCGCGGCAAGCTGCACCGAGATTGTGGCGCGCTTGCGACGCGCCCCACCGATTGTCAATGAGGATCCGAAAGCGAACTACCTGCGCTTCCGCATCAGTCCCGCGGCGGAAATCGCGCTCGGTCTCAATGTGATGGACCGGGAGGAAACCGGTGCCGGCGAGACTATCGAGCTCCTCGCGAGCCGCAGCGCCGGTGCGAATGAACGCGATGCCTACGAGCGGGTGCTGGGCGATGCGTTGGCGGGCGATAGGACACTATTTGCGCGCGAGGACTACGTGGAGGAAGCGTGGCGCATCGTCGACCCGATCCTCGCGAGCGACACGCCGATCCATGCCTACGAGCCTGGCAGCTGGGGGCCTGAGACGATCAACGCCCTGACGCCTCCAGGAGGCTGGCACATGCCCGACCTCCATACCGGACTGCCGCGATGAACTCCGTTGCGAGAGAACGTATGACGGACTCTCACATCGAGCAGCTCTCGATCAACACCATCCGGACGCTGGCGATCGATGCCGTTCAGGCGGCGAGCTCCGGCCACCCGGGCACGCCCATGGCCCTCGCGCCCCTGGTGTACACGCTCTGGAATCGCGTGATGCGCTTCGATCCCGGCGATCCTCTGTGGCCGAACCGCGACCGCTTCGTTCTCTCGAACGGTCACGCTTCCATGCTGCTCTGGGCGATTCTGCACCTGACCGGAGTGCAGGCGACGAACAGTGTATACGAGAAGGTCGGCGCGCCAGCGGTGACGCTCGATGACATCAAGCGATTCAGACAATGGGGCAGCAAGGCGCCCGGGCATCCGGAGTACCACCTGGTCTCCGGAGTCGAGACCACTACCGGACCGCTGGGGCAGGGAATTGCGACGAGCGTCGGCATGGCGGTCGCGGGGCAGTTTCTCGCCGAGCGCTACAACCGGCCGGGATTCGAGATGTTCGATCATCGGATCTACGCCGTATGCGGTGACGGCTGCCTCATGGAAGGCGTCGGCTCGGAGGCAGCCTCGCTCGCCGGGCATCTGGCGCTCGACAATCTCTGCTGGATATACGACAACAACCACATCACGATCGAGGGTAATACCGCGATCACATTCACCGAAGACGTGGTGGCGCGGTTTCGGGCATACGGCTGGAACGTGCTGCACCAGGACGATGCAAACGATGTCCGGCGCATCGATGCGGCCTTGCGGTTGGCCGGTGAAACGCGTGGGCGCCCGACGCTGATCGTCATGGATAGCCATATTGGGTATGGCTCCCCCCGCAAGCACGACAGCGCCGAAGCCCACGGCGAGCCTCTCGGCACCGAAGAGGTGAGGGCGAGCAAGCGCAACTACGGCTGGCCCGAGGACGCGGAATTCCTGGTGCCCGAGGGCGTGCGCGAGCACTTTGCCGCGGGAATCGGAGCGCGTGGCGCTGCGGCGAGTCGCGCGTGGCGCGAGCGGCTCGAGCGCTACCGCACTGCATACCCCGCGCTCGCTGCGGAGATCGAACAGATGCAGGGCAGGGAGTTGCCGCGGTGCTGGGAAGCGGATCTCCCCGTATTCCCCGCCGATGGAAAGGGCATTGCAGGGCGCGATGCGGCTGGCGCGGCCCTCAATGCGCTCGCAACCCGCATCCCATGGTTGCTGGGCGGATCGGCCGATCTTGGGCCCTCGAATCGCACGACCCTCAAATTCCCGGGGGCAGGAGACTTTCAGACGACGAGCCGCGGGGGCCGCAACCTGCACTTCGGCATTCGCGAGCATGCGATGGCAGCGGTCGTCAACGGCATGGTGCTCTCGAAGCTGCGCGCATTCGGTGCCACTTTCTTCATCTTCAGCGACTACGCACGGCCCGCGATCCGCCTATCGGCGCTCATGGAGCTCCCGACGCTCTTCGTCTTCACCCATGATGCAATGGGCGACGGCGAGGACGGTCCGACGCACCAGCCGATCGAACACCTCGCCTCGTTTCGAGCGATACCCGGACTCTCGGTTTGGCGTCCGGGGGACGCGAACGAAGTTGTCGAGGCGTTCCGCTGCATCATGAAGCTGCGACACCGACCCGCACTCATCGCATTGTCGCGTCAGCCGCTTCCGACGCTGGATCGCAGCCGATACGCCAGCGCGAGCGGGGTTGAGCGCGGCGCCTACGTCCTGGCCGACACGCCGGGCAGGGTACCGCAGGTAATACTCATTGCAACCGGCAGCGAGTTGCAGGTGGCGGTCCATGCGCACGAAAGCCTCGTCGCCGAGGGCGTTCGTTCGCGTGTGGTCTCGATGCCATCGTGGGATCTCTTCGAGCAGCAGCCGGCGAGCTATCGCGACCAGGTTCTTCCGCCGGCCGTCAGTGCACGTATCGCAATCGAGCAGGCGTCCACGTTCGGCTGGGAGCGTTATGTCGGGGCGCGCGGCCGAGTGATCGGTATGCACACGTTCGGCGCCTCGGCGCCACTCAAGGAGCTCGAGCGACGCTTCGGCTTTGCGCCCGATTCCATTATTGCCGCTGCGAGGGAATTGATCGATCGCGACGTCCCGGCGTCTCCTGGACGGTGATGCTGGCTCGGATGCCAGCGCACCGGCAATTCGGGTGCTGGCCAAGCCTCGGGTGGGATCAATCGTGCCCATGAGACGGGCACTCCCACATGTTATGACTCTCGCAGGGCGCCGATTCCTCAGGTTCGGCCTGCCATACCGGCCCTGGCATGATCTCTACCATCACCTCATGACGATCGGCTGGACGCGCCTCTTCGCAAGCTACGGCCTCTTCTTCTTCCTGTTCAATCTGCTGTTTGCGGCCGTCTACGCGCTCGAGCCAGGCGGCATCGCAAACCTCAATCCGGACGGATACTGGGGCTGTTTCTTCTTCAGTGTCGAAACACTTGCGACCGTCGGGTACGGCGACATGCATCCGCGGACACCCTTTACGCACATGGTCGCGTCGGTCGAGATCTTCGCGGGGATGATGAGCGTTGCACTCGTTACCGGAATGATGTTCGCACGCTTCTCGAGGCCGACGGCGCGGATTCTTTTCGCGCGGCATGGTGTGATCCGATCACTGGATGGGCGGCCGACGCTCATGCTGCGCGCTGCCAACGCCAGACAGAACGTCATCATGGCCGCGACGGCGAAGCTGACACTGGTGCGGGAAGAGTACACGAGAGAAGGCTCTCACCTTCGGAGAATTCACGACCTCGTGCTGGGGCGCAGCGACCAGCCGCTCTTCATCTTCGGTTGGAACATCCAGCACGTCATTGATGCGCAGAGTCCGCTTGCGCGAGCGACTCCAGAGTCACTCGGCTCGACAAGCGACTTCCTCGTGCTCACGATTGCGGGCACGGACGAGACGACCGGACAGACCCTCATGGCGCGCCAGGACTATCCACTGGCGAAGCTCAAATGGAATCACGCGTTCGTCGATATCCTCAGCACCGGGAAGGACGGCATCGACCGGTTTGATTACACCAGATTCCACGATGTGGAGCCGCTCCCGTGAGGGGGAAGCCGGGGTAACCCGCGTAAGCGGCAGGCGACCGCCTGGCGTTGGCACCGGCAGTTCCATTCAACTCCCGGTCCACCGATTCAATATCCCAGTAGCCGGCCTTTGGAGAATCCCGTCCTGCGTGGAATGTGAGCTCGGACGACCGTAGCGCGAATGTTCGCAGGCCCGCGGACTTACATTGCCACCCCGGCAACAGAGGAAGACAATCGTGCTGAATCAGGCTCGCAACGTGACGGGCATGCTTGACAATGCCGTCACGGAAACCCGTTCACGCCGGGTGCGCAGGCGCGCACCCGCGCTGCCCGATCCGGAGCAAATCCTTGTCATCGACATCGGAGGGTCCCACGTGAAGTTCCGAGTCGGCGCTCACGGTGAAATTCGCAAGTTCGTCTCCGGGCCGCGCATGACCGCGGCCGAGATGGTGCGCCGCGTCCGCAAGCTCGCCAAGGATCTGCCGTATGAGGCCGTTTCGGTCGGGTACCCGGGTCTCGTGCTTCGCGGCCGGATCGCGGCCGAACCCTTCAATCTGGCGCCCGGATGGGTGAGATATGACTTCGCGAAAGCATTCGGCCGGCCGGTTCGGGTGATCAACGATGCCACCATGCAGGCGCTGGGCGGGTACACCGGGGGGCGAATGCTCTTCCTCGGCCTCGGCACGGGGCTTGGCGCGACATTGATCCTGGATGGCACTGTCGAGCCGATGGAGATAGGACACATGGCCTACGAGCACGGCCGTACCTTCGAGGACTGTGCCGGAGAGCGCGGCCGCCGGCGGTTGGGCAACAAGAAGTGGCGGAAGGCTGTCGCGGATGTGGTGGTGCGGCTCAAGGAGGTTCTCGAGGTCGACTATGTGATCCTGGGCGGCGGCAATGCGAGGCGCCTGAAGAAGCTGCCGAAGGGAACACGATCCGGCGACAACATCAATGCGTTCACCGGAGGGCTGCGCCTGTGGGTTGGCCGCGACCCTCTGGTAGTGGGTACGGCGCGCCACGAGCGTTTCCCGCGGAAGGGCGCATGAACGCCGCACGGGAAACTCAACGGCTTGTGCGTCGTGATCTGCTTCGCAGTAAGCGCGCCGCCGGAAACCGCGCCGCGAACCATACCGTACCTATCGCCGAGCACACGCCCCAGCCAACTTCGAACACGCGGGACAGGAACATGCGTTCAGGGGTGTCGACATGCGGGACGAGTAGAAGAATGGTCACGGTCGTTCCGGCGAGACGGCTGGCTGTCGCCACATTGAAAGCCCAACAGACGGCCATGGCGAGCACGACCGCTGAGGAGTAGATGAGAAGATCCTGACCGTGCGCGAAAGATGCGCCGACCCCCGCGAGACCCCCAATGGCAGCCCCGAGAAACTGATCCCGCGCGGTCGATTCGGTCGCCCGGAATTCAGTCTGCACCACTGCAATCGCCGCGAGCGCGCTCCAGAAACTCTGACGCAGCCCGAGAGCCTCGGCGGGAAGGTAGGCGAGAAGTGCGGCGCAAGCGGAAAGGATTCCATGGTGGCCGCCCGCGACGGTGCGGCGGAACAGAGGGGTGGCTCGCCTGAGCGCGTTGAGGCGGACGTTCAAGTCCGTGACCTCGTTCTGCACGGGACTGTAGTGGTCGGCAGGCGCGTGCAAACGAATTCCAGTCATAGACTGGCTCCCGGCACTGGGACCTTGGTTCTCGGGCGGGATGCGGTCGGTTCGCCTCTCAGTGCCGAAGGAACGTGAGCAGGTCGGCGTTTATCTGGTCTTGGTGCGTCGCCGTGAGACCATGCGGGGCGCCGGGATAGTAGATTTCCTTCGCGCCCTTGATCAGTCGTGCCGACTTCCTTGCAGAGTCGTTCACCGGCACGATCTGATCGTCTTCGCCGTGCAGGATGAGGGTGGGAACGTCGATCTTCTTCAGATCCGCGACGAAGTCGGTTTCGGAAAATGCCTTGACGCTCTCATACGCATTCTTGAGTCCGCTTTGCATGCTCCAGAGCCAGAACTGATCGAGGACCCCGTGCGACACCTGCGCTCCGGGGCGGTTGGCGCCATAGAACTGGATGGCCAGGTCCCTATAGTACTGCGAGCGATCCTTGGCGACGCTTGCGCGGATGGAATCAAATACTTCGAGCGGCAGGCCTTCCGGATTTGCGGCTGTCCTCAGCAGGAGAGGGGGCACTGCTGCTATCAGCACGGCTTTTGCGACTCGTTTGGTTCCGTGGCGACCGATATAGCGTACTACCTCGCCTCCGCCGGTGGAATGGCCGACGAGTGTTGCGTTTCGCAGATCCAGCGTTTCGATGACTGCCGCAAGATCGTCAGCATAGCCATTCATGTCGTTCCCTGAGGATGCCTGTCCCGACCGACCGTGACCGCGACGATCGTGTGCCACGACGCGAAAGCCTCGCTGTGCGAGAAAGAGCATTTGACCGTCCCAAGCATCGGCATTCAATGGCCAGCCATGCGAGAACGTAACGGCGGGGCCTGTGCCCCAGTCCTTGTAGTAGATCTGAGTGCCATCTTTGCTGGTAATCGTGCTCATCATGCGGGCTCCATTCGGCTGAGCGATGCGCGCGAAATGATGCACGTACAGTCTGGCAGTGCGAGCGCTCGCCCAAGTGTGCTACAGGATCGCCTCGGGGGCTCGCGGTCGTATTGGGAAATCATGCTCTCGGAAGCCTGATCTTGCTATTCGAAGGCGGCATCCACTTGGAGATGGAGGCCGTCCGAAACATGCTGCGCGAATCGACGGACACGCCCTGTTCCAAGTCCGCGCTCCCGAATCCCGCGCTCCAAATCTCATCGCCTGTGGCCACTGCCACGGAGAGTCCCGGAATCGGTCCTTGGAGAGCGTCGATGCACTGAGCTCGCGGATTTCCCGGATCTGCCGGGTAGAGAGGTTGTCGTGGGCGTGAACGGATGACGCAAGCAAGAAATTTGCAACGATTAAAAGTGCGGACGCGGATGGAAACCAGCGCGAAACGTAAGTCCTGTGACGATGCGATCCAACCTTCACGACCGGGGTCTTCGAAGCGATGTGGTATTGTTGCCTTGCGATCGCACAATGGTACGGCTTTCTCTTCTCAGTGGCTGTCCCAAGTCACAGGTTCGACGCCCTCGATTACGAGCCCCCAGGCGAAGGCGCCGCCGATCACGACGAGCGATGCAAGAACGAAGGCAGCGTTGAATGAGCCAGTCTTGTTGCGAGATTGCCGCGATCGATGTAGTTGATGAAGATCGCCGCAGCGACCAGTATGGTGAGCGCCCAGCGCGAGCCCGCCGAGCGCGGCATCGCAGCGGCGGCCTCAACCGTGGCCGACATCACGCCTTCCCCATGAGCATCCCCCCAATCGCCATCACTATTCTCGTTCCGAGGAGCATGATCGCTCCCCTGCTAGACTTCAATACCGGCGGCGCGGAGCGCGCGGCAGATCGTCTGGGCTACCCGGTACGGGCCCGTCGCGAATGGCGGAGGGGGGCGACTCGTGCCGGCACGTCGGTGCGGCAAGGTCCGCCCACCGGAAGTGCGACTGGGGCTACGATCGCCCTGCTGATGCAGCTGCAACCAGAGGCTGATGCGATCTCGCTTGGCGCATCGAGCAAGGCGCCGATATGGGGCGACCCAGTCTCATCCTCGGCCGTACGGAAAAGCGAGCCGGCGTCGTGACTGCGGTTCGCATAGCAGGGCATGCGATGCAGTGCTGCGAACATCAGCAGGGCGCTCTCGACCATTGTCGCCCGAATAATCATTGGCAACAGGGTTGGCGAACGGCATTACACGGTCTGCGCCCGGTAGAGGAACTTTCAGAGATGCTCGCGCGGCTTGGATCGCGGCGGCATAGCGTCGCCGGACGCAATCACGAACGCAGGAAACGTGTCGCGGCCGGCGTCAGGCGGTCCGGACGGCCAAGCTGGCCAAGATCCAGATCGTTCCGGCGACCATGAAGAAGAGGAGCAACCCGGAGAAGAGGATCAGATGAAGGTCATCGACGTTCTGTCGGGGCGGGTCGATGTGCAGGAAGAAGCGAAAGTGAACGATGACCTGCACGAGGGCACAGGCGCCGATCGCAAAGTACAACCCATGCCGGGGCATTGCTGCCCAATTGACGAGTCCGAAAGGAACCAGTGTCAGGAGGATGGCGAGGGCGTAACCCCAGACGTAGCCGCGCAGCTCGCGCGCGTACTCCGCACGATTGCCGGGCCCTGACGGCGGGGTCACCGAGATGGTCCTACATCAGAATGGCTATCTGCGCCCTTGGCCGCTCAGCTCGAAATCGGCGTATGACGCGTTCGAAGCAAAGCTACAGCAACGGATCAAGGAGAATCGGCGGTTGCTATCGGAAAGCACGTGCGGCGCTCGAGGGCAGTCTCAATGAAAGCCATCAAAAACTACGCGACGCAATCCGAAGCTGACCTGGCAAGGATCGCATTGGAGGGTGCGGATATTCCGGCAGTGGTCGTGGGAATCGGCATTGGCATGAAAGCCGGAGTGTTGCTTGTGCCCGAGGACCGCATCGAAGCAGCGTTGAAAGTGTTCAGGCAGCTTGAAGAACGCGGCTAAGCATCTTGGAGAGTGTAACTGGCATGGATGCGTGATTTATCTCATCCAATCTCCTCTACTGGCGCATTTACCATCAATCTGCCGGGCGCTTCTGGAGTCCATGGAGGACTCCGCGGCATAACTTGAACGCAAGCGGTGCCTCTCCCGGAGGCCCGACACGCATAGGATCGATCCCGACCGCCCTCCGTGTTCATTGCGAGAGGTTCACTCAAAACGTGGTCCATCGCAGATGCCGGTTGACATCTTCTTGACACCATCGCTTGAACCGACAATACTTTCCGTGCTAGTGAACTATAACCTCGGCTGATCTCGGCGCCACGACTCTACTGGAGGAGGACGGGACATGAGAACACTTCGACAGTTCGGAAATTTCTGGATCCTGTGGGTTGCGATGATAGTTCTGGCCTGTTCCGGGGATGCGATGGCAGCACAAATCCGCTACGAAGTTACCGATTTGGGCTCTCTGGCGAATGACAATGCAAGTTGCGCCATGACCCTCAATGATCAAGGCCAGACGGCGCTGCAGGATTGGAGCACGATACCGGGGAAGCAGGACTCGCTTTCGCAGCCACTGAACGCACGCGATGCGATAATGATCGACGGAACCCAGTACGACCTCGGCACGCTCGGAGGGGAGAACAGCTTCATGAACTGGGGCGAGATCAACGCCCGGGGGCAGGTAGTTGGTTATTCCGAAAGTAATATCCCGGATCCGAACGGCGAAGACGTTTGTGGCTTCGGCACGAACAAAATATGTCTCCCGTTCGTGTGGCGGGACTTCTACATGGAGGCTCTCCCCACGCTCGGCGGAAACAACGGGCAGGCGAGCGCGATCAATAACCGCGGAGAAATTGCAGGAACTGCAGAAACGCCCGTCGCTGACCCGGGCTGCCCGACTCACCTTACTTCATCGCCGGTACTGTGGCAAAAGAGCGAACCGCACGCTCTTCCTACAGTAGATGGCGATCAGGACGGGGAGGCATTTTGGATCAATGATCAGGGCCAGGCCGTAGGGCAAACGTCGAACTGCAGCCACAGCATTTCTCACGCCGTAACCTGGACAAAGGGCGGCGCCGCGTCGGCGCTTCCTGACCACAAACATGGCGCCATCGCTTGGGGTAATAACGATCGAGGTCAAATAGTCGGGTCGGTCGGGAGCCCCGACGGCTCAACCCAGTATCCTGCGCTCTGGGAGAACGACACACTCACGAGCTTCAGGCTTCTGCCGGGAGATTTGGGCGGGATAGCCAGCGGCATCAACGATCGAGGCCAGGTGGTGGGAAGCACCTGGGATTCGCATCCTAACTGGGCTCATGCCTTTATCGTGCAGGACGGCGTGCTCGTAGACCTCAACACGCTGATTGCTTCGAGCTCGAACCTGTTTCTCACCATGGCAAACAAGATCAACGGACGCGGACAAATCGGGGCCATGGGAATCGTGGTCCGCGGTCCGGACAAGGGCAACGTCCACGCCGTTCTTTTAACCCCTATATACGAAACCAGCGGCAGGTCGGTTGCGGATGACGTGCCGATACGCCCGAGGTCCAATGGGCCCGCGAATCTCGGCCAGTTCCTGCAGCGACTCAGGCTCGGCCGGACAGGGCGATAAAGGCATGCAACACCCCGTGAGGCGTGATGAACCGCACGCCTCACGGGTCGTCAACCATCGCCGCTTACATGTGGTGCTTTCGCTTCTTGGGGGGCTTCAGGGCTGGGGAATGCGAGAAGAACGTTCCGGAGGTATGTTTGGTAGTCACGTCCGGAACGAAGGTGGGCTGGAAGCGCGCGTGGGTGACGGCTTCAAAGCCTGACGCGAGAGTGATCAACTTCGGCTCGCTGAATGCCGTGCCGATGAAGCTGACTCCCACCGGCATGCCCAGAACGTCGCCCGAGGGCACATTGATGATCGGATATCCCGGAGGTCCGGCGAGGCCTGAGCTGGCAAAGATGAAGTGATCGGAAAGGATCAAATCGGTGGTCCAGCCCGGGCTGTCGGTCGGGGCCACGACCGCATCCAGGTTGTAAGTGGAAAGAGCGGAATCGAGGCTGACGCCGGCCAAGTGATCGATCTTCAGTGCGTCGTTGTAGGTGATCTCTGTGGCACCTTGTCCCGCCGACGGGCATGCAGCATCCGGGAAGGCGGACGAGGTGAAACCTGTCTGACAATCGCCTGGACCCTTCGCGAGGGCTTCGGCCTGCAAAAAGGTGTCCTGGCCGAAGTAA
>Ga0134128_10002677_pt1 | contig 21986 bp, 17 predicted proteins | sample KB31754_FD_96462 | JGI IMG/M metagenome (GOLD analysis project Ga0134128, IMG submission 96462) | Terrestrial soil microbial communities with excess Nitrogen fertilizer from Kellogg Biological Station, Michigan, USA - KB3-175-4 | ecosystem: Environmental > Terrestrial > Soil > Unclassified ... | reverse complement strand
TGAGGTGCGAGACGCTGCTGCCGACGCCGGAAGAGCCTGACGTGACACCGACGGGAATGGTGTCAGCCGCAAGAAGGTTGAACGTATTGAGATCGAAGGCCTGAATCTGGTCGTAGCCGAACGCCGCGTAGCCCTGGATGTTGTCCAGGATGAATACACGGCCCAGGTTGGTGTCCGCCACGGTGGGGCCGTGTGCCTTGTTTATGGCATCGGAATAGAAGGTACCGAGCAGCGCGCCGGCTTCCGAATCGTAGACCGCGGCGAAGTCGGTGTATGCGCGGCCGCCGGTGACCTGGAGATCGTCGATGCCGTAATTTGCGTAGGAGCCGTTGCTGGCGGTGTTCTTGAGGGTGAGTCCAGAGGCCGAGTAAGTGTAGACGTCGTAGGTGCCGCTATTCGCGGCGTAAATCTCGGCGGCTGCGCCATTCACCTGGAGTGCCGTGGGCTGGATGTCGCTCGCGGTGGCGCTACGCATCACGCCGCTATCGAAAATGGCAAGCGTGTACGAGGAGCCGGACGTTCCCGAGCCGCTGGTGCCGACGACGACGGCAGTATCGGACCCGGGCAGCGCCGCCAGGGCCAGTACGGTCGACGGATTAGCGTACCAGCCGGTATTGTTCCCGGCTACAGAGAACTGCAGATCGGCGGCGCCGGTGGCGATGTTCACTCGGCGCACGGCAGAGGCGCCGTCGAGGCCGACCCAGAGGAATTTGCCGTCGGCGGTGACCGCGATACGGTCCGGTTCACTACCGACGAGGACAGGCTTGCCAAGCGTGCCGCTGACGGGATCGACGGACACGACGGAGTTGCCATACGGTGCGCCGACAGTGCTGGGCACGGTCACGTAGGCCAGTCCGTTCACCGGATTGAACACCATACTGTTGTTGACGATCGGGACGTAGGCGGTGAATGCCGCCGCGTTCGAGGTTCCGCCGCCGGGAGCGGGCGTGGTCACCGTGAATTCGAAGTTTTCGGGCAGGCGCACCGCGGAAGCGGGCAGCTTCACGGAGATCTGACCAGAACTGAGAAAGTTGGAAGCGATCGTGACACCATTGAGCGCCACTGTGGATTCGGAGGTGAAGCCGGTGCCTGAGATGTTGATGCTTTGCGCGGTGTTGATAGGGCCGGTGTTGGGCGAGATTGTGGAGATCGTGGGTGGCGGCGGCGGAACGATTTTAATGGTCAGCGCATTCGAGAGGGCCGGGGTGGAAGTGGAGCTGACGACCGTGACACTGGCGGTGCCGGCTGTGGTGAGTTGGGCGGCCGGAACAGTGGCCGAGATGGTCTGAGTCCCGGCGTAGTCATAGGCCAGGGCGGTCTTCAATGGAGTACTGTTCCACTGAATCTGCGAAGTGAGCACCAGGAGTCCGCCCGAAATCTGCTGGTCGAGACCGGTGCCGGTCACGGAAATGACCGTATCGGGTGAGCCTTGAATCAGTTGAGCTGGACTGATCTGGCTCAGTACAGGCGTCGGCGTCTGGGACAAAATCGTGAGGTTCGCAACTCCAGTGACGCCACCACCCGGTGTTGGATTAGAAACGGAAACAGGCAGGACCTGACTGGATGCCTGGTCCGTCGCAGTGACTACAAACGTGAGTTGGGTGGGGCTGATATACGTAGTGGACCGGGCCTTGCCGTTTACCAGGATTGTTGATGAGGGAATGAAATAGGTGCCGGTTACAGTGACAGTCACTGGCGAGGAACTAGCAGTGATGCTGGAGGGCGATACACTGATAGACCCTCCCGGCACGGGATTTATGACGGTGACAGTAGATGCTGCCGAGGTGCCTCCGCCGGGCGAGGCGTTGACGGCTTCGATCGAGAGCGATCCCGAGGCGCTGATATCGCTCGACGATAGGGTCACGTTTACCTGCGTGCCGCTTATAAAAGCGGTGGGGTGCGCCTTGCCGTTTACGTTGATCACGGTGGCGGCGACAAAACCGGTACCGATGACATTCACGACCGGCGCGGCTGTACCCGCAATCACATTTGAGGGTGACACACTCGAAATTGTGGGCACGGGGTTGTCGACCTCGAGGTTCATGGCGGCGCCGGAGGCGCTGCTGACTGTGCCATTGAGCGCGATGACCGAGAGTTTTCCTCCGCCGGCGAGTTGGCTAGCCGTGACGGTCGCCACAACCTGGGTCGCACTGACGTAGGCGGTGACGTCGGCAACTCCGCCGACGGTCACGGTAGTGCTGCTCAGGAAGTTTGTGCCAGTGACGGTCAGCTTGGTGTCGCCAGAACCCGCTTTTACTGAGGTGGGGCTGATGGAAGTCACTGTCGGAATGGGGGTTTGGGTGCCGCCGCCACCGCCCGTGCCGGAAGAAGACCCCCCGCAACCAGACAACAAAGAGACACCGAGGCACAGGGTACCCAAAAGACGATGATTCGTGGACATTTCCCTGGAGTATAGCTGGGAAAAGGTTTCCTGGCTCCACAATCGCAGATTTATTTCTGGTCAAAATGAATCGGGCCGGAGTGCTCTCAAGTCAACGGCGCTTCTACCCTTCAAACAGAACGGCCACCCCAGAGGGTGGCCGTTTGCCGTGTCCGTCAAGGACGAGCGGTGGCTTCGCCGGAGCGAACTTTACCGCTCGTTCTTGCGCCAGTTGATGAGATCGCCGAGAGTCGTGGTGGAGCTGGAGACGGGCTTATGGCCCTGGTTCCTGCCCTGGTTTTCCGCCTTGTAGCTCTCTACCGTCGCGCGGCTGGCTTCGTGAGCCGTCGAGCGCAGGCTGAGGCCTACCTTCTTCTCTTCCACGTTGATCTTGATGATCTTGAAATCGTGCTCGTCGCCCTGATCCATCTTGGCGGCGACGCCGTCATCGCTGACTGCTTCGGAGATGTGGCAGAGACCCTCCACACCTTCGGCGATTTCGACGAAGGCACCGAATTGAGCCGTGCGGAGCACCTTGCCGTGCACCACATCGCCCACGCGGTGGGTGGCGAAGAAGCTCTCCCAGACGTCGGGCTGGAGCTGCTTGATGCCGAGCGAGAGGCGGCGGTTCTGCGGCTCGACGCCGAGAACGACTGCCTTGACCTTTTCACCCTTCTTAACGATTTCAGAAGGATGCTTGACGCGCTTGGTCCAGCTCAGGTTGGAGACGTGGACCAGGCCGTCGATGCCATCCTCGATTTCGATGAAGGCGCCGAAGTCGGTCAGGTTGCGCACGCGGCCTTCGACCACGGTGCCGGCCGGGTAACGCTCGGTGAGGTGTTCCCACGGGTTCTCAAGAAGCTGCTTCATGCCGAGCGAGATGCGGCGGTCGGCGGGGTTGACGCTGAGAACCACCGTCTCGACTTCGTCGCCGGGCTTGACCAGCTTGGAGGGGTGCTTGAGGCGCTTGGACCAGGTCATCTCAGAGAGGTGAACCAGGCCTTCGATGCCCTGCTCGAGCTCGACAAACGCGCCGTAGTCGGTGACCGAGAGAACGCGTCCCTTGACGTGCGCGCCTACCGGGTACCGCTCCGAGGCGTCGAGCCACGGATCAGGCGTGAGCTGCTTGAAGCCGAGCGAAACGCGCTGCTTCTCCTTGTCGAACTTGAGGACCTTAACCTGGATTTCGTCGCCGACGTTGACCAGATCGCGGGGGTGCGTGAGGCGTCCCCAGCTCATGTCAGTGATGTGCAGGAGGCCATCGATTCCGCCGAGGTCGACGAACGCGCCGTAGTCTGTGAGGTTCTTGACCGTGCCGGTGAGCACCGCGCCCTCGCCGAGCTGCTCGAGGGTGTGGCCGCGCTTGGCGTTCTGCTCGTCTTCGAGGATCTCCTTACGGGAGACCACCACGTTGCCGCGCTTCTTGTTGAGCTTGATAACGCGAACTTCAATCTGCTGGCCGAGGTAGCCATCGAGGTTGCGCACCGGGCGGATCTCGAGTTGAGAGCCGGGGAGAAACGCCTTCATGCCGATATCGACGGTGAGGCCGCCCTTGACGCGGCTGACAATGGTGCCGATGACGGGCGTCTTGTCGTTAGCCGCCTTTTCGATGGTGTCCCACACCCGCAGGCGCTGCGCCTTTTCGTAGCTGACGAGGTAGCCGCCTTCGGGCTCCTCGCGCTCGATGACCACTTCGATGACGTCGCCGGGCTGGAACTTGGCGGCGCCGGTGTGGTCGAGCACCTGCTCGAGCGGCACCAGGCCCTCGGACTTGAGGCCCACGTCGACAACGAGATGCTTGTCAGTCTGCTTGATGACCGTGCCGGAGACGACCTTGTCGCCATACTCGGCAACGGCTGCCGCTTCGGCGGCCTGCTCGCGCTCGAAAGCTTCAAGAGCCGCAGAAAAGTCTTCCATGGACTCCGTGTGCTCGCCTTCGTGGGCGTGGGCGGTGGCCGGGGCCGGGGTTTCTTCTGCAGCGGTGGCGGCCGATTCCGGCGCGGCTGTCTGTTGGGCTTCCGGCTCGGCGGCAGAACCCTGCTCGGGTGCGGTTGCCTGCTCGCTTGTTGCTACCTGATCGGCAGCAGCAGCGGGCTGATTCGTGGCATCGGCGTCCATCGCGGGAGGGTTGACTTCAGCGGTCTCGGGGTTGGACGTGGATTCGTGCAACGGCTGCTCTTGCTCCGTCGCAGGTTCAAGGGTGGGCATTTCCAATTCGGTGTTCAGGGTTGTGCTCTCGGTTTCGGGATTGAGGACGTCTGCCATCACTGCTGCTCCAGGACTCCATGGACCGGCGACTCTGAGGTTCGCCGCGACCCCTGCGCAGCGGGTGCGAAGGTGTCCATCGGCCCGACTCCCTTCGACGCTACTTATGCAAGCGGAGTTCTCTCAGGGACGACGACGCACCCGGATGAACCCGGGCCCAATCGTTATTCGTCACCTTTGGGAAACACCCGGCAGGCAACTGCAGGCTGGAGGGCGGCCGCAGCTCACTGCTGGAATCCGCGCAGGAAGCTACGCTTTCAAGTGTATCAACCTTGCTACCCCCGGTCAACGAAAGGGACTTCCAGCAGAGAGGTCCTATACTGGGGCGGGCGGCGAATTCGCAATGGACTACCTTTTTACCCCCTGGCGGTTCGCGTATATTACCTCGGCCGACAAGGCCCGGCGCAAGGGCGTACCGCGCGCGCTGGATGCCTGGCCGGGCGATACAGGTTGTGTTTTCTGCAACCTGATCGCCGCGGTGGATTATGCCGTGGAGCACGGTATGAGCCGGGAAGAGGCTGAAGCGTCAGCCGGGCTGGTGTGCCGCGGGAAACACTGCTTCGTCAGCGTGAACGCGTTTCCCTACACCTCAGGGCACGTGATGGTGATGCCCTATGCCCATTTGGACCGGCTGGCGCAGGTTCCAGCGGCCGCCGCCCACGAGATGATGGACCTGGCGCAGAAGACCGAGCGCGTTCTGGATGCGGTTTACCGGCCGCAGGGGTTCAACTTTGGGCTGAACCTGGGGGCTGCCGCCGGAGCCGGAGTGGCCGGACACCTGCACCTGCACGCCATGCCGCGCTGGGTGGGCGACACCAACTTCATGACGACGGTCAGTGAGACGCGGGTGGTGCCGGAGGATCTGGAGACTACGTGGAAGCGGTTGCGGGAGGGGTTCACGGAGATCGGTTGAGAGACCGGCGGAAGTAGAGCATTCCGCCCTCCGTCAGTAGGTCACGGTGGCTATAATGGTGTCCGCGTACGATCCAGGTGTGACATATTGGCCGGCAGGAATCTGGCCATAGACGGTGAGCGACTGTGCGGCGCCGGTGCCGGTTCCGGAGATCGTGTCGGTACCGACCGTGTTACCCCAGTTGCTGGTGTGCGCGGAATCACGAAACAGCGTATAGCCCAGCAAAGCCCCACCGGGACCCGTCATGCTTCGGTTTGTTATGGTCGCGCCGGTTGCCGTGCCTGTGTCGAGGCCAACATTGTAGGCGGTGGTGTTGGTGCAAGTGACAAAAATCGTGGATGTGGCGTTAATCAGCGACGCCGAATAAGCGCCAAAATTCAAGGGATTGGCGGCGACATTGCAGGCGACGGCAAGGGTGGCTTTGACGTTGAAGTGATTGGTGGCAGTCGTCAGTCCGGCGGCAGACACCGAGACAGTCACCGTGGCATCGGTATAGGCGCCGGGGGGAGCATACTCGTTTGAAGGAAGCTGGGCAAAGACTGTGAGTGTCTGATCGTGGTTCGTGCCTGTGCCGGTGACCCAACCGGTGCCGCTGGTGTCGCCCCAGTTGCTGGTGTGGCCGGCGTCGCTGAAGAGCTGATAACCGAGCAAAGCCCCGCCTGGCCCCGTCATTAGGCGATTGATTGTGGTGGCGCCGCTACCTGTTCCAGCGTCTATACCCACCTGGTAGTCCTTTCCAGAAGGACATTTGATGGTCAACGTGCCTGACATGTTGATGGTGGTGCCGCTGAAGCTGCCAAATTGGATGTTGGTGCCAGCCACCGTGCATGTGGCTGCCGACGCCAGCGGGGCAAAGCAGGCGGCGAGGAGCAGCGGAACCACCAGGAATCTGCGCTTCATGGCTTTTTCCCCACGCAACGCAGCGGCCCGATTTTCGGGATTTCGCCGCGTACCGCCCGGTAGTCGAACAGAACCGTGCAGTGTTGACCGTCAGTGCGCTCGACCGTCATCACGTTGTGAGGACCTAGATCTTCAACGTACGCTTCACCCTCGTACCCCACCGGTACCGTGACCCCGGTGGAGCGCAGGGTCGCGGTGCTGCCGACCGCAAGGGGTGCCCCTGCGTCATCGACGAGTTGCAGAAGTGCGCCATGGCTGATTTTCACCGCGAACTTGACCACCACGCCGGAACGGTCCTGGGGCCGGGTCACGCGTGAGGGGTCGTTGATGGTTGCATCGGCCGGAATATCGGTCGGCTCGATGGTGATGTGGTTCACGTCGAACGAACGCATGTCCGGAACGAGCAGCCGTCCGGACGAGTTGGTGCGGCCGACGTCGCGGTTCTCCTGCAGGACATGTACGTGCGCCATGGGACCGGTGTCCACCACAGCGAAGCTGTCGTAAATGGCGTTGGACGCAAAGAGGCTCCTGTCGACGAAGGAGAGGGCTCCCTGCGATTCCATGCGCATGGTCATCTGACCGGCGGTGCTGTCAATTCCGGCGGTGAACAGGCCTTTGCTCGATTTGTGCTGCACTTCGGCGAATTCGTGATCGATGGCGCCGGCGGATAGATAGGCGTAGTATCCCCATTCTCCAACTTCCGTCACCGGCTTCTCTACCTGAACCTGCCCATAACCGTCAGACGTAGCCGAGACGCTGGCCGAGCTTCGCCTTCCGAATGGGATTGTGAGGCCGACCTGAAGCCCGCTGCTGCCGCCACTGCTTGTGAAGTTTCTGTATTCGGATGCGTAGATGGAGACGTGCCGGATCTGGAGGGAATAATTGGCGGAGACGACGTGGTTGTGCTGCGCCGGCGCAGCATTCTGGTGGATGGGGACAGGTGAAGGATCCTGGTCAAATCCGCCATAAGCAACGCCCGCGGAACCGAATCGCCTGAGGGACAGGCTGGTGAAGGCACTGAGCTGCTTGCGTGCAACCCCGTCGCCGTTCATGGATGCAACATCGCGATAGTTGCGATTGGCGAACATGGCTGACGCGCCCAGGCTAAAGACTCTGCCGATGCGTTGAGCGCCGGCGGAAAGCTGCCCGCCGGGACCGGCCGAACCGGCGCTGCCTGCCGCGGCGAAATTGATCACGCCCAGATTACCGATCTGAAACACACCACCGGCACCGGCCATAGTTGCGCCCGGAGTGCCCTCGGCGGCGCCTTCGACGGTGAACTTCGATGTCAAACCACGGCGGTAGACAGCGGTGCCCGCCATTTTTCCATATTCGTTGCTGACGATGCCCCAGTTCAGACGCGCCAAGCCGGCCTGCACAGCGAAAGTCTGCAGGCCCGGGGAGAGGAGCGCGGAGCTGGCGTAAAAGGGCTGAGTCATGGTGACCTGTTGACCCATCGCATTGGTCACGCTTACGGTGATCGTCCCCGCTCCTGACATGACGGGGAGTTGCGGAGTCTGGAAAGGGCCTGCACCAGTCTGGCTGGAGACCACGACGTTGCCATCGGCAAGAATGTTCACCGTGGAGGGGACGGCCGCCGAACCTTTAACCGAGGGCAGCGGAAAGGTCACCAGATCGGGACGCATGCTGAAATCCGAACGGATCTGTGCGCCCGAGAGGCGAACCGGACGAGTCCAGGCGAGGCCTCCGGTAATGAAATCGCCAAGGCTGTAACGACGCAGCGTGTTGATGTCGGCATAAGTGAAGGATGAATCGAGACGTATCGCGGTATTTTTGTTGGAGCCGTTCGAATCTCCGCCGGCATAGGCAAGCCATCCCGAGCTCACCACACCGAGCGGCGAGAAGCCTCGCAGATCGATGGCGCCGGTGGCCCCGGTCTGCCCACCGGTGATGGTATCGACGACGTCGTAGTTCATCGTCGCGCCGGTGCCGCTCTCGATGGTTCGCCGGTCGTCATTCCGCGTCCTTCCGAGAGGCTCCAACTGCGTGGGCACGAGCCGGCTTTCGCTCACGGTGACGTGCACCTGCTGGTTTTTCCCATCGAGGGCGTAAGTCAAGCCGGGTATGTCAGACAACGGGATCACATCATGCGGGCCGCGGGATTCGGGAACGCGAAGACCCAGGTCGCGGAGTTCTTCTACGCGCGCCATCAACTTGCCGCGATGCACGATAAACTCGCCGATCTTGCCAGTGGACTGACCATTTATATCGACTTCGAGAAAGAGTGTCTCGTCGGCGCTTGCGGCGCCGTCCGCTGTGGTGTCGGCGCTGCTCGCCGAGGAATCGGACGGCGCAGTAGATGGGGGGGTCGAGACGGCGGTGGAAGCCAGCCCACGGGCCACCGCCGATGGCGTCACCATCAGGACAAGCAGGACAGGCAGGGCAAGCGGGAGGCTCCCCGCACAGCGGAGCCAACGGTCCGCCTTGTCGGGATGGTCATGGGGAGGGAACAACGCGTACCTGCTCATCAACAGCCCCAGCGACCGCGCGGGCGGTCAACCGGAGGGTCTCGCCGGGCAGGGGCAGAGGATCCGGCGCAACAATATGCCAGCGACGAGTGGCGCCCGCGAGTACATAGGGCAATGCGCGGGATTCTGTTTTCAGCTTGCGTCCATCGCTCGTTGTCAACACGATGTCGCGGATCACGTCATGAGAAAGCCCGTCATTGGATGCCACGAGATAGCTTTGTCCACCATTGACCTCGACATGATATTGGACATGTGCGACTGCGCGAGTCGGGGGCTGGGCAAAGACAGGAATGGAGAGGCGAAGCACCACATGGACCATTCCCGGCTGGGCCGCGGGTGGAAGCTGGTCGACGAGGATGCGGTAAGTAGCTTCCCTGCCCTGTGGGGGCTGACGCAGAATGAGCCGGACTACCTGGGTTGCGCCAGCAGCAATGGTGGCGATGGGAGGGCTTACCACGACGGCATCAGAAGGAGTGAGCTGGTCGTCGCCACCATCCGGCTGATTCCACGCATAAGCGCGAATCTGAATGGCGGTATCGCTGTTGCTCTGGTTGGTGACCGCCAAGGTGGTGGCCATTTGACCGGGCGGCATGAAGATATTTACGGGGAGAACGGCTAAGTTCTGGGCCCCGGCCGCCAAGCTCGTGAAAAGAACCACGAGCGTGGCGGCGAACAGGTTAGCCGCTCCTACACGTCGTTGCGAAATCATCGCGTCCCCTATTTGTTGCGCCGGATGGGATTAATAGGTGACGGTGGCGGTGATGGTATCGGAATAGGAACCGGGGGTCACATATTGCCCCGTGGCAACCTGGCCGTACACAGTCAGCGCCTGAGCGGCGCCATTGCCGGTGCCGGATACCCAGCTGCCCGTGCTGTTGCCCCAATTCGTGGTGCGTCCAGAGTCGGAGTACAGCGCGTAATTCAGCAATGCCGAACCGTTCTTCATCTGACGCGTGGTGACGGTAGCGCCGGCAGTCAAGCCTGCATCGAGACCAATGGTGTATGGCGTGGTGTTAGTGCAGCTGACCGACACGGTGGAACTGGAGTTCGACGCCGCCGTGCTCGAGTAGGTTCCGAATGCCATGGCCGTGGCAGTAACCGAGCAGGTGGCCTGAACGGTGGCGCTGACCGCGAAGGTTGTGGTGGCGGTTGTTGCCTCGGCGGGCGTGGGGGCGAGGACGAGCGCCAGAAGTCCAAGGACCGCGACTGGGACTGCGGACTTGAGAGCGGAAGAGAGCTTCATTACGGTGGCTCCTTGATCAGCACATGCTGAGACTGGATTGTGAGATTCATCCGATTGGATGGTCGTTAACTGCATTGGACAAGTCGGGATCCTGGTGTTTGCACTTCGTTGCAAGTCCTGGATTCGCTTGCGCCCGGGCCCGAGAAACTGGCTCTGAGTTCACTGCAGAGAACGCAATGGGAAGTAGATCAAGTGTGCCAGCGAAAGCGTCTGGAACGTGTGATCTGCGTCACTCAATTGCGAGATCTGCAATTGCTTCAGTGCCAAGATAGTATTTGCAGAGGATTGGATAAATACTACGTTGAGGTATCCGAATGTGGCGAACGTGTATCTGGGCAGTACATGTTAGGTAACAAAGCGAAGTTACCGTCCCATGACGGCCCAATGACCCCCAAGTATCCCGGCGAGGAAGGACCCCGCTGTTTTCGATGGTTTGGCGACGAGATGGCGCGGATCAGTAGGTAACCATTACGGTAATCGCATGAGCGGACGCGCCTGCCGCGACGGATCGCAATGATGGAGTCCGGCAGCATTCGATGCGCGAAGTAAAAGGATCCGCAGTTATCATTCGGTCGATTTTGAGGACGGATGGATAGCGCGCAATGGCCGGATCGCTCAATGTTGACACCGGATCCGTCAGCCTTTCGAATGCGGCGGCGAGGCGCTCTCGTTCAGTTAGCTCGACAACATATGGCGTTGCCACGGTGCAGGTAATCGAGACGCCCGGCTTCGCCATCGTCAGGGTGGCGAGGTGAGGTGCCAAGGGAACGGATGTTGCGGAGATCAGGCAGCCTGCTTGAACCGTCGCAGTCACGCCGACGGATGCCGTAGAGGTTGCAGCAATGACGGCGCTCGGAAACACACCTGAAGCGAGGACGCAAAGGGAGAATGCGAATGCGGCGAATTTCTTGGACATTGCGCTCCTGCCCCGTCGACGAGACGTCGTTAAGCAGGTTGATCGGCAATTCCAGCCGGAAATTCAATGCCTGACGCGAATCCCGGCGATGACTTCGTTTGGGGAACCCGGGAGATTGGTGTAGGAAAAGGGGCGAACACCAGCGAGCAAAGCAGCCGGCTCGGTTTTGCTGCAGTGGTGCAGTTTCAAGCTGTCGACCCGGACCCAGTTCCGCAAATTCCGGCGCCTCCGACAGACACTCGCCGGCCGGGTCTATTCTTCGCGGCGCTTATGCTAAGCCGTTAGGCCGGAAGCCCGCAAGCTGCATGGCGCGGTCCGCCTCGGCATTGCGCATGAAGGTCTGCCAGACCAGCTCCGAGCGGAGGTTTTCCGCCATGATCACGCCGATGCCGAGGTCGATGCCGAGGACGTCAGGGTTGTACCAGCGATCGGCCGGGTTGAAGGCGTCGACGAATCCGTAGCGGCCCCAAGCCTGTGGGTAGCGCGCGCGCATGAATCTGAGGACGTCGAGGCACTGCGCGGGAAGGAACGGCAGCGAGCCGGCGGCGGCCGAGGGAACCACACTGCCATCGAGCTGACTACGCGAATCAAGCGAACCCCAGGCAATGTAGCCGCGCCGGGAATCGGAGGCTGTGATGCCCCAGAGGTCGCGGTTGTACCAGCGGGGCATTGAGAGGCAGAAGGCCCGATGGGCGCGCGTGGCGACGACGGAGTTGGCGAAGTAGTCGGCGTAGGCGTCGTGCTTGTGGCGGAAGTCAAACCAGGCCTGCGAGTACTGGTGCGTAAAGATGGGATCGTTGCCGCTGATGTAGGTAAGCCCGTCGTAATGCACCTGCGGGCGGGAGAAGTTCTTCCAGATCTCCGGCGGAACGGGGTGGGTGGGCGACCCGATGGCGAGCAGGTAAATCATCATCAGCTCGCAGTAGTGGTTCCACCGCGATTTGAAGAATCCAGAGCGTGGATTCCAGCCCATGGCGAAGGTGTTGCCCCCATTGAGCATCCAGGACCAGTCGACACGCTCGTAAATTTGCTGCGCGAGGGAGCGAATGCGCTCGTCGGCGAAGTAGGCGCGCGTGGTGAGGACGCCGCAAAGCAGCAGCGCTGTGTCAATGGACGACAGTTCGCTGTCACGCCAGCGCCGGCCGGATTCAACGTCAGTGAAATGGAAGAAGAAGCCTTGCACCTGTGGCATACGATCGAGGTGCCACGCAAGGGTGGTGAGGACGCGCTCGACGACCACGTCATGCCGGATATAGCCACGGTGATCGGCGATGCAGAGGGCCGTGAGCCCGAATCCGGTGGCGGCGATGCTGGCCATCCGGCGGGAATCGCGCGCGCCGTTCCCGTCGTTGAGGGCTCGGTCGAGCACCTGACCGGTGGCCGGGCTTGCCTGCTCGTAAAAATAGAGGCAGCCCTGGCGGATCAGCTCGTCGAGGAATGCTTCGTCACTGCGCGTGAAGCGCGAGTCCTGGCCGGCGAAAGCCGCGCGTGCCGCGGGCGCCACAGCACACCCGGCTCCGAGCGCCATCGTCCGCAGAACGCTGCGCCGATCAAAGTACGACATTTGGATCAAAGCCCCAGTACTTCCGCGGCCGGCTTCCGGAGGACAGACGGGCCGGGGCCCCTTTTCCGGGGAGCGCGACGATCGGCTCTCCGGAACCCCGGCGCACCACGCGGGTGCAGACAACAGTAGAAGTATTGAGTTCAGGATGACAGGGTAGGAGCGGCGGGGCAAGACGTATTTCAGGCGGCGTTCGGGATGTGGGAACGGGGAAGGCTGCGAGCCGCCACGGCCGGCCGAAAGTCCAGGGACGAGGCGTTTCGGATTGGCCGGAGGCCTATGACGCCGGTTGGCTGGCTGGGCTGATCAGGCAGCCTCGACCAGATCTGGCGCCTGACTGGGAGCATGGCGAGCGGCATGGCGAGGAACTTCGCAGCCGAAAGTGGGTGCGGGTTCCATGTGCCAGAGCTGCTTATATGGCTCGTGGCCGCGCAGCAGGTCGATGGCGTGGATGCCTTCGGCCGCGGACTGCTCCACGGCGTGGGCCAGCAGGAGGGTGCCGGGGCTAAGGTTGGCGAACCTCGGCGAGAACGCCGGAATGTAGACGTAGAGGCTGCGGCTCGCGCGAAGGGGCGAGTCGGCCAGGCAATACATGGCCGCGATGGTCTCGCCGTTATGGCGAAGGCCGAAGAGCCGCAACAGGCCGCGCCGCGCAAGCAGCGGAACGGCTTCGCGATGCCATGCGAGCACGCGCGGGTCGTGGAATATGCCATTCTGGCCGCGCGTCTGCCAGCGCTCCCTGTGCAGGCGTACCAGCGATTCGAAGTCGGCCATGGAGGTGGATGCCGTGGCCAGCGTGAACTCGAGGGCGCCGGTGCGGCGGGCGCGATTGCTGCGCTGGGTTACGTTGCGGCGAATTGTGCGCGGCAGCCCGGACACAGGGGCCGCGGGCATTTGCCAGCAGCTTTCCGTCGGGAACGGGTTCGCGCGCGATGCCAGCGCCTGGAAGAGTCGAGAGCCGGGACGGAGCTGGGTCAAGCTGGCCAGGTCCCAGGAAACCGAGGAACGAAGCAGATGAAGAGCACGTAAGACGTCGTCCGCCGGGCATTCGGGCGCGAAGAGGCCGTCAAGGTAGTCTGACGTGCCGGAGCCGATCAGGAGAAGCTGCCGCCGGCCGCCGCGGGGTTGGCGATAGATGTAAAAGGGCAGCAGGCCGATGAGCCTGTGCCGGCGGCGAATGGTGATCGCGGTCAGCTCAGGCTGGCCAAATTGACGCCACCACGGCAGCAGCCACGCGGGGCTCTGGAACGGTGTGGCATGTGGATCGGAGTCCCAGAGCGCGCGCCACTCGGGCTCGATCGCCTGCAGGGCCGCGGTGTCGCGAAGGATGCGCAGGACGAGGGTGTCATGCATGCAACACCTCCGGCTGCGCGGCCCGGGCCATGGACTCGTACAGGCAAAGGTAACGGTCGACCATACGGCGGCTGTCGAAGCGCTGCTCGGCGGCACGGCGGCAGGAAGGTGGCGATGGCGCGCAGACGCGCGCGAGTGCGCCGGCCATCTCATCCACATTGCGAACCAGGAACCCAGTCACTCCATCCTCAATGATCTCGGTCAGGGCGCCGGAAGGGTAGGCGATGACGGGAGTGCCGGCCACGAGCGCCTCGATGGCCACCAGCGAGCTGGTCTCCGGAGCCAGCGTGGGATGGAGCAGACAGCGCGCTCCGGCGAGCAGGCGATTCCGCTCCTCAGGAACGACCGGACCGAGAAACCGATGTTGCACGCCGTTGCGCCGCTCGCGCAGCAGGGGCTCGATCTTCTGGCGGAAATAATCGAGATGTTCGCGATAGGGGAAGACCTGACCGGCTAGCCACACCGCGATACCGGCGCGGCTTCCGGCTTCAAGGGCTTGATGCGCGTTTTTCTCCGGGCAGATGCGGCCAAGCACAAGCGCGTAACCGCCGCGGCGGATTTCTTCCGCATTGGGCGGAATGGGAACCCCGTTCTCGATGACGCAGGCATTCGCCAGCTCCGGCGGACAGGTGCGCCGCTGCGACTGGGACACGCAGCAGAAACGGTAATGCGGAAAGCGCGTCCATGCATCGGGCGGATACCAGGAGATGGGCAAATGCAACGTGACCAGAACCGGGACGCCGGCCGGGAGCGTGTAGGCGTGGAAGTCCATGCAATGCATGTGCACCAGGTCAACTGATTGGGAAGCGAGCGTGCGGCCGATGGCCTGCTGAACGCGCGCGCGGCACGCAGATTGGGCGCGGGCATCGAGTATGCAAGATTGTGGACCGGAGATGGCGATTAGCTTTCCGGCAGGCTGCGAGCCCTCACAGGCCAGGACAAGCGAAGTGTGTCCGGCAGCGACGATGGCGCGGTCGAGTTCGCCCAGGACCTGCTCGGCGCCCCCCACGCAGGCGGGGCCCACGGCGGCGAAGGGAAAGGCGACGCTCAGGACGGTGAAACTCATGCTGCCTCCGCATGGGCGCCGAGGGTACGCAGCGCGTCCCGGGCAAGGCTGCAGAAGCGGGCGGAGGTCATGCCCCAGGGAAAGTGGTCGTAGAAGACAGGAGGCGCATGAGGCGGCCGGGTGAAGTCGCAGGGCGGCGCCACGCGGAACCGCTCCTCGCCGGCGCGAAACGGGCCGAGCGTGCCCTGCTGCGTGGTGAAGCAGTCGAGAAGATGCAGCTTGCGCTGCTTTTCATCTCTCGACAGGGCAAAGGACAGTTCACGAGGCGGCGTGTGAGGAACGGGCGCGGTGGGCGGGAGGAATGTGCCGACCTCTATGCCGTCCGGGCCGACGTGATAGGACGCGCACTCGATGATGGCGGGCGGATCGCCGGTCGCCAGCGCGACGGCCTGGTGAACGGCAAAGGCGCATGCGTCGTGGTCGGGATGGCCACCCTCGTAGGGGTGGGTGAAAATCACCTCCGGCCGGTGCGTGCGGATGCGCCGGGCCAACTCGCGGGTGAGCGCGGCCAGACGCAAGGCGGCCTGCTGGTCGGGGATGCCGAGGCATTCGCGGCTCATGCTCTCAATACCGGCCTGGCGCAACATGCAGGCAAGCTCGGCAGAACGGGCGGCGCGGTATTCGAGGAACGAGCGAAATCCGCAGGCGCGGCTGTCCTGCTCGTTGCGCGGCGCGCCGTCAGTGGCGTGCATTAGGTGGGAGCCGGCCATGCGGCGAAGGCGGGCGCCGAGGGCGATGGTTTCATCATCGGGATGCGCAAACACGAGCAGGGCCCGGGGTAAGGGCAGATGACTGGATTCCGGAGCAACGGCCCGGGCGAGGATGTTCTGGGTGGAAGGTTTCCGTGACCGGGTGGCAGAACGTGTCAAAAGGAGCAACTCTCCCGGTCGCTGTGATGCAAACGGAGCTGCTGAAGCTGTCGCGGGATGCGCACGTAAGTTTCATGGCGTGGGACTGGACGAGCCGGCGGTGACAAGTGTGGTGCGGGTATGCCGGCGAGGCCGCCTGTCGCGCGGCCGTGCGATTTAGAACGTTGACATGAGCCTGCGCAGGGTGATGACGGGTGGGTGGGTGGATCGCAAAGCGGTGCCTCGGGGACCGAACGGGCGGGGTATCTGCCGCTGGTGCTCGCTGGAGGTGCCGCCGCGCCGCTTTACGTTTTGTTCAGAATTCTGCGTGCACGAATGGAAACTGCGCACCCAGCCCGGGTACGTCCGGGACAAGGTGCTGGAACGCGACCGGGGCATCTGCTCCGGGTGCGGGGTGGACACGCTGGCGGCCAGCCGTGCGCTGCGCTACTCCCGCGGCGACCGGCGGAGGGAGTTGCTGGCGCACTGGGGATTGAGAAGCCGGACGCGCCGAAGCCTGTGGGATGCGGACCACATTTTGCCGGTGGCAGAGGGCGGCGGCGAGTGCGACCTGGATAATATTCGGACGCTGTGCCTGCGGTGTCATCGCGCGGCCACGCTGGAGTTCAGGCGCAGGCGGAAGAAGCAGGCATCAGGTATCAGGGATTAGGCATTAGTTCCAGCGGCTGCGGTCGTTGGGGTCTTCGTCGATGGGGCGGCCGCGATTATCGAGGCGGATGGTGCGTCCCTGCTTCTTCATATACACCTCGAATTTGCGGCCGGCGCGGCGACGCTTCCAGCGATAGTATCCGTTGCGCATGCCGTAGAACCATTCGCTGGCAGCGAACCCGACGCCACGGCGGGGCGCGTAGCGGAGGAACACCAGCCCGGCGAGGCCGCCCCCGAGCTGCGCGAAGGCGTAAAGCTTGTTCTGACCGAACAGCATGGCAAAGGCGATGAGCGCATAAATGATGGCGAGGTACTTCGCCTTTATGTTGATGATGAAGAACATCATGAACTCGGTTTCGCCGAACAGCACGCCGATGGCCACCAGCAAGCCGAAGATGCCCCCCATGCAGCCGTACAAGGGAACCTGCTCGATGGGATGGCCGAATTTGTCGGCGGCGTCGTAAATAGCGGCAGCCACTAGAGCTGTGCCAATCACCGACGAAACGTAGAGACCCATGACCCAGTTGGCGCCGCGAGAAGGTTCCAGGAATCCCGCGAGGAACCAGAGCGACAGCAGCTCGAAGAGCGTACCGAGAATTACGCCCGGCGGGTGAATCAGGCTGTAGGTCAGCGGTTGCCACAGCCATCCGTGGAGAAAGAATTGAGGGATGAACGAGAGGTGGGCGCCGATGCTGCTCATGGCCGGAGCGGAGAGCGCGAGGCTGGCCACGGCGAGCGCGAAATAGGCGAACAAGTTGACGAGAATCAGGCGGCGCGTGGCTCCGCGGAACTCAGGGAATCCAAACGGCATGGAGCTCATGCGTGCCATAGCTGACAGGGTAACCTGAGCGGCGCAGCGGTGTCATGGGCGAGCCGCCAGTTGAAGCCAGTTTTCAGTTTTCAGTTGTCAGTTGTCAGTTTTCAGTTTTCAGTTGCTGGCCGGCACGGCTGCTGAGCACGGGGGATGGGCGGCGATATTCGCGCTAGGGAACCACGACAAGGCCGCGGTGCCCGGCTGCATCGACGGCGCGCACTCCGAAGATGACGTTGTCTTTGGAGATGGGCACCTTGGCACTGACGGCGGCGTTTGCGGCCGCGGGAGGGATCCGGCGGACGTATTGCCAGTCGGGCGCGGTGGTTTCGCGCCAGAGCAGGTCGTAGTGGTCGACCTTGCCGGGGGCCTGATCCCACCTGAGGGTGGTGGAGTTTTCCAGCTCGCGCGCGTCGATCTTCACGTTTGCGGGTTCACCCGGAGAAGAGGCAAGGGTGGCGAGGGTGGCGGCATTGAGCCGGGCAACCTTTGCCACGTAGGTGAAGTCTACAAACTCCAACAGGTCGCCGAGAACGGGATCGCCGGTTCGCACCACGTTCTGGTGCTGGTGGTTGTAGTCTTCGCGCCACTCAGTGACGCGCACGGCTGCGAAGCCTTCGCTGTTGAAGGAGCTATGGTCACCTCCGCGCAGATATCGGTCGGGCCGGAATACAAGGAAGGCGTGAAACGGAGCCTTGCCCGCGGCGGGAAAGTAGGTGCGATCGACGTCGGCCATGGCGCGCGCCAGTTCGCGGCTGGGGGAGTCGTTTTCAGCGCCCAGGGCGCGGATGCGGCGCTGCTGCTGAGGCGTGGCGGAGACGGGGACGCCCTCAGAAAACACGCGAACCCGATCTTTAAGCTGAAGCTTGTCGCCCGGAGTCGTGTTGCCGCCGACGATGTCGTTGTTGAGCACGCCTTCGAGTTTCCAGCCCTCGTCTTTGGCAAGTTTGGCCAGGTGCGCCGACCCGACCAGGCCCTGCTCTTCTCCGGCGACAGCAACGAACACGAGTGTCGCAGGCAGGTGCAGCTTGCTGAGGACTCGAGCGGACTCGAGCGAGACTGCGACGCCGGAGGCATCGTCGTTTGCTCCCGGAGCGAAGCCGTGGTCGTCCATCACGTTGCTGTCGCGGGAGTCGTAATGGCCGGTGACCAGGTACATGACGTTGGCCTGTGCGGGATCGTGTCCGCGCAGGATGGCATAGACATTCGTCATGCGTGTGGGGCTGGGGATGCGCTTTGCCCAGGCGGATCCCTCGGTACTTTTGGGATCAGCCGTAAATGTGTCGCGCTTGACTTCAAGGCATCCGCCGCAATCGGAGGAGATCTGCTGGAACTGGGCGAAGATCCAATCGGCTGCGGCAGTGACGCCGGTTCCGGCAGGGAGGTCCTGTTCCATGCTGGAGAGCGAATTGCGCGTTTGGAAGCTGACGAGCTTCTCGATGATGCTGTGAATGCGCGCGGGCTGGATGCCGGCGATGGCGCGAGCTATCGCGGGATCGGCTGGAGCGGGCGCCACGCGGCGGGCATCGCGCAAGTAGTCGGGTTGAGCAGCACTGAGTGCCGCGTCGGCCGCAAAACCGCACAAGAGAAAGAGGGGAGCGAAGCGCATGAGTAGTTCTCCACGAGAGTGGCTGAATTCCAGACGGGCGTCCCACTTGACCTGGGGGCGGCAACCGTTCAAAACTAGCGAAGTTGAATCCGTGAAACGCAATCCTAGAGTACGACCTTACCAAAGAGAGGAGGCCGGTTATGCCTACCTGCCCTGAATGTGAAAGCAATTTGGATGTGGAGATGGACGAAGTGGATGAAGGGGACGTGATTGTCTGCGATGAATGCGGGAGTGAGTATGAGGTGGTGGCGGTGGACCCGCTGGAACTGAGCCGCGTGGGCGACGACCTGGACGAGGACGACGACGAGGCGTTGGACGAGGAAGAGGAAGAGGAATGAGATTTCGCATACGCCTGATTGCCGCGGCCGCGTTCGCGGCCCTGGCGCTCGGAGTAGTGCCATTGCAGGGGCGGCTGATGATGCCGCAGGCGCAGGCCCAGAACTTCGGGCAGCGGGTGGTCAATGGGGTGGTCGATTCCGCTTCCGGGCCCGTGGCAGGAGCGACGGTGTTCCTGCGCAATGCCAAGACGAAGGGGATTCGCAGCTACACCTCGAGCAAGGAGGGTCGCTTTCGCTTTGCGCAGGTGACCATGACTGACGACTTCGAACTTTGGGCAGAGAAGGACGGCAAGAAGAGCGCGACGAAGACGATCAGTTCGTGGGACAACCGCAAGGAAATTGAGGCCGAGTTGAAGATGAAATAAGCCGCACTGGGGATGCGGCGAATGCGGGCTCCACTGGGGAGCCCCTCTCTATCCTTCCAGTTTCTTGGTGACGAGTTGGTTCAGGAGAGCGGGATTGGCTTGGCCTTTTGACGCTTTCATCACCTGTCCGACAAAGAAGCCGGCGAGGGTCGTCTTGCCCGCGCGGTATTGCTCGACCTGTTTCGGGTTGGCAGCGATGACCTCGTCGATCATGGTTTCAATCGCGGATGTATCGGTGATTTGCTGCGGCTTTTCGCGCTCGTAGACGGCGGGGAAATCTTCGCGCTTGTCGAACGCGATATCGAGCAGGCCCTTGAACTGCTTTGAACTGATGGCGCCGTTTTCAAGCAGATTCGCGGCAAGCACGATGCCAGCCATGGAAACAGGCGAGTCGTTTTGATCGAGGCCGAACGCGTTGAGACGGCCGCCAATCTCGCTGAGAAGGATGTTGGCCACGCGGCGCGGATTCTTTGCGGTGCGCGCCGCGGTCTCAAAGCGGTCGGCGAACTCACGCGATGCGGTAAGGGTGCGGGCATCTTTCTCGTTCAGGTCGTAGCCGGCGATCATGCGCGCGCGACGGGCTTCGGGCAACTCGGGCAACTCACGTTGCCTTGCGTTCAGGAACTCCTGAGTCAGGACAAGGGGCGGCAGGTCCGGCTCCGGGAAGTAGCGGTAGTCGTGGGCCTGCTCCTTGGAGCGCATGGAGTAGGTGCGGCCCTCGTCGGCGTTCCAGAGGCGGGTTTCCTGCGCGACGCGGCCGCCGGACTCGATGAGTTCGATCTGGCGCTCGATCTCGTATTCGAGCGCTGCGCGGATGAATTTGAAGCTGTTGACGTTCTTCACTTCAGCCTTGGTGCCGAAGCGCTCCTGGCCACGCGGGCGGACGCTCACGTTGGCGTCGCAGCGCAGAGAGCCTTCTTCCATGTTGCAGTCGGAAACGCCGGTGTAGAGCAGGATTTCCTTGAGGCGGGTGAGGTATTCGAAAGCTTCGTCGGGGGTGCGGATGTCGGGCTCGGAGACGATTTCGCAGAGGGGCGTGCCGCAGCGATTGAGGTCGAGATAGGTGCGCTTGGCGGAGTCGGAGAAGCCGTCGTGGATGCTCTTGCCCGCGTCCTCTTCCATGTGCAGGCGGGTGATGCCGATGCGTTTTGTGGAGCCGTTGGCAGTGGGGACTTCGATGAAGCCGTGCTCGGCGATCGGCTTGTCGTACTGCGAAATCTGGTAGCCCTTGGGCAGGTCGGGATAGAAGTAATTCTTGCGCGCGAAGATGGAGCGCGGATTCACCGTGCAGTTGAGGGCGAGGGATGCGAGCGTGGCGAACTCGACCGCTTTGGAGTTGAGCACGGGCAGGGCGCCGGGCAGGCCGATGCAGACGGGGCAGATGTTGGTGTTGGGCTCGGAGCCGAACTTGTTGGCGCAGCCGCAGAAGATTTTGGTGGCCGTGAGGAGCTGGACGTGCACTTCGAGGCCGATGACGGGCTCGTATTTGGCCAGGATTTCAGGGCTGAGGGCGAGTGCGGCGGGCATAGGTAGATTCTAGCTGTTGCCTGTCATTTCGGGGACGAGGCTGTGGCATGCCCTCAACCCGAGAGCCAGCCAGCACGCACCAGCAGTTCATGAGCCACATCCGTTACCGGGCGATCCTGATTCGAGATGCGGAAATGCTCCAGATTCGCGCCGTCGAGAATCGCGTTGAGCCGCTCAACGCGGGCGACATAGTCACCCTGCCGGATGCCGGTTTCGCGAGCCATTACCCGCTGCCTTAAGGTCGCGATGTCGCCCGTGAGGCGGCAAACCACGATGGCAGTTGCCGAGGTTGCAAGGCGGCAACGTTCAAGTTCCGGCCGATCCTCCACCGCCCCGGCCAGCAGGAACCGTCTCACTCCCAATTGAGCATAGTTCCTGCAAATGCCCTCCAGGTTTGCGTACATCAAATCATCACTCTTCTGCGACGTAATGTACGCCAGAGCCAGCGCATCCACATCGATGGCCGCGTGCTCGACCTGGCGCACGGCCAGCAGATCCGATGCCTCGGCCAGAACAGCCGATTTGCCGGCGCCCATCGTGCCGGTAATCACGAGAAGCGAAACCGCCTCAAGAGCGCCAGCGACATTCATCGAACTTTGCGGCAATCCGCCGCCTACTGCTTGGTCTCCAGCGGGTGCTGGGCTTTCTCGAAGAATTCGGTTTGCAGTTTGAGGCTTTCGTCGTAGGCCTTGATGGATTTGATGGCCTCGGCGATCTGGCTCGACCAGGCTTT
>Ga0134128_10002675_pt1 | contig 21990 bp, 15 predicted proteins | sample KB31754_FD_96462 | JGI IMG/M metagenome (GOLD analysis project Ga0134128, IMG submission 96462) | Terrestrial soil microbial communities with excess Nitrogen fertilizer from Kellogg Biological Station, Michigan, USA - KB3-175-4 | ecosystem: Environmental > Terrestrial > Soil > Unclassified ... | reverse complement strand
GAGGTAATCGAAAGCCTGACGGGCGGCATCGGGCGACAGTCCGCACTCCTGTTCCAGCCATCCGGCGCCGTGGGCGATGACCGCGGTGCGGATCTCCGACAGCTCCTCCGACAGCTCGCGCGTGCGCCCCGGTGCCTCGCCCAGCCAGAAGGGAACCGTGGGCGGCGCGCCGTGGGCGTCCTCGACCCGCACCCGGCCGGTCTCGATGCCGCGCACCCGCCAGGAGTGGGTGCCCAGCAGGATGATGTCGCCGGCGTTGCTCTCGATGGCGAAGTCTTCGTCGAGGGAGCCGATGGGCAGGTTCTCCGGCTCCGCCTGCACCACGTAGCTGGCGGTTTCGGCGATCGCGCCGCCGGAGGTAATGGCCGCCAGGCGCGCCCCGCGCCGCGGACGCAGGCGATGGTGCACGCCGTCGCGGTGCAGGTACGCGCCGCGACGCCCGCGGCGGCTGGAAATACCCTCGCTCAGCAGCTCGACAATCGCATCAAACTCGGCGCGCGGCAAGTCACGGTAAGGCCAGGCGCGGGTGCAGAGAGAGAACAACTCGTCCTCCTCCCAGCCCTCCGGATCAGGCCGCGCTGCCACTGCCGCCACCATCTGCTGGGCAAGGATGTCGCGCGGCCAGTCCGGGATGCGCAGGGTGTCGAGCGCGGCGTGGCGGAGGCCGCGTACCAGAGCCGCGCACTCGAGCAGATCGTCGCGCGTGAGGGCGAAGAAGCGGCCTTTGGGGATGGCGCCTTTCCAGTGTCCGGCGCGGCCCACGCGTTGCCAGGCGGCGGCGAACTGCCGGGTCGCGCCCAGTTGGCAGACCAGGTCCACGTTGCCGATATCGAGACCAAGTTCGAGCGACGCGGTGGCCACCATCACGCGCAGCTCTCCCGCCTTGAAGCGATCCTCGGCGCGCAGCCGGATGGCGCGCGACAGGCTGCCGTGGTGCGCGGCCACGCTGTCTTCCCCCAGTCGCTCGCGCAGCCGATGGGCCACGCGCTCGGCCATGCGCCGCGTGGGGACAAATACCAGCAGGGCGCGGTGCTCCTCGGTGAGCGCCGCCAGACGGTTGTAGCGCTCCTCCCATTCCTCGTTGGTGGCGATGGGGCCGAGCGCGGCCGGCGCTTCCACCGCCAGATCCCATACGCGCCGGTCGGGCACCGCCACCACCTCCGGCAGCGGCCGTGCCCCGGCCAGAAAATGGGCCACCTCCTCCAACGGGCGAACCGTGGCCGACAGGCCGATGCGCTGCAGCACGCCGCGGTGCTCGCCCGTGATATTTCGGCCGATCCCGTCGCGGCCGAGGGGAGCCGACCATCGGGAGGCGTCGGGGGCGCAGCCCCCGGCAAAGACAGGCTGTGCCTGGCAGAGTTCATCGAGCCGCTCGAGGCTCAAGGCCAGGTGCGCGCCGCGCTTGTTGCCGGCCACGGCGTGGATTTCATCCACGATTACGGTGCGCGCCGGACGCAGGATCTTGCGCCCCCCGGCGGAGGTCAACAGGATATAGAGCGACTCGGGGGTGGTGACCAGGATGTGCGGCGGGCGGCGCAGCATCGCCCCGCGCGCGTTGGCCAGCGTATCGCCGGTACGCACCGCGACCCGAATCTCGGGCAGCAGCATCCCCATCGCCGCCGCGATGGCGGTGATCTCCCCCAGCGGGGCCTCGAGGTTCTTCTGGACGTCGTTGGCCAGCGCCTTCAGCGGCGAAACATAGACGATCTGCGTCTCGTCGCGCAACGCCCCCGCGGCGGCCTGACGAAACAGTTGATCGAGGGCGATGAGGAAGGCGGCCAGGGTCTTGCCCGAGCCGGTGGGGGCGGCGATGAGGGTATCGCGACCCGCCGCGATCACCGGCCACCCCAGCGCCTGCGGCTCACTGGCGGTGCCGAATTTGCCCGCGAACCAGCGCTCCACGGCCGGATGGAAGCCCCACTCCATGCCCGATGCTAACACAAAGAAAAAGCGAAAGCAGGACCCTTCAGGCTCAGCAGTTAGTTAGCCTGCGGATGCAGCGCTGGGCGGCGGCATGGAGGCGGTGGCGCTTGAGGAAGCTGACCGCCTGGTGCGAGGCGCGCAGAGAGGCATGATGGCAGGTACGCACCAGGAAAGGGTAGGCGCCGGGGCGAAAGAGATAGAGGGATGCTTCCTCGAACTGAGTGTTGCTGAAGTAGCGCTTTTGCGGGCCACAGGCGCCGAAGTCGAACCGGCGCGGAGGGTTGTGGGCAAACATGTGCTGCAGCGCCAGCCAGTGCATCACCGTCCCCGCCGAGAGGGCGGCCCAGCGGGGGTGATAGCCGATGGTGGTGTAGTGGTAGCGCCCGCGGTACTGATAGCCCAGCATGTAGGCGCAGGGTTCGCCGCCGCAGCGGAGCACATAGCTGCGCAGCCAGCCCATGCGGGCCGCCACCAGCAGGCGCGGGCGAAGCTGCGCCGTCTCGCGCATCCCAGCTTTGAGCAGTTTGTGCTGGTAGGAGGCCTGCGACACCCGGCCGGCATGGGCAAGGAAGTCGTCCACCTCGTGCTCGGCCTGATAGCAGCGCAATTCGAGCTGGCCCTGCTGCTCGAGGTGGCGCAGTTCGCGCTCACGGTTCTTGCGGGTTTTGGGGGTGAACTTGACGGTATAGGCGGCAAAGGAATCGGGGAAGTCGAGCAGGAAATGCGGGCTGGGCGGATGCGGCTGGTAAACGCGCAGGCCCAGCGCCTGGGCGTGTCCGGCCTGCAGCCAGGCCCACAGGGGCGAAGCCGTCGGGACGGTGAGATGGATCACGTCCCATTCGCTCCCCTCCTCCTGCAAGGCACGCAACAGGGCAGCGTAGAGGTCCGGGTCCTCAGGGGTGGCGAGCATCTCGCCCGCCGGTTGCAGCAACCGTGGATGAAAGCGCAGCCATGCCCATTCCCCCAGCCGGCAGTCCATCTCGTGCCGACGCAGCAGCCAAGGGACCAAAAGCGTATCAGGGCCGCTCCGCAGGCGAACCCAGCGCAGCGAGTCGGGGTAAACCGTCTCCAAGCCGCGGCACCACTCCGGGTCCGAACCCAGCGAGTCTCCACCGAAAGCCGCTTGCCAGGCCTGCCATTCCGGCCAACCCTCCTCAAATCCGCCGCGCTGGATCCATCCCGCTTCCCACCTTCTAGAGGGCGCTGATGTGGAAGCGGAGGCGATCAGCGGCGCAGGAGCCAAGGCCTCGATCATACGGCCTTGGATTGAGAGTGGACCTGCTCAGGATGTCCCCGGCTATCGTGAAGTCAGACCGCTCATTTCTCCTTGCCGCAGCTGGGATCGGTGAGCGGCGTCGGGGTCACGGTAATAGTCTGCAGGTTGTTCTGCGACAGCACCTTGTTGAAGGCCGCCAGGTCCTGCGTTTGCATGGCCTTCCAGGCCGCCACCGTGCGGTTGTACTCGCTGCAGTCGTGCTGCCAGGTGGCCACCTGAGCCGGCGTGGGGGCCATATCCATGCCCACCTGCATCATGCTCACCATCGTGTTGTAGCTGTTGTTCAGCGCCTGGAACGACTGCATGGCGCCGGGCTGCGGGCGGGGGCCGCCGAAGCCGCCACGGCGGGGCTCCGGCACTCCGCCGAAAGTGGCCAGCTTGGTGTTGACCGCCTTGGCCTGGGTGGCCACATCGGCGGGGAGGGAACCCTTCATCAACGCATCAAGTTGACTGGCGACAGCGATCACCTCGTCATTGCCCGTGAAGCTGTCCTTCATTCCCTGGTAGGCCGCCATGGTAAGGCGATGCTGCTGCTCGAGCGCCGCCATCACCGCCGGACTCTCGCCCACTCGGGGATCGTTGTGCACCACCAGCTTCTGGGTGTAGACCTGCCCATCCACGGTCAGCTTCAAGGTGTAGGTCCCCGGCAGCGCCAGCGGGCCATGGGGTCCCGGCGTGGTACTGCCGGCAACCATGTTCATCTGGTTTTCGAGGTCGTGCTCAAACGCCGGCGGATCGTCATAGCGCAAATCCCAGTGGGTGCGGTTGGTGCCGATGGCGACCGGCAGCGCGCGATCCGCGGGGCTGGCCAGCCAGTAGCGCGGATACGCCTGACCCTCGATCGGCGGAGGCAGCTTGCTGGTTATGGTGCGGACCAGACTGCCGGCGGAGTCAAACACCTGCAGCGTCACCTCGCCCCGCGGCGGTTGGCTGAGGTGGTAGTACAGGATGGCGCCAAACGGCGGGTTGAGCGAGTGCGGCAACTCCACCGACATGGGCTGATCCCAGTTGATGTTCTCGCGGCTGCGGATGGCATCGCCGGGTTTGAAGAAGTAGGCCGGGGCGGCGGCGATCGCCGATGCCTTGGCGGCCACCTCGCGCAGCGGGCTCATGTCATCCAGCACCCAGAAACCGCGGCCATAGGTGCCGATCACGATGTCGTTCATGTGATCGTGGGTGTGAAAGACCAGACCGCGGACGGAAGTGGTGGGCAGGTTGAGCCGGAGCGATTGCCAGTGGTCGCCGTCGTCGAAGGAGACGTACACCGACGATTCAGTCCCGGCAAACAGCAGCCCTTTCTGTTCGGGATCTTCGCGTACCACGTTGACCCAACTGCCGGCCACGCCATCCGAGGGAAGGCCGTTGACGATCTTCGTCCAGCTCTTACCGCCGTCGTGGGTGCGCCAGATGTAGGGTACGTCGGTATCCACCGAACTGGTTTGCGGGCCGCGGCCGTTGCCGATACGACCGGAGACATAGGCGGTTTCGGCATCTTCCTGCCCGGCTTCGATGGTGTTGAAGGCAAAGTCGGCGGGCAGATCGCTGATGTTGCTGACGTTGTTCCAATGCCGCCCGCCGTCCATGGTGTTGTAGATCTGGCCGTTGGTGCTGACCGACCAGAAGACACCCTTCTTGACGGTGGAGATGGCGAAGTCAGCGATCGCCGGACCGCCGCCGCGCCGGGCGCCGGGGGTGGGAGGCGCGGGAGGTTCAGGCGTTCCGCAGGCGACCGCCGGCTTGCCCTTGGCGACCGTCAGGTCGGGGCTGAAGTCTTTCCAGGTCATGGCCCCGTCGTGGGTCACGACCAGGCACTGAAATCCGACGTAGAGAGCCGAGGGATCAAAGGCGGTGTCAAAGCGTTTCCAGGTGTCGCGGCCGGTGCGGTACTTGTCCGCCTCCGCACCGAAGTTGGGGGCCACGCTCTCCCACTGCCGGGTAGCCATATTGATCTTGACGATGCCGCTGCCGCCGCCGCCCGGGCCGTATCCGACGCCGTAGATGATCTCCGGATGCAGAGGGTCGGCCACGATGGGGCCAAACTCGGAGGAGGGAAGCGGCAGCCAGTCGAACTCATTGATCTGGCCATAGTCGCCGCGGCTCAGGGTCATGGCGGCGCCGGTATCCTGCTGCGCTCCCAGCACCCAGTAGGGATAGCTGTTGTCGGTGGAGACGTGATAGAACTGGCCCAGCGGTTCGGTGTACCAGGTGCTCCAGGTGTTGCCGCCGTCGAGGGTTACGGCCGCGCCCTGATCGGCCCCGAACAACATGCGCCGTCCATTGGTGGGGTCAATCCACAGCGGATGGTAGTCCTCGCCGCCGGGCGCTCCCTTGAAGGCATGGAACGTCTTGCCGCCGTCCACGGACTTATAAGCGGCGGTGCTGATGGTGTAGACCACGTCGGGGTTTTTCGGATCCACGTAGACCCCGCAGTTGTAATTGCCCTGGCCGTTCTGAATGCGCATGTCGTTGCCGCCCATGTGCTGCCAGCTGTGGACGGCATCGTCGGAACGCAAGAGTCCGGTGCTCTTTTTAATGGCGTTGCCGATACAGTAGACGCGACGCGAGTCGGTGTTCATCGCCACCGCGACACCGATGCGCCCGGGATAGTCGGGCAGGGTGGTGATGCGCGTCCAGGTCTGGCCTTCGTCGGTGGACTTGAACAACATGGCGGGAATGGTCTTGCGGCGGCTGTCCGGCGGACCAAAGGCACGCCCCGTGCCCTGCGTCGTCGCGAACATCACATTGGGGCGGTCAAAGGCGTAGGCAAGGTCGCGCGTCCCGCTCACGCCTTCCGGCTTGAGCACGTTCTTCCAGGTCGCCCCGCCGTCGGTGGAGCGATAGATGCCCCCGCCAGTGTGGCGCGCGTCGCCTTCCGTCGAGGCGACCACGATGTTCGGGTCCTGGGGGTCAATGAGGATCTTGTTGATCTTGATGGTGTCTTCCAGGCCAATGTGGGTCCAGGTCTGCCCGGCGTCGGTGGACTTATACATGCCGTCGCCGTCGCTGCCGGCGACCGAGTCGCCGCTGCCCGCATAGACGATGTTGGGATCCGAAGGAGCGACCTGGATGGCGCCCACGCTGTCCACCGAGGTGATCTTGTCGAAGATGGGGAACCATGTGACCCCGGCGTTGGTGGTCTTCCAAGCTCCGCTCTGCGGCATGCCGGCGTAATAGACGCCCGGCTGGCCAATGGCACCGGTTACCGAGGCGATGCGACCGCCGTGATGGGGGCCGATGTCACGCCACTGCAAGCCGGAGTACAGATCCGGGTTGACCTGAGCGGCAGCCAGGGTGAGCAGGGCGCCGCAACAAATGGTAAGCCCGAGAAGGGAAGACGACCAGCGGGAGAGGCGAGTCATGCCTGTAGAAACCTCCAATAAATCCCAACCGCGACAGTATACAGGGAACTTATGGCCGAAGTCTCTCTCTCTGGACTACACTGGGCCGGTTATGGCTATGTGGAATCGCCGTCAGTTTTCGGTTGCGCTGGCCGCCGGAATGGCCGCTCCCGCCTGGCTCCGTGCCCTGCCGCGGCAGGGCACGGGATCAGCGGGCGGCTACAAGCTGCCGGTGGTGGTGGCCAGCAGCAACGGGTATACCTATGGTGCAACAGCGGAGGCCTACCGCCAGCTACAGGCAGGCGCTGACACTTTGGAAGCGGTGCTCTCGGGCGTCAATAAGGTAGAGGAAAACCCCGCCGACATGAGCGTCGGCTACGGTGCGCTCCCCGATGAAGACGGCGTGGTCACCAACGACGCCTGCTGCATCCACGGGCCAACCATGCAGATGGGAGCAGTCGGGTGCCTGGCGGGCTATCTGCACACCTCGCGCGTCGCCAAGGCGCTGATGGATTACACCGATCAGATTTTTCTCGTCGGGGACGGCGCGGCGCGCTTTGCCGCCATCGCCGGTTGCCGGAAAGCGCCCCCGGGTCTGACCGAAGCAGCCCGCAAGCGATGGCTGCTATGGAAAGAAGCACGCAGCTTCCGCGATGCCTGGGGACCGGGGCTGGACAGTCCGCAGTATGAGCAGTGGCAGAAGTACAAAGCCAGCGGCAACCCGCCGCTCAGCTCGCTCGAGGCGGCAGCGCGACGCCTGGGCATTCCCGACGATCAAGTGGCCGAGGCGGTGGCGCAGGTGTTGCACCCCCCGCACGGAACCATCAACTGCCTGGCCGTCAACGCCCGCCACGAAATATCCGGCGTGACCACCACCGCCGGCCGGGCCTTTAAGATTCCGGGCCGGGTCGGCGATTCACCCGTCCTCGGCGCCGGCTGCTATGTGGATGGCGAAGTGGGCGGAGCCGGTTCCACCGGACGCGGTGAAGAGAACATCCGCGTCGTCGGTGCGCATACCGTCGTCGAGCAGATGCGCCAGGGCAAGACACCCGAGGAAGGCTGCCTCGAAGCCTGCCGGCGTATTGCCCATTTGTTTCGCGGTGCTCCGGATCGCTTGGCCCAGGTCGGCATTCAGTTCTATGCCTTGCGGGTGGACGGTGCCTTTGGGGCTGCCTCTTTATGGGGATCCAAGGAACACGGCGCCGGTGGCTTCGCCGTGCATGACGGCACCAATCGTCTCGTGCCGATGGCCTATCTGCTGACCCGCGCGGCCTAGTTGCCGGTCCAGAGATCGCCGACTGTGTAGCCCTGGGGAAAGGGATCGGTGGGGTCGAGTACGTACTGGGCGAAGCCGGTGATCCATGCCTGCCCGCTGATGGTGGGGACGACGGCGGGGTAGGGACCGACCTGGGTTTCGCGCACCAGGCGGCCGGTAAAAGTGGTTCCCAGGATGCCGGCGTGCACGAAGTCGCGGCCCAGCGACAGCTCGCCGCGGGCGTGAAGGGTGGCCATCTTGGCGCAGGTCCCGGTGCCGCAGGGAGAGCGGTCGAGCGTGCCGGTCCAGGTTTCCGGTCGCGTCCAGTCGAGCTTGCCGGTGGAGACGATCACGGTATTTGCCCAGTCGCTGCCGGCGCGCGTGGGCGCCGCCGAAAGCTGGGCGATGGTGGGGCCGGTGATGTCGTCGTTCTCGGGATGGCGGACTGGGTACTGCTCCTGGGTGGCGGCCTTGATCATTTCTCCGGCGCGCACCAGCGCGCGGGCCTGCCCCGGTTCGATGCGCAGTCCGAGAGGCTCAGCGGCGGCGATGACGTAGAACATGCCGCCCCAGGCGACATCCACCTTGACCGTGCCCAGCTCGCGTACTTCGACCGGTACATCGAGATGGACGGCAAAGGCGGGGACATTCTCGAAGGTCACCCGCACTGCCTTGCCGGCGCGCATCTCCACTTCGACTTCGATCAGGCCGGCCGGGGCTTCGAGGCGCAGCCGGTTGACACCTTCGCGGGTCGGTACCATGCCGGTTTCGGCCAGCGCCGTGGCCACGCAGATGGTGTTGGAGCCGGACATGGGCGGGTACTCGACCTGCTCCATGATGACGAAGCCGGCGTCAGCGCCCGCGACCGTGGGCGGGAGGATGAGGTTGCAGTTGGCGGCGGGATAGCCGCGCGGTTCCCGCAGCATGCGCAGACGCAGGTCGTCGCCGTGGGCGCGCAGGTGCTGCATCTTGGCGTACATGGTGGCGCCGGGCACATCGCGCACCCCGCCGAGGATGACCCGGCCGGGTTCGCCGCAGGCGTGCAGGTCCACCGCGGTGATCATGTCGCTTAGGTTCATGGGCTGACACTCCGGTGCAGCAGAACGACTACCTGGGCAATGGCGGTGTTGGGGGCAGCCAGCCCCTCCGGGGTTTTGCCCTTGATGGAGATGCGGTCGGAGGGAACACTGAGCAATTGCGCCACGCTCTCGCGCAACTGCTCGCGCAAGGGTTGGATGCGCGGCTGTTCCAGAATCAGGTTGGCGTCGAGGTTGACGATCTGCCAGCCGCCATGATGAGCCAACTGCAGCGCGTGGCGCACAAAGCGTTCGCTCGCCGCCCCGCGCCACTGTGGATCGGAACTGGCGAAATGGGAGCCGATATCGCCGGCCCCGAGTGCGCCGAGCAGGGCATCGCAGATGGCGTGCAGCAGTACGTCGCCGTCGCTGTGGCCGGCCAGCCCCTGGGGATGGTCAATCTCTATGCCGCCCAACCAGAGGCGACGCCCGGGTTCAAAGATGTGGGAGTCCCAGCCGGTGCCGACGCGGAGATCAGGCCCCATGCGGGATGGACTTGCCGCCGCCGTCCGGAGTAGCCGTCTTGGATCCCTTGGCCTTGGTCTGCTGCGCCTGTTGCGCGCGAATCTTCTGCAGCAGCTTCGACTGTGCTTGTTCCTGTTGCTGGAGGCGCTTCTTCAACTCGGACACAGGGGCGGGCACATCGCGATGAATCTGTGCCGCCATCAACTGCTCCTGGCTCTCGATGTCCAACTCGTTGGGGGTGAGGACCATCTTCGGGTCGGCCGCCGCCACGGGCCGGGCGTTGGGATCGTTGTCGTTGCTGAAGGTCATCGCCTGCGGGGTGTTGGTGGGCAGCGTATCGGCGCCTTGCGAGCCCGTGGCGGGAATATTCTGGAAGGCCAACGGCGCTGACTTGTTGGGCGCGGGTGGCGCCGGCGTATTGGCGGCCGTGGCCGCGGGCGGATCGCCGGCCGCCGCTGCCGGCTTTGCCGCGCCGGCTTGAATGGCTCCGGTGGCGACCATAGTGCGGTGGATCAGATCCTGCAACCCGGGGATGGGGTCCGCCTCGGCCAGCAGCGGCTCGGTCAGCGCCGGAGAGCCGACCCTGTCCGCGCGGGCAATTTCGGTATCCGGGCGGCCGCTCCACATGGCCTTGAGGCCAAACCATCCGTCCAGACTTCCCGGATCGGGGGCCTTGTTGCGGCCTGCGATCTCCGCTTTGTTGAAGGCGATCGCCTCGGTCGAAGGGGTGGGGATCGGCTGATGCAGAGCGGCGAGCTCCTTCTTGGCATCGGCAGAGAGAGGGCTCAGTGGATAGCGCGAGATCAGGCGGTCGAAATCATCCACCGCTTTGCGCTGGTCGGCGTCGGCGTTGGCCTTGAACAGGCTCTTGGTCTCCGGGTTGGGCTCCAGCTGAGCCGCGCCGGCGTACAGGTTGGAGGTGTTGATGTAGGAGTGGGCCAACTCGCTGGTCAAAACGTCGCCCTGGCTGTAAAGCGGATACCGCTGCAGGGTTTCCTCCAGGCGGCTTTGGGCGGCACGGTAATCGGGATAATCACCCTGATGGGCGCGGTCGAGGTAGAACTCGCCGATGCGGTATTCGCGCTCGGCCAGCACTTCCTGGGTGCTGCGCAGCATCTGCAGGGCCCGCGGACGCAGCGGGCTGTCGGGATAATTCAAAAGGAAGGTGCGCAGCTCCGCCTGGGCGCGGTTGGCTTGGGTGGGGTCGCGGTCGGGCTTTTGCAGTTGATCGAAGTGGATCTGGGCGATCTTGAGCTGCGCCTCGGAGGCCTCCTTCATCGCCGGAAAGAAGGTGATGAAGTCCTTATATTGCGCTTCGGCTTGGGCCATGCCATCGGCGCCGCCCTGGCGGTACCAGGAATCGGCGATGGCCATTTTGGCGCGCGCCAGGTATTCGCTGTCCGGGTAGGTGTTGAGCAGGGTCTCGAGATTCAGGCGGGCGACGGTGTACTTACCTTTGTCCAAATCGGACATGGCAATGTCGTAGAGAATTTTGTCGGGCTGAGCCGATTTCACCGCCGCCAGGGGATTGGTGTTGGCAGGCTTGCGCAGCATACAGCCGCTGCCGGCGAGAGCTAGCAGCATGGCGGCTATCAGTGCGGGCGCCAGTTTGCGCGCCGGGGGAGGGGGGGCCTTCAGCGGCATAGTACTCTATGCCCGGATTCTATCATGTGCAGCCCCAGCGATCGTGGGCCTAATGGGCCACCGAGCTTTGGTGGTGGACGGAAGCCGTCAGCCGGGGGCCACTGGTGCGAGAACGTTTCCAGAGCCAGAGCAGGAACAGTGCCAGCGCGGCAGCGGAGGAGTCCAGCATGACATCGTGGACCGAGGGGCCACGGCCTTTGATAAAGCTCTGGTGAAATTCGTCGGTGGCGGCGTAGGCGGCACAAAAGACGAAGCTGCGAAAACCGGCGGGCATGCTGTATTTCTCGCTTCCCATGGCAAAGCCACGGTAGGTGACCAAGCCCAGCAAAAAGTAGACCACGATGTGGGCAAACTTGCGGAAGGGTGCGTCGAGGAGGCGGTGCCAGTGGTGGGAGTTCATGCCCACCAGGCTCAAAATCCAGCTCAGGACCTCATCGCTATGCTGGCCGGAGTTGGCGTCCTGGGAGAATAAGAAGATGATGGCGCACATGGCAACCACCGGCAGCCAGGCTTTGACAATGCGAAGCAACATGCAATTCTCCTAATTGTAAGCTGCCGCGGGGCGGCGCGGGGGTGGGAACCGGCTGATGTCGCCTTTCAGCTACTCTGCCGCTGCGCGCTGGCCGGCCGGAATCAGCCGGCTGATGCGGCGGACGGCGGCGCCCACGCCGCGGAGTTTCTCTTCCAGCTTCTCGTAACCGCGATCGAGGTGGTAGATGCGGTCAATGATGGTTTCCCCTTCGGCGGCGAGGGCGGCCATCACCAGCGAGGCGCTGGCACGCAGGTCGCTGGCCAGGACGGCGGCCCCGAACAAAGGCGCGGGGCCGCGCACCACCGCCCGGTTGCCCTCGATTTTGATGCTGGCGCCCATGCGGTTGAGTTCCAGGGCGTGCATGAAACGGTTTTCGAAGATGGTCTCTGTGACCACCGCCGTGCCCTCGGCCTGGGTCATCAGCGACATGAACTGCGCCTGGAGGTCGGTGGCGAAGCCAGGGAATTCCGCCGTGGTCATGTCCACGGCGCGCAGGCGCTGCCGGTTGGCCGCCACGTGGAGGTTGGTCGCGTCGCGGGTGATCGTGCCGCCGGCGTCCCCGAGCTTCTCCAGCAGCGACTCGAGATGCTCGGGTTGGCAATGGGTGAGCGTAACCTCGCCGCCGGTGATGAGGGCGGCCATGAGGAAAGTTCCTGCTTCAATGCGATCGGCAATGATGGCGTGGGTGGCGCCGCCGAGTTGGTCCACCCCCTGGACGCGGATGGTGGGGGTGCCTTCGCCTTCGATACGAGCGCCCATATTGCGCAGCAGCACGGCGAGGTCAACCACCTCTGGTTCGAGGGCGCAGTTGTGGAGCACGGTTTCGCCCTTCGCCAACACCGCCGCCATGAGCACGTCCTCGGTGCCGGTGACCGTAATGCGGTCAAAGGTGTACGTGGCGCCCTGGAGGCGCTCGGCTTCGGCAACGATGTAGCCGTGCTCCTGGCGGAGATGGGCGCCGAGCCGCTCCAGGCCTTTCAGGTGGAGATCAATGGGTCGGGCACCGATGGCACAGCCGCCGGGGAGGGAAACGCGGGCGGAACCGGTGCGCGCCAGCAGGGGGCCGAGGACCAGCGAGGAAGAGCGCATGGTCTTGACCAGCTCGTAATCGGCCTGCGGATGGGAGAGGACGCGCGCGGTGAGCGCCACCCGGTGATGGCCACCGCTGCCTTCCGCTTCGACGCCCATGGTTTCGAGCAGCTTGCGGGTGGTCTGTACGTCACGCACGTCAGGGATGTTGCGCAGCGTGACCGTCTCGGCGGTCAGCAGGCAGGCGGCCATGGCGGGCAGAGCGGCGTTTTTGGCGCCGCTGATCCGAATGGTGCCGCGCAGAGGGCGACCGCCGGCGATTACCAATTTGTCCATCGTGGGTTCCTAATCATTCAGTCTACCTGCGGTGTAGGAGGCGAGAATTTCGCCCTGGGGAGAAAAAACCGCCAGGTCGGCGTCGGCGCCCACGGCGAGGCGTCCCTTCTTCCCCCAGCCGAGTAAATCGGCGGGATTGAGCGAGGCGGCGCGCATGGCGGGGCCCCAGGCGGAGCCGCTCCACTGGCGGAGATTCTTGACCGCCACATCAAGAGTAAGCACGCTGCCCGCCAAAGTGTCGCCGGAGGAGCAGCGTTGGCCGCAGACGGTGACCGGAATGCCGCCGAGGGAATAATGGCCATCGCCGCATCCGGTGGCGCTGATGCCGTCACTGACCAGTACCGCGGCGCCGGGAGCTTTGAGGCGGGCGAACATGGCCACCAGCAGCGGGTCCACATGCAGACCGTCGGCGATGATCTCGGCGCTGAGATCGGGGTCGGCCAGCGCCAGGCCGAGGAGTCCGGGCTCGCGCTGGTGCAGAGGGCGCATGGCGTTGAAGGTGTGGGTGACGTGGACGGCGCCGGCCTGAATGCCGGTGCGCGCCTGCGCGAGGGTGGCATCACTGTGGCCCAGGCTGACGCGGATGCCGAGCCGGGTGGCGGCGGCAATGAACTCCGGCGCGCCCTCCAGTTCGGGGGCGATGGTGATGAGGCGAAGGTTGCCTTCGGAGCGTTGCCAGAGTTCGTCCAGCCTGGCGGGAGTGGGAAGCAGCAGATCCGCCGGAGGATGGACGCCGCGCCGCTGCGGGCTGAGGAAGGGGCCCTCCAGGTGAATGCCGAGGCCCGCCCGCGCCAGCCGCTCGACCGCCGCCAGGATACGCGGCCAGGGGGCGGTGACGGTGGTGGCCAGGAATGAGGTGACGCCGTGGCGGGCGAGGTGGCGGCGTAGGGTTTCGAGGGCGGCGGGGTCGGCGTCCATGGCATCCACCCCGGCGCCGCCATGGACGTGGATGTCCACCAGACCGGGGGCGAGGATGGCATCGCCGTAGTCGTCGCTGCGGGTGCCCTCCGGCACGGTCACCGCCTCGCGCTCACCCAGGGCGGCGATGACGCCGTCCTCGATCAGCAACGCCGCGTGGTTAATGGCGGCAAACGGCGTGACCAACTGCCGGGCGTAGAGGACGCGGGTCATTGCCCGGCCTTCGCCAGTGCCTGGCGGATGCGGCGGGCGCGGGCGCGCAGCTTGGTGTTGGTGGGTTGCACACAGGCCATGAGGTTGCCGTGGGTGCGGCCGAGGCGGACCATCAGGCCCGTCGAGAGCAGGTTCAAGGCCATCTTCTGGGCGCTGCCGGCTTTCATGCGGGTGGATCCGGCGATGACCTCGGGGCCGGTGCGCAGCAGCAGCGGGAACTCCGCCGCCGCCGCCAGCGGCGAGGCCGGGACGCTGGTGAGAGCAAGCGTCAGACACCCTTGCCGGCGGGCATAGCGGACGGCGCCGACGGTGTAGGGGGTGCGGCCGCTGGCGGCGATGCCGACGACGGTATCGAGGGGACGGAGATGGAGCCGCTCCAGATCGCGGCCACCCAGACCAGGGTCATCCTCGGCGCCTTCCACCGAGTGGCGGAGGGCGCGCGCACCGCCGGCGATGACCCCCACCACGCGCGCGGGAGCAATGCCAAAGGTGGGCGGACACTCCGAGGCGTCGAGCACGCCCAGGCGTCCGCTGGTGCCGGCGCCGATATAGATGAGGCGGCCGCCGGCCCGAAACCGCGGTGCGATAAGGTCGATGGCGCGGGCGAGAGTGGGCACCACGGCGCCGACGGCGGCGAAGACGGCGCGGTCTTCGCGCTGCATCGCACGCAGCATTTTGAGCGTGGGTAACTGATCGAGGTTGCGGGTGCGCGGATTGACGGCTTCGGTCGCCAGCCGCTCCAGCCCAGGCGCATGTGACCGTGAGGATTTCAGGTTTGACAGCCTCCGGGCCTACAGTCTATAACACTGAACAACGCTGGATTCCCCCCGTATCCGAGGACTCACCTTGCACCTGCTTCCGTCCACGCTCCGCCGCTGTGCCGCCCTGGGGGCGGTCATGTTTCTTTCTGTGGCCGCCGGTTTTGCCGCCGATCCGCCGGCGCCCGCCGCCAACTGGTCGCGTATTGACGCGGCCGTGCGGCGCTCGGTTGAGGCGGGTGAGATTCCCGGCGCCGTGGTGCTGATCGGTCATGACGGCAAGGTGGTGTACCGCAAGGCGTTCGGCAACCGCTCGCTGCGGCCCCGCCAGGGGATGACGACCGATACCGTGTTCGATCTGGCATCGCTGACCAAGGTGGTGGCGACGACGCCTTCCATCATGCAGTTGCTGGAGCAGGGGCGGTTTCGGCTCAACGATCCGGTGGCCAAGTATCTGCCGGGGTTTGCGCAGAACGGGAAGGACGAAATCACCATCCGGCAACTGCTCACCCATTTTTCCGGACTGCCTCCGGACATTCCCCAGAAGCCCGCCTGGAGCGGATACGAGACGGGTGTGGCCAAGGCCTTCGCCGTCTCCCCGGCCTTTCCCGCCGGGTCGCATTTCGAGTACAGCGACATCAATTTCGTCGTGTTGGCGGAATTGGTGCGCAAGCTGAGCGGCGAGCGCATTGACCGCTACGCGTTGGAGCATGTGTGGAAGCCGCTGGGGATGGACCATACCCGCTATCTGCCGCCGGCGAGCTGGCTCTCGAAGATCGCTCCCACCGGTGTGGATGGCCGCGGGCGCTCGTTGCGCGGTGTGGTGAACGATCCGACGGCGGCCTCGATGGACGGGGTAACCGGCGACGCCGGGGCGTTCAGCACAGCCGATGACCTGGCGAAGTATGCCCAGGCACTGCTCAACGGCGGGGTGGGTGAGAACGGCCACCGCATTCTCTCGCCGCAATCGGTGGTCAAGATGACCACGCCGCAGTCGCCGCCCAAAAGCCCCGATGTGCGGGGGCTGGGCCGGGACCTCGACACGCCGTTCTCCAGCAACCGGGGCGGCTTTCTGCCCATCGGCTCCTATGGCCACACCGGCTTCACCGGCACCTCACTTTGGATCGACCCGTCGTCGAACACCTACGTGATCATTCTGGCGAACGACACCTATCCCGACCGGCGGCCAACGCTGAAGTCCATTCTGGCGCTGCGCTCGGAGGTGGCGACGGCAACCGCCGCCATTCTGGCGCCCAGCGATCCGGATTTGTATCAGAAGCTGGAGTCGGGGCTGGAGCGGATCACCGGCTACAACGACGCGCAGAGCGGATCGCGGCGGGCGATCTACCGCAACGGCGAGGTGCAAACCGGGCTGGATGTGGCGCGGGCACGGGGATTCACGCTGCTGCAGGGCAAGAGCGTGGGGCTGGTGACCAACCCCACCGGGCTGGACCGCGACGGCAACCGCAACATTGACGATATGCTGGCGGCCGGGGTGCATGTGGCCGCCGCCTTCAGCCCTGAACACGGCTGGTCGGGGGCGCTGGACGGTCCGGTGGGCAACACCCGCGATCACGCCACCTCGGTGCCCGTCTTCAGCGCCTATACATCCACCAATCCCGAACGGGCATTGCCGGCCGACGGCCTTGATCGCGTCAACCTGCTGGTCTACGACATCCAGGATGCGGGCGTACGCTGGTACACCTTCGAGACCACCCTTGCCTACACCCTCAAGGCCGCGGCGGCGAGGCACATCCCGGTGATCGTGTATGACCGGCCCAATCCGGTGGATGGAGTTCACGTCGAGGGGCCGCCGCTGGCCGCGAATGAGGTCAGCTTCGTGGGCTACCTCCCCGGCGAGCCGGTGCGCAATGGTATGACGGTGGGCGAGCTGGCCAGCCTGTTCAACCAGACGATCGGCGCGAAATTGACCGTGGTGCGCATGCAAGGCTGGTCGCGCGGGGACTATTTTGATGAGACCGGTCTGACCTGGATCAATCCTTCCCCCAACTTGCGCAGCCTGACCGAGGCGGTGCTGTACCCGGGGGTGGCGATGATCGAGTATACGAACGTGAGCGTGGGGCGGGGAACGGACACGCCGTTTGAGGTGATGGGCGCGCCGTGGGTGAAAGCCCCGGAACTGGCGGCCTATCTCAACGCGCGGCGGATTCCGGGAGTGCGCTTCGTGCCGGTGAACTTCACCCCCACCGAGGCCCGGTACCCGCATGAGCTGTGCCACGGGGTCAACATGATCGTCACCAACCGCGAGCAACTGATCTCGCCCGAGCTGGGAGTCGAACTGGCCAGTGCGCTGGCGCATCTTTATCCGGGTCAGTGGGACAGCAAAGATATGCATCCGTTGGCGGGGTCGCAAGCGCTGGTGGATGCCATCCGCAGCGGGGAAGATCCGCGCCGCATCGCCGACGGTTGGGCCGACAGCCTCAAGGCCTTTGAGGCGCAGCGGCAGTCGGTCTTGCTCTATCACTAACTGTTCACGGTTCCTCGTACCCTGGGGCATACTCCGGGCATGGGGAACCGCATTCGCCACCACACCCTCAGCCTGACCGCGTCGGGCATTCTGCTCCTGTGGCTGATCCTCTACAGCCTGTGGGACCCGAATACCCACCTGGGGAGCTTTTTCGGCAACGCCATTGCCGACTGGTCGGGGGTGGTGGTGATGGTGCTGGCCACCAAATATATGTACGAAAAAGGGTCGTCGGAGAGCCGGCCGCCGCCGCCTGACGATCCCACGCACCGGGTTCTGGATTTCCTGCGCGACCACTCCCTCACGCTGTTTCTGGTGGTGACGCTGCTGGGTTGGATTGCGCTCTACCTGCACTCGGGGGTGAACACCAAGTGGGGGCAGGTGGTGGGGAATGTGGTGAGCGAATGGGTGCAATCCATCGGCATGGTACTGATGACCAAGAAGCTGATGGAGTACCACTCGACGGAGGGCCGGGACTGCTGATCCACTAATCTTGACTAATTTGTATAGATTCGCCATGCTGAAGGAGACGTTGGGAATAGGGGATTTGCATGAGCACACAGGCACAGGATCTCGAGGCGCTGGCCAATCAGGAGTACAAGTACGGGTTTGTCTCCGAGATTGAGTCCGACACCGTACCACGGGGGCTGAACGAGGACATTGTGCGCATGATTTCGGCCAAGAAGAACGAGCCGGAGTTCATGCTGGAGTGGCGGCTGCGCGCCTATCGGCAGTGGACGAAGATGACCGAGCCGACTTGGCAGAACGTTCACTACCCGCCGATCGACTATCAGGACGTCATCTATTACTCGGCGCCGAAGACGGCGGCCGACGCGCCCAAGAGTCTGGACGAAGTGGATCCGGAGTTGCTGGCCACCTACGAAAAGCTGGGGGTGCCGCTGCGCGAGCGGGAACTGCTGGCGGGGGTGGCGGTGGACGCCATTTTTGACAGCGTGTCGGTGGCCACCACCTTCCGCGCCAAGCTGGCGGAGGTGGGGGTGATCTTCTGCTCGTTCTCGGATGCGGTGCACAACCACCCCGAGCTGGTGCAGAAGTATTTGGGATCGGTGGTTCCGTACACCGACAACTACTTCGCCACGCTCAACTCGGCCGTCTTCAGCGACGGGTCGTTCTGCTTCATCCCCAAAGGGGTGCGGTGTCCGATGGAGCTGTCGAGCTATTTCCGCATCAACAGCAACGAGAGCGGACAGTTTGAGCGGACGCTGATCATTGCCGAGGAAGGCGCGCATGTGAGCTACCTGGAAGGCTGCTCGGCGCCCAAGCGGGACAAGAACCAGTTGCACGCGGCGGTGGTGGAGTTGGTGGCGCTCGACGACGCGACCATCAAATACTCGACGGTGCAGAACTGGTACCCGGGGGACAAGGAAGGCAAGGGCGGGATCTACAACTTCGTCACCAAGCGCGGGAAGTGCCTGGGGCGGCGGTCGAAGATCTCCTGGACGCAGGTGGAGACGGGATCGGCGATCACCTGGAAGTACCCCAGTTGCATTCTGCAGGGCGACGATTCGGTGGGCGAGTTCTATTCCGTGGCGCTGACCAAGAACCGCCAGCAGGCGGATACCGGCACCAAAATGATCCACATGGGCAAGCGGACGCGCAGCACCATCGTCAGCAAGGGGATTTCGGCCGGCTTTGGCCAGAACACCTATCGCGGCGCGGTGCGGATGCTGGCTGGGGCGGAGGGGGCGCGCAACTACTCGCAGTGCGATTCGCTGTTGATCGGCGACAAGTGCGGAGCGCATACCTTCCCGGTGCTGGAGGTGAAGAACAACACGGCGCAGGTGGAGCACGAGGCCTCGACCTCGCGCATCGGCGAGGATCAGCTTTTCTATTGCCGGCAGCGGGGCATCTCCAACGAGGATGCGGTTTCGATGATCGTCAACGGGTTCTGCAAGGAAGTGTTCCGCGAGCTGCCGATGGAGTTCGCGGTGGAGGCGCAAAAGCTGCTGGGCGTGAGCCTGGAAGGCAGCGTCGGGTAGAAGGGAACAGGGAAGAGGGGACAGGGAACAGCGAACATGCTCGAGATCAAGGGACTACATGCGGAAGTGGTGGGGCGCGAGATTTTGCGCGGCCTGGATTTGCAGGTGAAGGCGGGGGAAGTGCACGCCATCATGGGGCCGAACGGCAGCGGCAAGAGCACGCTGGCGCAGGTGCTGGCGGGGCGCGACACCTACGCTGTGACGGCGGGCACGGTGCGCTACCTTGGCCAGGACCTGCTGGAGCTTTCACCGGAGGACCGGGCGCGGGCGGGAGTCTTCCTGGCCTTCCAGTATCCGGTGGAGATTCCCGGGGTGAGCAACAACTACTTTCTGCGGACGGCGCTGAACGCGGTGCGCAAGTACCAGGGGCAGGAAGAGCTGGACGCGGTGGATTTTCTGGCGCTGGTGCAGAAGAAGATGAAGCTGCTGCACATGGACGACGCGCTGATGAAGCGGGCGGTGAACGAGGGCTTTTCCGGCGGCGAGAAGAAGCGCAACGAGATCTTCCAGATGGCGGTGCTGGAGCCCAAGCTGGCCATTCTGGATGAAACCGACTCCGGCCTGGACATTGACGCGCTGAAGATGGTGGCCGAGGGGGTGAATGCGCTGCGGGATCCCGAACGCGCCGTTCTGCTGGTCACCCACTATCAGCGGCTGCTGAACTACATCGTGCCGGATTATGTGCACGTGCTGTCGGGCGGGCGGATTGTGAAGTCGGGAGGCAAGGAGCTGGCGCTGGAGCTGGAGGACAAGGGGTACGGCTGGTTGGGCGAGCCGGATCTGGTGGATGCGGGCGCGGCCGGGCGGCGGGGGGCATAACCATGCCGCTGTTCGGTCTCAAGGACGCCACCACGGGCGTATTTGCCAGCTACATGGCGCGCTTTGCGGGGCAGGATCCGCGGCCGGCGTGGCTGCATGAACTGCGGCAGCAGGCGTTCGCGCGCTTCTCCGACATGGGCTTTCCCAGCCACCGCGACGAGGGGTGGCGGCAGACTAACGTGGCCCCGATCGCCGGCAGTGTGTTCGAGCCGCAGCCGCCGCTTCCGGCGGCGGAACTGGTGCGGCGGGTGCGGGCACTGGATCTGCCCGGGGTGGACTGGCGACCGGAGGCGTGCCGGCTGGTCTTCGTCAACGGCTACTTTGCTCCGGGCTTGTCTTCGACCGCCGCGCCGGCGGGGTGCAAGGTGGGGTCGCTGGCGGAGCGGTTCGCCGCCGACGGCAGTGAGCTGCGGGCCCATCTCGACCATGAAGACGAGCGGCGGCAGCCGTTTGTGGCGTTGAACGCGAGTTTTCTCTCCGATGGCGCGGTGATCGAGATCGCCCCCCGGGCGGTGGTGGCGGCGCCGATCAGCATTTTGTATCTGACCACGGGCACGGTGGAACACAAGGGGTGCTCCCATCCGCGGACGGTGGTGCTGGCCGGGGCGGAGAGCGAAGTTTCCATCATCGAGACCTGCGCCGGGTTTGCCGGCGAGGTGTACTTCACCAACGCGGTGACCAGCTTCGAGATCGGCGATAACGCGCGGGTTGAATACACCCGCATCGAGCAGGAGAGCCTGGCGGCCTATCACGTGTCGAAGCTGCGCTCGCGGCAGGGGCGGGACAGCCGCTTCACGGCGCACTCGATCTCGCTGGGCGGCGGCCTGGTGCGCAACAACGTCCACGCCATCCTGGACGGCGAGGGGACGGAGTGTGTGCTCAACGGCCTGTTTGCCCTGGACGGCGCCCAGCACGTGGACAACTCGACCGTTCTGGATCACGCCCGGCCGCTGGGGACCAGCCGCGAATATTACAAGGGGGTGCTGGACGGCAAAGCGGTGGGGGTGTTCAACGGACGCATCATTGTGCGCGAGGATGCGCAGCACACCGACGCCATCCAGAGCAACAAGAACCTGCTGCTCTCCGACTCGGCGGCCACGATCAGCACCCAGCCGCAGCTGGAGATTTACGCCGACGACGTGCGTTGCACCCACGGCGCCACGGTGGGGCAGTTGGATGCCCAGGCGCTGTTCTATCTGCGCTCGCGCGGGATGGGGCTGGAGGAGAGCCGCAAGCTGCTGATCTACGCCTTCGCCGCGGACGTGCTGAGCCGGGTGGGGAACCCGGAACTGCGGGCGGAACTGGAGAAGCTGCTGTGGAGGAAGTGGGCGGAGTAACCATGGCCATACGGGCCGCCATCCCCGCCGCCGCCTTCGATGCCGCCGCCGCGCGGCAGGACTTTCCCCTGCTGCGGGCGCAGCCCGGGCTGGCCTACCTCGACAACGCCGCCACCACGCAGAAGCCGGAGGCGGTGCTGGACGCGCTGCGCCACTTTTACACCGAAGAGTGCTCCAACATCCATCGTTCCGTGCATCAGTTGGGCGAGCGGGCGACGGCCCGCTACGAAGCCGCGCGCCGCGGCGTGCAGCGCTTTCTCAACGCCGGCAGCGGGAAGGAAATCATTTTCGTGCGCGGCACGACGGAGGCCATCAATCTGGTGGCGCAGACCTTCTCGCGCAGCCAACTCAAGCCCGGGGATGAAGTCCTGATTACCGGGCTGGAACACCACTCCAATATCGTCCCCTGGCAGCTGGCGTGTGAAGCCAGCGGGGCGAAACTGCGCGTGGCGGCGATCAATGAGCGGGGCGAGGTGCCGATCGAGGCCTTCGAGCAGGGCTTGGGTCCGCGCACCAGGATCGCCGCCTTCGCCCACATCTCCAACGCGCTGGGGACGGTGAACCCGGTGGCGGAGATGATCGCCCG
>Ga0134128_10002674_pt1 | contig 21995 bp, 23 predicted proteins | sample KB31754_FD_96462 | JGI IMG/M metagenome (GOLD analysis project Ga0134128, IMG submission 96462) | Terrestrial soil microbial communities with excess Nitrogen fertilizer from Kellogg Biological Station, Michigan, USA - KB3-175-4 | ecosystem: Environmental > Terrestrial > Soil > Unclassified ... | reverse complement strand
TGTCAGCAGCACAGCTTTATTTAACAAATATCATATCGGCCAGGGCGCAGATAACGACATTTTACCGCAGCAGGCATTAACGAGAGATCAGCAGATTGCATCTATGCCTAAAACCACTATTCAGTTTTATGAAACGCACTATAGCTTTGGGAAGATAAAAGAAGGTGATGCTGTAAAGCATGCTTTTCGTTTTAAAAATACAGGTACGAGCCCCTTACTGATTTCAAGAACAGAAGTTAGTTGCGGATGCACTGTTCCAAGCTTTTCAAAAGAACCTGTGCCGCCAGGTGGTGAAGGTGAAATAATGGTACAGTACAATAGTGCAGGGCACCCAGGTCACCAGGATAAGAACGTAATGGTGCATTCCAATGCACAGAAAGAAGCAATGTCAATAGGCTTTGATGCTGATGTAGAAAAAAAATGAGCACGCTGAACATTTCGTTATCTCAGAGAATAAAGAATTATCTGTCGCTGATAAGGTTCAGCCACACCATATTTGCATTACCGTTTGCATTTATAGGGTTCACGCTCGCAGTAGTGTATGAGCAAAAGCCATTTTCTTGGATTCTTTTGGTTAAGATGCTTTTATGTATGGTTTTTGCGCGCAGTGCGGCTATGTCATTCAATCGCTGGCTCGACAGGCGTTTCGATGCACTGAATCCAAGAACAGCAAAGCGGGAGATACCGGCGGGTATTATCAAGCCGGGCAATGCGCTGCTATTCACAATTATCAATTCCTTATTATTTGTAGCTACTACCTATTTCATTAACATACTTTGTTTCTACCTGTCGTTTGTAGCATTGTTCGTTATATTATTCTATAGTTATACAAAACGCTTCACGGCGCTTTGTCATATCGTATTAGGAGTTGGTCTTTCGCTATCTCCTATAGGCGCATATCTTGTAGTAACAGGGTATTTTTCTTTATTGCCGTTGCTTTTTTCATTTTCAGTGTTGACGTGGGTGTCTGGTTTTGATATCATTTATGCGCTGCAGGATGAAGAGTTCGATCGTAACCAGAAGTTACATTCCATTCCGGCTGCATTGGGAATAAAAAGGGCACTTGCTGTCTCTACGCTATTACATGTCTTCTCGGCAATTTTTGTAATTACTGCAGGCGTCTGGGGAGGGCTCGACTGGCTCTATTGGATAGGCGCCGTATTTTATATCGCACTTCTTACTTATCAGCATCTGCTTGTAAAACCTAACGATTTAAGCAAGGTAAATATGGCATTTGCCAATACGAATGGTATTGCCAGTGTTATTTTTGCAATATTTACTATTCTCTCATTGATATTTTAAGCAACATGAATATAGCTTTGATAGGTTATGGCAAAATGGGTAAGGCCATTGAACAGATTGCACTTCGTCGTGGTCATAATGTGGTAATGCACATCAGCACTGCCAACAAAAATGAAATGACCGATGAAAACCTCAAAAAAGCTGATGTTGCCATAGAATTTACAAGACCTGAAGTTGCCCAGGAAAATGTATTTGCCTGTTTGAAAGCAGGTATCCCCACAGTATGCGGAACTACAGGATGGAACGAAGGGGTAACCTATGCACAATTAAAAGCTATTGAAAACAATACCGCCTTTCTTCAAACCTCTAATTTCAGTATAGGGGTCAATATATTTTTTGAGATCAATAAGCTGCTTGCCTCATTGATGAATGAGCAGCCTGACTACGACGTGGTAATAGAAGAAACACATCATACGCAAAAGAAAGACGCACCAAGCGGCACTGCTATAACGCTTGCTGAACAGGTATTAGACAATCTGAAACGCAAACATTTCTGGAGCAAAGAACAAACAGGCAATACAGAATTACTACCGGTAATATCTTATCGCTTAGAAAATGTTCCCGGCACGCATAGCGTAAAATACACTTCTGCAATTGATGATATTGAGATCATTCATACTGCACACAGCCGTGAAGGCTTTGCCCTTGGCGCAGTGTTGGCAGCAGAATTTATTGCCGGCAAACAAGGTGTCTTCACCATGAAAGATGTGCTGGGCATCAGCAATATTTAAATTATTAGATTAGTACGAAATAACTTTATGATCTTTGACAACTATGGTGCTGCCAAATAATTCATAAGGTGTAGCAGAACCATTTAGCTCAAGTATTTTAAATTGAAGTGGATCTTGAAGTAATTTATAAAGTTTCTTATTGATTGCCTCGTTCAGATTGGTGCTTATGCGATTACCTGAAGGGTTATAACTGTCGTGAAGAGATTGTTCTTTTACGATATATAAAAGGGTATCATTAATTTCAAAATAAGTAAGATTTCCTTGCTCGTCAACCACCTTATTAAAAATGGGAAAGCTATAAGCTCCGTTTTCGAGCTGCTCCAATAATGGCTGTATGCCATCGACAATGTATTTATTAAATTGTTTTGTGCTTTCTAATGCTACTGAATATACAGCCTGGTCATTTCCATCAGTAGGCATTAATATTTTCTTCCCATTAACAGCTATTGGTTTTGGGTCATGCCTATCAAAGCGGGTTTGTACCGTCCGGGTATCACCATCAAATACTTTTACTGTATCTATAGATGATAATGTAATTTTTCCTTTTTTATAAACTATAAAATCGCCATTCTTCTCTTTTATGAATCTGGAATCATTCTTCGCTGAAACTTGCAAACCTGCTATCAGCAGGAATATCAACAACAATAGCTTGCTCTTAGTTAGGAAGGTTGTTCTATGAATAAGCATAAACTAGATTTTTATTAATTATTAAGATAATACACTTTATGAACAACTCAAAAATACTTTACATATTGTGCCACTTTATAAAAATGATATATTTTTCAATAAAAAGCAATGCTTAAGCCTGCAGATAATTATTTTATGCAAAAAGAAGAGCCCATTAAGAGCTGCCTTCTTTCCTTAAGAGATTATATCTTAAAGCAGGATGAGAACATTACGGAGACATGGAAATATGGAATGCCGTTTTATTGCTACAAAGGAAAAATGTTTTGTTATCTATGGGTACACAAAAAATACAATCAACCATACTTGGGAATAGTAGAAGGTAAAGCAATTGACCACCCTGATCTGCTAACAGAAAAACGAGCAAGAATGAAAATACTCCTACTCGATCCTGATAAAGACATTCCGATAAAAAAAGTGAACAGTATTTTAAAAAAAGTTCTTGAATTTTATAAAAAGGATTAATAAGATATAATGCGATAAAACTATACCCCTTCTAATATTATTGTTTCACTTTCAACAGTATCAGGTTGTACTGTTGCCCTTCTATCGGCTATTTTCTTTTTTACCATTTTATCTATACGGTAGAGCATATAAATACAAACAGCAGATACCAGAACAGTTGCATATCCCAATGTATTATAATGCTCCAGCGGGCTGGTCTTTGTTTTTTGTACTACTATCATTCCGGCAAAAGCTGCAGCAATACCACCTGCTATCTGCTGCAAAGAGGCATTGATGCTCATAAATGCACCCCGATCTTCCATATCAGGAATTGCACTTGTCAGAGCACTGGATGGTATCATTCGTCCTAGGATACCCATCATCATAAGGACATTAATACCCATTACAGCCCACAATGGCGTGGCAGAAAGGTTAGTATATATGACTACGATTACCATCATCCAGAGTGTTCCAAATGTAAACAGCCTGAACTTATCTATTTTGTCACTAAGCTTACCTACAACTGGCATTATGGCAAGAGACGCCAAGCCTGATACCATATATAGTACTGGCAACTGTGCCTGTGTTATGCGCAAATTGTTTATCGCAAAGGCTGCTCCAAATGGCATCATCATAAAGCCACCAATAGAAAGAAGGGCGGTACCGGCAAAGCCAATACGATAGTTCTTTTTAGAGAAAGTATGCAACAAATGGCGCAACGCTGTGCGGTCATGTTGCATTGCAAGATGTTTAGTAATAGGCTGTAATCTAAACATAATTAATAAAGCGGTACACGCTGCAATAGTAGCTACCATCATAAAAGGTGCTTGCCATCCCCATGCATTAGCTACATACAAACCTATTGGTATTCCTAACACCTGGCTGGCTCCAAAGCCCATCTGTATAAACCCTATCACACGTCCGCGTTGTTCCAGGCTAAATAGGTCTGTTATTATCGCCATAGATATAGAACCGATAACGCCGCCAAATAATCCGGTTATGATACGGGCAAGCAGAAGGGTAATATATGAGTTGGCCATCCCGCAGAAAAAAGTACCCATAATAAACCCTACATAAAAAAAGAGCAGAAGAATTTTACGGTCGAATCGGTCTGCAAAGCCTGCTGTCAATAGCCCTGAGACTCCTGCACTAAATGCATAAGCAGATACTGCCCAGCCAAATTGGGCGGGTTTTAGCGATAGTGATTTCATTAGCATATCACCTAATGGCGACATTACCATAAAATCGAGGATCACAGTAAACTGTGCTATAGCTAAAATAAAAATTACAAGTTTCTGATAAGAGGTAAGTGGTATTACCTGTTTCTTTTGTCGTTGTCGTTTCATGTGTTCTGGTTTTACTCTAATTCACAGCATTCGTAGCCGTTCTGTTTTACTAATTCAATAATCTCATTTACACAAAGTGTGGATGAGACTATTCTCAATACACAATCTATGTCCTGACAGTCTACACTCCATTCCAAAATTTGTTTGTGCGTATCCAATACCCGCTGAATGATATGCCTATCAGCAGGGTTTTTAATGTTTGTTTTAAAAACTAATATGTGATCAATATTTCCAATCATAAATAAATGCTCACTTATTATTTAATTAATAAAAATCTTAAGGATGCAAGGCTTTAACTACCAGGTCGAATGTTTGCCAAAGTAGCTTGTTCCTTAGCGTAAAAGTATGTCCGCCAACACTTTTGCCTTCGTTGTGAAAGCGGATAAGGGTATATAGCGGAGCAAATGCGACAGACCAATACACTTCAAAAGGCAATTCCATTAATTCACCCCGTTTTATTGCATTATCCATAAATTTCCCCATGACAGTTTTAAACTTATGGATCATAGGATCAAAAACTTTATCCTGATATGGAGAATTTCGAAGCTGTTCAAAAAACAAACCTATTATAGGGTTATCCATCATAAACTTCGCACGGTTCTTCCATTGTTGCTTTAAACCTGCTTCAAATGGCAAATCAGAATTAAAATCCTTTAAAGTTATATCGCCCATGCGCTCTGTTTGTTCCGTTGCTATCTTAATGATAAGATCAGTTTTGTCCTTATAATAGATATACAACGTAGCAACTGAAATTTCACAGGCTTTGGCAAGTTTATTCATGCTAAAGCCTTCAAACCCGTCAGTAACGAGCATTTCGATTGCTGTATGCTTTACTAATTGCTCCTTATCTACATTCCTGGTACGCATTAATCATTAAAACTTTTAGCAAAGATAAGTGAATACTCACTTATTTATAACAAAAGTAAAAAATAAATATTTACACATTTCCAGGATTATATTTTAGTTTATTAGCTTTTCCTGAGGTTTTAGAGTTTGCAAACATATAGCAGAAGATAAATATTAGCAAAAAATAATATTCACATTTTTACTCTAAACAGCATAAAGTATTTATTTTAATGAGGAAAATAGTGAGATCTTCTTTTTAATTGTTTGAAATGACAGACCTTTACTTTCTAACTTATTATGTCGTTATATATAGCCTCACTTAATTCCGGTAGCAATGGTAATTGCTATTATATTGGAAACGAAGATGAGGCAATTTTTGTAGATGCAGGCCTTCCGTGCAGAGAAATCGAGAGACGTATGTTGCGACTTGGCTTATCTATTAAAAAAATAAAAGCAATCTTCATATCACATGAGCATACTGACCACATCTCAGGAGTGGAGGTACTTTCAAAAAAATACCAATTGCCTGTATATATAACTGAACCCACTTTAGAAAATAGCAGTATGAAGATAGATAAGCATCTTGCTGTTCCCTTTTCTCCACACCAGGCAATTATTATCGGAGCACTTTCTATTGTTCCATTTCCCAAACAGCACGATGCAAACGATCCTCATAGTTTCACAATAGCAGGGAATGGTGTGACTATAGGCGTTTTTACAGACATTGGAACATGTTGCAGCCATGTAAATACCTATTTTGGCAAATGCAATGCTGCATTTCTCGAAGCTAATTATGATGAACAAATGCTAATGGATGGCAAATACCCATGGCATCTTAAAAATCGTATTCATGGTAGCAAGGGTCATTTATCCAATATGCAGTCTTTGTCTTTGTTTACGGGATGTAAATCTCCTTTTATGACTCATCTGCTGCTTGCGCATCTATCAAAAGATAATAATAACCCTGAACTGGTATATGATCTTTTCAAAGAAAATGCGGGGAATACTGAAATAATTATAGCATCCCGATATAAAGAAAGTGCAGTGTATCACATTCAAAGTAAAGATGCTAACAATACTAAAACTAATTATTTGCAAGAGGTAAAGGGTTGTTTTCAGCTCTCCCTATTTTAATTCAGGAGCGTTATATAATATTATTATTAATAGTGACGTTATAAGGTGTAAATCCTATAAAAATGAAAAAAGCCCTTTTTATCCTTTCGTGCTCTTTGATGTTTTTTTGCTGCAAAAAAAATGATGAGGCTGTTACACAGCAACCTGTAAATCAAAATACATCTACAAGCAGTATTAGCAACAATAAACCTTCGGCAAACGTTTTATTACCCAAAAATCCAATTTCAACAGATACACAGGCATATAGTAGTTATTCAGGGGTGTTATATCAATATTGTGATGCGGATGATTTTGCTAACTCATATTCAGATACTAATTTTTCTACTGTAAGATTAAATATGCCCTTAGGAGACACAGTGATAATTGCAAATCCGTATCCAAATACAGAAAATTTGTTTTTCAGCAAAGATAATTCAGGTGTTTATACATGTTATAGTCCTAGGTCATTTGCATATAGTGTATCTACTTTTTCTGTAACTAAAGATAGTCTGGTATTTTATGTTCAATATGGAGTAGGATGTTTTAATGACATTGTTCATATCAGTTTTAAAGGAAGAAAAATATAGCCTAAAATTTTTTTCAAGTTTTTCTTGACTCTTACCTTATGTCATAGCATAGCTTTGTCTTTAGTCAATTGAGTAAAGAAAATGAAGGTCAATTATTCTGTAAAACAATTAACTAAAATTGCCGGCGTGAGTGTGCGCACACTACATGTGTATGATAAGATGGGTTTACTTACACCATCTGTTCGTACTGCCGCAGGGTACAGGCAATATGGCGAAAAAGAATTGCTGCGGTTACAACAAATCCTTTTTTACAAAGAGTTTGAGATCCCGTTAAAAGAGATCGCAGATATTCTTGATGGCCCGGAGTTTGATTTGATCAAGGCACTTGTTGGCCACAAGAAAGCTTTGATCGAAAGAAAAAGCCGGTTGAATACTTTACTTAGGACTATTGATAAAACAATTGATAATCTTAAAAACAAGACAATGAAAAATTTTGAAGAATTGTACGAAGGTCTGCCAAAGGAACAAGCAGCAGAATTGCGCAAAGAAGCTATACAAAAATGGGGCGAAGAAGCTATAACGAGATCAGAAAAAGCTTTACTTGAAATGCCAAAGATGGACCTTGAACGTTTAAAAGCAGAACAAAAGGAGATTTCATGGAAACTTAAAATGCTGGTGAATGAAGATCCTGAAAGTGATAAAGTGCAAAAGCTGATAGCAAGACATTACGCTAACATTAGAGGTTTTTGGGGTATAACAGATACCTCCGATTTAAAAGCCGCTGCGTATAAAGGGCTGGCAGAACTGTATATAACAGATGAACGATATACAACTACTGATGGTAAACCTGACCCTGCCATGGCAATATTTATGCGTAATGCAATGATATATTTTGCAGATATGAAGCTGAAATAAGTGCTCTTTTGTAGATCTGTAAATATTTTAAGCGCTCATTAATCTGTATGTTTGCCTAATATCTACTTATTATTTATGAAAAAACTTATACTACTCTTATTATCCTGTGGCTTATGGAGCACAGTGAATGCCCAAACTTATGTAGGCACTACATGTGGTACAGAATCAGTAATTGCTTTAAGATCTGATAGCACTCTTTGGGGCTGGGGAAATAATGGCAATTATGAATTAGGATATAACTCCTTCTCGAGTGTAGATACTCCTGTGCAAATAGCATCTTCTCAGAAATGGATTTATGCCGCAATGGGGAGTTTTCATACTATGGCTATAGCGTCTGATAGTACGTTATGGGGATGGGGTTTTGATTTAGTTGGATCAATAGGCAAAGGTGTTTTTGATACCTCCAGTTTGTCGGTACAGGTAAATACATCGCACTGGCGGATGGTTAGTTGTGGAATGGCACATTCTGTGGCTTTGCGTAATGATGGCACTTTATGGGCTACTGGATATAACTTATATGGACAACTGGGTACAGGAGATACAGCTACGTTCTCGTCTTTTAAACAGATAGACGCCGACAATGATTGGAAAACTGTTTCGGCAGGTGGTTTACATACCCTGGCCATTAAGAAAAATGGCACATTATGGGCATGGGGCTACAATGTAGCAGGTCAATTAGGTAATGGAACAACTGTTACTTCTTTAGTGCCGATTCAAATAGGAACAGATACTAACTGGGTAGCTATAAGTGGAGGATTTGAGTTTTCTTTAGCTCTAAAATCAGATGGTACAGTATGGTCCTGGGGGTATAACCAAAATAGTCAATTAGGAAGAGGTGCAGGTACTATATTGTATGATTCTTTGCCACGACAAATAAGTGGTTTAAATAACGTTGCTTCGATTAGTGCGGGTTCTGTATTTGCATTTGTGATAAAAAAGGATGGCACTCTGTGGGGATGGGGCTTTAATCAGTATGGCGACTTGGGGATGCCAGCTCTTCCATCTGTTGATACTCCTACGCAGGTTGATTCCTCAACAACCTGGAAACATATATCCGCAGCACAAGGCTTCATTGCGGGTGGAGGTGTTGTAGGCCTCCATGCTGCCGGCTTTAAAACTTCTGCAACAGCTATTTGCACCGCAGGTGCCAATTATATTGGTCAGTTGGGAAGCGGGACTTCAGCAACACAGCAGGAATATTTTGGATGCACTGTTGGGGAAATTCCAACAACTGCCGTCGCAACTGTTAGTAATCATACAGATGAAGTTTCTTTATATCCAAATCCGGCAAATGAAATGGTATATTTGAAGTTACCGGATAACACTCAATTCCAAAGTGGCTACGCAGAGATAATAAATGTAAATGGGCAGGTTTGCTTAAAGCAATTGTTAACCTCTCGGGCATTACAACAATTGGATGTGCACAATCTTGCTGCTGGTTATTATTTTGTAAATATTAATGATGCGAGCGGTAATATGTATCACCTTAAATTTACCAAACAGTAAATTTTATTTTCTTCGTTATATGCGCAATAGTAAAAATCTCAGGATACTGGCAATTGGCCTGTTAATATTGGCAGGAAGCACTATCCTTCGCCGATTTGTTCTAATGAATGATTTTGTATATGGATGTATTAAAGGTGTAGGAATTGGTGTTATGCTGCTGTCTATTTATAGGATGAAGTTCAAACCGTCTTGTTAAGGTTGCTTAGAAAAAACAGGTTAGTTACTTTGAGATGTTTTAGTAACTAACCTGTTTTTTTTATTATCGAAGGCTATTTAGCTTTTTCCTCCCATATTTTGGCAAGATGTACTAACACTTCTACAGCGGCTTCCATATCCTGCACACTAACATATTCCTGTTTTGAATGTATGCCCATCTCGCCTGTGAAAATATTAGGGCAGGGTAATCCCATAAAAGATAAGCGTGATCCATCTGTACCCCCTCTTATACTCATGCGTTTTACGTCGAGCCCTGTGCGGATATATGCTTCTTCGGCATAAGCCATTACTTGTGGCAGAACATCAAGTATCTCCTTCATGTTCCTGTACTGCTCTTTTATTTCAAAGTCAGCATTTACTCCGGGATATTCGGCAAGTGTTTGATCCACTAATGCTTTAAGACGCTGCTCATGATGTGCCAACTGTTTTGTATCAAAATCTCTGATGATAAATTGAACTATTGTTTTTTCTATACCACCTTCAATATGCACAGGATGTACAAAACCTTGTTTTTCTTCTGTGGTTTCCGGGCTCCACTCATCTTTAGGTAGCTTATCTACAAAAGCTGATGCGGCCTTGATAGCGCTTACCATTTTTCCCTTCGCATATCCCGGGTGTGCGCTTATCCCATTAAATGTAATTATAACAGCGTCAGCTGAAAATGTTTCTCCTTCCAGGTGTCCGCGCTCTCCGCCATCAAGAGTATATCCGTATTGAGCGCCAAGTTTCTTCATATTTACTGCTGCTACACCACGGCCTACCTCTTCATCAGGTGTAAACAGGATGCGAATCTTGCCATGTGGTATTTCCGGATGCTGCACAAGATATTGAGCCAGGTCCATGATTATTGCTACGCCTGCTTTGTCATCTGCTCCCAACAGTGTAGTTCCTGAGGCAGTAATAATATCATCGCCAATTCTTTCTTTAAGATAAGGATGATTGGCAGCGCTTATCACAACGGTAGGGTCATCCGGCAACACTATGTCCTGCCCGTTATATTGCATGTGTATTAATGGCACTACTCCTGTGCCGCTACAATCAGGTGAGGTATCTACATGCGAGCAATAGCATAACACGGGCACATTTTTATTGCTTGTGGCAGGGATAGTCGCATATACATATCCATGTTCATCAAGTTCAACATCGGTAATCCCAATTTCTTTCAGGTCTTTTACCAGTAACCGGCTCAGATCTTTTTGTTTTTGTGTAGATGGCTGGGTAGGAGAGGCAGGATCACTTTGTGTATCAATTTGCACATAGCGGATAAAACGTTCTGCCGCTGTATGTTTATAATTCTGTAATGACATTTGTTATTATTGAGGGCGTAAAAATAGGTATTCTCTTTTCCAAAATAACAAGTATCTTATCTTTATCTTTTATGATAGTACTAACAAAAAACGATGTTTCGCAAATAATTACAGTAACGTTTACTCTGTTTGCGGTGATAGATGTGCTTGGTTCGATACCGGTTATTATATCACTTAAAAATAAAATGGGTCATATAAGTGCTACTCAAGCCACATTGGTATCTGGGGCATTGATGCTGCTGTTCTTTTTTGTAGGGGAGCAGATGTTGAATATAATGGGGCTGGATATTAATTCGTTTGCAATAGCAGGTTCCATTGTTATTTTTATTCTTGGCCTTGAGATGGTATTGGGTATAGAATTTTTCAGAAGTGAAAAGGACCTAAAGACGGGAAGCGTTGTGCCGATTGCCTTTCCATTGATAGCCGGCTCCGGTACTTTGACAACAGTTATGTCTTTAAAGGCCGCTTATCATGAGTACAATATACTTATCGGGATACTTATCAACCTGATATTTATCTTTCTTACATTAAAATCTATTAGCTTTCTTGAGCGTATATTAGGCCCTTCGGGTATATCTGTTGTGCGAAAATTTTTTGGTGTAATTCTCATAGCTATTGCTGTGAAAATATTCAGGGATAACGTAAAATTCTGATTCGATGTTTCATCTCTCAAATGAAAAAATATCCGCATTTTCATTTTTCTTATTCAGCAGCATATCCTTTATGATCTGTGCAGCGATCACACTGAATGTAATTCCATTTCCGCCAAAGCCTAATGCAAAATATGTATTCGGACGTTGTGGAATTGTACCTATATATGGCAGCCCATCTTCAGTAGAAGCAAATGTTCCTGCCCAGCTAAAGTCAATGCGTATGGGGATATTGGTAAATTTTTGATTGAATGCGTCTTGTAGCAGCCTAGCTTTTTTCTTAATTCGGGCGTCTCTTAAAATAGGATTATAAAAAGGGTCATCTTTCCCTCCTATGAGTACGCGATTATCATCCGTCACTCTAAAATACATGTAAGGGGTGTTTGTTTCCCAAATAAGGCTGCGTTCATACCATATTTTTTTTTCATCGATAGGCTCGCTTACCAGGGCGTATGTAGAATATAATTTAGCTATGTCTTTAGGGATATATTTTAAACTCTCATACCCACATGCTAAAACTAATTTTTTTGCATTAATAGTATATCCGGTATCTGAATAAAGTACCACACATCTCTCTTCATTTTCTATTTTTATGATATCTGTATTGTCGCATACCGTTTGTCCCTGGGCAACACAATGTCTTAGTAATGTATGAGTAACAAGATATGAATCGATTTCCCCTGCTTCTTCAGACAGCATTCCCCCATGAGTTTTAATTCCAAATTTTTTTTCTACATCACCAGGCTCCAGCCAGTTAACATTGAAGCCATATTTTCTGCGCATGCCATATTCTTTATATAGCATTGGATAATGTTTGGCATATGTGGCATATTGCAGACTTGGTTTTATATTAAACGACAGATCGGGATTTATTTTTTTGCATATTTCCTGGATATCATAAATAGCCTTAAGACAAAGCTTATAGCTTTTTACCGCATTATTCAGTCCCACATAATCTGCCAGCTTATGTAGTGGAGTATCTATTTCATATTGCAGCAAAGCAGTGCTCGCCGCAGTGCTTCCCATGCCTACATGCCTTCTGTCTATAACTGCAATATTAAATCCGGACTTATTTAAATAATAAGCTATTAATGCTCCGCTAATGCCTGCACCAACAATAGCGACATCTACTGTAATATCTTTTTGAAGTGACGGGTAGCTTGCAACTATTCCATTTTTCATTAACCAATATGGATAATGGGAGCGTAGATCCATTGTATGGAGTTTTTATATAGCACCCCAAAAAATTACAATTTCATGCCAAATGAATGGGAAATAAACAAAGCCCGAATTTTCTAAATTGTTGATGTGGAATAATTTGCCCATAGGTAAACAAAGAATAATGTACTATTGAGGTATATTGTATCTTAAAGTGCATAGGTTGGCATAATCTTTTCGCTATTTATCTAATAAACAGCAGTTAATTTATTCGACATAAACAATTTGTATGAGGTCTATATTATACGTTATTGCAGTTATTTTAATAATTGGATGGCTATTAGGAGTATTTGTTTATAGTGCAAAAGGGCTAATTCATATTTTACTTGTTTTGGCTATAATTGCATTGTTACTGGGATTTATCAGAAAAGGCACTATAGATTAGCTACTTTGCATAGGCCACATTTTATGAAATAGTAGATTGACAAATTCTTTAAGGATTGAATTGTTTTAAGATGCTGAAATACTATTGCTTTACTCTTAGTACCGTTGTTTCAGAAAATTGCCTGTCGAGATCTACAAGGCTGATAGGTTTTTCAATTACACGGAAATGAGCATTTGCAGGCATTTCAGGAACAGTAGGGTGAAAGGCGCTGATCAAAACAATAAAAAGATCCGGATGCTCAATAGCTAATTGTGGCGCTGCATTCCAGCCCACCCCATCGGGTAGATTGTTATCCAGAAAAACTATATCAGGTTGTAAAGACTTTAGGAAAGAAATGCCTTCTTCAAGCGTATGAGACAAGTATACTTCGGATCCCTTACGGAGAAAGTAACTTTTAAGCAACAAACATAAATCAATCTCATCATCTATAATCAATACTTTTCTTCGCTCTGGCATAATGTCACGTTGTTAATTTTTTGGATTTGCCTGATTTTATGCAAAGTAAAAACTACAACTGTTTTTTGCAATTAATAGATCAAAAAAACCAAGCTGGCGGTCTTCAATGGGGATAACTTGTACAAATCAATAATAGTTGTTCCAATTATTCCGTATGCTCTTATGCAATTGATGACCCACAAATATCAAAGCGACAAAAAATGTACCACAATTCATTATTTTCAGTAATGTAGCTATAAAACGTCAGCTATGTAGCCCAATGCTTGAAGTATGGGTCCAATAGCTCCTTAAAGCAGCTACCGTTTTTATAAGGCTTTCAAAGCTATTAGGCTTTGTAATATATGAATTTGCACCCAATTCGTAACAGCGACGCATTTCCTGTTCGTTGTTTGTGGTACTGAAGATCACTACCGGTATTTTTTTAAAATCCGGATGCTGTTTAAGCTCTTTTAATACCTCACGCCCATCCTTTTTAGGCATATTCAAATCTAATAAGATAAAACTGGGGAAGGTTTTATTTGAAGTCTGACTATTTATATTGTTCAAATATTCAATCACCTCGACCCCATTTTCTACAAACTGCAGTTTGTCAGTAAACCCATTTTCTTCAAATGCAGCTTGCAAAAGGAAGCGATCATCTGCGTCATCTTCGGCAATTAAAATAAAAAAATCCTCCATGCTCTTTTGTCTCTGATAAAATTACACAAAGTAAAGGGCAGTAACAATATGATTAGGACATTTAATTAAATATATTAACTATTAATATATAGTAAATATAAATATCCATTTGTCTTTTTATAAAATTAAATATTGTCTTTATTAAAAATAACGGTTGTTAAATCTTTAGTTTTTTGCATTAGCAGCTTTTAAAATATTATATTTTAATATATTAATTATTTACAATGCTGGCATAGTTTTTTAACTCATTCTATTACATTTCTAATTTAAAAAAATACCAATCATTATGGACAAGCAAAATCAAAACCAGCCAAATCAACAAGGCGGTCAATCACAACAGGGCAATCAGCCAAATCGTTCAAATGAACAACAGAACGATAAAATGAAAACCGGTTCATCTGAAAACGATCAAAGAGGTTCATCTGAAAACGATCAAAAAGGCTCTACAGGCTCAACTCAACAAACAGGTTCTGGCAGCCAGCAAGCTAGTCAGGGCGGCCAGGGCGGTTATAGTACAGATCCTGAAAGACAACAAACAAACAGAGAAAACAAGGAAATGCACGAAGATCGCGATTCAGACAATCAGGATGCAGATCGCGAAGAAACTTCAACTGACGAAGATCTGGATTTAGATGAAGAAAATAGCAGGACCAAAACTAATGACCAATCTTCAAATACCCGCAATCAAAGCGATCGTGAAAAGGGCTCTGAAAGGAAATAGGCAATGAAAAACAGAAAGACTATTTGGAAGGTGATCAGCGACATGCTCCAAAACAAAAAAGCTGACAAGTTTGCTCCTATGATCTTTCCCAAAGGAGATGAGCAAGTATATCATGTGGAAAATGCAATGACCGATAGAAATGAATTTTATCAAAATAGACATCTTCCTGAAGATATGACTGTAAAAGAGGCTGCACATGATGAATTGCCACAAATCCAATACTGTTAAATAAAAAATGCCGATCAAAAATTTAAGCTGGTGAAATAGATCCATAAAAATTCATCAGTAAAATAATCCCGGTTGTTCAGCGAAATAACTTAGATATTTCGCCAAATGGCCGGGTTTGTTATTATTTTATTATATCACGAATCTCCTCTACTATCTAACGCTGTGGAATATTATTATCGTAAGGCAATAAAATCTGTTATATATGAAAAAATCACGGTCTTCAAATTCTAAAAAAAGTGCTTCAGCTAAAGGGAAAAAATCGTTATCAAAGAGCGCAACAGCTCCTGCTAAACGTCCTTCGGGGAAAACGCATACAGTAACTAGTAAAACCAGTAAAAAGAGTGCTACAAGCAAACGTACCGCAAGTAAAAGTACAGCTGCGCCCAAACGTAAATCCTTAACTACGCGTTCTTCGAAGAAAAGTGTTTCCAAGCCACGTATTTCTCAAGTTCGTTCATCCAAAACAAAAAAAGTACAATCAGGTAGTCGTAAAGCAGCAGTTAAACAGCTGACGTCTTCTGAGGGATTGGAGAGAGTGTTTAAGGATTGCCTAAAAGATATTTACTATGCAGAAAAACAATTAGTAAAGGCACTCAAAAAAATGTCTAAGGCTTCAGCCAATGGAGAGCTTAACGGAGCATTCGATACACATATGCAGGAAACAGAGGTGCATGTTGAAAAACTAGATGAAATATTTGAATTGCTGGAAATGCGTGCCCAGGGTAAAAAGTGTCCAGCTATGGATGGCCTCATAGAAGAAGCAAATGAACAAATACAGGAATTTGCCAAAGGGCCCGCTCTTGATGCAGCATTGATTGTTTGTGCACAAAAAATAGAACACTATGAAATAGCTGCCTATGGTTCTCTTAGAACGTTTGCTGCCACATTGCACCACAATGGTGCTTTGGAATTATTTGAAGAAATATTGGAAGAAGAATTAAATACGGATAAGAAATTGACACTAATTTCTCAAATCGTAAACGGTGAAGCTTATCCGGAAGACGAAGATACAGAAGATGAGGATGCTGATGAAGAAATGAATGATGAAGATGAAATTGATGAAGATGATAATGATATTATAGGTATTGAAATAATAAATGTAGAATACGGGGATAGTGACAATAACAAAGAAAATAGCGATAATAATGGGCTACTGTAAATAATGCTTCACGAAAAAGTAAAGGGTGGTATAGCTACCCTTTTTTTATATACAGCCGTTTGCCTTAACTTGTAACAAACATATATTGTGGAGAAAGCAAACGAATATTTAGAAATCAATAAAAAATTGTGGAATGAGAAAACTAAGTATCATAAAGGTTCTGCTTTTTATGATCTGCAAGGGTTTATTGAAGGCAAATCATCTTTAAACAGCATAGAAAAAAGCTTACTGGGCGACGTTAGTGGAAAATCAATATTGCATTTACAATGCCATTTTGGTCTTGATTCATTGTCATTAGCAAGAGAAGGTGCAAATGTAACAGGTGTAGATATTTCAGACGAAGCAATAGGAATTGCGCGGCAACTAGCCACAGATTTACATCTTGGGGCAGAGTTTATTTGCTGCAACGTGTACGATCTTCCGCAGTTTTTAAATAGGCAGTTTGATATTATATACACATCATATGGCGTTTTAGGATGGCTTCCGGATATGAATGAATGGGCACAGCTAATCAGTCGATATTTGAAAAAGAACGGCAATTTCGTTTTGGTAGAATTTCATCCCGTTGTATGGATGTTCGATTATGACTTTGCGAGTGTCGCATATTCCTATTTTAACAAAGAGACAATAGAGGAGGAGGAAACAGGAACTTACGCAGATCGCAATGCGCCGGTAAAGTTAAAATCTATTTCCTGGAACCATAATATTGCAGAAGTTTTGCAAAGCCTTTTAAATAATGGGTTGAGGATAAATATATTCCAGGAGTTTGATTATTCACCCTACAATTGTTTTAATAATCTAGTGGAAGTGGTCCCTGGCAAGTACCAGATAAAGGGAGTTGAAGAAAAGCTACCAATGGTTTATGCTATAAAAGCAATTAAGTAATAATATTATTAGCAATTTTCTTGTAATCATGCAATATCATGCAGCGTTTTGCGCAACTGATCGAGGACTTAAATAATACAACTAAAACAAACGATAAGCGTGATGCATTGGTGCAATATTTTAAAGAAGCTCCCGATGCTGATAAACTTTGGCTCGTAGCGTTATTCACTGGCCGCAGACCAAGGCGCATCGTGAATTCTACTTTGCTTGCAGAGTGGTGTATGGAATTTGCGGGTATTGAACAATGGCTTTTTTATGAAAGTTATGGCACGGTAGGAGATCTTGCCGAAACTATGTCGCTTATATTGCCACCACCTGTAGAAATAGAGAAGTCATTATCGCTGAGTGATATGATGCTGCAATTGAAAAGATTGCAAACTGCTGATGAGAATGATAAGAAAAGTTTTATTCTGCAGCAATGGAAACAATTCTCGCGTAGCGCAAACTTTGTATTTAATAAACTTATTACTGGTGGGTTCAGGATCGGAGTATCACAAAATATTGTGATACAGGCATTAGCTGTTTATGTCGGTAAGGAATCGCAGGAAGTAGCGCATTTAATAAGTGGCAACTGGGATCCGTTTACTATATCGTTTGCCGATCTTATTCATGAGAGTGTAGTGGTGGTAGATGATTCTAAGCTATATCCCTTTTATCTGGCTTATGCGTTAGAAGGTGATGTTCTTGATTTAGGAATGCCTGCAGAATGGCAAATAGAATGGAAGTGGGATGGCATCAGAGGACAATTGATCAAAAGAGGAGGGAGCTTATATTTATGGTCAAGAGGTGAAGAATTGATTACAGATAAATTTCCCGAAATAGAAAGTTTACTGCCATTATTACCTGATGGAATTGTGATGGATGGCGAAGTGCTTTCGTACAGAAATGGAATGCCTATCTCATTTCAATATCTGCAAACGCGTATCACACGCAAGAAGGTAAATAAAAAACAATTGGAAGATGCCCCGGTAGTATTTATGGTTTATGATCTACTGGAATATAGGGGTGAAGATATTCGCTCCAGATCTATGGAAGAAAGAAGGGGCTTATTGGAACAATTAGTGGAAAGTATAAATAGTCCTTATCTCGTGTTATCGCCAATTGTAGAATTTACAAATTGGGAAGAATTGCAGGAATTATTATCTACAGCAAGTGAAAAAGGATGTGAAGGATTTATGCTGAAAAGAAAGTCATCATTATATCAGGCTGGGAGAAGACGTGGTGATTGGTGGAAATGGAAAATAGAACCCTTAAGTGTGGATGCTGTAATGTTGTATGCACAAAAAGGGCATGGCAAAAGAGGTAATCTATATACAGATTATACATTTGCAGTTCGTGATGGACAGCAATTAGTGCCTTTTGCAAAAGCATACTCAGGACTTACGGATAAGGAAATAGCGGTAGTGGATAAATTTATTCGTCAGAATAGTATAGAGCAGTTTGGTCCGGTCAGAACAGTAAAGCCTGAACTGGTTTTTGAAATTGCTTTTGAAGGCATAGCGGCATCTAATAGACATAAGTCGGGTGTTGCTGTGCGTTTTCCTCGCATTCTAAGATGGCGCATAGATAAAAGCGCCAATGAAATAAATACGCTGGAAGAGTTAAAACAATTATTACAGCAATACGGAAAAACTTAATGGCAAAGGCAAAGAAGAAAATAAACGTTGATGGATTTACAGTTATCCAGGATTGGCTTGGTAGCAAAGGATTGCGTCCGTTTAAGTTCCAGGAAGAAACATGGCAGCTGTACCTGGAAGGGTTAAGTGGCATTGTAAATGCACCCACAGGATTTGGCAAAACGTTCTCAGTGTTTCTTGGTGTATTAATAGACTGGATAAACAGAAATCCTGATTATTTAAGGAAGTCGAAAAATGGATTACAATTATTGTGGATCACCCCATTGCGTGCATTGGCAAAAGACATTTCACGTGCTATGGAGATTGCTTTACATGAACTTGATATCCCCTGGAAAGTAGCTGTAAGGAGCGGAGATACATCTGTTGCCGAAAGGCAAAAACAGCGACAATCCATGCCCGAGATCTTGATTATAACACCCGAAAGTCTACACTTATTATTGGCCAATAAAGGATACAAGGAACTTTTTAAAAGTCTTTCCTGTATAGCGGTAGATGAATGGCATGAGCTGCTAGGCTCTAAACGTGGAGTGCAAGTAGAGCTGGCATTATCTCATTTAAAGACAATAAAGCAGAATTTTATAAATGAAGCTGCGAAGCAAGACACCGAAGAATTAATTGTGCCTTTAAGAATATGGGGTATATCAGCAACAATAGGTAATCTGGAGGAGGCGTTGCATGCATTGTTGGGTGAAGATCATAATGGTGTAATTATCCGTTCAGATTTGCAAAAAAAAATAGCGCTAAGGACAATACTTCCCGAAACTGTAGAACGTTTTCCCTGGGCCGGTCATCTGGGTATAAAAATGATACAGCATGTGCTACCGGTCATTTATAATAGCCGCTCTACACTTTTATTTACTAATGTCCGTTCACAGGCTGAGATATGGTACCAAGCATTATTAGATGCAGCTCCTGATTTGGCTGGTATTATTGCCTTGCATCATAGCGCTATTGAATCTGATATGAGAATGTGGGTAGAAGAGCAATTGCATCTTGGAACTTTGAAGGTAGTGGTATGTACTGCCAGTCTTGACCTTGGCGTTGATTTCAGGCCTGTAGATACTGTGATACAGATAGGTAGCCCCAAGGGTATTGCCCGCTTTATACAACGTGCAGGCCGTAGCGGACACGAGCCTAATGCGGTAAGTAATATTTATTTCGTGCCCACGCACTCACTTGAGATTGTAGAAGGGGCAGCATTGCAAAAAGCTTATGAAGAGCAATATATAGAAGATCGCAGACCGGTGGTAATGGCTTTTGATGTATTAACTCAATACATGGTTACCCGGGCAATAGGGGAAGGGTTTATTAGTGAAGAATTATATCGCGAAGTAATCGGTACACATTGCTATGCGGATCTTACATGGGATGAATGGGAGTCGTTACTTGCCTTTATAATACAGGGCGGGCAGACATTGCAGACTTACGATGAATATCATAAAGTAGTAAAGGTTGGTGATTATTATAGAGTAACAAGTCGTAGGGTTGCACTGCGCCATCGTTTGCACATAGGTACGATTGTAGGAGATAATTTGTTACGTGTAAAATTTTTGGGGGGCGGCTTTGTTGGGACAATTGAGGAGAGTTTTATTTCCAGGCTGAAGCCTGGGGATGTCTTCGTGCTTGCAGGCCGTAAGCTTGAGCTGGTTATTGTTAAAGACATGGAGGCATTAGTAAGACGCTCTACTGCAAAGAATGCGCTTGTGCCATCGTGGATGGGAGGAAGAGTGCCATTGTCTGCAAATCTTGGAGAAGTGTTGCGTTATACTTTTCAGCAGGCATCAGTTAATCCCGGAAGTAATGAACTGCTTAATTTCTTAAAGCCATTATTTGAAACTCAGGAAATGAGCTCATATATACCAAAAGAGGATGAACTCCTGATAGAATTAATTGAAACGCGTGACGGCTATCATCTTTTTGTATATCCTTTTGAAGGGAGGCTCGTGCATCAGTCTATGGCCTCCTTACTTGCTTATCGTTTATCCAGGTTAATGCCTATCACTTTTTCCATTGCAATGAATGATTATGGCTTTGAGCTACTAAGCGACCAACCCATACCGATAACTGAAGAAAATTGTAAAGAATTGTTCAACCCTGAAAACTGGTATATCGATTTGCAGCGAAGTATCAATGCTACAGAAATGGGAAGAAGAAAATTCAGGGATATTGCAGTGATCGCAGGATTGATTTTTCAGGGGTATCCCGGCGCATATAAAAAGCAAAGACATCTGCAGAATTCTTCTTCGCTTATATATGATGTGCTTAGAGAGCATGAGCCAAATAATTTATTACTGCAACAGGCATATAATGAAGCCCTCATTTACGAAGTGGAGGCAGAGCGTTTGTTTCGTTCATTGCAACGCATCTATGATAGCAATATTGTTATATCACGCCCTAAAAGCCTGACGCCATTTTGCTTCCCTATTAAGGTAGATAGCCTGCGGGATCAGATCACGAGTGAAAAGCTTGAAGACCGCATCAAAAGAATGCAGCAACAGTCTGAGAAACAATTAAAGTAATCCACTTTTCTACTATTAAATAGTTGTGATTGCTGAGCTTACTTATAAAGGACATTGTTATTAATCTTTCCTTATGTGGATAATTTTTAACATTCACTATTTCCAATTTATTGGTGGAAATAATTGAGATATGTATCTTTGCCGTCCGCCCTAATTGAAAAAGCTCTTTACATCAACTTTTTAATAAATACAGAATAAAAATATTCGGATAAAGTTTTGGAGCTTACGATGATATTTCTACCTTTGCAACCCGTTTAAAAAAGTAGCAGTTCTTTAAATTTTTTTGCATCAGCATTTTCTTCTAAAAAAGAAATAAGATTTTAAAAGGAAAATGATTTTGTAGAATGGAATAAGGTATATACCTTTGCGCTCCCTTAGGGGGATTGGTTAACGAGGTAGTAACAAAAAGTTCTTAAAAAGATAACGGTGTGAGGGGGATAGGCCCCGGAGGAAGTGGTTCGATTCCACGCACGTCACAAGTATCCTGCTGGTTGCAAAGGCGACCGGCGTGAAGGGATAAAG
>Ga0134128_10002673_pt1 | contig 21996 bp, 33 predicted proteins | sample KB31754_FD_96462 | JGI IMG/M metagenome (GOLD analysis project Ga0134128, IMG submission 96462) | Terrestrial soil microbial communities with excess Nitrogen fertilizer from Kellogg Biological Station, Michigan, USA - KB3-175-4 | ecosystem: Environmental > Terrestrial > Soil > Unclassified ... | reverse complement strand
GGCGATCGCCTTGTCGGCGAGGGGCTGGATCTTGAGCGCGGGGGGCAGGGTCGGGGTCACCCGCGGCAGGAGGTCGCGGATGCCCTTCACCACGTCGAGGGTGGAGGCGGAGCCGGTCTTGAGGATGGTGATCAGGGTGCCCCGCCGGCCGTCCTGGCGGACCACGTTGGTCTGGGGCGAGAAGCCGTCCCGCACGTGGGCGACGTCTCTGATGTACACCGTTGCGTTCTGCACCACCTTGATCGGCAGGTCGTTGAGCTCCGGCACCGTGCGCGGGCTCGCGTTCATCGCCACGTCGTACTCGAACTCGCCGATCTTGGCCGTCCCCGACGGCAGCACGATGTTCTGCTGCCCGAGGGTGTTCACGACGTCGATCGGGGCCAGGCCCTTCGACTGGAGCAGGCGCGGATCCAGGTCCACCATCACCTGCCGCTGCTTGCCCCCGTAGGGATACGGGATCGACGCCCCCGGCACCGTGACCAGCTGGGTGCGGAGGAAGTTGAGCCCCACGTCGTTGAGCTCGGCCTCCGACATGCCGGAGAGCGCGAGCTGGAGGATCGGCACCGTGGAGGCGCTGTAGTTGATGACGAGCGGGGGCAGCACCCCGGGCGGCAGCTGGCGCAGCGCGGTCTGCGAGATCGCGGTCACCTGGGCGTTGGCGGTGTCGAGGCTCGCGTTGGGCTGGAGATAGATGCGGATGATGGACTGGCCGCTCACGGTGGTCGACTCGATGTGCTCGATGTTGTCCACCGTGGTGGTGAGCACCCGCTCGTAGCCGGTGGTGATCCGCCCCTCCATCTCCTCCGGATTCAGACCGGTGAACTGCCAGGCCACCGCGATCACCGGGATGTTGATGCTGGGGAAGATGTCGGTGGGGTGCGCAGGATCACCACCGGGCTCAGGATGAGGATCAGGAGCGCGAGAACGATGAACGTGTAGGGCCGCTCCAGCGCGACGCGAACGATCCACATGGCGGGGTCTCAGGCGCCGCTGCCGCCGACGCAGCGGTCGTCGGAGGTGTAGGACCCGCCCACCCCGCGGCACGACTCGCGGCCGTTGTACGGGGTCGTCGACAGGCCACAGCCCCCGACGGCGCGATCGGAACGCCGCCACCGGCACGCTCATGAGCTGAGCGGGTGCGGGCGGCCGGCGGTCGCCTCGTCTCCTCCGATCGTCCATCTCGCTGGTGTCACGAGCGCAGTCGGAGACGACCACTCTTCCGCAAGATCGTGATACGCGGCGGAACCGGCACCCCGGGTCGGCTCGTCACACGAGTGCACCGAGGAGGTGCACGCCATGAATCGCCGGACGCCACTGTTCATCACCGCGTCGCTGCTGGCCGCAACGCTCGCGATCGTGCTGCCCGACTTCGATCTCGAATCCGTCCTCGCGCCGCCGGCCAAGGCCGCGACGCCGCGGGAAGGCCGCGAGCCGGCCCGGCCCGCGGACACGTCGGAGAGCCGGTCGTGAGCGGCCGGCTGGTCGCGACCGCGCTGCTCTCGCTGGGGCTCCTGACCGCCTGTGCCACGCCGTCCCGTACCGCGATCCGCTACGCGAGGCCGGGCACGGAGGCCTCCACGCGCCAGCAGGACGAAATCGCGTGCCTGCGCACCGCGAGCCAGGTCGACGACGAGGGCTACCTGCTGCTGCCCTTCCAGATCGACCGGGCCGCGTTCGACCGCTGCATGAAGGACCGCGGCTACACCGCGACCGCCGGCGGCGCGGGCCCCGCGAGCCGCTAGGAGGGACCGCCATGATCAAGCAGACGCTCTGGGGGACCTATCTGGTGGCCGCGATGGCGACCACGCCGTTCTCCGGCCACGCGGAGCCCGTCGACGGCCCCCTGCTCCGCCTCCGCTGGGAGGCGGAGGCGGCCCGCGAGGGGCTCCAGGTGGTGTGCGGCGAGGTCCGGAACGACGGCACCCGCGCCGCCCAGCACGTCCGGCTCCTGGTGGAGCAGCTCGACGGCGGGGGCCGGGTCATGGCCAGCCGCGAGCTCGAGGTGCTGGGCGAGGTGCCCGCCGCCGGCCGCGCCTAGTTCTGCGTGCCGGAGCCGGCGGGGGCCGCGACCTATCGGCTGAGCGTGATGCGCGCGGAGACGATGTCGACCCGCGGCGACTAGACGCGCCGCGGGTCTCGACCGCGTGTGGGACTACCGGACGATGGCCTCGCCGCGGGCGACGGGCTGATCGCTCTTCTCGAAGTCGAATCCGATGTTGCCGCCCCCGCTGGCCGGGTCGTTGGCCACGCCGTACAGCTCGTCGGAGCTGCGACGCTCGAGCGACGAGAACATCGGGAAGGCGCCCTTGTCCGCGTGAAGCACCAGGCGCCCCTTCTCCTCGGTCACGGTCCCGGACCAGGTGCCGGGCTTGGCGATGTTGTTCGCGGCTCCGGTCGGGGTGGCGGTGACCGTGAAGGTGTGATCGGGGCGGACCTGGAGCACCATCAGCCCCTCGATCGGATAGTAGAACTCGCCGAGGGCCCAGAACTTCCCGCTCCACGTCCCCACGAGGTGCTCGTCGAAGCTGGCCGGGACGACCTGGGCGCTGCGGGCCATCGGCCCGGCGCATCCGGCGATGAATGCGGTCAGCACGACCGCGAGCACGGCCGAAGCGAGCGTGCGCTGTCGCATGGTCTCTTTCCTCCCACGGTTGGGATGCTCCCCGTGGGCCGGGGGGTGCGGACACTCCTCGACACCGGCCTCGGACCGCGCGAAAATCGAGCTATCCAGATGGAAGCCATCCGAGAGGAGAGCGACCGAGCATGACCGAGGAGAGCGAGCTACGTACGTCACGACGCGCGGTGCTGTGGACGACGGTCGCCGCGCTGGCCGCAGTAGCGATTCCGCCCCGCGCCGGCGCGCAGACCAAGATCGCGCAGAAGCTGGTGCAGTATCAGCAGAAGCCGAAGGGCGCCCAGGAGTGCGACAACTGCCTGCACTTCGTGCCCCCCGACAGCTGCAAGATGGTCGAGGGAAAGATCAACCCGAAGGGCTGGTGCGCGCTGTACGCGCCGAAGCCCAAGTAGCCCCCGGGTCGCGCATCGAAAGGATCAGAAGCCGAGCGCGCTCAGCTCCGCGTGCCCGTCCGGACGACGGCCGAGCGGCCAGTGGAACTTGCGCTCGGCTTCCTGGATCGGGTGGTCGTTGATGCTGGCCAGTCGCCGCGCCATCAGGCCATCGGGGTCGAACTCCCAGTTCTCGTTGCCGTACGAGCGATACCACTGGCCGGAGTCGTCGTGCCACTCGTAGGCGAAGCGCACCGCGATCCGGTTGCCCTCGACCGCCCATAGCTCCTTGATCAGGCGGTAGTCGAGCTCCCGCGCCCACTTGCGGGTGAGGAAGGCCACGATCTCCCGGCGGCCGTTCACGAACTCGGCGCGGTTGCGCCAGCGCGACTCGACGGCGTAGCCGAGCGAGACCCGCTCCGGATCGCGCGAGTTCCAGGCGTCCTCGGCCAGGCGCACCTTCTGGGCCGCGGTCTCGCGCGTGAACGGGGGCAGCGGGGGGCGAGCGGTGCTCTGGGCGTCCGGGGTGGCGACGTTCACGTTGGCCATGGCTCGTCCTCTCTTCGCATGATGGGTGTGGTCCGTGCGGTGGGGCCCGCAGTACTGTGACGCCGCGATTGCCGCGCCGCGGGCCGGCGCGCGGCGATTCGAGCAAGAAAACGCACGGCCGGCTCTGGGCGGCCCGCCGAGCTCCTCGAGCAGCGCGGCGGCGGCCTGCAGATCGGCGGTGTCGAAGCCCTCGGTGAACCGGCATCGGACGGCCTCCAGGACCTGCCGGGCCTCTCTCCTCCGGCCCCGCCCCGCCCAGAAGCGGGCCAGGCTCGTCGCGGCGCGGAGAGCCCACGGGAGCGCGTGCTGGCGCGTGGCGCACTCGAGCGCGGCTCCGAAGCAGGCCTCGGCTCGCGCGTCGTCGCCGGGCTCTCCGCGCTGGAGCAGGAGGTCGCCCTTCCGCCGCAGCAGCTCCGGGATGATCCATCCCTCCTCGGCGCGCCGGGCGCGACCGATGGCCTCGTCGATCAGCGCGAGCCCCTCCGCGACCTCGCCGGTCTCGCCGAGCCCGCTGGCCAGCTCGCCCAGGAGCGAGGCGTGGTGCAGGTGGAACGCGGCCGGCGGCAGCTCCCCGAGCGCGGCGCGTAGCAGCGCCACGCCGGTCGCGGCGGCACCGCGGCGGAGGAGCGCCACCGCCTCGAAGCACCGGGCCAGGTGGCCCACGCCGCGAGCGACTGAGCGGCCGCGAGCTCGTGGAACCGCGCCACGTAGCGATCGGCGGCCGCCGTGTCGCCGACGTGGAGCGCGATCGGACACGCGGTCAGCATCAGGGCGTAAAAGAGCGAGGCCCGGTGATCCCCCGCCCCGGCGTACTGCACCGCGCTCTCCGCGTCCTGCAACGCCTGGGCCGGATACCCCTCGAGCCACGCGATGCGTGCGCGCACCGACTGGGTCACCACCCGCTGGTCGAACTGATACCGGACGATGTGGGCGCGCCGGGCGCTCGCGAGGTCGACGCGGTCGAGCGCCTCCACGTGACGCCGGGCCCCCGCCTGATCACCCAGGACGTGCAGCATCAGCCCGACCATGCGGCGGCCGATCAGGGTGTCGACCGGATCGGCGGTGCCGGCGGCGGCGTCCACGAAGCGGCCCGCGACCGCGAGCGCCTCCCGGTAGGCGCCGGTGACCAGGCGGAACGCGTACTGCTCGTGCAGGACGCGCAGCCGGTACTCCGCATCGTCGAGCCGCTCCGCGAGCTCGAGGGCGCGCGCGAGCGCGGCGATCATCGCCGGGCTGCCGATCCGGGGAGTGTGCAGGAGCGCGCTGCCCAGGGCCAGGAAGAGCCGCATGTCGCGGCGCGGGTCGGGCGGCACGCCGGACCGCCGGGCGATCGCGTGCTCCACCCGGGCGCAGCATTCGGTCATGAGCGAGCGGTGCATCCAGAGCGGCACCGTGGCCGCGGTGAGCGCGACCCCGAGGGCGGCGTCGCCGCGCGGCGAGAAGGTCCAGTCGAGCGCCGCGCGCACGTCGTCGAGATGGCGGCCGTAGACTCCGAGCCACTCGTGGGTGGAGCGGCTCTCACGCTCCCTCTCCGCGCGCTCCAGGACCTCGCGACAGTACTCGGCGTGGCGGCGCGCGATCACCTCGGTCTCGCCGCGCGCCGCGAGCTTCTCCAGCGCGTAGGCGCGCGTCGTCTCGAGCAGGCGGCAGCGCGTGACCGCGCCGTCGCGCTCCGCGGAGATCAGCGACTTGGCCACCAGCGCGTCCACCGCGTCCATCACCTCGGGCCCGGCGAGCGCGCCGTTCGTCGCCACCACCCCCGCCGCCTCCAGGCTGAAGCTGCCCGGGAACACCGCCACCCGCTCCAGCACCGAGCGCTCGCCCGGGGGCAGCAGGTCGTAGCTCCAGTCGAGCGTGGCCCGCAGCGTCTGGTGGCGCGGCAGGGCGGCGGGACCCGGCAGCTCCAGCTTCTCGTCGAGATGGGCCGCGAGGGTCTCCACGCCCAGCGCGGCGGCGCGCGCGGCGGCCAGCTCGATGGCGAGTGGGATCCCGTCGAGCCGGCGGCAGACCGCGCCCGCCACCGCGGCGCGGGCCGGGTCGAGGGCGAAGCCCGGGTCCATCGCCCGCGCCCGCGCCTCGAAGAGACGGACCGCGGCGGTCTCCCGCACCTCGTCCGCGGCGCGGCCCTCGTCCGGCGGGACCTCGAGCGGTGCGACCCGGTGGACCGACTCCCCGGGCGCGCGCAGCGGCTCGCGGCTCGTGGCCAGGACGCGCGCGTGCGGCGCGGCGCGCAGCAGCGCCTCCGCCATGCGTGCGGCGGCATCGATCACGTGCTCGCAGTTGTCCAGGACCAGCAGCAGGCGCTTGCCCGCGAGCGCGGCGGCCACCCGCTCGGGCGACTCCGCGCCCGCGGGCAGCATGAGCCCGAGCGCCAGCGCGACCGCCACCGGCACCAGCGCCGGATCGGCGAGCGGGGCCAGCTCCGCGAGCCACACCCCGTCCGGCTGCCCGGGCGCCGCGCGGCGGGCGGCCTCCAGCGCCAGGCGCGTCTTGCCGATGCCGCCGGGACCGATGAGCGATACCAGACGGTGCGCGCGCAGCCGCTCGCCGACCTCCTCGAGCGCGCGCTCGCGGCCGATCAGGGCGGAGGCTGCCGACGGCAGGTTGCCGGCCCGCGCCCCGTCGGACTCGACCGCGGCCTCCGGCCGCCCGGCGCGGGAGCGCAGGATCTCCTCGTGCAGCGTGGCCGTCTCCGGATCCGGCGACGCCCGGAGCTCGCGGCGCAGCACGTCGGCGCACGCCTGGTACTGGCGCAGGGCGGCCTCGCGGCGCCCGAGCCGTGCGTAGAGGCGCATGAGGGCGCGGTGCGCGGGCTCCTGCAGCGGGTCGAGGGAGAGCAGCCGGAGCCCGGTTTGCACCGCGGCGGCGGCCGCGTCGGCTTTCTCCTGCTGGGCGAGCAGTCGGCCGAGGCCCTCGATCGCCAGCGCGTGCAGCCGCTCGCGCTCGCGGCCCAGCCAGTCCTCGAAGGCGGGCTCGCCGAAGCTCATCCCGGCGAGGAGATCGCCCCGGTACAGGGAGACGATCTGCGAGAGCGCGGCGGGCCCGCCGTCGGCGAGCACCGCCTCGAACCGCGCCACGTCGACGTCCACCGCGGCGGGGTCGAGCGCCACGTCCGGCCCGTCGAACCTGGCGCCGCGCCGGGCCGCGGCGGGCAGCGCCTTGCGGACGCGCGACAGCGCGTGGCGCAGGTTGCCCCGCGCCTGCGCCGCGGGCATGTCGCCCCACAGCAGCGCGGCCAGCTCGTCGCGCGAGTGGGCCCGCCCGAGCGGCAGCGCCAGGTAGGCCAGGAGCGCCTGGGTCTTGCGGACGGGGAGCGCGAGCGCCGCTCCCTCCGCAAGCTGGGCCCGGAATCCTCCGAGCAGGGTGAGCCGCAGCCGCGCGTCGAGGATCACGATTCGCAGCCGAGCTTATTCCTCACCGGTCGGGTGCGCTGCATGGAACGACGCGCGGCGGCAACCGCCCTCGCGAGGTCGCGAGGGCGGCCGCCGGTACCTGGAGGGACGCTACCGGATGACCGGCAGCGAAGCGAGCGCGATGGAGATCAGTTCTTCCAGCCGCCGCCGTTGACCTCGCAGTAGTCGCCGCCCGCGAAGTAGGTCCCGCCGTGGGCCGCGCACATCTGCTGCGCGGTGCGGATGTCCCCGCCCGGCTGGCAGGTGCCGGCCGAGTAGGTTCCGCCGGCCGCCTGGCACATGCTACTGCTGCTGAGACGCGTCGTGCTGGTGCTGGAACAGGCGGCGGTCGCGAGGAGGAGCGTGCTCGCCAGGGCGCCCATCCGAAGTGCGGTTGCGATGCTCATGGCCCAGTCTCCCTTTCCTGTGGGGCGGTGAACGGCTCGAATCGGTCCGCCCGTTGTGATCCGGGTCGAGGCCGGTTCTACGCGTCCCAGGCGCTTTTTCGCAAGAACGCGAGGGAAGGGATTCCGGGGCTCACTCCCCGTAGCCGACCAGCTCCACGTAGCCGCGGCCCGCGACGGGCCGGCCGGCGGCGGTCCCCTCGACCCGCACCGCCCCCTCCCAGTAGCGGGTGCCCACGAGCAGCTCCTGGTCCGGCAGGCGCGGAACGATCTCGAGATCCAGTCCCGCCGCGGGGACCGCGAGCCGCCAGCGGCTCGGGTAGCGCACGCCGCTCCGCGGGCTCGTCCAGTGCCCGAGCGTGGCGAGCGCCGCCTCGTCGGGCCCGAGCGGGCGCACGGTGCCGTCGGCCGCGATCACCGCGCCGGCGCTGTGGGGATCGGCGGTGCCGTCGCGCCGGCGAAGGCGGTACACCATGAGGTCGCGGCCGTCGTCGAGCTGGAGCGCGACCCAGTCCCAGCCCACCAGCTCGGGTCCGAGCGCGCTCGTGCTCCACTCGCGATCCATCCACGCGAGCCCGGACACCGCGATCGGCTCCCCGCCCGCCCGTACCGTGCCGCGCACGCTCATGCGGGTGAGCGAGTAGTAGTAGGACGCGTTGCCCGGCTCCGGCCCCTTGCGGCTCAGCCCGCCGTCGCCTTGCGGCACCACCGGCTTCTCGCTCCGGAGGACCAGGTCGATCGCGGCGTCGGCCTCCGCGGCGCGGAGCCGCACCGTGGCGCCGCCCGCGCGCTCGCCCTCCGCCGACCAGTCGTCCACCCAGACCCGGAAGGGCTCGGCGCGCGCGCCGGCCAGGCCGAGCGCCTCGCGGCCGAGCCGGCTCCAGGCGTGGAAGCGCCGACCCGCGGTGTCGGTGAGCGCGAAGTGCGCGAGGTAGAGCTGGCGGGCGGCCCACGCGGAGGCGCGCGGCACGGCGGGCCCCGGCGGCGCGAGCGCGGTGCGGAAGAACGTGAGCTGGAAGCCGAAGTGGCCGCCGTCGGCGGTCTGCAGGTTGCCGGTGTAGTACCACCACTCGGTGCGGAAGTCGGGATGCGGCCCCGCGTCGGCGGGAAAGACGAAGGGCCGCGGAGCCAGCGCCCGCGCGTAGCCGGCCAGGTCGCCCGCGCCCAGCGCCGCACTCACCGCGAGGCTCGCCTGCACCGCGTCCCGCGCGTCCGCGCCGTCGCCGATGGGCCGGCGCGTGACGGCGGCCCACACGCCCACCGCGACGAGCGCCACCGCGGCGCCCGCGAGGAGCCGCGCGCGCCTACTCATCGCGGAGCGCGTCGGCCGGGAGCGCGCGGGCCATGCGCCACGCCGGATAGAGCCCGGCGAGCACCGCGGCCAGCACCGAGAGCGCCACGCCCTGGAGCAGGATCGCGGGCGAGGGATCGATGGGCATGGTCCAGCCGAACGAGCGTCGGTTGATCACGAACACCAGGATGCCGGCGAGCAGGAGCCCGCCCGGGATCGCGAGCACGCCGGCGAGCAGGCCCATGAGGCCGGTCTCCGCGGTGACCAGGCCCCACACCTGGCGCGGGGTGAGCCCGAGCGTGCGCAGCACCGCGATCTCGCGGGAGCGCTCGAGCTGCCGTGCCATCAGGGCGGCCAGCATCCCGATGAACGCCACCGTCACGGTCAGGGTGCGCAGCACCCCGGTGATCGCGAAGGTACGGTCGAAGATCTCGAGCGAGGCCCGGTGGAGGGCCCGGTTCGAGCGCACCACCACGTCCTGGCCGCCCGCCGCGCGCATCCGCAGCTCGGCCATGAGGGGGTCCAGGTCCACGCCCGGCGCGGCCTCGATCGCCACGCCGGAGACCGCGCGATCGTCCCAGAAGCGGTCGTAGGTCCGGCGGCTCATCACCACCACGCCGGCGCTCGAGCCGTAGTCGTAGAAGACGCCGGCCACCGGGAAGTCGTGGTCGCCCCGGTCGGTGCGGAGCCGCACCCTCCCCCCGGTGCGGGCGCCGCGCCGGTTGGCGTAGGGCTCGGAGACGATCACCGCGTCTGGCCCGGCCCCGGACGCCGGCGAGCCGGCGTCGGGCGCGCGCCAGACCGCGGCCGCGTCGCCCTCGCGGAAGCGCCAGCGCGGCGGGCGCGCCGGATCGACGTCGAGGGCCACCACCTGCACCGGCCCGCCGGCCGCGGGGACGACCACCCCCCGCGAGGTGTTCGCGCGCGCCACCCCCGGGGTGGCGGCCAGGCGCGCCACCAGGGCCGGATCGAGCGTCGCGTCCGGCCGGTTGCCCACCAGGCTCGGGGCCGACACGTAGACATCCGCGCGCAGAGTCCCCTCGAGCCAGCTCACCACCGCCTCCCGGAAGCTCGCGATCATGATGCCGACGCCGATGGCGGCCGAGACCGCGATCATCAGCGCGGCGATCGCCACCGCGGTGCGGGAGAGCGCGGCCACGATGCCGCGGGTGGCGAGCCGGCCCAGCGTGCCGAACGCGGCCCCCGCCACCGGATGGAGCAGGCGCAGCAGCCCGAGCGCGGCGGCGGGCGCCACGAGGGCGGCGCCGATCATCAGCACGAAGAGGCCCGCGAAGTCGCCCGCGATGCCGCCGGGCAGGGCCAGGATCACGGCGCCCGCGGCCAGGAGCCCCGCCCCGAGGGCCGACACCCGCGGCACCAGGCGGCGCGCCCCGCTCTCGAGCGCGCCGCGGCTCATCACCACGCGCGGCGGCGCGCCGGTGGCCTCGACCGCGGGGGCGAGCGCGGCGGCCAGGGTGGCGCCGAGGCCCAGCAGCACGCCCTTGCCGAGCACGAGCGGATCGACCGCCACGTCGCGCACCGAGAGCACGAAGTAGAGGTCGTTGATGGTGCGGGTGACCAGCCCGAGCAGACCACGCGCGAGCCCCCAGCCGAGCGCGAGCCCCGCCGCGGTGCCCACCACCCCGATCAGCGCGGCCTCGGTCATCACCAGCGCGAAGATCTCGGCGCGGGTCACCCCGAGGGCGCGCAGCGAGCCGATGAGCGGCCGCCGCTGCACCACCGAGAAGGTCATGGTCTGGTAGATGAGGAACATGCCCACCACCAGGGCGAGCAGCGAGAGCGCGGTCAGGTTCCACTGGAACGCGCGGATCATCTGGGCGGTGGTGCCGGCCCGTTCCCCCGCCGCCACCAGCTCCGCGCCCGGCGGCAGGGCCCGCGTCAGCCGCTCGAGCAGCGCGCGCCCCGCCGCGTCGTCGTCCACGATGAGGTCGATCCGGCCGAGACGGCCCGGGCGCCGAAGATCTCCTGGGCGCTCGACAGGTCGGTGACGAGGAGGCCCTCGAGCGCCCGCGCGCTCGCGGGGTCGCGGGGATCGAGCAGGCCCACCACCGTCAGGTCGCGCCGCACGCCCGCCACTCGGATCGTGAACGGCTCCCCCACCGGGAGCCCGAGGTCGGCGGCGGTGCCACGAGCCACCAGCACCGCGCCGGGTCGTGTGAGGAGCGCGGCCACGGTGGCGAGGCGGTCTCGCGCGGGCGGCTCGCGGCGCTCGCCCGCCGCGGCGCCGGGCGCGCTCGGGCCCGGCCCGGCCTCGACGGCCCGCGCCGGCTCCGGGCCCATGTAGGGACGGAACGGCGCCTCCGCGAAGGGATCGACGCCGAGCACGGTGAACGTCCGGCCCGGATGGTCGGCGGCGGCCACGTCACCGGAGAGCACCGGCGCGGCCAGGCGCACACCCAGCTCGACCTTCAGCCGGCGATAGAGATCGTCGGGCAGCCCCGACGGCCCGCCCACGATCTGGTGGGTGGCGCGGCCGGTGACGGCCACGGTGGCGAGACGGAACGCGCGCCGCGCGCTCTCGTTGGCGAGATCGATCGAGACCGCCACCGCGACCCCGAGCGCGATGCCGAGCACCGCGAGCCCGAGCTGCCACGGGTGCCGCCCGAGATGGCGGACCGCGATGCGGACGAGGCCGCGCGTCACCGCGCGCCCCGCGCCGCGGTGCCCGGCGCCGGTGGCTGCTCCACCAAGCGGCCGCGCTGCACCTCGAAGATGCGATCGGCGACGCCCACCACTTCGCGGCTGTGCGTGACCATCACCACCGTCGTGCCCGCCTCACGCGCCAGCCCGTCCAGCAGGCCGAGCACCGCGCCCGCGGTCTCCGCGTCGAGGGTGCCGGTGGGCTCGTCGGCCAGGATCAGCCCCGGCTCGTGGACGAGCGCGCGGGCGATCGCCACCCGCTGCTGCTCCCCGCCGGAGAGCCGGTCGGGCAGGCTCGTCCCCCGCCCCCCGAGGCCCACGCGCTCCAGCAGGCCGCGCGCCCGCGCCACGCCCGCGGCGTCGGCCTTGCCGTTCAGCTCGAGAGGCAGCAGCAGGTTCTCCTCGACGGTCAGCACCGGCACCAGGTTGAAGAACTGGAAGACGAAGCCGATGCGGCTCCGGCGGAAGCGGGTGCGCGCGTCCTCGTCGAGCGCGGTGAGGTCGATGCCGTCGACCCGCACGCGCCCCGCGGTCGGCCGGTCGATGCCCGCGATCAGGTTGAGCAGCGTGGACTTCCCGGAGCCGCTGCGGCCCACCAGCACCGCGATCTCGCCCGGCGCGATCGCCACCGAGACGTCGCGCAGGACGATCCGTTCGGAATCGCCCTCGTGGTAGGTCTTGCTGACGTCGGACAGCTCGACGGCGGGCCCGGGCATGCCCCGGTATTGTACAGGGGCGGCCGGCGGCGCCGTACCGGGCCGCCCCGCGGTGCCCGCGCCGGCTTCGAGGGGGCCGGCGCCGAGCTCAGAACGGCAGGCTCAGCGGGTGCCCGCCGGGCGCGATCTCCTCGTCGTCGGCCCGGGTCGGGTCGGGGGCGCCGGGCCACCCGCCGCCTCCCACCGCGCTCTCGAGCGGATAGCCGCGCCGTCGCCACGCGTGCAGGCCGCCCACCAGCGCGCGCACCGTCCGGAACCCCGCCGCCCGGAGCCGCTCCGCGAGGCAGCCGTACGCGAAGGCGCGGTCGCCGCGCGTCCGCTCCGAGCGCTCCCCGTAGAGGACGACCGTCACGTCCCGGGGCACCTCGCGCAGCCGGAGCTCGAGGTCGCCGGTCGCGATCCAGGCCGCGCCGGGCAGCCGGACCGGATCGAGCGCCATCTCGACCGCGGAGCGGACGTCCAGCACCACGAGCCGCTCGCCGCGCTCCGTGCGCGCCCGCAGCTCTCCGGGGCTGATGCGCGCCCGCTGGAGCAAGCGCAGCAGGTGGTGACGCCGCGCGCGATGGACCACGAGCCCGATCATGAGCGCGGACACCGCGAAGCCGGTGAGGCCGATGCCGTAGCGCGCGGCCAGGTCGGTCACCGCGTCGCTGACCAGGTATCCGAGGCCGAGCCAGGCGCCCGCCCACGCGATCGCGCTCAGGACACCCCAGCCCACGAAGCGGACGGGGCGCACGCCGGTGGCGCCGGCCAGGCCCGCCGCGACGGGATTGAGCTCGGGCAGGAAGCGCGCGATCAGTCTGGATGTCCGCGGGTGCGCGAGAAAGCCGGTCTGCGTCCGCCGCACCAGCGTGGGGGCGCCGGGCGAGATCCGCCCGAGCAAACCCAGCACCCGGGCGCCGCGCCACCGCCCCGCCGCGTACCAGACGAGATCGGCGCAGAGCGTGCCCGCGACCGAGAGCGCGAGGGCTTCTCCGAGGCTCAGGCGACCCGCCGCGGCCAGGGCGCCCGCCCCGATCAGCACCGGCACCACCGGCACCGGCAGCCCGCCCTGGTTGACCAGCACCCACCCGAACAGGATCCATTCTCCGTGCGCCACCACCGTCATCGCGTCCTCCTCTCTCGACCGCACGCTTCAGATGGCGCGCCCGCCGGCCCGCCGCGCCCTTCTCCGCTTTCGGGCAAGAAGGCAACAGCTCGCCGGTCGCGCGGAAGCCGCCACCCGGCCCGGCGGACGGACCGGCCCCCGCCGCGCGCACCAGCCGAGCCCCCAGCCGAATTGCCGAGCGCCCGTGAGCGGCGCGGCGGCCTCGCGCTCCTCTACCGCCGGCACGCGATCGCCAAGCAGATCGCCGACGAGGAGCTGATGGAGACGCGCCCGTCCGGCTCCTGCGGCACCAGCCGGCGCGGCGGCAGGCTCCGGAGGTTGGCGAGCTTCTCGGGTCTGTCGCCGAGCTTCATCAGGAAGCCGGCCGCCGCGAGGGCTTGCTCGGTCTCGACCGCGTGGTGGCGCCGGATGGTGGCGCAGCCGCCGATCGCGATCAGCGAGCCCACGAGGCCCACCAGCAGGCGCCAGCCGAGGGCCCGCATCACCGGGCGCGCCGCCCCGCCGCTCAGCCCGCGAGCCCGATGACCACCGCAGCGATCAGGACCCGCACGCCGACCCACACGAGTCGTCGCGCGCCGCGCTTCAGTACAGGGGCCATGGCCCCCATTCCCCCCACGTGTCGAGCCCGTAGCCGTAGGTGCGGGCCGTGTCCAGCCGCTCGTCGGCGAGCTGCTTCTCCAGCGTGTAGCGCCGGTACTGCTGGTACTGCGCCTCCGTACCGACGTAGAGGCAGCCGCACCGGGTCGGGTCGGCGTAGACGTACTCCACGTGGCCGTCGCGCGTCCGGGGCAGCACCCGCCGCGGCGGCAGCGTGCGCAGGCTCGCCAGCCGCTCCGGGGTATCCGGCAGCTGCATCTGGAAGCCGGCCGCCGACAGCACGTTCTCGGTCGCGAACGGCCGCTGCGAGGCGGTCGCGCAGCCTCCCAGCGCGAGCAGACCCGCCGCCAGCCTGCACGCCAGCCCGTTGGTCCATCTCCAGGATGTGGTCATGGTGTCCTCGTCCTTGAGACGGCCTTCGCATCTCGCGGCCGCGGCCGCGAGGCGCTTTTCGGCAAGAATGCAGGAGCTCCGCCGGGGCCTCTGGTTCTTGCGCGAATCGGCGTCACCCGGACACCGTCGATCGCCCGCGCCTCTCCTAGGGAAATCCACGAGCGGGAGGCGGCGATGGAGACGATCGAGCGCACCTTGCAAGGCGAGCTGCGGGAGACGATCGAGTGCCCGAAGAGACTGGGCCGGGCGGTCGTGTTCGAGAACTATCCGGGCGCCCCGGAGGAAGACGGCCCGGGCGCCGCCGGCGGCGAGGCGGTGAGCCCGGGGGAGGAGCGCGAGCGAGGAGCCGTCTGATGGACCGGGTCGATCGCCTCGCGGAGGCGATCGAGCGCGCCCGCGCGGGCGACTACGGCGTCTGCGAGATCCGTGGCGACCCGATCGCGGCGAGGCGGCTGCGCGCGATCCCGGAGGCCGCCACCCGCGTGGCGCGCGCGACCACGCGCTGAGCCGCTAGGAGCCCGGCACCGGCACCCAGGCCTCCGGGCACGTCGTCACGCTCGGGTAGTAGGCCCCGTAGCTCGGGCAGTAGTACCAGTAGGCCGGCCCCGTGTAACCGTACGCCGGCGGGTAGTAGCCGAAGTATGGGTACGGCAACACCGGCCCGAAGCCGAAGCCGTGGTGCACGAAGCCGGGACGGCCATGGAGGATCGGATGGCCGTGGAAGCCCGGATGGCCGCCGTGGAAGCCCGGATGCCCATGGACCCCGGGCCCGCCGTGAGCGCCGCCGCCATGGAAGCCGCCGCCATGAAATCCACCGCCGTGACCGCCCGCGGCGAGCGCAACGCCCGGCACGCCGGCGAGCGTGATCGTCAAGATCGCGAAGACCGCGACCGCAAGTCCCGTCGCCTTTCTCAGGTTATTCACGGTGACACCTCGCTTTCCCTCTACATCCATGGGACGTCTCCGTGGCCCGGGCCATTCAAGGCGGCCCGGAGCGGGAGCCGGGCTATGGATGCATGCGGGCGCCCTTGGTGACCCGGTCGACGACCTTCTTGTCGTCACGGAGGGCGAGGCCCACCACGTTCATCTCCTCGGGGCGGCAGCGCTTGACGGTCTCCCGGTTGGCCGCGTCGTGCCCGGTGCGGAACATGTCCTCGATGTAGAGCGACAGACGGATGCCGCGCTCCATGGCGCGCAGGTAGATGGCCCGGATGGTGGGCGCGTCGGCGGCCAGCACGATCATGGGCTGGATCGCGAGCCGGTGGTAGGTGTTGCCCGCCCCGTCCTCGTAAGGCTCGCCGAGGAGCCCCTCGGTGGCCCCCACGATGCCGGTGGTGAGGAAGGCGGTGACGTTCAGCTTCTGCCACATCGCCAGGTCGTCGCGCACCACGATCGCGATCTTCGTGTCGAACGTCACGTCGGCTCGGCTCCTCCTCGGGAAGTGGATGCGTTTGGCTTCCCGACGATAGCACCGCCGCCGGCGGCGCGGCTCAGTACCGCTCGACCTGGGTCCCGGGAGCGCCGGTCTCCAGCACCTCGATCTCGGCCTGGCCGGCCTGGTCCGCGATCAGCACGATGAGGTAGATCCGGTCGCCGACCAGCCTGGCCTCTCGCAGCGACACCACCGCGGGCGTGAACGCCACCGCGTGGGTCGCCACGTCGTCGATCGCGGCGAGGATCGCCTTCTCCACCGACTCCTTGTCGGCGGCGGGATCCACCGGGATCGACGTGAGCGCCTCGATGACGTAGGCGGCGGCGGATCCAGGGTGGACGGCGAGCACCGCGAGCGCCACCAGTGCCGCGACGACATGAAGCTTGGCCATGGCTCTCTCCTCCGTGGGCGTCAGCGGCCGAGGCCGCGCTCCAGGTTCTGGGACTGGATGCCCTGGGTGACGTCGTGGTCGAGGTCGGGCCGGCGCGTGGGATCCGGGAGGCTCGCGTCGCCCGCGGCCCGGTCGCGGTCGCGGGACTCGATCTCGCGGCGCGCCCGCTCCGCGTCCGCCGCGGTGTCGGGCGCGCCCAGCGGCAGGTCGTGCGGCCGGCCTCCGCCGGACTGCAGTTCGAGATCGAGGGCGGCGGGCGCGCCGCCCGAGCCCGCGCCCGCCTCCCCGCTCGCGCCGCCGGCCAGCAGCAGCGCGGCCGCGACGCCCAGGGCCAGGGGGCGGAGGCGGCGCGGATGGCCCCGGCTCTCGATCACCGCGGTCGCTCGCGTCATCATCGGCCCGCCACCCGCACCGGGACCGCCTGCGCGCGCAGCGAGGCCGACGCATCGCTCAGGACCATTCGTCGCGCGCCATTGTCATTGAAGAGGCGGATCGTGCCCTCGTAGCCGCCGGGCTGCATCTCGTACGTCGCCTCGCCCTCCTGCACCGTCACGGTGCCCCACCGCGTCTGCCCGCTCCAGGCGGCCACCAGCGTGCCGCCCGGATTGATGGTGAGCGAGAACGGATGATCGTCCGGGCTCGTGGTGCCTTCCCACCGGCCCACGAGGGCGCCCACGTCCGCGATCGGGGCGCGGCCGGCGGCCGGCCGCGACGCGCAGCCCGCCCCCGCGATCAGGACCACCAGGAGCACCAGCGCGAGCCCGCGCCCGCTCATGGCCCCGGCTCGAAGCACGTCGAGACCGTCCCGTTCACGCAGACGCACTCCACCGGCTCGCCGTGCGGGCCGCGCCCGATGATCACGGTGCTCGTGCAGTCGCGCGACGGCGCGGGCCGCCATGCCACACCCACCGCGAGGGCGATCACCAGCAGCCCCAGGCCCGCCAGCACGTACCAGAAGAGCTTCATGCTTCGTGTCCTCGATCTTCCGCCCGCGCGCCCGCCGCGGGACGGCGGGATCGCGGCCCGCATCGGGCCGGGTCCCGCGATGCTCTCTCGCGGCGCTCATCACGCGACGGTCGATCACGATACGATTGCCGTTCGAGATCAGACGCGCGGAGCGCCGGTGTCGGTCTGATCACCGCCCTGGTACCCGGCGCGCGGCGACTCCACCTCGCCCTGCTCGCTGCCCTGGTCACCCCAGCGCGGCGACTCCACCTCACCCTGCTCGCTGCCCTGGTCACCCCAGCGGACGGTCTGGGCGGACGCGCGCGGAGACGCGGGCTCCGCTTGCGCGAACACGCTCACCGGCAGCGTGGTGGAGATCCCCGTGCTCAGCAGCATCGACAGCCCCACCGTCAACCATGCCTTCCTGTTCATCTCGGCTCCTCCTCGTTCGAGTTATCTGTGCTCCTGCTCCGTCCTTGAGACGATCGCGGCCCCCGCCCGCACCGGATCGCGGCCGGTTTTGGCAAGATCGTGCAAGTTCGTCTCCCTCCCCCGCCGCCCCGCATCACACGAGCAGGAGGATTCACACGATGAGACACGCGGTGATGGGATCGATGGTGGTGGGCGCGCTGGTGGCGCTGCTCGCGAAGCTGGCCTGGACCCAGGGCAAGGAGCTGGACGCGACGCTCGCGCTCTGGCCGACGACCGAGCCCCGTCCGCGCTGACCGCAAGGGAGGCTTGCCCCCACCCGACCAAGGTCGGGTAGACCGCCCCCGGACCCTCCGATAGCCTTGGCTCGGATGGAACAGCGCATGGGACAGGACGACACGCGGGTGGTCTCCATCGTGGACGACGACGAGTCGCTACGGCGATCGGTCAGGAACCTCTTGACGTCGGTCGGCTTCCGGGTCGAGACCTTCGACTCCGCGGAGGCCTACCTGCGCTCCGCGGATCGCGGGGAGACCGGCTGCCTGGTGCTCGATCTGCGAATGCCGGGCATGAGCGGCCTCGATCTGCTCGTTCACCTCGCCGCGGTCGGCTCGCGCGTTCCGGTGGTGGTCCTCACCGCTCACAGCGACGCGGAGGCCCGGCGCAAGACGCTCCAGGCCGGCGCGATCGCATTTCTCGGAAAACCCTTCCACGGCGACGCGCTACTGGACGCCGTGCGGAGCGCCCTCTCAGAAGCCGAGCCCTGCTGTGGCCCGGCCCGGCGCACGGAGGAGATGCAATGACGACAGAGCAGCTCACCGAGTGGCCCGTCACCGCGCAGCGGGAGGTCGGCACCCTGCCGCTCGCGCGGCTGCGGCGGGTCACCGACTATATCCGCGAGCACCTCGATCAGGACCTCACGCTCGCCCAGCTCGGTGCGGTCGTCTACATGAGCCCGTTCCACTTCGCGCGGCTGTTCCAGCGGAGCACCGGGCTGCCGCCGCACCGCTACGTGGTGCGCGCCCGGATCGACCACGCGGCGGAGCTGCTCGCAGCTCCGGAGCCGTCCATCGCCCGGATCTCGCGCATGGTCGGCTTCCGCACCGCGAGCCACTTCTCGACCGTGTTCCGCCGGATCACCGGCGTCACACCCCACGAGTACCGCGGACGGTGCCTTCACGCCGCGGCCGCCCCGCGCGCGGAGGGGATGGATGGGAGCCGCTAGCCCCATGGCCACCGAGCATCCGTCCGAACCGCGCCCCGCCACCGTCCATCTCCATCGCCCGCCCGCCCCCGATCCGGACGCGGCCCTATCGAGAGCCTGCGCCGGCACGAGGAGAGCGCGGTGGAGACCCTCGTGACCGCCTACGCGGGCCGTGTGTTCCGCCTCGCGCTGCGCATCACCGGCAACACCCCCGACGCGGAGGAGGTGGTGCAGGACGCGCTGTGGTCGGCCACGAGCAAGATCGAGACCTTCCGCGGGAGCTCCGCGCTCGGGTCCTGGATCTACCGCATCGCCGCCAACGCGGCCTACCAGAAGCGCCGCGCCCGGCGCCACGAGCGCCAGGAGACGTCGTGGGAGGACTGGAGCATCGCCCTCGACGAGGCCGGCCAGATGGTCCCGGTGGGCGTCGACTGGTCGCCCCGGCTCAAGGACCCCGCGCTCCAGTCGGAGCTGCAGTCGGTGCTGCGGGCCGCCATCGACGAGCTGCCGAACGAGCACCGCGCCACGTTCCTGCTGCACGACGTGGAGGGCCTCTCGAATCCCGAGATCGCGTCCACGCTCCACATCAAGACCGCGACCGTGAAGTCGCGCGTGCACCGCGCCCGGCTGTTCCTGCGCGGCCGCCTCGCGATCTACCTGGGCGGCGTCGCCGAGCTGACCTGAGGCGGCCGCTCCGCGGCGGGGCGAGACCGGGCAAGAGCGCGATCGCGCCGGCTCCCCGCGTCCCGGTCGACTGCAGCAGGTCCACCACGGCGGAGCGCAGCTGGACCAGCACCACGCGGGCCGCGAAGCCGCCCGCGCCCGGCAGCTCGGGCCCGGCGGCTCGGCCGAGCTGCTCGAGCGGGCGGCGCGCCCCCGCGGGATCGCGATCGGCCCGCAGCTCCTCGCCCGCCGTCCGCCGGCGAGGGAAGCGCCGTGCTTCGGCAAGAACCCGACACTCGGCGGGCCGCGCGCCGGGGGCCCTCGCCCGGCGTGGTATGGTCGGTTTGCGATGAGCACACCCTCTCCCGTCATCTTCGTGGTCGACGACGACCGGTCGGTGCGCGAGTCGCTGCGGCGCCTGCTCACCTCGAGGGGGCTCGCGGTGGAGGTGTTCCCCAGCGCCCAGGCGTTCCTCGGCGCGGCGAGGCCGAACCGCCCCGCCTGCCTGGTGCTCGACGTGCGCTTACCCGGCCTGAGCGGCCTCGATCTCCAGCGCGAGCTCGCGCGGAGCGACGCCGCGCTCCCCATCGTGTTCCTCACCGGACACGGCGACATCCCGATGTCGGTGCGGGCCATGAAGGCGGGCGCGATCGAGTTCCTCACCAAGCCGTTCCGCGAGCAGGACCTCCTCGAAGCCATCCGCCAGGCGATCGAGCGCGACCGGGTGGGACGGCACGAGCGCCAGGAGCTGTCCGCGCTGCGCCGCCGCTACGAGACCCTGACCCCGCGCCAGCGCGAGGTGATGGCGGGCATCGTGGCCGGCCAGCTCAACAAGCAGATCGCGGCCGACTTCGGCACCACCGAGGCCACCGTGAAGGAGCAGCGGGGCCAGGTGATGGCCAAGATGCAGGTCGGCTCCCTCGCGGAGCTGGTGCGCATCGCGGGTCGGCTGCAGGAGCAGCCGGCGGCCGGATCCCGGAGCGCGTGAGTGGACGACGCGCCGCTCCGCCGGCCCGCCTGGCTGCGCTGGGGGCTCGCGGTGGCGAGCGTCGCGGTGGCCGCCGCGCTGACCACCGGGCCCGGCGGGGAGTGGCTCTTCCCCGAGCCCCCCGAGCGCTTCGTCCACGGGGTCACCGTGCTCTACTCGGCCGCGGTGCTCACCGCGTGGCTGGGCGGGCGGGGGCCCGGGGTGCTCGCCGCGGTGCTGGCCGCGCTCGTCATCGACTGGTGCATCACCCCGCCGCTCTACTCGATCTCCCTCGATTTCGACTTCGCGCTGCGCATCGCGGTGTTCGCCCTCTCCGCCCTGCTGGTGGGCTGGCTCAGCGAGCGCCGCCGGCGCATGGAGGACGCGCTGCGGCTGTCGCGCGACCAGCTCGAGCTGCGGGTGCAGGAGCGCACCGCCGACCTCACCCACTCCAACAAGCGGCTCGCGGCCGAGATCGCCGCCCGCGCGCGGGTGGAGGACACGCTGCGGGAGCAGGCTGCCTTGCTCGACCTCACGCACGACAGCATCTTCGTCCGCGACGAGAACGACCTGATCATCTACTGGAACCGCGGGGCGGAGGAGCTCTACGGCTGGACGCGCGAGGAGGCCGTCGGGGCGATCGCCCACCAGCGCATGCGCACCGTGTACTCCACGCCCCTGCCCGACATCATGGCCGAGCTCGCCCGCACCGGCCGGTGGGAGGGCGAGCTGATCCACACCCGGCGGGACGGCACGCCGGTGGTGGCGGCGAGCCGCTGGTCGCTGCGGCGCGCCGCGCTCGGGCGGCCGCGGGTGATCCTCGAGACCAACAACGACGTCACCGAGCGCAAGCGGACCGAGGACGCGCTCGCCCAGGCCCAGGCCGAGCTGGCGCGCGTGACCCGCGCGACCACCCTGGGAGAGCTGGCCGCCTCCATCGCCCACGAGATCAACCAGCCGCTGGCCGCCATCGTGGCCGACGCCAACGCCTGCCTCAACTGGCTGCGCACCGAGCCTCCCTCGCTCGACGAGATCCGCGAGGCGCTCACCGCGGTGGTGGCGGACGGCAACCGGGCCGCCGAGGTGCTGACCCGCATCCGGGCCCTGCTCGCCCGCTCCGCGGTCACCCGCGAGCGCGGGGAGATGCCCCGCGTGGTCGCGGACGTGCTGCCGCTGGTGCGCCCCGAGCTGCGCCGCCACCACATCGCGCTCGAGGTCTCGATGGACGACGACCTCCCGGAGGTGGTGGCCGACCGCATCCAGCTCCAGCAGGTGCTGATCAACCTGCTCGTGAACGCCACCGAGGCGATGCGGGAGGTCCCGGTCGAGCGCCGGCGGCTCACGATCCGCGCCGTCCACGACGTGGCCGAGGCCCACGACTGGGTGCTGCTCACGGTGGCCGACGGCGGCGTGGGCCTCGGCGAGATCGACGCGGACCGTCTCTTCGATCCCTTCTACACCACGAAGCCGGGCGGGCTCGGGATGGGGCTGTCGATCAGCCGGTCGATCGTCGAGAGCCACGGGGGGCGGCTGTGGGCCACGTCGAACCCCCATCACGGCGCCACCTTTCACCTGGCCCTGCCCGTCGCCGCCTGATCGCGACGGGCCCCGCGGCCGGGGCCCTCGCGAGCCGGCCCGCCTCCTCGAGCGCGTAGCGCCGGCCTCGCCGCTCCGCCACGTATCCGCTCGCCTCGCCTCCGGCTGCCGCCCGCCCCGCGTGGGCGCGCCGGCCGTCGAGGAAGAGCAGCGGCAGCAGCAGGAGCGCGGCGGGCAGCGCCCACCACAGCCGGAGCGGCACCGGCGCCGCGCCCTGCCGGCGCCGGAGCGCCTGGAGCGCGGCGGGAACCG
>Ga0134128_10002671_pt1 | contig 21997 bp, 19 predicted proteins | sample KB31754_FD_96462 | JGI IMG/M metagenome (GOLD analysis project Ga0134128, IMG submission 96462) | Terrestrial soil microbial communities with excess Nitrogen fertilizer from Kellogg Biological Station, Michigan, USA - KB3-175-4 | ecosystem: Environmental > Terrestrial > Soil > Unclassified ... | reverse complement strand
GGGCGCTATTGCTGGCCCCGCTCACGCCTGCCGAGTTGCTGGCCAACGCGGCCGCGCAGGGAGAGGCCTGGAGCGGGCCTGGCGGAGTGGGCGATTATGCCGAGTCCAACGGCAACACGCTCCAGGTGCTCACCGCCGGACACAAGATTCGCGACCACGCCTACGACACGCTGCCGGCCGAAGTGGTGGACACACACGAAACCTACGACTGTGTGATCGTGGGCGGCGGAATCAGCGGTTTAGCGGCAGCCCTGTTTTTCAAGCGACGCGCCGGCGAAGGCATGAAGTGCCTGGTCCTGGATGATCACCCTATCTTCGGCGGCGAGGCTAAACGCAACGAGTTCGAGGTGGATGGCCACCGCCTCATAGCGCACCAGGGCTCGGCGTTTTATCCTGTGCCCTATCCATACAGCTCCATTGGACGTTTCTACGAGTCGGTTGGCCTCAAGCAGCCCAAACTCGAATATCAAAAGTGGGGCGGGCCAGGCCCGGAGATGACGGTGAGTACCACGCCCTACGGTTCACCGGGCATGGATCGCGGCCAGTATGGAATCTTCTTTGGCGCTAAATTCGGGCAGAAGCCCGGCCTGTGGGTGATTGATCCGCTAGGCAAGAAACTGCAGGGAGCGCCCATCCCGGAGGCAACGCGGGCGGAGTGGATGAAGCTTCTGACTGGCTCGGTTCGTCCAGGTTGGCAGGAGCCGCGCCCGCAATACGATGGTGATCCGGTATCGCGCCAACTCGATACCGTCACCCTGGAAGACCACCTGATGGACCGCTACGGGGTGAGCCGCGAGGCGGTGCGCACCTACCTTTCCGACGAGGGCAGCGGCTTTGGCCTGGGACCGGATGCACTCTCCGCCTTCTCCGCCTATGCTCCCGACATGCTGCACCCGTTGCCGGACGACACTGCCGACCAGATGTTTCCCGGAGGGAACGCCGGTTTTGCCCGGCTGATCACAAAAACGCTTCTGCCCGGCTCCCTTTCCGGGAGCGACACCGTGGAAGATGTGTGCCGCGGCGCAGTGAATTTCGGCATCCTCGACCGGCAGGGCTCGCCCACCCGGATCCGGCTGAACTCGACAGTAGTTTGGGTGCAGCATGATGGCGAACCGGAGAAGTCGCAAGCGGTAACCGTCGCCTACACGCAAGGCGCGAAGGTCTATCGCGTAAAAGCACGCAGCGTAGTTATGGCCGGTGGTTCGTGGACCACCAGGCACATTGTTCGTGACCTGCCAGCGGCTCAGCGCGAGGCTTACGGGCAGTTCTACCGCTCGCCCGCCATGATGGTTAACGTGGCCGTGCGCAACTGGAAGTTTCTGGCCAAATTGGGCATTACCGGCTGCCGCTGGTTTGAGGGCGTGGGCAGCTATATGCAGGTGCGAAAGATCGCCTTATGCGGCGCCGATTCGCCCACCATCAGCCCGGAGCAGCCTGTCGTGCTCACGCTAAAGGTGATCTACCCTTTTCCCGGGTTGCCGACCGACCAGCAGGGGCATCGCGGCCGTTACCAGTTGGTCTCGACTTCATTTCGCGATTACGAGCGGCAGATCCGGCAGCAATTTGACGACATGTTCTCGAGGGCAGGTTTGAACCCCAAGCGCGATATCGCCGGCATCGTGCTCAACCGCTGGGGCCACGCCTATTTGAGCCCGCAACCGGGATGGTATTACGGCAAGGATAGCAAGTCGTCGCCACGCGAGGTTTTACGCGCCGAGCCCTTTGGCAGGATTGCCTTCGCCAATACCGACCTCTCCGGGAATATGGACCACCGCAGCTCCATCCTGGAGGCCGACCGCGCCATAGGGCAGTTGCTGGATCAGGTGCTTAGGAGATAGTGCAATTTTTGGCCGGGTTCCCCCAGGCCGGGCCGGAGTGGCGCCTAACATAACAAAACTCGCATGTCACAGAGCATTGTGACGCTTTACATTTGTGACGGACGCACTTCCCTTGGCAGCAATCTTTCTGAGACACTGGAACATCGTTTACCCACCGCCGAAAACCGCTTGGGGCGGCTGGCGCAGGTGCAGGAAATCGGGTATGCAGAAGCAAAACCACGCAGTCTCTTTACTTTCCTGGGGAGTTCTATGGGCGGGGTTGGCGGCCGCGGCAATGTTCAGCGGCTGCAGCGGAGGCAATGTCGCTGCTTCCATGCAAGCGCCACCGCCGGCCCAGGTGAAGGTCATGCCGGCAGCACTGCGCACGGTGCAGGATACCAGCGAATACGTGGCCACCATCAAGTCGCGCAACTCGGCCACCATCCAGCCGCAGGTCGAAGGGCAGATCACCAGGATTTTCGTACGCTCGGGCCAGCAAGTGCGCCAGGGCGCGCCGCTGGTGGAAATTGATCCGCTGAAGCAGCGGGCCACTGTAAACAGCTCGGAAGCCAGCGCACGCCAAAAACAAGCCAACCTGGAGTGGGCGCGCACACAACTGGAGCGCACAAAGAAATTGAATGCAGCCGGGGTGGTGAGCCGCCAAGACCTGGACCAGGCGCAGACGGCTTACGACGCCGCCCAGGCCGACCTGGCTTCGCTGAACGCGCAAGTTAAGGAGCAGCAGGTCCAGCTGCAGTATTACGAGGTGGTGGCGCCCAGCACCGGCATCGTGGGCGATATTCCGGTGCACGTGGGCGACCGGGTGACCACTTCCACCATGCTGACCACGGTAGATCGCAATACGGACCTTGAGGCTTATATCCAAGTGCCGCTGGAGCGGGCCACAGGGCTGCGCGTCGGTTTGCCGGTGGACATCGTGAGCGATGCGGGCACGGTACTGGCGCACTCGCGGATCACCTTCATTTCTCCGCAGGTGGATACGGGAATGCAGTCGGTGCTGGCCAAGGCGCTCATCACCAACCCTAAGCGGGAGATTCGCTCCGCCCAGTTCGTGCGAGCGCGCGTGGTGTGGAACTCGCATCCTGGCCTGATGATTCCGGTCACGGCCATAGCCCGCATCAGCGGCCAATACTTCGCGTTCGTGGCCGAGCAGGGCCCCAAGGGCACCATAGCAAGACAGACTCCGGTGCAGGTAGGCGATATTAGCGACAGCAGCTACACCGTGCTGGCGGGGATCAAACCCGGAGACCAGGTCATTGTTTCGGGGACGCAGACTTTGGCGGATGGAGCGCCGGTAACGGTGAAATGAGTCGGCGACCATCGGCTGACGTCAACCGTAAAAACAATTTTAGGTGAGGGTGAGACGCACTTGGGCCGGCCGGCGAGATGCCGGCGCTACAAAGCTAGGGGCGATCGGGCGTGTTCGTTGATTTCTTCATAAGACGGCCGGTATTTGCCACGGTGAGCTCGTTGTTCATCGTGATTGCGGGAGCAGTGTGCATTCCGTTGCTGCCCATCGCGCAATATCCTCAGTTGGCGCCGCCGCAGGTCACTGTTACCAGCTTCTACACCGGAGCCAACGCGCAGACGGTGGAAACAGCGGTCACCACACCTCTCGAACAGGCCATCAACGGCGTCGAGGGCATGCGCTACATGACCTCGGCCAGCACCAATGATGGCGCCAGCCAGATTACCGTCACCTTTGACCTGTCGCGCAACCTGGACCTAGCGGCAGTGGACGTGCAGAACCGTATCTCTACCGTGACCGGGCGGCTGCCTACCGAGGTGAACACCTCCGGCATTACGATCACCAAGAATTCCAGTGCCTTCGTGCTGGCGGCGGGCTTCTACTCCGACCGCAACCAGTACAGCAACGAGTTCATCAGCAATTACATTGATGTTTACGTCAAGGACGCGCTGAAGCGGATTCCGGGTGTCGGCGATGTGATGATCTTCGGCGAGCGTAAGTATTCCATGCGCCTGTGGCTGGACCCGGTGCGTCTGGCGGCGCGCGGGCTTACCGCAAGCGACGCGGTCAACGCTCTGCGGGAACAGAACGTGCAGATTGCCGCCGGCCAGGTGGGAGCCGAGCCGGCGCCTCCCAACCAGGTGTTTCAGATCAGCGTGCGCGCGCTCGGACGGCTGAGCGAAGCTTCCGAATTCAACAACATCATTCTCAAAACCGGCAGCGACGGCAGCCTGATCCGGCTGCGCGATGTGGGCCGGGCCGAACTGGGAGCGGAGGCTTATAACAGCAACCTGGCCTATAACGGCTACCAGGCAATCGGCATCGGCGTGATGCAATTGCCCACGGCCAATGCTATTGACGTGGATCGAGCCGCCCGCGAAGAACTGGCGCGGCTCTCGAAGTTTTTTCCGCCGGGATTGAAGTACGCCATCGCCTTTGACACCACCACCGTGGTGGGCGAATCCATTCGCGAAGTGCTCTATACGCTGCTGCTCGCCATCGCTCTGGTGGTGCTGGTGATGTTCTTCTTTCTGCAGGACTGGCGCAGCACGCTGATTCCGGCGGTCACTATCCCCGTCTCGTTGGTGGGAACCTTCGCCTTCATCAAGCTGCTGGGCTTTTCTATTAATACGCTGACGCTGTTCGGCATTACGCTGGCCACCGGCCTGGTGGTGGACGACGCCATCGTGGTCATCGAAAACGTCAAGCGCCACATGGGCGAGGAGCACATCAATTCGCACGTGGCGGCCTCGGAAGCCATGGGCGAGGTCACGGGCGCGGTAATTGCCACCTCGCTGGTGCTGGTTTCGGTGTTCGTGCCGGTCGCCTTTTTCCCCGGCACGACCGGGTTGCTGTACAAGCAATTCTCGTTGACCATCGCCTTTTCCATCATCATTTCGGCGTTCAACTCCCTCACCTTCACCCCCGCGCTGTCGGCGCTTATTCTGCGCGGCGAAACCAGGAAGGGGCGTTTCTTCTCGGGCGTCGAGGCCGCAATTCACGGCGCAACCAATGGCTACCGCCATTCGGCGCGCCGGGCGCTGCGCTTCCGCTGGGCGCTGCTGCTGGTATTTTTCGTCGGCTTAGGCTTGACCTTCTGGGTGTTCAAGAAGGTACCGACGGGCTTCGTGCCGGATGAAGACCAGGGCTACTTCATGGTCACAGTGCAGTCGCCCGAAGGCGCTTCGCTGGACTATACCTCGAAAATCATGACCCAGGTCGAACAGGTGCTGGCGCGCAATAAGAACATCCAGGGCGTGTTCAGCGTGGCCGGGTTCAGCTTCGCCGGCGCCAGCCCCAACCGCGGCATCCTGTTCATCAATCTGGCGCCCACGGACCAGCGCAAGGGCAAGGACCAGTCGTCGGATGCGGTCATCAACAGCTTGCGTGGCGGTTTAAGCGCCATTTCCGGGGCCATGGTCATACCATTCCAGCCGCCGCCGATTGAAGGCCTGAGCACTTTCGGCGGCTTCCAGTTCGAAGTGCAGGACGAGGGTGGAACCACGCTCAACGCCCTTTACGATGCTACCCAGAAGATGGTGAGCGAAGGCAACGCACGCAAGGATTTGCGTGGCCTGTTCAGCTCGTTTACGGCCAATGACCCGCAATTTGTCGTCAACATTGACCGGGAGAAAGCAAAGAGTTTGGATGTGCCGCTCAGCCAGATTAGCGACGCCTTGCAGGTGTACATGGGCTCGGCCTACGTCAACGACTTCGACTTCAATAACCGCAGCTACCGGGTGTATGTGCAGGCGGACAAGCAGTTCCGCTCGCAGCCGCGCGATATTCGCGAGTTCTATGTGCGCTCCAACAAGGGCGTGATGATGCCGCTGGAGAACCTGGTGACCGTGAAGGAAACCACAGCGCCGCAGATCATCAGCCACTACAACCTGTTCCGGTCCGCCGAAATCGATGGCTCGCCGGCGCCCGGCTACAGTTCGGGCGAGGCCATTAACGCCATGCAGGAGCTGGCGAAAAAAGTTTTGCCACTGGGCATGGGATATTCGTGGACAGGATTGTCGCTGGAAGAGATCAAGTCAGGCGGGCAATCCATCCGCCTGTTCGGGCTTGGCCTGCTGTTCGTTTATCTGACGCTGGCGGCGCAGTATGAGAGCTTCACCCTGCCGTTTATCATCCTGCTGGGCGTTCCCATGGCGCTGCTGGGAGCGCTGGGAGCCCAGGCCATGCGCGGCCTGCTGGACGATGTTTACTGCCAGATCGGGCTGGTGATGCTGATCGGCCTAGCCAGCAAGAACGGCATTCTGATCGTGGAGTTTGCGGAACAATTGCGAAGGCGAGGGCTCTCCATTTCCGAAGCGGCGGTGGAGGCCGCGCGCATTCGCCTGCGCCCCATCTTGATGACGTCGTTTGCCTTTATTCTGGGCGTGCTTCCGCTGGTGTTCGCTTCCGGCGCCGGGCAGGCCAGCCGACATTCCGTGGGCACGACGGTCGTGGGCGGCATGGTGGTTTCCACCATCCTGAATCTGTTTTTCATTCCCGTGCTCTACGTGATCGTGAAGAGCCTAACCACGCGCAAGAGCGCCGGCGAAGTCACGGAAATGACCACTCGCGAAGCCGCCGCCCACACCGCCGACTAGCACAGGCCGGAGCCTCTCCACAGCCAGTAATTACAATAGGAATTATTTGTGGAGGTAAGCATGGCCGAGGTGCGGCAGTACACGGTGAGTGCGGCTTCGACGGAAACTTTTGGGCGAGTGCTGTGCAGCGCCCGCAACCATCACGTGGTGGTGGACGGGCCGGAGCAGAATGGCTGTCCGGGCGAGGAGTTCACGCCGGTAGAAGTCTTTCTGGCGGCGGTTGCTGCCTGTGGCGTGGAACTGGTGCAGGTGATCGCCAAAAGCGAAAAACTGCCGCTGAAGAAGGTGGCGGTGGCGATTACCAGCACGCAGGATCGTTCGCGGCCAGTCCGTCCTGACGTGAGCCTGCTCAATTCTGTCCATGTGAAATTCCGGCTGGAGGGAGTGAGCCGGCAGGAGGGTGAGCGCCTGATAGGCGCGTTCAAGCAGCGTTGACCGCTCTACGGCACGGTCGCAGTTGCGACCCCGGAAGTAAAAGTAGACGTAGAAGTAAAACAGTAGGCAGGACTCAGGGGGGCGAGACATCCGCCGGAGACTCAGCGGCACGACAGCCCTACACCGCCGCCGCCATTGGACTGGAGTCACCTTGCTCAGACAGACTCCGGCTCAGCAACCGATCCAGGGATAAGGCTCCGGCCCCGCGAACCATGATCAGGAAAGTAATCGCCAGTGCCAGCAGGTGAAATTCGAAACCTTCGCCTTTCTGCTGGCCAGTCCAGTTCATGAACAGGCCGAAACGGTGATGAACCGTGGCGATGGCCACCAGCATGTTGCAGGTGATGCCAAAGGCGGCCACCCGGCTGAGCAGCCCGAGCAGCAATCCGATTCCGCCAAAGAATTCAGCCGCAATCGCCAGGAACGCGAACACCGCGGGAATGCCATTGTGCTCAAAAAATCCCAGGGTGGCGCCATAGCCATAACCGCCAAACCAGCCCAGCATCTTCTGGGCGCCGTGAGCGAAGAAGACGACACCCAGCACAAGCCGAACAATCGCTAGAACCGCATCATTATTGGTGTGCAGCAGCTTACGCAGCATAGTTCATCTCCTACTTCAATGTGATGTAACGGCCTTCGGTTCTCGATGGTCGTCTTTGCCGAGAGCCAAAGGCCGCGAGCGGACAGCCTTTTACGCTAGATCAAATAGCAGGAATTCAGAACTGGGCACGCGTCCCGTAATTTCCAGTGCGGCTTCGTGCTCCACCGCGGCGCCATCTCCTGCCTTCAGGGTGGTCCCGTTGAGTGATACCTCTCCGCGCGCCACCTGCAGCCAGGCGGAGCGGCCCTTGCCCAATTCATGGAGCACGCTTTTGCCCTCTTCCAGAACAGAAGCATAAAGACGCGCGTCCTGGTGAATGGTTACGGAACCATCGTCGCCTGCGGGCGAGGCCACCAGGCGCAGGCGATTCAGTTTGCTCTCGCGAGGAAACTCCTTCTGCTCGTAGCTGGGCTTAACCCCCTTGCGCTCGGGTAGCAGCCAGATCTGCAGCAAGTGCACTTCTTCGGATGGTGAGTGGTTGAATTCGCTGTGCATCACGCCAGTTCCGGCGCTCATGCGCTGCACCTCGCCTGGGCGGATGGTCGAGCCTGTTCCCATGCTGTCCTTGTGCGCCAGCGCGCCTTCCAGGACGTAAGTAATGATTTCCATGTCCCGGTGGGGATGGGTGCCGAAGCCGTGTCCAGGATCCACGTGATCCTCGTTAATCACACGCAGGCTCCGGAACTGCACGTGCTCCGGGTCATAGTAATCGGCAAACGAGAAAGTATAACGGGTATGCAGCCAGCCGAAATCGGCCTGTCCGCGCTCTTCAGCGGGACGCAGGGTGATCATGGGCGGCCTCCTTTCAACCACAATAGATGCTTTAACATTGAAATAGTTTCAACAATCGCTTTGCCCCGGTTAGTAGCTGCTGCTTTCCGGCTCCGACGTTAGGTTTTGGAATGGTCTCCAGCTACCCACCGCCAACTACCAGTTACTGGTTCTTGCCCAATTGCCGGCACAACCGGCCCAGTTCGTCCTGCTGGGCGGGGCTGAGTCGCTCCATGAATTCGACAATCTGCTCCAGGTGGGCAGGGAAGATGCGGGCCATCAGTTTGCGGCCCTTTTCCGTAATGGCCACGCTGACGAAGCGGCGGTCATGGCTCTGTTGGTGCCGGGTAACCAGACCGCGCTTTTCCAGGTTTCCCACGACCAGGGTGAGATTGCCGCTAGTTTTGAGGATCTTATGGGCCAGGTCAGTCAGGCACATGGGGCCAATGTGGTAGAGAGCTTCCAGGACGCCGAATTGGCTCGGAGAGAGCCCTTCATCGGCGAGCGAACGCATGGCTTCCGTGTGCAGGGTGTCGCTGGCGCGCAGCAGCTTGATGTATGCGGACAAGGCGCGCTCCTGGCGCGGGGTGCCATGGAAGTGGCGGGACATGAGGCTGAGGGTAGTTTAACATTAAAATAGTTCACAAAGCATGAAGCTGTTGCGGGCGCGAGTTGACCGAAGTACGGGCGGCATATAATCGTGCCTCCACATACACGAGCCTCAGGAAATGAATTTTCTTGGTATTGATGTGGGCACGGGCGGCACGCGGGCCCTGGTAGGCAGCGACCGCGGGCAGGTAGTAGCTGTGGCCGGCGCGGAGCACGCCCATTTCACCTCGCGGCAAACCGGCTGGGCGGAGCAGGACCCGCGCGACTGGTGGCGGGCCACACAAGACGCGGTCCGAGCAGTCCTCGCCGGGGGCGTGGCCGCCGAGAGCATCGGCGGAGTCGGCTTCTCCGGGCAAATGCACGGCGCGGTGCTGCTCGACGAGCAGGATGACGTCTTGCGCCCGGCCATCATCTGGTGCGACCAGCGCACGGCACTCCAGTGCCGCGAAATCACTGACAAAATCGGCGCCCGGCGCCTCATCGAGTTAACCGCCAACCCGGCGCTTACGGGTTTTACCCTTCCCAAACTGCTGTGGGTCCGTGAGCACGAACCGGAGTTGTGGGCACGCGTGCGCACCGTGCTGCTGCCCAAAGACTACGTGCGTTTCCGGTTGACCGGCGAGCGCGGCATGGACGTGGCCGACGCCTCCGGCACGCTGCTGTTTGACGTGGCCCGCCGGCAATGGTCTTCCGAAGTGGCGCAGGCCCTGGAAATAGACGAGCATTTACTGCCAGCGGTAGTCGAGTCGCCCGAAGTGGTCGGAGGCATTTCTGTCGAGGCGGCCAAGGCAACCGGCCTCAAGCCGGGGACTCTGGTCGTTGCGGGAGCCGGTGATCAGGCCGCGGGAGCCGTGGGACTAGGCATTGTCCGGCCAGGAGCCGTGAGCGCCACCATCGGCACGTCGGGCGTGGTGTTTGCCGCCACGGATCGCCCGGCGCTTGATGCGCAGGGACGCGTGCACACTTTCTGCCACGCCGTCCCCGGGCGCTGGCACGTGATGGGCGTCACCCAGGGGGCGGGGCTTTCGCTCCACTGGTTTCGCGAGCAGTTTGGAGCGGGCGCGGACGACAGCCGTGACCGCTACGAGCGCTTGTGTTCGGAGGCGGCCAAGGTTCCTGCGGGCGCTGCAGGGTTGCTGTGGGCGCCTTATCTCATGGGCGAGCGCACGCCGCACCTCGACCCCCACACGCGGGCGGCGCTGGTCGGATTGACCGCGAGCCACACCCGGGCCCACGTGGTGCGCGCTATCCTGGAGGGCGTGGCCTTCAGCCTGCGCGATACCCTCACCATCTTTGACGAGATGAAGGTGCCGGTGGAGAGCATCCGGTTGGGAGGGGGGGGAGCACGCTCGCCAGTGTGGCGCCAGATTCAGGCTGAGATTTACGGCAGGGCAGTGGAGCTAGCGGCTGCGGACGAAGGCGCGGCGTACGGGGCGGCGCTGCTCGCAGGTGTGGGGGGAGGCGCATGGCCGTCCGTGGACGCGGCTTGCGATGCCGTGATCCGCATCGCGTCGCGCTTGGCGCCCGAGGCGGCCACTGTGAAGCACATGGACGGCCGCTATCGGGAGTACCGGAAAATGTATCCGGCGATAAAGCAGATTGGGTTCGAATGAAGTGCTGATTTCGCAGGATTCGGGGGTTGGATGGAACCTGTGGCACAGCGAGTTTTGAAGGGCACGGCTTCAGCCGTGCCGCTCGGGGCTAGCAAGAAGGGGCTTTAGCCCCTGAGGCCTTCCGGTCGTAAAGTGAAGGCACCAGGAAAAAAGATGGGAAGACCGGTTTGTCTATTTACGGGACAGTGGGCGGACTTGCCGCTGGAGAAATTGGCGGCCAGGGCGCAGCAGTGGGGATTTGATGGCCTGGAATTGGCCTGCTGGGGCGACCACTTCGAAGTGGATAAGGCGCTAGCTCATGAGCGTTACTGCCAGTCGCGGTGGGACATTCTCAATCGTCACCAACTGAAGTGCTTTGCGGTATCGGCGCATCTTGTGGGTCAGGCGGTTTGCGACCTGAATATAGACGAGCGCCATCGAGGCATTCTGCCGCCGGAAGTATGGGGCGATGGCAAGCTGGAAGGAGTGCGGCAGCGGGCGGCGCAGCGCATGATGGACACGGCCCGGGCGGCTGCCAAATTCGGAGTGAAGGTGGTGAATGGTTTCACCGGCTCCAAAATCTGGCACGCTCTAGCCATGTTTCCGCCCGTTCCGCCGGCCATGATCGAAGAGGGATACCAGGATTTCGCCACGCGCTGGAACCCTATTCTCGATGTTTTTGACCAAGTGGGAGTGCAGTTCGCCCTCGAAGTGCACCCCGGCGAAATTGCCTACGACTACTGGACCACAGAGCGAACCTTGGAAGCGATAGGGCGACGACCCGCCTTCGGCATCAACTTTGATCCCAGCCACCTGCACTGGCAGATGGTGGACCCGATAGCCTTCGTACACCGTTTCGGCGATCGCATTTACAACATGCACGTGAAGGAGTCGGTGCGCGTGCTGGACGGGCGCAACGGGATTCTCTCCTCGCACCTGTTCTTCGGCGATCACCGGCGCGGATGGGACTTCGTTTCCCCAGGCCGAGGCGGCGTACCCTTCGAACGCGTGTTCCGGGCGCTGAATGATGTAGGCTATCGCGGGCCGCTGAGCATTGAGTGGGAAGACAATGGCATGGGCCGGGACCAGGGCGCCCCGGAAGCCCTGGCCCTGGTGCGGCGCCTGGAACTCGCTCCATCAGGAGTGGCGTTTGACGCGGCATTCAAACGGGAGTAGCTGCAAGCTCACGCCAGACCCTCTGGAGTGCAATCAAGTAAAATTGGACGACTCAACAATTCTATGGCGAAGAACGGTTCAGGAAAATCGCAGGCGACCAGTACCGCAGGGCGAAGCGGTGCTGCGGGGGCGGCGAAAGTGAAATCCGCACGGCTGAAAACGGCTGCCAGTCGCACCCGAACCGCGGGCAGGGAGCAGGCCGCCAGCATCACGCCCCGTCCGGCAAAGCGCCTGGTCAGCGAAAAGGCTGAGCGCTTCACCGAATCTGTGATCCGCGAGATGACCCGCCAGGCACAGCTCCACGGCGCTATGAACCTGGCGCAGGGCTTTCCCGACTTTGCCGCCCCGGCGGAACTTAAACGCGCAGCCCAGCAGGCCATCGAAAACGACGTCAACCAGTACGCCATCACCTGGGGCGCCAAGAACCTGCGGCAGGCGATTGCCCGCCAAGCCAAAACATGGCAAGGAATGGAGGTTGACCCGGAAAAGAACGTCACTGTGTGCTGCGGCTCCACCGAGGCCATGATCGCCTCTCTGCTGGCCGTCACCAATCCCGGCGACGAGATCGTCTGCTTCGAGCCGTACTACGAGAACTACGGCCCGGATGCAATTCTTTCGGGCGCACGGCCGCGGTTTGTCAGCCTGCGTCCGCCTGCCAACGGTACCGGGGAATGGACGTTCGATGAAGGTGACCTGCGCCGCGCCTTCAACCGACACACCAAAGCCATCATCGTGAACACGCCCAACAATCCCACTGGCAAGGTGTTCACGGGGGCCGAGCTCCAGCTGATTGCGGAACTCTGCCAGCAACACAACGCTCTGGCCATCACCGACGAGATCTATGAACATATCGTTTACGACGGGGCAGAGCACATTTCCATGGCGCGCCTGGACGGCATGAGCGAGCGCACCATCACCATCAACGGAATCTCGAAGACCTATAGCGTCACCGGCTGGCGGGTGGGATGGGCGATTGCACCTGCATTGCTAAGCAACGCCATCCGCAAGGTTCACGATTTCCTCACCGTCGGGGCCCCGGCCCCCCTGCAGGAAGCGGCGGCCATGGGCCTTTCTTTGCCGCAAACCTACTACGAGGAACTGGCCCAGGGCTACCGCCGTCGCCGCGACCGGTTGCATGCCGCCTTGACCGAAGCTGGATTTAAAGCCTATATGCCCCGGGGCGCCTATTACATGATGACCGATATCCGCAGCTTTGGTTTTGCAGATGATCTGTCATTCACCCGCCATCTGGTGAAAGAGATCGGGATTGCGGCTGTGCCAGGTTCCAGCTTCTACAGCGAATCCGGGCAAGGGGCGCAGCAGGTGCGGTTTGCTTTCTGCAAGAAGGATGCAACTCTGCAAGAGGCGGCGCGGCGGCTCTCGCAGCTAGGAAAGAAGCGCAATTGAGAATGGCGGATCGAAGGTTGGCGGTTAAGAGCCTCTTTCTTTCGACCGCCGTCGTAAATACCCGTTGCTCCTTACGGTTAGCTCTGCCTGCCGCCACAGTTCGATGCCTGGGGAGCCAGGCCTTCGCATTTCCCACCCGGCCAAGCACGAGCCGTCCAAGAATCCGGGCCAACACCCACCTCCGGCCGGGCATCTTCCCAAACGCGTAGGTATTTAGATCATTCCCGGTTGTGAGCCATGCAGACTAAGTATTTTCTTGCAGTGATTGCTCTACTGCTCGGGGTAGGGCTCTGCCAGTTCGGCGATGCCCCAGCCTTGGCACAGCAAATAGCGTCGGATGGTGCGGCCAGCGCCGCGGCGGCAGTCTCCATTCTCCCCGGCCAACTCCCGCTGGTGGACCAGAACGGCAGCTGGGTTTTTCGCCGGCAGGTGAACGAAGTGACCGTGATGTTCACCGCCTCCCAAAAAGGAAAGTTTGTTGCCGGCCTGCAGCGGAATGATGTGCAGGTGCGGGACGACAAAAGACCTCCGGCGGAAGTCATGGACTTCCGCAATGAGCAGAACCTGCCATTGCGGCTGGGGCTGCTGATTGATACCAGCGGCTCGGTCAGCGACCACTTTCGTTTTGAGACCCAGGCGGCAAGCGAGTTCGCCAAAGAGGTCGCGGATAACCAGCACGACCGTGTCTTTGTGGCTGGTTTTTCCCATCGCATGCGAGTTACGCAGGACTACACCAATGATCCCGCCAAGGTAAGCCGGGGCTTGGAGAAGCTTCACGATGACCAGGGCGATACCGCCGTGTTTGACGCTGTTGTTCGCGCCTGCAAAAAACTGGCCGACAGCGGCGATCAGAAACCGGTGGCGCGTGTCCTGGTGCTGCTCAGCGACGGGGACGACAATGCCAGCAGGGCCACGCTGAAAGACGTGGCTGAGATCGCACAATCCGAAGAAGTAACCATCTACACCGTCAGCACCAATCCCCGCGGCTTGAATCTGATCGGCGATGAGGCCCTGCAGAAGCTGGCCGAGCAGAGTGGCGGGCGCGGTCTCTTTCCTGGCTCAAAGAAACAGGTGACCAAGGCCTTTGACCGCATTCGGGATGAGCTGCGCAATCGCTATGCGGTTTCCTATCGCCCGGCAGAATTCAAGCCCGACGGCCATTTCCGGCGCATCCGCATCGTGGCCCGGCGCTTCGGCAAGAAATTGCATGTACACGCACGCCAGGGATACTATGCCCGTCCCATACTGGCAGATGTGATCGGCGCTTCTGCCAGACCGTGAGGACAGGGCGGGGTGCCCGCGTCCGCTGCAGGATTCCACTCATTGACGCTCTCGCAGGCGTGTGGAATAGTAGCCGTGTCCGATTCCAGTGTCGCCAAGGACTCACACACCTGCATGGTGCGATTCATCCCCAAAGAAACAAAGTTCTTCGAGATGTTTGCCGAGGTTTCTAAAAACCTCACCGACGCGGCGCGGCTGCTGCAGCACATGCTGGGCCACCACAACCAGATTCCAACCGCGGTGGAGCAGTTTCGAGAACTCGAGCACCGCGGCGATGACATGACTCACGCCATCATCACTAAGCTGAATCAGACCTTCATCACTCCCTTTGACCGCGAGGACATCCACCGCCTGGCCTCTTCTCTGGACGACGTGTTGGATTTCATGAACTCAGCGGCCGTGCGGCTGGTCATGTATAACATCAGTGCGCCTCCGCCGCCCGCCGCCGAATTGGCGGGTATTATCGTGCAGCAGAGTGAGGAACTGGCCAAAGCGGTTTCCAACCTGGAGAAAAACCAGCACGTATTGGAGCATTGCGTGGAGATCAACCGGCTGGAAAATGAAGCCGACCTGGTCAGCCGCAAGGCCATTGCCCGCTTGTTCGAGCAGGAAAAAGATCCCATTTCGCTCATTAAGATGAAGGAGCTCTACGAAGTGCTGGAGACGGCCACCGATAAGGCCGAAGATGCCGCTAATGTGCTGGAAGCGGTGGTGCTCAAGAGCGCCTGAGTGGCGATCAATTCCGTAATCCCCATCATGAGGCAGAAAAGGTGAACACGGGACTGGTGCTGGTCCTCGTCACAGTCAGCATTGCCTTCGTTTTTGACTTCCTCAATGGCTTTCATGATGCCGCCAACAGCATTGCCACGGTTGTATCCACGCGCGTGCTTTCGCCAACCTTGGCAGTTGTTTGGGCTGCCTTCTTCAACTTTGTAGCCGCATTTTTTTTGGGTACGGCCGTGGCCCACACCATCGGCAAGGGCATGATCAACCTGGAGTATGTCACCCAGTTTGTGGTGCTCTCCGCCCTGCTTGGAGCCATCGTGTGGGACCTGCTGACCTGGTGGTGGGGACTGCCTACCTCGTCTTCCCACGCGCTGATTGGCGGCTACGCTGGTGCGGCCATGAGTAAGGCGGCTCTGCACGCCGGCATCGGCCGCGCTGTATTCGGAGTGATCATCCCTTCCGGCTGGACCAAAACACTGGTGTTTATCGTGGTGGCGCCAGTCATGGGTCTGGTGCTGGCGCTGTTCTTCATGATCTCGGTGCTGTGGCTGTTCAAAGACAAGTCGCCGCGGCAGGTGGACAGCTGGTTCCGGCGCCTGCAGCTGCTTTCGGCGGCCGGCTACAGTCTGGGCCACGGCGGCAACGACGCCCAGAAGACCATGGGCATCGTGGCTGGCGCCCTCTATGCCGCCGGGTACATGAGTAAGGCACAGCTGGCAGGGAACTGGGGCCACTGGCACTGGCCGATCATTCTGCTGGCGCACAGCGCCATGGCCCTGGGCACTTATTTTGGCGGCTGGCGTATTGTTCACACTATGGGGCAGAAGATCACCAAGCTAAAACCTTTTGGCGGTTTCTGCGCTGAGGCGGCAGGATCCATCACGCTGTTTGGCACGGCGCTGGCCGGAATCCCGGTCAGCACCACGCATACCATTACGGGTGCCATCGTAGGCGTGGGCGCGGTCAACCGGCTCTCGGCGGTGCGCTGGGGCGTGGCCAGCCGTATTGTTTGGGCCTGGATTCTGACCATCCCCGCTGCAGGGCTGGTGGCTGCCCTCACCTTCTGGCTGATCCACCTGGTGCATCCCGGGGCGTAAGCCGCGTTCAACAACAACACACACAACTCATCCGTGAACGAGATTAGAGATGAAACCCATTCTTCTTTCCTGGAGCAGCGGCAAGGACAGCGCCTGGGTGCTGCACGTGTTGAAACAGCAGCGCGAGTACGAAGTTGTGGGGCTGCTGACCACATTTAACCAGGCGGCCAACCGCGTCGCCATGCATGCTGTACGGCGGGAGCTGGTGCAGGCGCAAGCCGAGGCGGCTGGGATCCCGCTGTGGGCGGTCGAGCTGCCCTGGCCCTGTTCCAATGCGGATTATGAGGCAGCTATGAGTGCGGCCTGCAGCAAAGCTGTGGCGCAGAAAGTCGAGGCTGTGGCTTTCGGGGATTTGTTCCTGGAAGACGTGCGCGCTTACCGGGAGAAGCAGATGCGGGATACGGGCCTTCAGCCGCTGTTCCCCATCTGGGCACAGCCGACTCCTGAGCTGGCGCAGCAGATGATTGCCGCCGGGCTCAGGGCCAAGCTGACCTGCGTAGACCCCAAGGTGCTGGACCCGAGTTTCGCGGGACGGGAATTCGACCGGCGCCTGCTGGCCGATCTGCCTCCCGGAGTTGACCCCTGCGGCGAGCGCGGAGAGTTTCACTCCTTCGCCTACGCCGGACCGATGTTTCGGCACCAGCTCGACGTCATGGTCGGACGAGTGCTGAACCGGGATGGGTTCGTTTTTGCCGATGTGACTCCTCGACCTGCGGAGGAAGACGCCCGCGCCGTAGCATCAGACTGACAGGCACGTTTTCTGCACACCCCAAGGCTCCCAGGCGGAGCGCGGCCCCACAAAATCAGGGATCACGCAGCGCGGCGTTCCAGCAGGTCGGATGCCGCTTCGGCGCCGTCTTCGGCCACGGCTTGATCTTCTTTCACGGTGCCACCACTCACACCAATAGCGCCCACGACTTCTCCGTCGCCATTGGTCACCGGAATGCCCCCACCAAAGCTGACCAGTCCGCCATTAGTGAGCTCAATTCCGTAGAGCGGTCCGTTAGGCTTGGACATTTTGCCTATGTCCCCGGTCTCGATATCAAACAAGCGGGCGGTGCGTGCCTTTTTAATGGCGATATCGATGCTGCCCAGCCAGGCTCCTTCCATGCGGGCAAAAGCCTTCAGATTGCCACCCTGGTCCACTATGGCGATGTTCTGCTTGACATTCATTTTTTGCGACTTGCGGATGGCGGCGTTGATTGCACGATTGGCGACTTCCAGAGTGATGTCTTCCATTGCGATGCTCCTCCATTGCTGGGCAGGCCTTGGGGCTCTGCGGTCAATACCTAAGATTGAGAGCTGCCGGTTTTGGGGGCAAGCGGTGCGGCTGCCGCTGGATTTTTGGGATGTCCCGGGAAGGCGAAAGGATTGCCGGGGAAATGGTGTGTGTTATGCCGTTTGTTGCTCGAACGCGTGCGCCAGACACAGCACGGAAACTTCGTCCCAGGGCTTGCCGGCAATCTGCAATCCGACCCACCGGCCGTCCGAGGCGGTACCGCAAGGGACGGAGATAGCCGGCAGGCCGAGAACGTTGAATGGCCGGGTGTTGCGCAGCAGAACGAGCTCCTTGGGCCGGAGCTGGTCAGGTCGGGCTTGCAGCTCGGCGAAACTCGGGGCAGGAATAGGAACAGTTGGAGTGATGATCAGGTCTACATTATCGAACAGGCTAGTCGCCTTTCGCCGCAACCTCTGCAATTCGTGCCACTTCGCAATGTAATCGGGGACGCTCACCTTTTCACCGGCGCGGATTCGCCGCAAAGTCTCCGGCTGATACAAACTAGCGCAGGATTCTACATACTTGGCGTGGTACACCCAGCTTTCGCATTTCGCCACTGTCCGGTCGCTATCCACCGGCAGGGAGATGTCCTGAACGCGCGCCGCGATGGAAAACAGTTGCGACAAGCCGGACTCAATCCGCGCGGCTACTTCCGGGTTCAGATCGGCGAAGAACCATTCGCGCGGAACTCCCAGGCGCAGCCTGGAAACGTCGCAGTCCGCCAAGGCGGCCGCGTAGTCGGGCACCGGGACATCCTGGCTGGCGATATCTTCAGCATCGTAGCCGGCAAGAACCTGGAGGAGGAGCGCGGCATCTCTCGCCGTGCGCGCCATCGGTCCAACGTGGTCATAAGACCAGGAGAGGGGAATGACTCCCCGCGCACTCACACGTCCATAGGTCGGCTTCAGGCCCACGATGCCGCAGCAGGAGGCGGGCAGGCGAATGGAGCCGGCCGTATCGGTGCCTACCGCAGCGTAGCAGAGTTGGGCGGCAACGGCCGCGGCTGATCCAGAGGAGGAGCCGCCGGTGATCAGCTCCGGGTTGCGGGGATTGCGGGTGGCTGGGAAAGCGCCAATTACTCCACTTCCGCCGTAGGCAAACTCGTGCAGGTTGAGCTTGCCCAAAAATACCGCGCCCGCAGTCTTCAGCCGGCGCACGATCTCGGCGTCTTCCTCGGGCACACGCTCGCGGAATACCGCGCTGGCGGCAGTTGTGGCTACTCCCGCCGTGTCCACCAGGTCTTTCAGAGCGATGGGGATTCCGTGCAACGAGCCTTTCCAGCCGCCATGCTGAATTTCCACTTCTGCGCGGCCCGCCTGTTCCAGGGCGGCATCTGCAGTGACGGTCAGAAAGGCGTGCAGCCCGGGATTGAGCTGCTCGATGCGCTCCAGGCAGGCGCGCGTCAACTCCACCGGCGACACGGCCCGGGTGCGAATCAGATTCGCCGCTTCGGCCAGCGTGAGAGCGGTAAGGTCGCTGACGTATTTCATCGGCGGTTCAGGTTACACGGGCGGAGGCAGGAGTACGAGTCCTAGGCCGCACCGCCCACGATCTGGAAGAAGCGGATGATGCTCTCAATTCCGCGGTAAAAATTAGGGATGTGAAACTTCTCGTTGGGCGCGTGCAAATTGTCGTCGGGCAGGCCGAAGCCCATCATCACGCTAGGAATCTTCAGCGCCTTCTCAAAGTCGGCCACGATGGGAATGGAGCCGCCAGAGCGGATGTACACCGTGTCCTTCTTAAACACGTCGTGCATGGCCTGAGCCGAAGCCTTGATGTACTTATTATCCGTGCTGACCACAATAGGGTCCGCAACATTCCACTGCTTGATCTTGACATCAATGCCTTTCGGCACGATGGACTGGACAAACTCGTTGTAGAGCTTCCAGATTTCGTCAGGGCGCTGGTCGGGGACCAGGCGCATGGAAACTTTAGCGTTGGCGCGCGCCGGAATCACCGTCTTGGCGCCGTGGCCGGTGAAGCCGCCGGGCATGCCATGTACTTCCAGCGTGGGCCGCGCCCAAGTGCGGTAGAGCACGGAATAGCCGGGTTCGCCGGTGAGCACCTTGGACCCAACTTCGGTCTTGCGGTAATGCTCTTCGTTCAAGGGCAAGCTGTCCCAAGCCTTTAGCTCGTCGGCGGTTGGCTTCTGCACGCGATCGTAAAAATGGGGAATCAGGACCTTGCCGCTCTCGTCTTTCAGCTTGGTGATGATGCGGGCCAGAGCCTCAAATGGATTCGGCGCGGCGCCGCCATACACGCCCGAGTGCAGGTCGGTCATGGGGCCGCTGGCCTCCAGTTCCGTGTAGCACATGCCGCGCAAGCCTACGCAAAGGCTGGGCGTCTCCGGGGCAAACATTTCCGTGTCAGAGACCAGGGCAAAGTCTGATTTCAGCCGGTCGGGATGTTCGCGCACAAAAGCGGCAATAGACTCACCGCCCACTTCCTCCTCGCCCTCGATGAGCAGGCGCACATTCAGCGGCAGCTTGCCGTTGCCCGTGTTCATCAGGGCTTCCAGCGCTTTCAGGTGCATGTACATCTGTCCTTTGTCATCCACGGCGCCGCGGGCATACAGATTCTGGTTGCGCTCCGTAGGATCAAAGGGCGGGGACTTCCACTCATCCAGGGGATCGGGCGGCTGCACATCGTAGTGGCCGTAGCAGAGAGCGGTGGGCTTGCCGGCAGCGTGCAGCCAGTCGCCATAGACCAGCGGATGGCCTTCCGTCTTGATGACCTCCACGTGCTCCAGGCCAATGCGCTTCATTTCTGCAGCCACAAAGTCGGCGGCGCGGCGCACATCATCTTTGTGGTCGGGCAGCGTGCTCACGCTGGGAATGCGCAGCAGGTCTTTCAATTCGCTAAGAAAGCGTTGCTGGTTCTGTCGGGCGTAATCAACGGCGGCAGTGGACATAAGCCCTCTCTCGCTTCAGAGTTGTCGGATTCAGTGACCTCAAAGTATACCCGAAGGGTAAGCAGGCGGCTGTGACAGGGGTTGCTGATGGCTTTCTTCAGAGCTACCCTAAGCGTTGCAGCATGAGCTCTCCCAAATTGAAGGCGAATTGGCCATGGCCTGCGGAACTGGACGCCATGACCGCGGCGGCGCAGTATCACACCGTGCTGCTGGAAAATGAACGCGTGCGTGTGCTCGAAACCTGCATCCCCGCCGGCCATTCCACCCCGCTGCACACCCACCGTTGGGCCAGCGCGCTGCACCTGCTGAGCTTCAGCGAGTTCATTCGCCGCGACCAGAACGGGCAAGTGCTGCTCGACACCCGCCAGCTGCCGGCCTCCAGCAAGCGCCCGGAAATGCAGTGGTCAGAAGCCATGCCGCCGCACAGCGTAGAGAATGTGGGAAACGGCGACCTGCGGGTCATCAACTTCGAATTGAAGGATTAGGAAGCGAGTAGCCGCGTCATTCCGGCGCCAGTTCGTAGGAAGATGTAATCTGCATGGCCGGCTGCAGCGTCCGGTACACCGGGCACTTTGGCGCGTACAGTCCGTGCACCCGCTCAACGGTTGCCCGCGCCTCCTCCGCTGCCCGCAGTTGGAATTTCACGTGGACGCGGCGGATCACCAGCACTCCGCCATCGGTTTCGATTTCGCCGCGCACGTCGGCAATTAAACGTCCGTCGCTCGCGTTAATCTTGCGCGCCTCCAGCGCGCCCCCGAAGGTTCCCAGCATTCAACCGCCCAGCGCCGCCACCACGTAGTCGAGCGTGGCGGCATGCGAGCCGGGCAGGCGATTGGGATCCATGCCGTAATGCTCAGCAATGGCCCCATGAACGCTGAAGATGACAGGCTGGGGTTCGCCTGGTAGATGGGCAACACGAACGGGTCCGGTTTGCCGCTGAATGCGAACCTGGGAAACGTAAACGGGTTCAGCCATTGCACTCTCCTGATCCGGCGAACGGTTTGATCGCACTGACGACGCTTTTGATCGCACTGACGACGCTATAGCTCAATTCGCCACTACCGTAACCAGCCAGTATAAGATCAATCCCTTTCACAAATTCGCGCGCCGGTCGAGGCAGCAGGGCCACTGCGGCGCGCGCGGCCCGCGCACGTTGGCGGCAGACCTCCCAGGTGGGTATCACTTTGGCCGTTAAATCTTCGCAACACAAAATCTGCAGCCCAGCATGCTCGATGCCGTCCCGGTATTGTTGTGCTGTCCATAGAGCGGGGCAGAGGCAGGCCCTGGCCACCGCACGCACGCGGGCCGAATCCATGCTTCCCGTCCAGGCGGCCAGCAGCAGACGGCCGCCCGGCTTCAGCGCTGAGGCAACGCGGTGAAAGTAATGCTGTTTGTCCGCAAAGTGTTCCGACGATTCCATGGTCCAGATCAGGTCGAATTGCTTGCAGGCGTAGGCATAGGTCTCCGCATCCTGCAGCAGAAATAGGGTTCGTTGCTGCACCCCGGCGCGTTCGGCATTCTCCCGTGCCAGGCAAGCTTGCTTTTGGCTGATGGTCAGCCCCACAACCTGACAACCGAATTCGCGCGCCAGGCGGACGGCGGTTGCACCGTGACCGCAACCTGCGTCAAGAACGGCGGATCCCGCCGCTGGCCGCACCAGCTTGAGGCAGTAGTCCAGAAGCGCGCTTTGAGCCTCATGGGGAGTTTC
>Ga0134128_10002668_pt1 | contig 22000 bp, 19 predicted proteins | sample KB31754_FD_96462 | JGI IMG/M metagenome (GOLD analysis project Ga0134128, IMG submission 96462) | Terrestrial soil microbial communities with excess Nitrogen fertilizer from Kellogg Biological Station, Michigan, USA - KB3-175-4 | ecosystem: Environmental > Terrestrial > Soil > Unclassified ... | reverse complement strand
TTGCGGTCGGCGATTTCGCTGATGGGCTTGCCCCGCCAGTCCCGGTCCAGGGTCACCACAATGGGCTCGTGCGAATGTTGTTGCGCCGAACGGCTGTAGAAACCCAGGGATTGCTCGTATTCGCCTTCTTTTTCGCGGGCGAACCCCAGATTATTCAAGGTAAACGGATTATTAGGGTCAAGCGCCAGGGCTTTCTGCAGCACCAGGTCGGCCTCCGGGGCGCGGTCCTTGAGCAGCAGTGCAATTGCCTCAACGTTGAAGCGGTTGACCTGCATCTGGCGGTCGTCGGCTTCGCCCGCGATCTTGGAGACCGGCTGGCCTTTGGCGGCGGCGACGTTGCTCATGTCCACAGCGGCATCGGACCGGTTTTCCGCCGCCAGCGCGTAAAAACGCTCCGCCCGGTCCACCCTGCCCTCAAGCTCGGAAATGTAGCCCAGGTTGTTGAGGGTAAAGGGATCGTTGGGATCAATAAGGTAGGCGTTGTAGAAAAGCTTCTTGGCCTTTTCGTAGTCGTGGTGCTGGATGGCCTTCACGCCCTCGCGGTTGAGCTTCTGTACCGGGGTGGCCTTGCTGCGCTTGGGCAGAGTGATGCGCAACTGTGCGCCGGCTTGGCTCGCCAGCAGCAGAGCAGCGGCCAGGCATAGAAGCGGCCCGCATGCGGGTCTACGGAACATCAGGCCTCCACGTCGTGCGGCGGCGCCCGGATAGATATAGGGGAAGGCAGCCGCTCACCTTTCTCTGATTGGTTTTTTGCCCGGAGCGTTGCCAAGCTTCCGCCATGATTTGCGGGTGCTTGCCCACCTGTCAGTCGCGGCTGGCATCCAAGCAATCCGGGTGCTCCGGTTGAGGTGTTTTTCTATGCGCTATGGGTGGTTCTTCTTTGCAGTAGTTATTCTGGCGCTTCCGCTGGCGGAGGCCAAAGGACAGAGTAAGGCGACAACTTCGAGTGCGGCGGCATCCTCCGCCCAGCCCGGAGCCAGCGGTTACGACCCGTTGCTGGATTTGCCGCCCCTGCCGCAAGGCAAGACGACCCTGGTCGGCGGCACAGTGCACAGCATTGACCAGATCCGCAACCGCCTCAGCGTGCAGCCCTTCGGCGGCCAGACCATGAAGATATTTTTTGATGAGCGTACCCACATCTACCGCGACGGCGTGCCCAGCACCCAGCTGGTGATTCGCAAAGGCGAGCGGGTTTATGTGGATACCATGCTGGATGGCGCCAAGGTTTTCGCCCGCAACATTCGCGTGGTTACGGGAAAGCAGGCGGCGGACGCGCGCGGACAAATCACCCGCAACGACGCGGCCAGCGGCAGAATTACCGTGCAGGACGAACTCTCGGCGCAGCCCGTGAGCTTTCGTGTGACTCCGGCGACTGTGGTCAAGGAGGGTTCCGGCAGCAGCACGCTGGCACAACTGCAGCCCGGGTCACTGGTGACGGTGAAGTTTTCCCCCGAGCGCGGCAACCACGACGTGGCCCAGGAGATCTCGGTAATTGCAGCGCCCGGTTCCGTGTTCACTTTTTACGGCAGGATCACGTATTTGAACATGTCCACGCGCACCGTGGCCGTCGCCAACGAGAGCGACAAAAAAACCTATGACATCAAGTTCACCCCTACGGCTGTGGACCCGCAGATGCTAGGCGAGGGCAAGCTGGTGCTGGTCAAAGCCAGATTTAATGGCAGCGGCTATACGGCCGACAATATTCAGTTCATGAAGGTCGCATCGCAGTAGAACCGAACATGTGTGGCACGGGCGTCCACGCCCGCAAGGGGCCCAAGAATGATGCTGAGGGCCTTCCAGCGCTAAGAGTGCCCCGAGTTTGTCGAAGCAGATGTCGGCTGCTGGGCTGCAAGGCTCTTGGAGAAAGAGGAAAAGGCGGCGCTTTGTAAGCCGCCACTTGCGGAGAAAACTCAGGACCGCTGAGGCTTTTTCAACAGGATGCCGGCGATGAAAGCTACGGCCGCGCCTAGCAGCCACTCCAGCCGCCAGACCTGCACTGCCTGCCAATCCAGCACCGTGGCCACGGTGTAAAAGAACCCTAGAAACACCGCGGCAAAGATGCATCCCAGACCGGCGGCAAAGGCCACCAGGGACACCGCTCCCAGGCCAGTCGCCTGTTTTACGCTGGCAAAAAAGTTCACAAAAGGCCGCAAATAACGCCCGGCGCCCCCGGAAGCCCGTGCCAGCGCCGCACGGGTTTCGCCACATACGTGGCAAAAGCGGGCGCCGACCACGAATTCGTTGCCGCAGCGGTCGCAGATCTCCACCATGCGCCCTGGGGCTTCCTGAGCCTGAGCTTGGGACACGGGGGGCTGCCAGAATTCCTGCCCTGCACTATGGACCACTCCTGCCATACGGTAAACTCCCACGGTTACCTTGTTTCTCCGCACGATAATGACCAAATCCTGAGCTCGCAAGTAACTTCATTTGTTCACTTTACGGGCAGCCGTCTCGGGCCCCGTATCTCCGCGCAAAGCAAGAATTACCCGTACCAGGAAAGAATCGCCTAAAAGCGGAAACCTTCTACCTGGGTGCGGTGTCGCCTACACCCTCCGGAGCCGGCTTCGGGTAAACTGACCTTAGACTTCCCGTGAAGCTGCGGAACCTCACCTTCATAACGACCCTGGGCTTAGCCGCATTGTGCCTGGCCCCTGGCGGCGGGAATGCGGCAGCGCTGCTGCCGCAGCAGCCCGCACCCAGCGCCTCCTCCCCTGCCGGTCCCCCAGCGGAGGACAACTTGGCCAAGAGCGGCTTTGACCGCTTCTACAATCTGGATTACGAGCGCGCCATCCGCGATTTCGAAACCGACCTCAAAGCCCACCCCGATGACCCTTTCGCCCTCAACCACCTGCTTACGGCGCGACTGTTCCACGAGCTCTACGGCATGGGCGTGTTGGACACCGGCTATTACTCCAACAATAGCTTTATCGGCCAGCCCCATCGCAAGCCTGACCCCAAAGAGCAGGAGCAGATCAAGGAGCTCATTAATCGCGCCCTCAAGCTGGAGGACGACCGCCTGGAGCACGAGAGCAACGACGTTCAAACTCTGTACGCCCGGGGTGTGACCCGCGGCCTGCGGGCCACCTACACGGCGCTGGTTGAGCGCTCCTGGTTCGCCGCCCTGCGCAGCGCCCTGGGGGCGCGCCGCGACCACCAGCACGTGCTCGAGCTGGACCCCAGCTACACCGACGCCAAGATGGTGGTGGGCATTCATAATTACGTGGTCGGCAGCCTGCCCTGGGGAGTGAAGATGGCGGTAGCTGTGGTGGGAATTGGAGGCAACAAAAAGAAGGGCATTCAGTACCTGTCCGACGTGGCTAACTGCTCCACTTGCCAGGCCAGCAGCGACGCTAAGATTGTGCTGGCCTTGTTCCTGCGCCGCGAAGGCCGTTACTCGGAAGCGCTGGAGGCCATACGCTCGCTGGCGCGAAGCTACCCTCGCAACGTCCTGCTCGCCCTGGAAGAACCGAACATCCTGCGTGCCATGGGCAACAACCAGGAAGCGGAAGCGGGCTACCGCAAAATTTTCCAGGAGGGCAGGGACGGCCGCTTCAATGGCCACTACGAAATTGCCGCCTACAGCCTGGGTGAGCTCTTGCGGGCGCACAAGAATTACCAGGCGGCGGCGGACAGTTATAACCTGGTGGACACGGTGCGCCAGCCCGACCCGGAGGTCCAGCAGCGCGCCAATCTGGCCGCGGGGGAGATGTACGACCTGATGAAGAAGCGCGACCTCGCCCTTAAGAAATACCAGACCGTAATCGCGGAAGACTCCGGCAGCCAGCCGGCGGACTTGGCCCGCAAGCACATCAAAGAAGCTTACCGGACGGATTGAACCCGGGGCGCGAAGATCAAAAGCTGTTTACCGCCAAGACGCAGAGGGCGCAAAGGAATGCGATTTTCAAAGTTCTCCAAGTCCTCGGCGCTCTCTGCGGTGAAAAGGCTTTGGCGGAAGATTACAATAAGTTGGGAACTTTTCCTGTCCCAGGACGTATCTGAGTCAGAGGCAAAAGTATGTATTGCAACTACTGTGGCAAGGTCATCCAGGACGACGCTAATCTTTGCGCCTATTGCGGCAAGCGGGTAGGTGCCGTAGTGGCCCGCAAACGGCTGGTACGCCCGCGCATTGGACGCAAGATCGCCGGCGTGTGCCTGGGGTTTTCCGAATTTTTCGATATTGATGTCACCCTGGTTCGGGTGATCTGGCTGATTGTCGCCATCGCTACCGGCGGCATGGGCGCGGTGGCTTATGTGATCGCCTGGATCATTATGCCCGAGGAGCCGCGATTGCTCGCCGCTCCCGCCGCCGGGCAACATGTGACCAGCAGCTAGGGCCGCTGATGCGACGCGTCATCCTGGCACTGGCGGTAGTGGGTGTGTACCTGGCGGTGCGCGCCCTGCTGATCCACTACAGCACGGGGGTGACTCCCTGCAGCATCAACGATGTGTGGGACTGCGGCATCGTCAACCGAGGTCCCTATTCTGTCATCTACGGCGTGCCGGTGGCGCTGATCGGTATTCTCGGCTACAGCTTGCTCTTCGTATTGGAGGCGCTGAAGAAGTGGCGCATTATGGCGGTGGCCGCAGTCGGCGCCCTGGGATTTTCTCTCTACCTTACCCACATCGAAGCCAGCATTCTCCAGGTGTGGTGCGAATATTGCGTGGGTTCGTTGATCACCATCAGCCTGATCACGCTGCTGGCAATTATTCAGGTGATCATCAATCGCCGCCGAGTGCCTGACCAGCAAGCCGCAACTACCGCAGGCAAATAGCTCTTCTCAGCAGACCCCACTGAGTTTTACTTTGTGGCGCGGGGCACCTTCCCTCGCGCGGCGCTACTCGTAACGGAGCGCGATCAAGGGGTCTACCCCGGTCGCCCGTTTCGCGGGGACCAAGCAAGCCGCAACTCCAACCGCCAGAAGTACCGCAACCACCAGCGCAAAAGTGATCGGATCGCGCGCTGAAACGCCCCAAAGCTGGCCGGAAATAAAACGGGTCAGAAACGCGCTTCCCGCCTCGCCCGCCGCAACTCCAACGGCAATCAATCCCAGGCCATGGAACAGCACCATCCGCAGAATTGCGCCACGTTCCGCGCCCAGGGCCATGCGGATTCCTATCTCATGGGTGCGCAGCGACACGGAATACGACATCACGCTGAACACTCCCACTGCCACCAGCACCAGGCCGAGGCCGGCGAATATGGACAGCAGAATCATGCCGAACTCCGGCTTGGAGTACGTGTTCCGCTGCAGGATGCTTTCCAGCGAGCCGGTATCGCTGGTGGCGACGTTCGGATCCACCGACCAGATCTGGTTTTCAACGCTGGGCAGGATAGAGAGTGGGTCAACCGCGGTGCGCACCAGAATCTCACCGCTCAGGGAATTGATAGCGGTGTAGGGAACAAAGGCCTGCGGCATGGTGGAATCCTGCAGCCCGCGGTTTTTGGCATCACCCACCACCCCGATGATTTCAAAGTATGCGTTGTGGGGCAGGTCCGGCTGTTCATCAAGAGCATTGAATTTTATGCTGTGTCCGACAGGATCTTGCTTGCCGAAGTAATCTCGCGCCAGGGACTGGTTGATCACCGCCACGCGTCGGCCCGTGGCGACGTCAGACTCGGAGAGCAGCCTGCCGCGAAGAAGCGGAATCTGCAGCGTGCGGAAGTATCCTTCGCTGCACAACTCCACCATGGTTCTCCACGGCGCTGAATGAGGCCTGCCAGGAATGGTTACGTCGCTTCGCGGACCTCCGAAAGGCGGCCGACCCAGAGACTGCGTGACAGAAACGACTCCGGGAAGCGTGCTCACCCGCCGCCGCAGTTCCTGGAAGAAGACGCTCCTTTGCTGCGGTGTTTTGTACCGAGCTTCGGGCAGCGGCGTTGAAACGACCAGCACGTTGCGCGGGTTCATTCCCAGATTGACATGTTCGATGGCGAGGAGCGTGCGCAGCATCAGCCCGGCCCCTACCAGCAGGATTATGGAAAGTGCCACCTCTCCCACCACCAGGGCAGAACGGAGCTTCCCCCGCCGTAACTCGGTTGCCGCTCCCCGGCTGCTGTCCTTGAGGCGGCTTTGCAGGTCTCCCCGAACCGCGTACAGCGCGGGCGCCAGTCCGCAGAGCAAGGTGGTGGCGGCAGCCACCAGGAGCGCAAATCCTAAAGCGCCGCCGCTCATCACAACTGCCGTCTCGGCGGGAATGGTGTCCGGTGGAATAACCTTGATGACAAGCCCCAATCCAACGTAGGCAAAAAGGCAGCCTATGGCACAGGCCGCCAGCGCCAGGGCAAAGCTCTCCACCAGCAGCTGCCGGACTATGCGGCCGCGGCTGGCGCCTACCGAGGCGCGAATGGCAATTTCCTTTTGCCGGGCGGTTGCTCGCGCCAGCAGCAGGTTGGCAACATTGCTGCACGCGATCAGAAGCAGCATCGCCACCGCAGCGGCCAGCATGTAGATAACGCTGCGAAACTGGCGTATCACTTCGTCCAACAGTGTGTGCGCCGAGGTGGTGAACTGCTTGGGATAATCGTGCGGATATACCGTTGCGAGTCTGCGGGCGACAATCTCCCACTGTGCGGCCACTTGCGCCAGAGTTACGCCAGGTTTCATCCGCCCCAGCGTCCACCACCACATTTGCTGCGTGGTCGCGTCGCCGGCACGGACGTTATAGGGTAACCACATATCGGCATCGCCCAGCAAAAAGCGTGGCGGCATGACGGCCACCAGCGTCCTGCGCTCGCCGTTCAGGGTAAAGGTGGCGCCCAGAATTTTTGGATCGCTGTTGAATTCCTTCCGCCACATCCGGGCGCTCATGGCAAATACGGGTGGCGCGCCCGGCCGGGCGTCATCGCTCGTGATGGGCCGTCCCAGCAAGGGCTTGACGCCAAGAAACTCGAATGTATTGGGCGTCTCATAATGCCCGTTGGCCAGCCTGGTGCGGCCGCCCACCGTATAAAAGACATCTGCGCCGGCATCGCCCATGACGCCTTCGAAAAGATTCATCTGTTTGAGGAGTTCCAGGAACTCGGCTGTACGGTTGTCGGTCTGGCCGTAGTCCTCAGGAGGGCGGTCTACATCGCGCACGTAAAGATTGACCAGCCGGTCAGCGCTGGCATAGGGAAAGGGATGTAGCAGGACAGAGTCAATTACGCTGTAGATAACGGTGGTGGCGCCGATTCCGAGCGCGAGCGCGAAAATGGCTAGCAAGGCGAAGGTACGCTCTTTGCGGAATCCCCGCAGCGCATAGCGGAAGTCCTGCACCAGCCAGCCCAGTTGGTTCATGGGCGTCCTCGCAGCTCTACTTTGCCGAGCCGGAACCGATTTGCCGGAACTACAAAGTCGCAGGCATTGTGACTGCGATGTCAGACCGTGTCAAACGCCTGCTTTCCCTTTCGCGGAGGGTGCCGCAATCGTCATTGGAAAAACATCAATTTCAATTTCTCTTTTCCACCCGCATGCGCAGGCCGTTCCTGGGGCGCAGGGTGATGAGGGGCTGCGGTTCCACCTTCTGACCGGGCTCCAGCCGCAGCTTCCATTGCTGGCCAATGGTGGTCAGCGCCAGCACGCCTTCCATCCAGGCAAAGGATTCGCCAATGCACTGCCGCGTTCCCGCGCCAAACGGAAAATAAGCCAACTTGGGGCGCGCCGCCTTGGCCTCCAAGGTGAAGCGCCCGGGGTCGAAGCGTAGCGGGTCGGGATAATAGCGTGGATCGCGATGCGTCACGTACTGGCTCATGAGCACGGTGGTGCGGGCGGGCAGCCAGTAGGGTCCGAGCGCGAAATCGCGCAGCGCGCGCCTTCCCATCGCCCAGGCGGGAGGATAGAGGCGCATGGATTCCGCAAGCACCATCTCCGTGTAGGGCAGGCGCGGCAGATCATCCATGGTGGGCAAGCGTCCGGCCAGGGCTTCATCAATTTCAGCGTGGAATTTCTCTTCCGCCTGCGGATTCTGCGCCAAAAGGTACCAGGTCCAGCTCAGCGCGTTAGCGATGGTTTCATAACCTGCCAGAAAAATGGTGATGACCTGGTCGCGCAGGTAAGCCTTCTCCTGGGGAGCGGGAAATTCGGCCAGCAGCATGGAAAGCAGGTCGTCGCCATTGCTGGACCCGCGATGCTGCTCGATGATGCGGTAAACGGTGGCGTCCAGGCGGGCGCGGGCCCGTTTGAAGGTGCCGACCTTGGGCAGCGGCAGATGGACCAGTGTTTCCGCCGCCGGCATCACGATCATGTAGTTGTACATGCCCATGATGGTGTTGATGGCGGCGGCCAATTGGGGCGCTTCTTCGCCCAGAGCGGTGCCGAACAGGGTCTGGGCCACGATGGCCAGCCCCATTTCCATCATGGCCAGCGATACGTCCACCAATGTGCCCGGTTGCCAGCACTCGCGAGTGCGCCGCGCGTTCTCCACCATGGCCTGGGCGTAGGCGCGAATGCGTTGCCGGTGGAAAGCCGGCGCTGCCGCCTGGCGCTGGCGGCGGTGGGCCGCTCCTTCGGCGGTAATCATGCCTTTGCCCAGCAGCAATTCGGAGCGCCGCACGGTGCGCTCCTTTTCGAAATTATCGTTCTGGTTGATCAGAACCTCGGCCATCAGCCCGGGATCGTTGATAAAGATGATGTGCTGCTTGCCCAGCTTTTGATGCACCACGTCGCCGTATTCCCGCGCCAGTTGCTGGAAGATGGCGATGGGATCCGCGCGCCGAAAGCGGTGCAGGGCAAACCACAGCAGGCCGTGCTCCGGGCCGGGAGGGTAGGCATAGCCGCGACGGGCAGAAACGAGTTGCTGCAGGCCGGCGTTCATTGGGGTCAGCTCGAGGCGGAGGGGCGAGCAAAGCTTCGCGCTTTCGCCAACCGCCTGATGCGGTGTTATATCCATCATGCCATAAGCCGGAGGCCGAGCGTGCCCGCCCCAGCGCCACGGCAAGAGCGGGGCAACGGGGGAAGCTTCCCAATTAGGTCGGGTCACGATATTTAATCTGGTCTTTCTTTCTCTGCGCCCGCGCAGGCATCCTGCCGCCGACTTCAGATCATCGGTTTCATTAGGACAATTTTAAGGCAAGGCGGCAGGCTGAGAGCCCTGAGCAGCATGCAAGCAACGGTGGCCTGGCCGGGAGTGAGGTTAAGGGTGCAGTTCAGAGGAGCAGCAAGCCGGAGTTTAGACCGGATAGGGGAAGCGCTGTGCCGCTGCTTCGGCCTCCAGCGCAGGCCGGGAGCAAGAATCCTCGTGGTCCGGGGCAGCCGCATGGCCGGCGAGATGGCGAGAATTCTCCGGCGCCACGGATTGCATATCGAAACGGCGGAACGCGTGTCGCTGGTCGAGCATGCCCGCCGCAGCGAGCCGGCACTGATCGTGAGCGATTTGTCGGTAAGCGGCATATCGGAGATGGAAGATGCCTTGCGCCTGCGGCAGGCGCTGCCGGCCTGCAGGGTGATGCTGTTTTCCGGCCAGGGACTGCGCCGCAGCTCGATACCGCGCGATTCGGAAGTGGAACTGGTGCGAACCATCGAGCGCCTCTGCGCCGACTCGCATAGCGGCCAGATGCTCTGGCTGGACCTGGCGCGCTTCATCCAGTCCGTGCCCCGGCACCGATCCATGGCGGCATGACTTAAGGAGAGACGGCAGGCGCCTAAGCCGAGCCTAGTGTTTCAGGTTCCAGCTGCCGGCGGTGGTGGAACCCAGCGCATTGATCGCGGTCACCCAGCGCTCCAGTTTGTGGTGCCCGGTGTGGTGCAGAAGATAACTGGTGAGCAGTGGTCCGCCCACGCCAAAGCCGTAGCTGAACACCGCCTGCCCGGCCCAGCCGTGGTTCACGAACAAGGCGCCAAAAGGATTGAGTTCATGGATGGGATGGCCGTCAAGCGCATGCCGGGTGGTCACGGCGTCATACGTTTCGGCCGCCGCATTCCAGCCCAGCAGGGCGAAACTGGTCTTATCGAAAAACTGGTGCTCCGCCTCAGGGACCGGCGCGACGAAATTATTCGAAGGCTCCGGCGCCCGCGGTATCTGCTGGGCGGAGCAGGCTGCTGCCGCCAGCAGAAGGCAAACCAGAAAACAGAATTTTGGCATGCTTTTGGGCGCAGTCTAGCAGAGTAGTTGCCGGCGCGCAGCAGCAATCTTGCAGACGAATCCCATTTGAAATCCCGTGATTTTTCCTCTTTTTTCGGGCCAACCAGCAGCTCCGGGCCGGTCATCTCACCTGTTCTGGCCAGGGTAGGAGATCCATGCGCAAACTCGGCTATACCTGTTTTCTCTTCCTGCTGCTTGCTGTCTTCACGAATTGCCAAGCCGCGAAGGGAAGTTCTGGTAATAGCGGCGGTACGCCGCCGCCCACGCCTCCGCAGACCCTGACCGTCACCGTATCCGGTCCCGGCTCAGGCACTGTGACCAGCCAGCCCAAAGGCATCGATTGCCCTGCCACTTGCAAGGCAACTTTCAATCAGGGCACGAAGATTACACTCACCTCCACTCCGGGCGGCGGTTCCGGCCTCGACAGTTGGAGCGGCGCCTGCAGCGGCAGCGCCTCCACCTGCGCCATCACTCTGAACAGCAACCAGACCGTGACCGCGACTTTTCGCAAGGGTGATATCAGCCTCATCAACCACATTGTCATCCTGCTCCAGGAGAATCGCTCTTTCGACCACTATTTCGGTCACCTGCCCGACTATTGGTCCGCCAACGGCTATTCCTCCGAACCTTTCGACGGCGAACCTGCCGATGCTTCCAACCCCGGCACCACGCCCGGCACCTCGGTCAGCGCCTACCATCTGACCACCACCTGCGTGGAGAATCCCAGCCCGTCGTGGAATGAAAGCCATGCCGACTGGAATCACGAGGCCCCCACCTCCAGCACTCCCTTGCTGGATGGTTATGTCCGCACCGCTGCCAGCGAAAAGAGTCCCACCACCGGCCTGCCCTATATTGACAGCAAGGGCATTCGGGTTATGGGTTATTACAACGACCGCGAGCTGCCCTACTACTACTTCATGGCTTCGAATTTTGGAACATCTGACCGTTGGTTCTCTCCCGTAATGTCGCGTACTCAGCCCAACCGCATGTATCTGTACGCGGGCACCTCCCACGGTCATGTCTATCCGCTTACTCCCACCACCCCGCAGCTCTCCGACCAGACTATCTTTCAGCTCTTACAGAACAACGGCATCTCCTGGAAAATCTATGTCCATCCCGACACCAGCGGATGCACCACTCCCAGTTGCCTGTTCGCGCAGAGCTACATGAACCAGTTCACTTTCGGCAGCACTATTGTCCACCAGTATCCCCAGAACCTGGTTCCCATTGCCCAATACTTTACCGACCTGCAGAAGGGAACCCTGCCCCAAGTGGCGTTTATCGAGCCCGCTTCGCAGGAGTTGTTGGACGAACATCCAGCCGATGACGATTTACCGGCCAACGCCATCCCCAACGTACAAACCGGCAGTCATTTCGCAGCCTCATTAATCAATGCCCTGATGGGCAGTTCCTCGTGGAAGGATTCGGTGTTCTTCCTCTCCTTCGACGAGGGTGGCGGATTCTATGATCACGTTCCACCCCAGCCGGCGGTGAGTCCTGACGGCATTCTGCCTAGCGACCTGGTCACCGCGCCCACTCCCGACATTTGCGCTGCCGGCAACGGCGCCGGCGGCTACACCTGCAATTTCACCCTCACTGGCTACCGCGTCCCTTTGATCGTGATTTCGCCCTACGCCAGGAAGCACTACGTTTCCCATACCGTGGCCGATTACACAGCTCTGCTCAAATTCATCGAAACCCGTTTCAACTTGCCCAGCCTGACCGCCAGGGACGCGGCGCAGATGGACATGTCCGAGTTCTTCGACTTTGCCGGCAAGCCCTGGGCGACACCGCCCACGCCGCCAGCCCAGCCCACGAGCGGGCCGTGCTATCTCGACCATTTGCCCTGAGAGACAACGCTCATTGTTGACCACTCGGGATTCGGATTGAAGATGACTTTGAAAACCGTGGGCATGGCTTTGCAGCTGACGAGCTTCAATCGTCAATTCAAGGAACTTGGGTCCCAGGACGGGACAGAGAACTGCCGGGACTGAAATCCACTCCCACCGGATGGCGCGGTCCGGCGGGCGAAGATGGGAAAAAACTATGACGACGTGGGTTGGACAGCATCCGCTGGCTGGCTTCGCGACCGCTTCAACCGTGGTGGAGGCGCGGGGAATTTCCATCCCGGCACTTCTCCCGTCCGCTCCAGAAGATCGGCAAACTTGCGCAGCTCCCGAGCTACGGGTTTGGGTCCGTACTCGGTCACCGCAAGCTTCACGGTAACGGCGACTCCATCCAGCGAGTCGTTGGCATTTAGTTGCCGCAGCAACCAATGCTTGATTGACAATGCCACTTGCGCAACCTCCTGCTTTGAATGACTTCTACATCGTTGGCCGGCTCCTCATCCGGAAAACGTTCCAAGTTAATGCAGCCCCACGCCCTCGCGCAAGCGAAAAGCCAAGTAGCTGATGAACTTTCTCCCTGCCTGTCCGGCTCAAGTTTCTTGCGGCCCTATTCGTCGCTATCGATGAGACACAATGCTCCCTGTGTGAGTACGCGGATGCTCACAATCGGCACACCCCCGACCCCCGAAAGGAAAAAACCTTGCGAAGGCAACGACGAGTTGCGGGCCGGAGTCAAAGCCAAATGTGGCGCACTGCTTGCAAGCTGACTTTCGGTGCTGGGGCGCCTAGATGGGACTGCACTTTCCTTCTCTAATTTCGTTGGAGCTGCTGCTGCCTTTGGGCAGGCTTCTGGTTTTGCTGGTCACTGGAGCCCTGATCCTTCTGGCTTTCGGGCTGCGCCTGCGCCGGACCATGACAGTGCCTGCCGGGTTTTCCACTACCACCCCGCCTGAGGTCGGAAAGCGGCGGCCGGCGGCGGAAGACGAAGTCATCGCCGAATTCCTCAGGAATGAGTTTTACCATCCTGATTTCGACGAAGTACGCAAAGAGTTTGCCACCCTTGTCCTCAACCCCAACCTGGAGGACGCGCGGGAGAACGCGCGACGCCGGAACCTTTTGTTTCGCAAGCGCGGCGGGCTGTGGCGCGAGCTGCCGCCGGATACCCAGTGGTGGGAGGTTTCCATTTCCCCTCGCGCCCTCGGCCGGGTGCGCGTCTTCCCCCGGGCTGACTGGCGCCGCTACTCGCAGCGCGGCTTCTCCCTGCCGCTGTTCGCAGAACGAATTGCCGCCGGTTTGGAAAAATCCACCGCAGATCCGTTTCTGTCCGCGCTGGGCGTCCTGCAGCGGGAGTTGGCCAAGGGCGGCGTGGGCGGCAGCATCCTCCTGATCGGAGTTGATGAGGACAAGGCGCTCACCATTATCGAGGGCAATCACCGCATGGTGGCGGCTGCCCTTTCCCCCGCGCCGCCACTGCAGACCTTCCGCTTCTTCTGCGGTTTTTCTCCCCGCATGTCGCGTTGCTGCTGGTACCAGAGCAGCATGGTCAATTTTCTGCATTACGCCCGCAACGTGGCGCGCGACTTGAGCCAGTTTCGCCATTCCGACCTGGCGCACCTGGTTCCTCGCCGTCGGTCGGCCGCGAAAGCCTTAGCGGCTGCGAGCGCGGAATCCACACTCCAACTTTCCGGTACCAGCCTGCGAATGCGCGACGGCGAGCTCACGGAAAATCGGCAGCACCAAGAACCCGCACTGTGAAGAGCTGAGGCAGGCCAACCCGGGCAATTTCGCCGCCCCGGCGTATTTCTTTATTTCCTATGCGAAAAGAGGTGAGAACGGCTGCCTTACAGCTGCTTCTTTAGCCGCTGGTAGGCTTCCTCACCGGCGCGCCGGCCGATTTTTCCCGCCTTCTCCCGCCCGTACTCATCGGCGCGCTCCGCCAATTCACGGCGGAATTCCTGGCCGCTGGCGGGAGCAATGAGCAGACCGATCACGTATCCCAGTCCGAGTCCCAGCAGGAAAAGCATAGTCTGTGTCCTCCGTCTTAGAGGATGCGGGCGGAGGAGCCCGGTTTGCCAAATTGCCGCCTTCATCTCTGCAGCAGCGCTTGCAGGGTGTCAAAAAATCCGGGATAGGAGATGTCTACCACACCGGCGTTGCGAATATGAACCTCGCCTCCGGCGCCCAGCGCCGCCACTGCGCTGGCCATGGCGATGCGGTGGTCGCCGAACGACTCTACTTCCGCGCCGTGCAAGCGCTGTTGCCCGGGAATGAGCAGACCGTCATCGCGAACCTCCACCCGCGCCCCCAGGGCACGCAGGTTCTCGGCCATGGCGGCAATGCGGTCAGACTCCTTTACCCGCAACTCGCGTGCGTCGCGAATCTCGATGCCATCACGAGTGTAGGGAGCGATGGCGGCCAGCACCGGCAACTCGTCGATGAGTGCGGCGGCCTGCGCCCCGGCGATGCGGGCGCCGCCCAACCCTGCTCCGTGCCGTGCCTGCACCGTGCCCACCAGTTCGCCGTGATTCTCCTCGAGGTTCAGCACCGCGATCCGCATTCCCATAGCGATCAGCAGGTCGAGAATGGCGGCCCGTGTGGGATTCAGCAGAACATCATCCACCAGCAGATTGGAATCGGGAACAATTGCTGCCGCACAAAGGAAAAATGCCGCGCTGGAAATATCGCCGGGGAGGGTGGCGCGGATGGCCCGCAGCTTCTGCCCACCGATAATGGAGCACCGGTTGGCCCCGCGGTTCACCTGCGCTCCAAAAGCGCGCAGGGCCAGCTCTCCGTGATCGCGCGTGCGCACCGGTTCCTGCACTGCGGTTTCGCCTTCCGCAAGCAGGCCGGCAAACAACAACGCCGATTTCACCTGCGCGCTGGCTACAGGCATGTGGTATTCAATGGCGCGCAGCCGCGCTCCCTGAATGTGCAGCGGTGGCCGGCAGCCCTCGGCACCGGTGATAGTGGCCCCCATTTTCTGCAAAGGAGTCGCCACCCGCTGCATGGGCCGGCGGGAGAGCGATTCATCGCCGGTCAGCACGCTGGCAAAATTCTGCCCGGCCAGGATGCCGGCCAGCATGCGCATGCTGGAACCAGAATTGCCGCAATCCAGCGGTCGCTCCGGTTCGCCCAGCGCCCCACCTCGCCCCTGCACGCTCACCTTCCCGCCCTGGCGCTCGACCGCGCATCCCAGCGCCCGCACGCAGGACAAGGTGCTGGCACAATCGGCGCCGCTGGAAAAATTCTCCAGCTCGGTGACGCCTTCGGCCAGCGCTCCCAGCATGGCATAGCGATGAGAAATTGATTTGTCCCCCGGCAGACGCAAGCTGCCGCTCAGATTCCTGGCTGGCTGTATGGTGACCGCGGGCCACGATGTGATGGAATTTGGCAAGAGAGTCCCGGCCGCGAGTTGCTCTCCGCTACGAAAATTTTTTGAGCAGCTGTGCTCGCGCTTAGACAACTGTCGCTTGCCCCCGCCATCTGAGTCAATAGCGCACGCGCAAGCCGCTGCGCCTGACGGTGGTTGTTCCAAGGTCTTCGGGTCCCCCTGCCTAAGTCTGGAATGCCTCGAAATCTCGCCGCTTCGCACGAGAGGTTTGCATGTCTGTCTTGCGGGATAAGCTTTTCCTGGCGTGTTTCATCGTTGCCTTTGCCCTCGTTCCAGGCTGGGCTCAAATGGGAGGCCTGCAACAGCCAGGCTTTCCTGGCACCTCACCATTTCCGGGTCTGCAAACCAAAGCTGGACTTAGCGGCGTCATCACGGGTAGCGTCCGCACTTTGGACAATAGACCCGTTCCTAACGCCCGTGTGGAGATTGACTCTCTCGTTCAAGGGCAGCCTCTGGCTGCGCAGTACACCTCTTCGGATGGCAGTTTCACCCTGAGCAACCTGCCAGCCGGAGAATATGAACTGAAGGCGGAGTCAGGAGTGTCGCAGGCCAACGAGCGGGTACAGGTAACCGACGGAGAAACCTCGGTGACCATGCGTATGCCCAATGCCGAGACTGCCCAAGGTGGAGATCCCAATGCGCCCTTGGTCTCTGTGCAGCAGTTGCGAGTGCCGGATAAAGCCGTTTCCCTTCTCGCCAAAGCTCGCCAGGCGGTGGACAAGAACAAACTGGACGACGCCTCCACATACGTTGCCAAAGCGCTGCAGGCCTATCCCCTTTATGCCCAGGCTTTTGCTTTGCGCGGGGTTCTGGAACTCCAGCAGCAACAGTTTGAACAGGCGGCTGCCGACGGCAGCCGCGCCATCCATGCCGACCCGAACTACGGCCCCGGTTATCTGGTAATGGGCGCCGTCCTCAATTGCCAGAAAAAATTCCAAGAGGCTTTGCGTCCTCTGCAGCAGGCGGAAGTACTCGCGCCCAATACTTGGCAGGGATATTTCGAGTCCAGCAAAGCCCTGCTGCAATTGCGAAAATTCCAACAGGCGCTGCAGCAGGTAAACAAGGCATTGTTGCTCGGCGACGCCGCCAGCCATCCTGAGCTTCACTTGCTGAAAGGCTATGCCTACCTGGGACTTCATACCTATGGCGGGGCGCTGAGCGAGTTCCAGCAGTATCTAAGCCATGCGCCCAACGGGCCTTATGCGGCGGAAGCGCGTTCTTTGCTGGAAAAGGTTCGGCCCTTGGCTGCCGCTGCGATTGCCCGCTAGGCGCGGGAATAGGCGCCGGAGGTGGCTTGCTGCAGCATCTCGGGCGGAACTTCGCGAAGTCTCAGCTGAAACTGGAACATGGCTGTCTCCGGACCCCGCCCCCAGCGGTTCACTTCCCAATGGGCGCGCAAAAACCTGACCTCAGGTTGCTGGCGCAAGTCCAGCAGCAGCGGGTGCTCTCCGCGGTAAAACTTCTGCGGGAAGCCGGTCAGCGCTTTCTGTCCCCAGCTGCTGCCGTCCGGCGAACCAAACACGCTCACGTCCAGCGCCTGCTGCTCCAGAATGCGGGTGATGTTCAAGTGCAGCAGAAAAACGCGATGCGTGGCCCCGCTGATGTCCACCGCCGGACCATCTCCCTTGGCTGTAACCGTGGTCGCTTCCGGTACCAGAAATATATCCACCATGGCGGGAATTGTAGCAAAGCTAAAGCAGGAATAAAGGAAGACCTCACCAGCAACCCTCTACTGGTGGACAGAGTCGGCTCGCATCATCTCGTGCGTTCGTATTGCTGGTGGCACTATCACCAAAAGTTTTAGTGCGCCGGCAGACCATCCAGAAATTGCCGCAGCAGAGGCAGGGTAGCTTCGCTCTGTTCAAAAGCCGCATAATGGCCGCCGCGCGCGACTACCCGCAACTGGCTGCCCGGGATGTTCTGGCGCATGAGTTCGGCGTCGGCCACAGGCGTGAGCGTGTCTTCACTGCCCACCAGCAGCAGCGTGGGCACGTCGATGGTGTTTAGCGTCTCTACAGAGTCCGGGCGTGCCGCCATACCCCTCTGAACCTGCGCGATATCTTCCGCCGACATTTTCATCATCATGCGCTTGGCCGTCTGCACCAGGTCGGGCCGGCCCTGATGCGTGCTTTCGCCCAGCAGCTTGGGAAGCATGGAGTCAATGAAAGGCTCGGGGCCGCGCTGCAGCACGTCCTCTGCCGCCTTCAGGCGATTGGCGCGTCCTTCTGCGGTGTCTGCCTGTGCGCGCGTGTCGCTGAGAATCAGGGCCTGCACCCGCGGCCGGTAACGCCGCCAGAACTCGAACAGAATGTATCCGCCGATGGAAACTCCGGCAAAAATTGCCCGCCCCGTCTCGGCTGCGTCGCATACCCGCAGCAGGTCGGCGACGTGTTTCTCCATGGTGGCCGGGCCCTCGCCCACCTCCGAATCACCATGCCCGCGCAGGTCAGGCAGAATCACGCGGTAGCGCGTGGCCAGCCGCTCTACCACGGGAGCCCAGAACCCATGGTGGGCGGGAAAAGGATGCAAGAGCACCACCGGCGCCCCCGTACCCATGACTTGGTAAACGATTTCGGCGTCCCCGCTGCGAATCCGCTCCATGCGCGGTATTTAATCACACCGCTGTGCTTGCCCGCGGTGCACCCCCGCTCTTGGATTGGTAGAGAGGTAACTCGTTTACGTCTCGGCTTGGCCGCAATTAGCGGCTGGAAAGCTGAACCCTTACTTCCGCATCGGTGGGCACGCCGTTGCACAGAGCCGGACGATAATGCCAGCGGCGCACTTCGTTCACCAGCTTGCGGTAAAGCGAATTGCTGGCGGCTCCGTCCAGAACAAACGGGCTGTACACCTGGCCATCGGTGCCGATGATGAAATTCACTACTATTTTGGTGTTGTCCGGAATGGCGGCCACCCAAGCGTGAGGTGTGGCCAGTGCCTGCGGCGGTTCCGTGTACTCGCATTCCATATCCACGTCGGCCTCTTCCAGCGGCTGAAATTTCAGAAGATCGATGTGGCCGCTGCTCAGCTGGGTAGAGCTGTTCTCATGGAAGGCGGATGGGCTGGAGAAAAGGGGATTGGGGCCGACCGCTGCCACAGACGCGGCTGGCAGCAAGAATAAAACTAAGCACGCAATTCGAGTCATCTTGGGCGCAACCTGCCTGGAGTCCGGCCGACAACGGCCTGCTCCGCATGCCAGCACGGGGCAATTCGGTAGCCCAAAGTCTAGGGTCGGTACTCGTATAAAATGCACTCCGTCAACTACTTGCGATAGCCTTGCTCAAGAACCGCAGCAGGGAAGTGCAAGCCCTTGCAGCAAAATAGCAAGCTGTTCGCCGCTAGCTGGCTTGGAGACGTGGGCCAACGCCGCGCCCACACCGTTCGAGGGCGACCGCCCCTGCCAGAACGGCGGCCTGCAGCACCGAACCGTCTGCTCTGAAAGTTTCCCGCATACAGGAAAAGCGCGGCTTTTGCCTGTTCTGCTATGAAATTGAGCAGCAGCGAGTTACCAGTGGAATCCCTGTTTGAAACGTTTTAGAAAAAGCTTGACTCCCCCTCCCCACTTTGTGACAATTCGCCCATTTTCCGTTGCTCGATGCGGGACAGATGTGTCTTTTCGCGACCTTAATTATTTCCGGGTGGAGGCAGGTATGCGCTTACGCGCTTTGAGTGTATTGGCGATAACAGGATTTGTTCTCTGGCTCTCCAGTTTTGCTCTGGGGCAGGCGGTTTATGGCAGCATCAACGGCACCGTGACTGATCCCAGCGGAGCGGCCGTCCCCAACGCCACAGTCACCGTCACCGACACTGACCGCGGGGTCTCCTACCGAACCACCAGCAATACCGCCGGCAACTTTGAGCAGACTCATCTGCTGGCTGGCCACTACAACGTCAAAGTAGCGGCCCAGGGCTTTGCCGCCTTCGAGGCTGCCGCCGACGTGCAGGTGGATGCCAGCACGCGGGTAACTGCCACCCTGTCCGTGCAGTCCACCAGCAGCACGGTGACGGTCACGGCGGAAACGCCGCTGCTTAAGGTGGACCGCGCCGATGTCAGCACCACCCTCAGTACCCAGGAACTAAGCAGCCTGCCCATCCTGAACCGCAATTTGACGGAAGTGATGTTTGCCACGCCCGGCGCCCAGGCCAATGACTGGCAGCACGCCGCCATGGAAAATCCTCAGGGAGGCATTCAGATTGACGTCAACGGCCAGCCTTTCACTCACAATGGCTTTCTGCTGGACGGCACGGAAAACAGCAGCCCGCTGCTCGGCATTGCGGTCATCAATCCCAACATTGATTCCTTGCAGGAGTTCAAAGTAACGACTGGCAACTACGATGCGCAGTTTGGCTCTGTAGCCGGGGCCCTGCTGCAGGCCACCACCAAGTCGGGCACGAACCAGTTCCATGGCAGTGGCTTTGAATTCCTGCGCAACGACTTCTTCAACGCCTCTGACCGCTTTTCCGGTTTGACCCTGCCCCTGCGGTGGAACCAGTTTGGCGGCTCCTTCGGCGGGCCCATCAAGAAGGATAAGCTCTTCTTCTTTGCCGACTACCAGGGCACGCGCCGCCGTCGTACCGCTTCCACGGTCACCACCGTGCCGACTGATGCCGAGCGCGCTGGCGACCTGCGTTCCCTACTGGGGAACTACATCTGCTCCGATGGCAGCACCTCGGCGGGACCCTGTGCCAGTCCCTTCATGGTGCCGACCACCGAGGGCGGAAGCATTGCGGCACGGGCGGGCATGATCTTCGACCCCAATACCGGAGCCTCGGATGGGTCAGCACGTTCGGCGATTACGAGCGGGGGACAAGCGAATGTGATCCCCGTGGCCGGCCCAGTGGCTAACATCATGAAACTGTTGCCCGAGCCCAACACCGCGCCGGGACAAGTTTTCAACAACTACATCGGCAGCGGTGGCGAGGTATTTAACAGCGACCAGGTTGACGGGCGCGTGGACTACAACTTCTCGGATAAATTGCATTTCTTTGGCCGCTATACCCTCGCCGATTTCGACATGCAGGCTCCGGGAGCCTACGGCGGGGAAGCGGGAGGGCCCGGCCTCAACGGCCTTTTCTTCGCCGGGCAATCTGTGGACCGCAACCAGAGCCTGGCCCTGGGCGCCACCTATACGCTTAGCAACACGCTAATCACCGATTTCCGCTTTGGCGCCTTCCGCTACCGGATCCGGGTGCAGCCCAACGGCGTGGGCACCACTCCTGCGCTGGATGCTGGTTTCCCCGGCCTTAACCTGGGTACACCCGAAACCAGCGGCATGCCCGCATTCTATGTCAATGGCGATGGCGGTTTTAATTTTGGCTACGCCCTGAACATTAACCAGTGCAACTGCCCGCTCAAGGAAACCGAAAACCAGTTTCAGTGGGTGAACAACTGGACTAAGATTCACGGCAATCACACCATCGGCTGGGGCATGGATATCCGTCGCGATCAGCAGCAACGGATTCCAAGTGACGAACATCGTTCCGGTGAAATGAATTTCAACGATGCGACCACCGGCAGTGCCACCGTGGATCAGTTGACCGGCGGCTCAGTTACCACCGGTGAGGGCCTGGCATCTTTCCTGCTGGCGGATCCTGCCACCTTCAACCGCTACTTTACCGGCATCGGCTTTTACCCGGCTCTGCGGCAGACTCGCCTTTTCTTTTATGTGCAGGATGCCTGGCGAGCGACGCGGAAGTTGACCATCAACTACGGGATGCGCTACGAGAATTACCTGCCGCAGTACGCGGCCAAGCCGGGGGGCGCCGGCAGCTTCGATCCTAATACCGGCGAAGGGCTGGCGGCGGGAATCGGCAGCACGCCCGCCAACATGGGCGTTCAGGCCTATAACCTGGGTTTCGCGCCCCGTATCGGAATTGCGTACCAGATCCGGGAAAAGACGGTTATCCGTGCCGGCTATGGGCGCAGCTATACCCCCAGTGGCTTGGGGGCGGTGTTTGGTCAATCGCCCGAATACGACCCGCCCATTACGATGCCGCAGTCGGTGAACCCTCCCAACAATTACGCGCCCGTGTTTAACCTGGTGAATGGACCTCCAGCCCCCGCCAATCCGGCCATCAACACCACCACTGGGCGGTTTCCATTGCCTAACGACCTGGGCGTGTATTATTTCTTCGATCCGCCCAGTTCCTACCGCATCCCGCTGGCGGAAACTCTCAACCTGACTATTCAGCATGAAATCACTCCCACGCTGACGGCGGAAGTGGGCTACGTGGGCAATCTGGGCCGTCATATCTATGTCAATCCCAACGCCAATCAGGCGGCGCCGCCCAGCCCGAACTGCCTGCTCAACGACCCCAATCCCAACGATCCAAACGGCTGCTCCAACCTCGACGCGCGCCGGCGCTTTGCCAAGTTCGGCCTGACCCAGGGCCTATACCAGACCTGCAACTGCGACACCTCCAGCTATAACTCGCTGCAAGCCAAGCTGCAGAAACGCATGACCAACGGCTTGGATTTCCTGGTGACCTACACCTATTCCAAGGCTATGGCAAATACGGAATACGGTCCGTTCTCGAACAATCTGAACTGGTCGCAGGATCACGGGCCGGCGAATTTCGACCGCACCCACGCCTTGAGCATCGCGCACGTCTGGCAACTGCCCTTTGGCCACGGCCGGCATTGGGGTAGCAGTTCGAGCAAGGCCATGGACATGCTGCTGGGCGGCTGGGTGTTCAGCGGCATCAG
>Ga0134128_10002667_pt1 | contig 22002 bp, 19 predicted proteins | sample KB31754_FD_96462 | JGI IMG/M metagenome (GOLD analysis project Ga0134128, IMG submission 96462) | Terrestrial soil microbial communities with excess Nitrogen fertilizer from Kellogg Biological Station, Michigan, USA - KB3-175-4 | ecosystem: Environmental > Terrestrial > Soil > Unclassified ... | reverse complement strand
CGTGATAGCGTCATCGCACAGGGCATCAAAAGCCTCTGCCGTCTCGGCGTGAGCGGCCATCCTTAAGCTTGCTACTCCCAGGGCTGCGTGGACTAACCGGACCCTGGCTTCTTCATGCGCCATTCTGTAATCGACTGGCGATTTGCGCCGCTTGGAACTGAAGGCCATGTCCGGCATCCGGGTACTACGGTTTACAAGCTTTAATAGATTATTAGTGCGCGAGGTAATTCTTTCGAATGGTACGGCCCCATACGCAATGTAGTCGCTCCCGATGGCATACAGGTCAAGGGTATTAGGATTCATGCTGACCGTCAGATGCCTTAGTTTAGGCAAGGCAGTCGCGAATGCCGCGATATTCTCAGTACTTGCGAGTGATCGTTCCGGCTGCCAAGGAGTTATTCCTTCGACAATTGTGGGGCTTAAAGGATTTAAAACTTCCGCGGACATATTTACGCCCTTTTAGGTAAGAGGAGTGATTGGTCTGACACTTGGTAGTTCGGCAGGCGTGTAGTCAGGCAGCTGCTTTTTAATATCGTCGATGGTCATTGCGATACGTATTTGTAGGCGGTAAAATGAGCGCACATCAGCTTCCAGGCTTCTCAAAATACCACTTGTTTCCCCGCTCACCTGCCGCAAGCGCATAATCCGGATAAGGCCTTTTAATTCAGTCCGGGCATTGGCGTCTTCAAAGATCCTGTCGAGCTTGCCTTGCCGCGAGGTATTTCGCCGCTCAAGGATAAAATCGTCGGGCAACTGATCAAGCAAGAGAGAATTCTTACTGAACCACTTTTCTATAATTTCTATGTTACCCATACAACGCTCTTTCATACCTTCATGAGTGGCTCCCTGGCGGGCGCCAATTACGTCACAGGCAAAACTATCAGCCACAAATTGTTGAACCACCTTTAGTTGCCACCGATCTATCTCTTCATAACGAGGCTTGAAGAGATCTAACAGGTACTTATGCCGATGAGTATTTTTGTAAGGGTTAGCCAGCATAAAATGCCGTATGGCACCGGAAGCTTGGACTGCCGTTTCGCTTACTTTTTCTAAAAGGGTTGGCTCATCTTCGTGCTTATCCCAGGTTGCCACTGCCGTTTCCGGCTCTTCAATAGGATCAAGCATATCTTGGACAGGCTCTTCAGCGTCCAGGTCATCGTGAATGTAGTTCCCTTTGGTATCTCGCTCGGCGTAGTAATGCTGAACTTCTACCACCGCTTCCATATCGTCTAGAACGCCCCGTAGATAGCTAGGTTGTTCCCATCGTTCCTGGACCTCCAGCAACTTGTCACTTAAGGTTAAAATCTCGCCTGGTGTGTAATAGGCTAAGTACTCGCTTGGATCTTCCAAAAGACTATTAAGATAATTGGCTCTTTGGGCTAAGATATCGGTGCCACGTTTAGCAGGGTCCCTGGGAGGCAAGGCATGCCGCGCTGCTAAGGTGGCCGCAACACTGGCGGGATAATTATAGAAAATGTGGTGCTCTGAGCCAATACCGCGAAGTTCCCGGCGAAGTGAAGGCAGGCGCTCAGCCAATATCTCAGGTGCTCCTAGGTCTTCGCCCGCGAAGAAATTTCCTCTTTCAGTCATGATTATATATATTTTACCATATTATTATATAAGATCAATGCTTAGCCGTGGCGTGCGCATAATACTGGGAGAGTACTTCCTTGGCCGTACTGATAAAGTGGTCATTGACTAAATAAGCTTGATGGAGTCTCATCTTCTTTCCAGCCCATCCGTTCTGTTCAAAAACGGAACGCAAAATTTGCCGCTTGAGTTCAGGCGCCGCGTCATCCAAAAGCGCTTGGGTTAGTTGGGGTTTCATGCCGGGATACAAGCTTTGAAATAAAATGCCGACCCCTTCCGGCGTTGCCCAACTGCCTTCATCGTCTTCGTAAAACTGCTGGGGATCGGTTATAGGAAGTTTTTCAACCAGGCCCATAACTTGATCAGCATCATACACTCGGCGAAGGGAATGATTCATACTACCAAGAGTAGTATCCAGTTTTGCGTTCAGTTGCTTGGCCACTTGCTGAAGCATGTAATCGCTGGTCCCTGCCAAACGTCGGTTTATCTTGGTGGCTAAGTGATAATTGCCCTCATTACTTTGCAATGCGCCGTCTCTGATTGAGGCATACTGTCCAGCGATCTCCTCAAATAAATGATACTCAGCCGGCAAGGCCTTCATAAGAGTAAGACGGCCCGCCAGGTGGTCAAGCACTTCATTTACATGACGGCTCTCCGGCGAAGTTAAGCGTCCGATATGATCACCCAGCTTAATTGCCCGATCGCTAAAAATGTCGGCAATTCTTACTGGATAATTTGGTGACAGTTGTCGGTCTACCACATCCAAGGCAAAAGCCGGTTCGCCAGGACGTAAAATCCGCCCAATTCGCTGCTCGCCTACTATCCACGAGCGGGTGGGGCGGCCGTTGATAAGGCCCTTCGCCCGATTACTATCCCAACCTTCTCCAAGAATACCGTAGTACGTTAAACCACTTAACTCCCCAGCCTCAAAAGCATCATATAGATCTATGCGCCGCGACGTCGGCAAGGCATCATAGATTGCCTCCACTGGTACTCCTCGCTCCCGCAAAAGTTCCGCTATGTGTCTCGCGTGCCAGGCTCGTTGTCCGCGAATCGTGTTGATGATGACCCCGATGCCATGTTCTATTAATATTTCGGCCGCCGTTACAATTAATTTATTACGCTTTTCCGACTGAGCTAAGTGGCTGAGGCTGATGTCATCGTATTCGCCGTCGCTATCGTAGACCAAGTCTTCTCTTTCAGCTTCAATATTACTCGCTATGCCCAGCGGGATTAAAGGGGCAAGTACTTCGGTGTCGATAGCTTCAGTTAGCTGGAAATGATGTATTTTGCGCGGTAGATAGTTTTTTAGCCGCTTGGTTTTGTCGGCATCCGGTGTCGCAGTAAAACCAATAATTGGCACATTAGGAGAGATACTCTGCAATACCTCTTGAGCACGCGGCTCCATAGCATGGTGGCCTTCATCCAGGATAACGACATTAAAAAGATCCAATAGCTTATTGCCGGTGATGATTTTCTCGCGCGACCGCATTTGTTCATGGAGATTGGCAAAATGCCGGCTAAATGAGGAGAAGGAAGCTCCGTCCTTTTCGACCGCCTCGCTTACGAGCGCCCGCCAAAATTCATCACGCTCCTCTGGGGTTTGGTCGCGGATTATATCGAGGGCATGCATCAGATAAAGCGAGCGGTATGTAGTTAAGACAACCTGTTTATCTATAATCTGATTCTTCTCGATACGCGAGCTGTCAGAAAAGAACGTGCCGATTTTTAAGTCTGGCGCAAAACGCCCAAAGCCGCGGGTCTTTTTCCGGCCGAGCGTCTGATAGACCAGATCCTTAAGAGGATCGACAACGAGTATTCTGGGTTCATCACCGTTTTCATTGCGCGCTCCTAGCAGAGCCTTGGTCAATTCTACAAAGAGGACGGTTTTGCCCGTCCCTGTAGGCATTTGCACAAAACCGCGCCCTTGATCCTGTTGAAAAAAATCCAGGAAATCATGAAAAACCGTGAGCTGACGCGGGCGTAAAGTATGCTGGGCGGTGCCGGCTTCAATGTAATTTTCTAAAGCCACCGCAAAATCGTCCGGCGTAAATGCCGGCAATTGTTCCGGTTCTTCGCGAAAACGCTCACTAGGCCCCTTAAATGACATAAGTATATTTTACAACTATCGCTACATATTGTCAAAGAGGGCTTTGCTTGCCGATTAGTCGCCGTGTTCTTCGATGGCTTCGAGCAAGCTGCTTTCGAGTTCGTTCTTCTTCTTGAGTTTCGGCTGCTTGGGGAGTTCGGTGGTTTTAACCTTGTCTTCGGGCTCACCGGCTGGGGCGCCTTCTTTTTCGGCTTCGATGTCGAGCTCAAAGCCGGTCAATTTGCTGGCCAGGCGGACGTTTTGGCCGTTTTTGCCAATGGCTATGCTGAGCTGGTCTTCGGGTACAACCACCCTGGCTTTCTGATTCTTGTCATCTAGCACTACTTTGCTCACCTTGGTTGGGCTTAGGGCATTCGTTATATATTCGATGGGGTCTTCCGCCCAGACAATGATGTCAATCTTTTCCTGCTCACCCACTTCACTCATGACGGCATTGACGCGCGTGCCATGACCACCCACAAAGGTACCGACCGGATCGACACCAGGCACATTGCTGGCAACGGCGATTTTGCTGCGCACGCCCGCTTCGCGGGAAATGCCTTTGATCTCGACGGCGCCGCTTTCCATTTCCGGCACTTCGCCGCGGAAGAGCCACTCGATAAACTCTTTATTGCCACGACTGACCACCAATTGCGGCCCGCGGAAGCCTCGCTCCACGTCTTTCAAATAAACTTTTAGGCGCTGGCCGGGATAGTAACGTTCACCTTGGATTTGTTCACTCCTAGGCATAATGCCTTGAGCTTTGCCGAGATCGATGCGCACGATATTGCCTTCGACGCGAGCCACGGTGGCATTAATGACGGTGCCGATTTTGTCTTCGTATTCAGCCATAACGATTTCGCGCTCGGCTTCACGCAGACGCTGTAAAATAACTTGTTTGGCGGTTTGGGCGGCGACACGGCCGAAGCTTTCGACCTTTTCGTGTACTTCCATAGTCTCGCCGACTTTGGCGTTCTTACGCCGAGCTCCAGCTTCTGTCACGCTGATTTCATAGGCTGGGTTTTCGACTTGTTCGACGATGTCCTTCGTAACATAGGCATCCACTTCGCCGGTGTTGAGATTCATGGTTACTCGGATCTCTTGTTCGCGATCACCATAGTCGCGGCGGTAGGCGGCAGCCAGAGCTTGCTCAACCACTTCTTTGACAGTGTCTTCCGGTAAGTTCTTTTCTTCGGCGATCGTCCGAATGGCGACGGCCAGTTGCTTCATGTCTAAATCCATGAGAGCTCCTTTCTTATTATTTCCAAATTGTTGCCTCTCGATATTAAAAAAGCCGACCACTTTGGCCGGACCGTAGCACTCATTATAATCCATCGAGCGACTGACGTCAATTTACTGAGTGAGCGTCGCCTGGTATTGATCGATAATAACGTCGCCGACTTTTTCGCAGACTAATGCTAACATTTCCGGATTAAGCGCCACGTGGCTACTCTCACTGCCCGGTAGCAGCTTTGTGAATTCAGCGGAGGGCCGTCGTCGATGACACCGCTGGCCTTCATCCCAGATAATATTCTCATCTTCAAGTTCACGCGGTGGCGTATACGTAAGCCCTAAGGCAGACATTGTGCGTTCCCGAGGACGTACTTCATCCTGGTAAAACAGCTCGGCTTCCGGGCCGAGGTAGTCTACGCGGGTGAGACGCACCAAGGGCAGCTTGAAGAGCGAAGCAGGATCGACTATCCTACGCTGCTTGCCAAAAAAATAGTAGTCGTCATTCGAGACGATAATGCGGCGCGTTTCACACTGCAGTTGGCGCCCACCCCCTTGCACCATTGTCAGAATAACTGGAGCGCGCTCGACCAAACGCTCAACGCGCGAGTTAATAGTTTCCGCCTGGGGTGCAAAGCCAGCATCCTCACCTCTTATAATCATTTGCATATCATAACTTTTTGGATAATTTTGTCAACCCTCTTTCAGATGTTGTAGACTAGATGTGTATGGGTAAACAAGTGACGAGACTGTTCGAGCAGTTCCAGCCTGAGAGTTACGAGCTCTTGCTGATACCTGATCGCGAGAAAATGATCTTTCGAGGACGTGTGACTGTACGCGGTAGAAAAGTCGGTCGACCTTCGCAGCGGCTGACATTTCACCAAAAAGGGCTAAAAATTACCCGCGCTAGCGCCACCAAGAAAGACAAAAACGGCGAGCATCCAGTCAATATCACCCGGGTTAATAATCAGAACAGTCTTGATGAAGTCCGGCTACATAGCGACGCTAAGATCTATCCGGGCGAATATATCATTTCCATGGAGTTTGAAGGCCAGATAACTCGCCCCATGCATGGCATCTACCCCTGTTTTTTCAAACATGAAGGTAAAGATAAAAAATTAATTGCCACTCAATTTGAGAGCAATCATGCTCATGAAGCCTTCCCCTGCATTGATGAGCCCGAAGCCAAGGCAACTTTTGAATTATCGTTAATCACGCCCGCAGATGAAACAGTGGTGAGTAATACGCCGATTAAGAAGCAGGGGGCGGTCACAGCTGAGTTGGTTAGGTGGTTAGACGATAACCAAATCAGCAAGGGCCGTCTTACCAAGTTCGAAACAACGCCACGCATGAGTGCTTATCTTCTTGCTTTCGTCTATGGTGAAATGAGCTATCTTGAAGGCAAGACCGAAAAAGGCGTGCAGGTCCGCACCTTCGCTACACCGGCCAATGCCAAGCTTATGGAACATGGGCTGAGCGTTGCCATCCGAGGCCTAGAGTTTTTCGAAGAATATTTTGGCGTACCATATCCCCTCAAAAAACTTGATCTCGTTGCTTTACCTGATTTTTCGGTTGGCGCTATGGAAAACTGGGGACTCATGACCTTCCGTGAGCAAACTATGCTGGTCGACCCTCAAACCGGCAGCATAGAAAGTAAGCAGTTAGTCGCGATCGTTGTTTGTCACGAGTTAAGCCATCAATGGTTCGGGAATTTAGTCACCATGAAATGGTGGGATGATCTGTGGCTAAACGAAAGCTTTGCCAATTTGATGGAATATGTCGGCGTCCATGGCCTCTACCCTGAATGGCAAATTTGGGAACAGTTCGTCAGCATGGATGTAGCAAGCGCGAAACGACGTGATAGCTTGCTTGACGTGCAGACGATCAAGACCGCCGTTAACCATCCGGATGAAATTGAGACACTGTTTGATCCTTCGATCGTGTATGCCAAGGGGGGCACCATTTTGCGCATGCTTTTGACATATGTTGGCGAAGATGCATTTCGTCGCGGTCTGAAGTTATATTTCGATAAGCACCAGTACAGCAACACCGAGGCGAACGATCTGTGGGAAGCTCTGTCACAGGCAAGTGGTCAGGCTATAGCTGACTTCATGGAGGGCTGGCTGACGCGGCCCGGTTATCCTCTTATTGACATCGACTGGCAGCCAGGAGAAAAAATCGTAAGCCTCAAGCAGCAGCGATTTATCAGCAACCCCGGCCTGCAAGCTCCCCCAAGCAAACCATGGCAGGTGCCCCTGGTAGCTTCCGCCCAGCTTGACGAGCCCCTACTTAAGACAACCTCACTACGAACAGCCTTGAAGCCAAACGAGAACCAGCCTGTCATATTCAATCACGAAGGCAGCAGCTATTATTTGCCTTACTACCGTAACCATGAACACCTTCAAAGCATAGTTCAAGGTATACATGATGATAAAGTCGGCACCCTAGACCGCTTATTACTGTTGGATAATTACACGCTCCTGCAGCGCGGTGGTCAGGCTGAAACAACCGATCTGCTCGATCTTTTAAAGGGCTACGAGGGCGAAAGCAGCGAAAATGTGTGGGGCGCTATGTCGGTCGCCCTTGGTGAGGCTCGCAAGCTTACCGAAGATGACGAAGCCTGTGAGGACAAGCTCAATCAATTGATCGCCAGTTTTGCGACACCACTGGCTACCAAACTTGGCTGGGATGACGAATCTACCGATAGCGCCCAGACCCTCCGCTTACGCGGTCTCGCTATAGCATTAACTGCCGGTGCCAAGGTTCAGGCCATACTCGACGAGGGTATAGGTCGCTTTCGAGCCTGCCAGAAAGCCGCCGATCTGCCTGCCAGCACGCGTGGAACAGTTTACTTTATAGCCTCACGCCACGGCGAGCCGAAAGACTTTGCTAAGCTGCTCAAAATGTATCACAGTGCGGACAGCGCCGATGAGCGCGAAGAAATTGCCGGGGGATTGAGCAGTACCAAGCGGCCGAAAGATACCGCTACGCTGCTGGATATGTTTACCACCAATGACATTCGCCGGCAAGATTTGATGCATTGGTATATCTGGATGCTCCGCAACCGCTATAGCCGTGAAGCAACTTGGCAGTGGTTGGTCAATAATTGGGACTGGGCGGAGCGTGAAATGTCCAGCGATAAAACCTTTAGCTACTTTGCCCGTTATGCCGGCAGCGTTTTTTCGCGGCCCGACGAACTCAAGAAGTTTCAAGCTTTCTTTGAGCCAAAGAAAACAGCCGTATCATTAGCTCATGATATTACATTGGCCACCGAAGAGATTAATGCTCGCATCGCGTGGCGCGAGCGCAACGAGGCTACCGTCAAAGCTTGGTTAAAAAATTATAGCTAAAAAGCGTTTTCAATAAAGCTCAGAATGATGAAGTTTGGGCCTTCGACTTCAATTGCCGAAAGCACATATTCGCCCCGCCATTTGTTTTCTTCGACCCAGGCGTCGGCGGCCCGATGCATTTGGCGCAGCTTGGTTGGCGTAATAGCCTCGAGCCCGCCACCCTGCTCTTGGTTGAAGCGATATTTTACCTCCACAAAATGCTTGACGCCGCCTTTTTCAGCAACGATATCAATCTCATAACGCGGTCGACGCCAATTTTGTTCTAGTACTTTATAGCCACGCATCTCCAGATAGACTTTGGCGGCTGCTTCAGCTTTTAACCCGATACTCGTGGAATTCATACCGTTCATTGTAACAGGGCTCTGACGGGCTTAAAGCTTAGGCGGTGGAGCTCGCAGGTGCCATATAGCTTTAGTTTTTCAAGGTGCAGTGCCGTCCCATAGCCGACATGCTTATCAAAGCCGTAATCCGGGTACGCGGTCGCACGTTCAACCATAAAATTATCTCGGGCGACCTTGGCAATAATACTTGCCGCGCTCACTGCCGGTACGCTATCATCAGCTTTGATGACGGCCTTGGCCTTGGGGTTCTCAGCCAAGAAGTTAACATTACCATCAATAATAATCTCATCATAGTCCCCAGTAATTTGCTCGAATGCCCGCTGCATAGCCAGCTTCACAGCCCCTGAAAGGCCCAGCTCATCCACCTCTTCCGCCGCCACCCAGCCAATGCCGATAGCTACGGCTTTAATTTGGATTTCAGCTGACATTTTTTGGCGCTGCTTTTTGGTCAGCTTCTTGGAATCTCTTAAACCGGCAATGGGCTGACCTAAAATAACTGCGCCAGCAACCACTGGCCCAGCCCAGCAACCTCTACCAACCTCATCCATGCCCAAAGTCACCACATAATTATTTTACAGTACTGTCGCCGTGTAAAAGCTTAACTAAATCTTAAATTCAGTCTTTTCTTTGTACTTCTTTTGGAGCACTGTACATTTTGTGTATAAAATCTGTACAGAAAATGTACAGTGCCATTTTGAAAGGTGAGCTCTTGAATAGCCAGAGCCGTGGATTTACAAAAAGGAGGCGTACACATGACATATTGGTATCCACGACAAAATATTAATTTGGTGCTGCCTATCAAATTATTGATCGAAGTCGAGGAGGCCGCCACTGAACATCATATGTCTAGGACTGATTATATACGCCATGTTTTAGAAAAAGCAGTTAGTGGCAAATACCCAGAGGCCCTTGAGCAAGCACGCAAAAATAATCCTCTGAAATTTTATAACCTGAGTGATGGCTAGTGATTATTCTGCTTTGGAATCGGCAGATTCAGCTGTCTGATCATGTGAGGCGAGAGCGGCAGCAACTTTAGCTTCGCTTTCGGCTTCCTCAGCAGCTTTTTCGTCAGCTTTAGCAGCGGCTTCTTTGGCAGTCTCTTCGCGTAGCTTAGCCTCTTCGGCCTCGGCAGCTTCGTCATGGACGGCGTTGACGGCATCCCGGTCAAATTCGACACCTGTCATGCGCGCCGACTTGCCGGTACGAGCACGCATATAACTAAGGTAATTACGACGCACCTTGCTGCGCTTTGTGACTTCAACCTTTACCACCAGAGGGCTGTGAAGTAGAAAGCTCTTCTCCACACCGATACCGCTAGCGATACGCCGGACGGTAATGCGGCTGGTATGGCTGCCTTTTTGATCGGTACGGATAACCAAGCCTTGAAAAATCTGGATGCGTTCCTTGTTGCCTTCGCGGATCTTTTGGTGCACACGTACAGTGTCACCGCTGCGAACGTCGACAACGGCAGACTTCTTGTATTGCTGGTTAATTTTCTGAACCACACTTTGCATATCCGACAAATTGTACACCATTTAATCTGTTAATGCAATAATACGAACGTTAGAATCCCTAAAGCTCTAAGAAATTATTTACACGAGCGGCGAACTATGGTTTATAATGCAAGCCATATGTCAGAGAGACTCAACGGAAATAGTGAAAGCCCGCAGCAAGTGCACGTGGCACGTGGCTATGTTATCAAGCGACAACTCGGGCAAAAAACTCAGCGGTATGTACACTTTAATCGAAAAGTTACTCCAGTCATTGCTCGGCAAGATCACAAGATAATGACCCCGAATGATTTTATAGAGAGAGCCGCGAAAGCGGTCAGCGAGTACGAAACTGGTCACAAACCCGAAAAAACAATTAAGGTGACGGGTCTTATGTCCAGCTTGATGCACGAAATTATCGGAGTCTCGTTTCCGGATCTGCATGAGCTGCAACTTGTACGAAAGCAGTGGACAAATATCGAAGAAGCCGGCGAGCTGCAATTAATGCCTCAAGCAGTTACCAGCCAGCAATCTCCTCAGGCTAGTTTTGAGTTCAGTGCTCAGGCCTAGAGTTTGACTTAACCGACAACGCGATAAAGCTCGTCGAGCGTTGTTTGGCCAGCGATGACTTTGAGCATACCGTCTTGCAACATAGTACGCATGCCGGACTTACCGGCAGCTTCCTCCAAGACTTGCGTAGTCACAGTAACTGCGGGGTTTTCCAGAATCGCCCGCAGAGGCTCACTCATGGTGAATTGCTCGCGGATCGCCAGCTGCCCTTCATAGCCGTATGGATTGGCTTCGGAATTACCTGGCTTGTATAGCTGTAAGCCTTCGAGATTGGGCCGCTCCATGCCCTCAGGCAGACTAGCCATTACTTCATTAATTTTTTGCCACTCGACCTCCGAAGGGCTGTAGGCTTGCTTTGTTTTGTCATCCAAGCGACGGATCAATCGTTGGGCCATAATCAGGCGAATAGCGGAAATAAAGAGCGGGTTTTGGCCGATGATATCAGCGATACGCGTTAAGGCCGCGGCGGCAGAGCTGGCGTGAAAAGTTGCCAACACCAGATGGCCGGTCAGTGCTGCTTGCAGGGCAGTCTTGGCGGTATCCATATCGCGAATCTCTCCTACCATCACAATGTCAGGATCAAGCCGTAGCACCGCCCGCAGCTTGTCGGCAAAGCTATTGTCGTTGCCACCTTCTGCGGAATGCACGGAAATTTGGGTGATGCCGGGGAACTGGTACTCGACCGGATCCTCAATAGTTATGATTTTGCGCTCTTCACTGTTGAGAGAATTCAACATTGAGTATAACGTCGTCGTTTTGCCGGAGCCAGTCGGTCCGACAATCATTACCAGACCGCTCGGTTTAGCAATAATAGCATCCACCACTGCTCGCTCGTCTGATGACAAACCAAGCCGGTCCAGTGTATACATATTGGCATCCATATTAAAGAGGCGCATGACGACATCCATACTATTTATAGTCGGCACTGTTTCCAGGCGAACATTGACGTCGACCTGATTACCGTCGGCCATGGTTATCTTTTGGGCAATATGCCCTTGCTGCGCTTCATCGGAAGCCGTTGAAACATTTCCGGCGCTGGCGATGGCACTGATGAGTACTCGGTATTTGTCTTGATTTAAATGAGCAATTGGATGCAACACACCATCGATACGAAAACGTATGCGCACGTAATCGGGCTGCGTTTCTATATGAATGTCTGAAGCATTTAGGCGGTGGGCTTGGGCGACCAGATAGGCTAACATGTCATCCGCTCGCACCTGTTCCAGCATCGCGGAAATTTGCTCTACCATTTCCGTACTGCCTGCCTGATTAATAGTTATGTCGTGATAAACAACCTGCCTCGGCGGATCGTATAAGCGCATGTACTCCCGATAACCCGTATCTGAAATGATGGCGAAGCTGACGCGCTGATCTTGAAAGCGCTGCCTAAGATTATTGATAGTTTGTTGAGAGGTGGTCGTAGTAACGCCGAAGAGAATGTTGCTCTGATCGGCTTGTAGCGGAATAATTTTCAGCTGATAAAGCTCGGGGACGGTCAAAAGCTCCTTATAAAGATGCTTATCTACTATCTGGGAGGTGTCAATGTACTCCAAACCGAGCACCCGAGCCCGGCGCTGGGTAGCTTGCTCATCGTCCAGTCGAGCATCTTGACTCATTCCTTTGATTATAAAGCATAAGCGTAGCTCTAGGGTATAGTTTAAGCATGCGACAATTGGTCTTGATAGCACATAATCTGCGCAGTACGCACAATGTTGGCTCACTTCTGCGTACAGCCGATGGGCTGGGTGTTCAACAAGTCTGGCTGACGGGATATACTCCTTACCCACTGGTTTTGCACGATGAACGATTACCTCATCTAGCTCAAAAAATTGATCGGCACATCATCAAAACTGCTTTAGGTGCGGAAAAAACAGTTAGCTGGCAGTACAAAACAGACATTAAGACCGTTATCAAGGACTTGAAGCATCGGGGTTTTACGATTGCCGCGCTCGAGCAAGTGCCAAATGCCATTTCTCTACCAGATTTTAAGCCACCTGAAAAGTTAGCTCTCGTCGTCGGTCGGGAAGTTGAGGGCCTTGAGCCGGAAGTTGTACAAATGTGCGACCCCAGTCTGGAAATACCAATGTTCGGCAGCAAAGAATCTTTTAATGTCGTCCAAGCGGCCGCTATGGCCTTATACCATTTTCGCTTTAGCTAATCGCGATTGGTTACGCTTATGGTATGCTATAATGCAGATTAGAACCTAAAAACAAAAATATGGCTATCGCCACCAGATCAAAACGCAGCACTCCCTCGTCTAAAAAACGCAGCGGCAAACATCATCGCCACAGCAAGCCGTATCTCAAGACGTACTGGCCGTATCTACCGATGCTGCTGATCGTCGGCATTGGGCTCGCTATCAATAGCTTATGGAGTGCGGGGAGCGTGTTGGGCAGTAGCAGCAATTTCAGCAGCGAGGCCCTGCTCTCCAGCACTAATCACGCCCGGACGCTCGACAATGAATCATCCTTAACCATCGACCCCCAGCTGACTGCCGCGGCTGAGGCTAAGGCCAACGATATGGTGAGCCGCAACTATTGGGCTCATAATACCCCTGACGGCAAGACACCCTGGACTTTCATCATCGCTGCTGGCTACCAATATCAAGCAGCAGGCGAAAACCTGGCCTATGGCTTCGACAATGCGGCTGATACAGTGACCGGTTGGATGAATAGTCCCGAGCACCGGGCTAACATACTAAATACCAGCTATCAAAACGTTGGTTTTGGCGTGGCTAGCTCACCGAACTATCAAGGGAAAGGCCCGGAGACCGTCGTCGTTGCCGAGTATGGCGAGCCAGCAACTGCGGTAGCCAACATCACCTTTACGGTACCAAACCCGGTTGGCACAGCTGGCGCTCAAGACACCAGTTTAAGCAATAAAGAGCTCTCGGCTCAGCCAGTATCGCGCATCCAGCTACTTACCGGAGGCAAGGCTACCTGGGCGACTATGGTCGCCTCAGCTATCACCGGCGCTGCCTTAGCCGTTTTCTTGATCCGTCACTGGTTCCACCTTAAACGTCTTGTTAGCCGCAGCGAACTTTTCATAGTACACCACCCCTGGCTGGACATTGCAGCCACGGCCATCTTTACCGCCGGTTTCATTCTGACTCGCACCTCGGGCCTCATCCGCTAGGCAGTTATTTAACAACCAAGTTCTTGGGGCCCACCAGTTCACGAAGCCTTTCAAGCCCATCACTTGCGCTATCGATGCCACCCGGAAGCTTGATGGCTTGCTTCTGGGTAGCTTCGCCAAGAACGAGCACAACCTCAGTGTCACCGTGATGGGTATCGATAGTTTCTTTAAGGGTTAAGAGCGTGCGCTCATCACTCGTGCTTTGCAGGCGAATATAAATCCTTGGGGATTTTAGTTCTGGATTCGTTGCTTTGTTCTTTAGGCTTTGCGTGGCTCGAGCTCCTACACTAGAAGTCTTTTTTGGAGGTGCTTTGACTTTTTTTCCGGTTGCTTGATAAGCGGCAGCTTGTTCTGCCGTAATTTCTCTGGCGTCGTCGACCATAACCTTTAGTTCGGTGGTCTTGTTGCCTTCTTTGTCGCGGCCATTCACCTTGCCCTTGATCAGTACAACACGATCACGTTCCCAAAGGCCTATGGTGTGTTGATAGCTGCTTGGAAAGAGTATGGCTTCGATTTCGCCAGATTGGTCTTCGAGCTTAACAAAAGCCATTTTTTGACCATTTTTGGTAGTGATTTCCCGTACATCAGTGACTGCACCACCGACACTGACTGATTTGTTGTCGTGCTCAATCGTTAAACTGTTCAGCGGTACCGCTTTCTCGGCAAGAATGGTTTCAAAAAGCTCAAGGGGGTGCTGACTGAGATATAAACCAAGCAGCTCCCTTTCCCATAACAGTTGTTCACGGCTATCACTCATTTCGGGCGGTGTCAGTAGCTCCAGCTTTGGTTTGTGCGCCGACGTTTCTTCCAGTAGAGTGCCAAAAATGTCCGTCTGCCCACTATTAGCCTGCTTCTGTACGCGGGCCGCGAAAGCCAGTACCAGATCCAAGTTATATAACAGCGTCCCTCGATCACCGAAGCGGTCAAAGGCGCCAGCCTTGATCAGACTCTCCATTGCCTTCCGGTTGACAATACGACAGCTAACGCGGGTGAGAAAATCTTCGAGACTCGCAAAAGTACTGTCAGCGCGGGCTCGCAAGATTTCCTCGACGGCACCGGTGCCAACATTTTTGATAGCGGTCATGCCGAAGCGAATCTGCTCTGTTTCCGGTACCACCGCAAACTCGACAAACGACTCATTGACGTCCGGCGGTAACACTGTGATACCCATGTGTTTACATTCAGTAATTTCAATTGCTAAACGATCGTTGTCATCGTAGTCGCTCGTCATCAGAGCGGCCATAAAGGCAGCTGGATAATTTGCTTTTAGATAGGCGGTCCAATAGGCAATTTGTGCATAACACGTGGCATGCGCCTTATTAAAGGAGTAGTCGGCGAAAGGCTGGATTTGTTTCCAAAGTTGATGCGCCTGGGCTTCGGTCAGGCCCTGTTTAACACAGCCGGTAATGAATTTCGGCTCTTCGGCCTGCATAATGTCGCGCTTTTTTTTACCAATCGCCTTGCGCACTAAATCCGCTTCGCCGGCACTATAGCCCGCCACCAATTGCAGCAGCTGAATGATGTGCTCCTGATAAACCATAACGCCATACGTTTCCTTCAATATCGGTTCCAGCGAGGAGTGGAAGTATCGGATTGGCCCTGCACTGTTTTTGGCCTCGATGAAGCGTGGAATCTCAGCCATCGGACCGGGCCGATACAAGGCATTCATAGCGATGAGGTCCTCAAAAAGCGTCGGACGCAGCTCTTTCATGTACCGCTTCATGCCGGCCGACTCAAACTGGAAGACCCCAGTCGTGTCGCCTTGCTGGAAGAGTTCAAAGGTCTTGGGATCGTCATTAGGAATCTCACTTAAGGCTAAGTCGTTTTGGTAAACTTTACGCACAATGCGCAGGGCATTATTGAGAATAGTAAGGTTGGAGAGGCCGAGAAAGTCCATTTTCAGCAAACCTAGTTCTTCGATTGGGCCCATGGAATACTGCGTAGCGATAACGCCTTTTTGAGCCATTTCCAACGGCGTATAGAAGACGATGTCCTCCGGGGCTATTACGACGCCGGCAGCATGCACGCCGTGGCTGCGGATGGTACCTTCCAGCTGCATGGCTAAATCAAACATCTTCTTAGCCGTTTCGTTCGTCTCATACTCCTGCTTGAGTTCACGATCTTCTTTGAGAGCAGTAGCCAGTGGAACATGACGGCCTTGCACTGGTGGCGGAATCATTTTTGCCAGACGATCGGCTTCGGCATAGGGCACTTGCAAGACTCGGGATACGTCACGAACAGCGTTGCGGGCAGCCATGCGACCAAAGGTCACAATGTTGGCGACCCGCTCCTTGCCATACTTTTCTACACAATACTGAATCACTTCATCACGACGGCTGTCCTGAATGTCAATGTCGATGTCGGGCATACTAATGCGTCCAGGATTTAAGAACCGTTCGAACATAAGATTGTATTTCAGGGGCTCGATTTCCGTAATGCGCACGGCATAGGCCACAATTGAACCGGCCGCCGAACCGCGGCCAGGGCCAAAAATAATACCTTGGTCTTTACCCCATTTAATAAAATCCTGGACAATTAAAAAGTAGCCGTTAAAGCCCATGGAATCCATAATTTCCAGCTCATACTCGGCCCGTAAGATAATTTCTTTGGACAGTAATTTTTTAGCTGCTGCCTCTGTCAGCTTACTGCTTTCACTCAATTCTATGTCGGCATAACGCCAAGCCAGACCTTGCCACACTAACTTGTGCAGCAATGACTTCTCGGTCTCACCTTTCGGCACCGGAAACTTCGGAATAAGAATCTTGCCAAGTTCGATATTTACGTCGCATCGGTCGGCAATGGCACGCGAGCTGCGAATAAGCTCGGGGTGTTCTTTCCCCCAACGCTCGACAACTTCATGAGGCTCGGTGACATGCAGTTCAAACTCCTTGAGACTCATACGCTTTTCGTCGCTCAGAAACGAGCTCGTTTGCACGCACAGTAGAATCTCGTGCGCTTCCTGGTCTTCATGCTTGAGATAATGAGCGTCACAAGTCACGACGCACGGGATATCCAGCTCTTTCCCAAGCTCCAGCAGCTGGGCATTGACGGGCACTTGCTCAGCCCATTTGCTGGGGTGCTCGGGATGACCGTGGTCCTGCAGCTCCAGATAATAGCGATCGCCAAATACTTCCTTATACCACTGGGCAATTTTCTTGGCGCCTTTATAATCGCCACTCCGTAGCTTGTCGCCAACTTCACCATTGATACAACCGCTGAGACAAATAAGTCCCTCGTTGTGACTGGCCAGCAGCTCCCGGTCGATCCGCGGCTTGTAATAAAAGCCCTCTAAATTGGCGATGGTACTGAGTGCCATCAGATTCTGGTAGCCAGCTTGGTTCATGGCCAGCAAAATAAGGTGAAAATTTGGCTTATCCTTGCCGGGGTCTTTATCGTACAAGCTGCGTGCCGCCACATACGTCTCCATACCGATAATAGGTTTAATGCCGGCCGCCTGAGCTTCCTTATAAAACTCAATGGCACCGCTCAGTGTGCCGTGGTCGGTCATCGCCACTGCCGTCATGCCACTCTTTTTGACCCGCTCAACAAGCGCTGGTACCTTAGTCAAACCATCAAGCAGGCTATACTGTGTATGGTTGTGCAGGTGCACAAAATCGCTAGGCTTAAGCTTGGTGTTGGCCGCCAAAATATCCCTCGAGAATAGTTAGTGCTATTTACGTAATTATAGCACTAAAGCACTGTCCGCTGCTTATTTCTTCAGATAATCGCGTAGATGGGCGATAGCGGTAGTAGCATCTTTGACGGCCCGGTCGAGGTCCTTGTCCTGGGCGTCGCCTTCGCGGACGGCGCTGATCATTTCACGGACTTTTTCTTTGGCATCCTTAGCCTTGTCGACGGTCGCTTCGAGTTCTTTTTGAGCTTTTTTGCTGAGTTTGCCGCCGCGCCCTTTGGCATCGTCGATGACTTTTCCGAGTTCTTTATTCAGCTTCTTCAGGTCTTTCTCGGCTTCCGCCCAGCTTTTGTCAGCGGCGGTTTTGAGATCGCTTCGAGTTTCCTTGCCGCTTTTAGGCGCCGTCAGCACACCGGCTAGATAGCCTGCCGTAGCAGCCAGAGCGCTGCCAATAGCCAGACGTTTGAAATTGCTGCGCTTTTTATCCCTACCAATCATCTATCGGCCCCTTTTCTTAGCGAGTTTGACAATGTTGCGTATAAGCTTAAAAAGTGCCATGCGTCCCTGAACATCCCGGAAAGCTTCTGCAGCATCGGCTACGGAATCAGCTACATCATTAGCTTTGGCGACTACCTTGCGGGCTTCGTTGAGAAGCTTGAATGAGATGGCAGCCATTGCGATTAAAAGCAAGAAAAAGACACTTAAGAGGACGGTCAGGATAATGAGAAGGACTTGGTCTGTAGTAGTCATAATTTCAGTATATAGCTATTGTTATAATCTATTGTAACTTTTTTCGCAAATAGTCTGCCAGCTCCGGCCCGATATCAGGACGTTCCAGCGCAAAATCCATCACAGTTTTTAAGTAGTCCAGCGGGTTGCCGGTATCGTAACGAGCACTATTTTTAATTTCGGCTCCGTAAAAAACTTTGCCGTCAGCCAGCATAGGCTGCAGTACTGCATCGGTCAGATAGAATTCTTGACCGCTCTTTAGATTGTGCTTGCCGGCTTCCAGATAGTTAAAAACCTCCGGCGTGAGTAAATGGCTCCCGACACTAGCGAAGTTAGAAGGAGCAGCGGCCTTGCCTGGTTTCTCTACAATGCTGTCGATCTTGAGTACACCCTCGCGTACCTGGTCGCCCCCCACAAAACCGTATCGATCATAATCCTTGTCATCAGTAGCCTGGATGCAATGTAAAATACTGCTGCCCGTTTCTGTATAGAGATCAATCATTTGCTGAAAAGCATTTGGTTTCGCTACCGTAAGGTCGTCGGCAAAAGCATAGATAAACGGCTCGCTACCGATAAGGTGAGCTACATTCATGATGGGTGTGGCTGTGCCGTACGGCCCCTTTTGACGGACATAGGCGAAGTTGGCCATGTCGGCAATGGCGTTCACTTCTTCGATGTAGTGGGTTTTGCTTGGTCCGCCGGCACGGAGGTTATTCAATAAATCCTCGTTCGGAGTGTCAAAATGGTCTTCAATATTTCTTTTAGTGTAGCCCGTGACAATAATAACGTCGCAGATGCCGGCTTCGACCAGATCTTCCACGATGTACTGGATGATCGGTTTGTCGACGAGCGGCAACATCTCTTTAGCGATGGCTTTCGTTTGCGGCAAAAATCGCGTCCCGAAACCGGCTGCGGCAATAACTGCTTTACGAACTTTTGGCTGGCTCATTGTCCATCGATTGTATCATGAACCCCTGGTCGTAACAGGCCGAAACCAGGCCTGCTTGCCATAGGTAGTTTGACCGCAAGTATCAAAGGCCCTAAAGGCACACGACTCGCCAACAGCTAAAGCCCAAGTTGTTTTTTGATAAGCTCTTGGGCCATCTGGGGATTAGCCTTGCCCTGGGACAGCTTCATAACTTGCCCGACGAGGAAGCCGATGGCTTTCATTTCACCATTTTTCACATCCTCAGCCGCCTTGGCGTTGCCGCTGAGCACTTGCGCGACGATCTTTGCAATCTCGCCTTCATCTGAGACCTGTGCATTTCCTTGAATAAGCTCATCGACATCTTGCTTTGCATTCTCGAGCAAAGCATCTAATATCTCAGTAGCTGATGTGGAATTTAAGATGTTGGCCCGTACACTTTCAGCAACTTTGACATGAGCTTCCGCGGGAATTTTAAGCGTATCAAGCTTTTCCAAAGAATCGTAAGCAATGCGGCGAATATTTTCCGCCGCTGTACCCCCGGCAATTACTTCTGATAGTTTTTTATGAATGTCTGGATTATCTAAAATATCTTCAATTACTTGAGCGCCAAGATCGTACTTCGATAGTTCTTTACGAATTTCGGGCGGCAGTTTGGGCATCTCGCCTTTGATTTTCGCAACATATTCGTTATCAAGGACAATTGGCGGCAAATCCGGATCCGGCATGTAACGATAATCGTCGGCATTTTCTTTGGTGCGTTGGCTGAAGGTCTTTTGTTTGGCATCATCCCAACCACGCGTTTCCTGGACGACTCGCCCACCCTTTTCAAGGAGCTCAATTTGCCGATTTATCTCATAATTCACGGCCTTCTCAACTGCCCGGAAGCTATTGAGGTTTTTGGTCTCCGACCGCGTCCCCAACTCGTCCGTTTGACTGACGCTAACATTCACATCGAAACGCATATTGCCGTAGTATAGGTCGGCCTCCGAGACGTCGGCGTAGCGCATTCGGAGATACAGCTCACGGGCATAAGCTTTGGCTTCGGCGCCGGTGTGTAAGTCCGGCTCGCTAACGATTTCAAGCAGCGGCGTACCGGCACGGTTCAAATCAACCAAGCTATAATCCTTGCCGTCAGGGTGCACACTTTTACCGGCATCTTCTTCCAGGTGCGCCCGGGTGATCCCGATGGTCTTTTCTTCGCCATCAACCTCAATGACAATTGATCCTTTACCAATAATAGGTTCATCGAACTGACTGATTTGGTAGCCCTTGGGCAAGTCAGGATAAAAATAATGTTTGCGATCGAATTTGCTAAAACGGGCAGGTTCGGTATCAAGTGCAAAGGCTGCACGAGTCGCCAGATGCAGCGCTTCGCCATTGAGCACTGGCAGAGCACCTGGCAAGCCAAAATCAATATGGCTCACCAAAGTGTTGGGTGGCGCTTCCCGCGCATCGTTACCAACCGCTGAGAACAATTTGGTCTTGGTCTTGAGCTGCACATGGCACTCAATGCCGATAGTCGCCCTATATTTAGCGCGAGTTTCGGAACTAATCATCGTTTGGCACCTCCAGGACACCTAGATCTCGGAGTGCTTGCCGAAAACCTTGCAGCGCTTCTAGCACATCTTGCTTACGGAGCTTGCGGACATCCATTTCAGGAGCTTGTTTGCGTAGTTTGTGACCAAACCAGACCGATTCGTTATTGGTAAGATCGCGTTGGGCTTTCACCAGGCGCTCGCCGGTCGTTTTACCTTTATAGCCGCGGCCCTTGAGCGCTTCATCGAGCAGATCATCGGCGGCAATCAGAGCTTGTGGCCAAGTTTTTCGGGTGCCACAGTATTTCTGCAAGGCAATCCAGCCTTCTTTGAAGTATTGCGGCTTCATTTTGCGTCTTCGACGCCTAAATACTCTCATACCAGTAACCCCTCTGTCAGCTGGGCAAACTGTAGCAGCTGGCGATCGGCCCTTTGTGGAGCCATCAACTGTAACCCAATCGGTAAACCATTGCTCATGCCAGCCGGCAAGCTGATGCCAGGCATACCGGTCAGATTGACTGCGACCGTCATAATGTCGCTGAGGTAAAGGTGTAGTGGATTATCAATATTTGCGCCGATTTTAAAGGCAGTGGTCGGAGCGGTCGGGCCAAGCAGAAAATCGACTTGCTCGAATGCTTTATTGAATTCGTTAATGAGTTTAGTGCGCACCGTCTGAGCCTTTTTATAATATGCGTCATAGTACCCACTACTTAGCACATAGGTGCCGATTATGATCCGGCGTTTGGCTTCCTTGCCAAAGCCACGCCCGCGCGAGCCCATGTAGCTTTCATCGAGATCCTTAGCTTCCTTATAGCTATAGCCAAAACGTTGCCCATCATACCGGCCGAGATTGCTGCTGACTTCGGCTGGACAGAGAATGTAATAGACGGCGAGTGCCATAGGCACTGAGGGCAGGCTAATTTCGATGATTTCGGCGCCCGCCGCTTTAAGCTTTTCAATCGCTTGCTCAACGGTAGTTCTGACTTCTGAACTTAGTCCTTCGCCCATATACTCCTTAATAACACCGATTTTTAGCCCAGCAGTCTCAGCTGCTACCGGCAAAGCATAACCCTCCGTAGCACGCTCGATAGTGGTACTATCCAGCTCATCCCGACCGGCTATGACGTCAAGCACTACTGCTGCATCCTCGACACTGCGCGTGAGGGGCCCGATGACATCCGTGCTGCTAGCCATCGCTACGACCCCACTGCGTGAAACTAATCCATAGGTTGGCTTATAGCCCACGCAACCCGAGAAACTGGCAGGCTGTCGGATAGATCCGCCAGTGTCAGTGCCAAGCGCAAAAGGCGCCAAGTCAAGCACTACTGCAGCCGCCGAACCTCCCGAACTGCCGCCTGGCACGCGAGTTTTATCGTATGGATTT